>Ga0207690_10000626_pt1 | contig 22876 bp, 19 predicted proteins | sample KBSC23metaG_FD_184315 | JGI IMG/M metagenome (GOLD analysis project Ga0207690, IMG submission 184315) | Corn rhizosphere microbial communities from Kellogg Biological Station, Michigan, USA - KBS C2-3 metaG (SPAdes) (version 2) | ecosystem: Host-associated > Plants > Roots > Rhizosphere > Soil ...
CGATGAAGTGCGTGCCGATGGCGTTCCCAACACCACGCGACCCCGAGTGCAGCATGAACCACACGGCCCCTTCTTCATCCAGGCAGACCTCGATGAAGTGGTTCCCCGTGCCAAGCGTTCCCAGGTGCTTGCGGTTGTTGGTGTTCTTCAGGCGCGGATGCAGTTCGCACAGGGCGTCGAACTCGTCGGCAAGCGTGGCCCAGGCCTGGTCCACCGATTCCGGCGGGTTCTCCCAGCTGCCGTGGTCGCGACCGCGGTGGCGCGGGGTCGACCCGTGCGGAACAGCCCGCTCGATCGCCGCGCGCAAGGGCCCCAGGTTGTCCGGCAGATCCTCGGCGCGCAGCGTCGTCTTTGCCGCCATCATCCCGCAGCCGATGTCCACGCCCACGGCCGCCGGGATGATGGCCTTCACGGTGGGAATCACCGAGCCGACGGTGGCCCCGATGCCCAGGTGCACGTCCGGCATGGCCGCCACGTGCTTGAAGACGATCGGCAGGCGCGCTGCATTGGCCAGTTGAGCCTTGGCTTCAGCCTCGACGGGCACGCCCTTCGTCCACATTTTCACCGGCACACCGCCGGCGATCTCTTCGATGTTGTAGTTCAGTTCGGACATTGCCGTTCTCCATGAAAGTTGCGGTGACGAGGATCGATGAAACTTCGCTCCGCCATCCATTGCTGGACCGGGATTTGAACCCGGGCGCCCCGTGATCCTTCACGGGGCACGCGGCCTGCGCCGCGTGCGTCTACCTGTAGTTCCATCTGCATTCACCGCGAAAAAGGTGATGCCTTGCCGTGACAAGAGTCGGTGAAACATCGTGCTCTAACCACTGAGCTACGGTCCCCCTGACATGGGACCGGCGGGACTCGAACCCGCGACCACGAGATGGAGAGTCTGTAGTTCCACCTGCATTCGCAGCAGGGCATCGCAAAAGTTGCGCGACAAGGTCGACAAGACATTGCCATCGCCGGTTTCCCGGCAGGGGAATCGAACCCCAGGCATCCATGTAGTCCTGTCAGCATTCGCGCGAAATCAATTCATCGTTTCCTTCACTCTTCTCTACTGCGGCATGAGTGAGATCTTCTCGATCTCACCCACCCAATGCCCGGCGTCCAGCTTGCCGTCCGCAAAGTCCGCCACCATCGTGAATACCGCATCGGAGAAGCCGCCCACGTTCAGCACATCGGCACGCTCGGCCGCCTGGGTGGTGGTGTACGGCTGGATGTCGATGCACACCAGTCGCGCGTTCGGGTTGCGCTTCTTCAGCACTTCCCATTCGCGCAAGATCTGCGTCGCACCCGACCGCCTCGCATCGACCCAGGACTCGTTGTCCGAGACCAGGATCACCAAGTCCACCAGCGCACGTTCGCGGTTCAACAGGGCGATCGGTGCGCTGCAGTTGGTACCGCCGCCACCGATCTTGGCCAAGGCCTGCGCGTTGGTCATGATCGAGTCCCGCGCGTTCAATGACAGCTTCACCACATCCTGCTCGAACGGCAGAACCCGCGCCGTGCGGTTCTTGCGCAACACGGCCGCGGCCACCAGCGCCGCCACATCGATGCACCGCACGCTGGACGTCGCGGACCCCCGGTGACCTGTCACGGCCGAGCTCATCGAACCCGACACATCCGGACAAACCACCACTCGGCCCTCGAAGCCCGGCACGTTCGACACCGCCATCTCCATCGCATCCTGCAAGGCCTCACGGACCACCAGAGGAATGCCGTCACCCGTCGCCTTGAACGCCGCCAACAGCTGGTACGGCATCACGCGCGCCTTGGCCAAGGCCTGCGGGTCGCGCAGCTTCGCTGCGACCACCTCGGCCATGCCGGGGATCTCGAACACACCCTGACGCGCAAAGGTGTTCAGGTTCTGGCGCGCCATCTGCCACGATCCCGAGCGGGCGATCTGTGCCCACTGGGCCGCATTCAACGGCAAAGCGGTCAGCATCTGGAACGGCACGTCAGGCACATCGGTCGCCATGCCAGCGGCGCTGTCTCGCTTGAAACGCTCGAACGCTTGCGTCAAGGGAGGCAACGCCGCCTCGTCCACAGGCTTGCCGATCAGCCAGGCGAACCAGGCCGCGCGCCATGCCTCGACAGGCTTCGGGTGAACCATCTTCACCACGTCGGCCAAAGACGGGGAATTGCCCACCGCGGCCTGGAGCAGCTGCTTCTCGGTCGCGGTCAGCAGCCAATGCTGCACCAGCTTCTTCGGCCGTGAACCGAGTGACTTGCGACCCACGACGCCGCTGCGCACGATCTGCACGAAGTTGCGCAGCATCTTGCCGCTGTCGACGACCCGCGGGAACACCTGGCTCAGCAAGGCCACGTCACGCACCGCCAATGCGGCCGCCAGCAGGGCCGGCATGTCCTTCATGTGACCGGCTTCACGCGCATGCACCGCCGTCTTGGCCACGAACATGGCATCCACTTCATTGGCCAACGCCATCACCTGCTCGAGCTGGTCTTCCGCCTGGGCGTAGAACGTGCGGGTCAGGCAACCCGTGGCTGCCAGCTGTGCCAGCTGGTGGCGCGCCGTGAAAGCGTACGCCGCAGTGCCTGCGGCATTGCGAGCCGTGGTGGCGGGCAGCAGCGCCCCGGGAGCGGTTTGGAAAAGTGCGGTGTTGACCATGATGTTGTTTTCCTTCTGCATTCAACTTGATGTCTTCATCGCAAAGGGTGTGCCACATCTTCCAAAGCGAAAGGCCCACTTTCTTCAAGCCGTTGATTCACAAAGGAAAACTCCCCACTGCTTCATGTTTCGGTCCAGACTCACCAAAGCCGCTCCTCCGCTTTACTAGAATAAAAGCTAGCGAAAATAGCTTGATAGATATGACCAAGAAGAACGTTGTCATCGGTTTCATGGGCACGCAGCTGGATGCCGGCCAAGGGCCGGGCCGCTGGGAGAAGTGGCGGCCCACCATCTCGCTCGTTCAGCACGAAGACACGCTCATCCATCGGCTCGAGCTGCTCTACCCCACCCGCCATGAGGCGCTGGCCCAGGTGCTGCTGCGCGACATCGCGAGCGTCTCGCCCGACACCGAGGTCCACCTCGTTGCGATGGACATCGCAGACCCCTGGGACTTCGGCGAGGTGTACGCGGCGCTGTACGACTGGTCGCGCAGCTACCGCTTCGATACGGCCCACGAGCAGTATTGGGCGCACATCACCACCGGCACGCATGTCGCCCAGATCTGCATGTTCCTGATGGTCGAGTCACGATTCATCCCGGGCGTGTTGATGCAGACGTCACCGCCGAGAAAGCAGGCGCAAGGCAACCCTGGAAGCTACACCCTGATCGACCTGGACCTCTCCCGCTACGACGTGCTCGCGCAGCGGTTCAGCCAGGCCCAGGCGGAAGCGCTGGAATTCCTCAAGAGCGGCATCCCCACGCGCAACAAGCGGTTCAATGCCTTGATCGAAGAGATCGAACGCGTGGCGGTGCGCTCACATGCACCCATCCTGCTGACAGGGCCCACGGGTGCCGGCAAATCGCACCTCGCGCGGCGCATGTTCGAACTCAAGAAGTCGCGCCATCAGGTCCAGGGCGACTTCGTCGAAGTGAACTGCGCGACCCTGCGGGGCGACGGCGCCGCATCCACGCTGTTCGGCCACCGAAAAGGCGCGTTCACAGGTGCCGCGATGGATCGCCCGGGACTGCTGCGCACGGCTCACCAGGGCGTGCTGTTCCTCGACGAAATCGGCGAACTGGGTCTGGACGAGCAAGCCATGCTGCTCAAGGCCGTGGAGGAGAAGCGCTTCCTGCCCATGGGCAGCGACCGCGAGGTCAGCAGCGATTTCCAGCTGATCGCAGGCACCAACCGCGACCTGCGCATCGACGTCGCGCAGGGCCGCTTCAGAGACGACCTGTTCGCCCGCATCAACCTGTGGTCCTACACCTTGCCGGGCCTGGCCCAGCGTCCGGAAGACATCGAACCGAACGTCGAGCACCTCCTCATGCGACAAGCCGCCGAGACGGGCCAGGCCGTGCGGTTCAACCTGGAGGCAAAGACCCGGTACCTGCAGTTCGCCAAATCGGCAGAGGCCCTTTGGAGCGGCAACTTCCGGGACCTTTCGGCCAGCGTCACACGGCTGGCAACACTCGCCGATGGTGGGCGCATCACGACCGGTCTCGTCGATGCGGAGATCCAGCGCCTCAAATGGCTGTGGCAGCGGCAAGACGTGGCCGCCCTTCATCCCGAGGAGACCGGCCTCGATGCGCTGCTGTCGGCCCAAGCGGCCGGGTCAATCGACTTGTTCGATCGCCTGCAACTGGAGGCCGTGATCCGCGTTTGCCGGACGTCCAACACCTTGTCAGAGGCGGGCCGCAAGCTCTTCAACCAGTCGAGGACACAGCGGGCCGTCGTGAACGATGCGGACCGGTTGCGGAAGTACCTGCTGAAATTCGGGTTGAACTGGGAGGTGGTGTCACGCCATGCCCAGCGGGAAGGCGACCGGACATGAAGCGCGAGACGCGATCAAACAGATCCGTCAAGCTCACCTCCCAAGGCTGGGAGGCCAGAGGGATCGACTGATCACGAGGCGGATGCAGCAAAGGGAGCCGCTGCCTTTGCCTGCCTGATGTCATCTCTGGGGATCAGGCGCCTGCGGGGTGAAGGCCACACGCCTGAGCCGCCGCCAGTCCCACGGCGGAACAGGGCGATCGTCCGACCACAGACCCAGGCGCTCATGCATGGCGCTGGCTTGAAGGGCCATCAAGTGCGATCCCTGGGGGGCATAGCGCCCATAGACCCATGCCATGCCGGCCTTGACCTGGGCTGCGTTGGCATCCTGCCCGTCGCATCGAACATGCGCCACGGTTCGCCCATAGCGGTCCAGCCGTGCTTGCGGCATGACCTCGGCCTGCTTCTGGAAACACAAGGCCGCCAGATGCTGCTTGCTGCGCTGCCCGAAGGGCTGCGACTTCTCCGGGGCATCGATGTCCGCGAGGCGGACCCGGATGTTCCGTGCCTCGGAATCCTCTAGCCATCCCGTGGACTGCTGCGGGCAGCGGACGGTCAGGGTGTCTCCGTCGCTGATTCCGATGACGGTGCAAAGCAGCAAGGCTGTGATCACTTGAATTCTTTCGATTGTTCCCGCCTGAAGCACACAGCCTTTTCATCCGAGAAGCTCAACGGGTCGACATGCGGCGGACGTCCGATTGTGAACGAGATCGGCAGGTGCGTTGCGCGCATCTGTGATTGCGTCTCCATGGCCAGGGACAGGGCGACCACCGTGGCAGCGGCGATCCAAGCTTCACACCGTTCACCGCTTGTATGACGCTGCAACTGCGATTGACGCTGGTTGTCTCCCGGCTCTATCTTTCTGGCCGGCCACGCCGAAGGCGCGGCCCCAGCACATCACAGCCTTGCCTTTGCGGGGCTTCACCATCTATCGCGTTGACAAAGGAACCTCGTTGAAATTCACCTGGCTGCGTCACCTGTGCGTTCTGTCGGCATTGCTGGTCGGGTTCTCGGCAACCGCCACCGAAACATCCTCTGCCTGTCCCACGGCACCGAAGACCGATGCCAAAACGCTGAAGCGTCTGAGCGGCACTCCGCATCCAGACAGAGGACCTCTTTGGGAATTTTCCAAGGACGGGCACCGTTCTTTCCTCTACGGCACGGTGCATGTCGCAAAACTCGAATGGGACTTCCCAGGTGCGACCGTTGCACAAGCTCTGGGTGCCTCGCGCCAACTCATGGTCGAACTGGATCTGAGCGATCCCATGCTGGCCAAGCGAATGCAAGATGCGCGACGCCGCGTGCTGGGCGAGCCCAACGGCACGGCACCCGAGGACAACGCTCTGGTGGCCCGCGTGAGCCGACAATTCAAGCAAGCCTGCATCGACGAGGCAATATTCTCGGAAGCCACCTTGGCTTCCAAAGTCCTCTGGCTCTCGATGCAATCTGCCCGTGACAAAGGTCTGTACCCGGATTTTGCGATTGAGGCGGCCCTGGGTGGCTATGCGCGCGCCAATGGAAAACCAGTCGTCGAACTGGAAACACCTGACGAGCAAACACAAGCACTCTCCTCAGGTACCGGATCGACCGAAGAGAACCTCACAGCACTCGAGAATGGCGCGACGCGCAGGCAGCTCATTCAGCTGACCTCAGCCTGGGCTGCGGGCGACCTGGCCAGGCTCGAACGGGATTTTCAAGATCAACTTGGTACGACACACCTTGTCAGCGACCGCAACGCCGTTCTTGCTGACCGCATCGCCCGTGCCCATGAAACGCGCGACGGCGTGTTCGCGGCCATTGGCGTATTGCACATGGTCGGTCCCGGGAACGTCCCCGAACGGCTGGAGCGGATGGGGTATTCGGTACGGCCTCTGACCGGTGCGCTGGAGGATCGGCGCTTGCAATAGCTGCTGGTTCAATGCCGCCCGAACGCTGACCTGCGCCAGCAATCAGGGCGCTTCGCCGAGCACCGTCTCGGCCAGGAGGGCATCCAACAGGTGCATTTCGGGCTCGCCGATGCAAGGCTGCGCCTCCGACAGCCGCTGCATCAACCGGTCGATGAATGCGTTCAAGATCGGCCGGGCGGGCAGCCATTCCTGCTCCCCGCTGCGCCGCTTGACTGCCAGCAATTCATGGAGGTCTTGCAACACGGCCGGCTCGTCCACGAGCTCGTGTACCAACGACTCAAATGCCATCGGAGGCGAATGGGGCCGTTCCAGAACCCATCGGGCTGCCAGCAGCGGACGCAAGACGTAAAGGTACTTCTTCGCTCGCACCTGGTCGCCGGTCAAATACTCGCGATGGTTGCCACGGCCCATCGCGTAGTAATGATGGAAGGAGCGGATGGGTTGATAAACCGCCCCGGCCACATCGCGCAGGCGCTGCACAAAGGCTTCATCCTGCCGGTACACCACCGGCGAACTCAGCCACTCGATCAGTGTTGCATTGCCCTTGGCAAGCAGTTGCAATGCCTTGCGAACGTCCCAGCCGTTGACATCGAACACGGGGCCCGGCACTTCCTCGATGACATCGCGCACCGCCGTGACGCGAAGGTATTCGCGTGCCGGCCGCACGAAGATGAATCGCACGTCATAGTCCGAATCCGGGGACGCAAAGCCCCAGCCGCGGCTGCCCGACTCGCATGCGTAGAGCACACGCACATCGTGCTCAGCCTCCACAGCCGCCAGCTTGCGCATGATCTCCTGCCGGACTGCTGCGTCGATCGGGTGAGCTTCAACGGCCCCCTCAGTGACTGCGGCTGCCGACCGATCAGGCATCGATGTTCGCCGCCCTCAACGCATTCGTCTCGATGAAGTCCCGACGCGGCTCCACTTCATCGCCCATCAGCATCGTGAAGACCCGGTCCGCCTCGATGGCGTCATCGATCTGCACCTTGAGCAGACGGCGCACAGTGGGATCCATCGTCGTCTCCCACAGCTGCTCCGGGTTCATCTCGCCAAGACCTTTGTAGCGCTGCCGTCCCACGGCATTCTCAGCCTGGGTGATCAACCAGGCCATGGCCTGGCGGAAATCCCCGACACGCGCTTCCTTCTGCTTCTCGCCTTCGCCTCGCTTGACGACGGCATCGGCACTCACCAGGCCCTTGAACGTGAGGCCGGCGGTGCTGAGGGCTTCGTAGTCGGCGCCGTGCACGAAGTCGGCGTTGATGATGCTGCTCTTGACGTTGCCGTGGTGCATGCGGCTGATACGCAGGATGTGCTTGTCGGTGCGCGCATCGAACTCCGCAGTGACTTCGGCGTTGTGCAAGGCAGCCTTGAGTTCGGCGGCCGAGGTCTCAGCGGCTTCCAAGGTGTCGAGGTTGAGCACGAGGCCGTTGGCCATTGCGCGCAAGGCCTCGACGTCCATCCACGCGCTGAGGCGGTCGACCACATTGTTGGCCGTGATGTACAAGCGCGCCTGCTGTTCGAGTTCCTCGCCGGCCAGCACGCGGCCGTTGACGCCGGTCTCGAGCTTGGCATCCTTGAGGGCCACCTTGAGCAGGTAGGCGTCGAGTTCGGTGCCGTCCTTGAGGTATTGCTCTTCCTTGCCGAGCTTGACCTTGTAGAGCGGCGGCTGGGCGATGTAGACGTGGCCACGTTCGACGATCTCAGGCATCTGCCGGTAGAAGAACGTGAGCAGCAGCGTGCGGATGTGAGCGCCGTCCACGTCCGCATCGGTCATGATGATGATGCGGTGGTAGCGCAGCTTGTCGGGGTTGAATTCTTCCTTGCCAATGCTGGTGCCGAGCGCGGTGATCAGGGTGAGGATTTCATTGCTGGTCAGCAGGCGCTCGAATCGGGCGCGCTCCACGTTCAAAATCTTGCCGCGCAGCGGCAGGATCGCCTGGAACTTGCGGTCGCGGCCTTGCTTGGCGGACCCACCGGCGGAGTCGCCCTCCACGATGTAGATCTCGCACAGCGCGGGGTCTTTTTCCTGGCAGTCGGCGAGCTTGCCGGGCAGGCCCATGCCGTCGAGCACGCCTTTGCGGCGCGTCATTTCGCGGGCCTTGCGAGCGGCTTCGCGTGCGCGCGAGGCCTCGACGATCTTCGAGCAGATGATCTTCGCGTCGTTCGGGTTCTCAAGCAGGTAGTCGGTGAGCGCCTTGCTGACCACGTCTTCCACCGGCCCGCGCACTTCGCTGCTGACGAGCTTGTCTTTCGTCTGGCTGCTGAACTTGGGCTCGGGCACCTTCACGCTGAGCACGCAGCACAGGCCTTCGCGCATGTCGTCACCGGTGACTTCGACCTTGGCCTTCTTGGCGTAGTCGTTCTCCTCGATGTACTTGTTGATGACGCGTGTCATCGCGGCACGCAGGCCGGTCAGGTGGGTGCCGCCGTCGCGCTGCGGGATGTTGTTGGTGAAGCACAGCACGCTCTCGGAAAAGCCATCGTTCCACTGCATGGCAACTTCGGCGGTGATCATCGTGCCTTGGTCGCTCAATTTCTCGCCAGAGGCGGAAAACACAGTGGGGTTCAGCGTTTTCTTGCCGGTGTTGATGAAATCGACGAAGCCCTTGACGCCGCCGGCGAACGCGAAGTTCTCCTCCCGGTTGTTGCGTTCATCCACCAGGCGGATCTTCACGCCGTTGTTGAGGAAGCTCAGTTCGCGCAGGCGTTTGCTGAGGATCTCGTAGTGGAAGTCGATGTTCGAGAAGATCTCGAGGTCGGGCAGGAAGTGCACTTCGGTGCCGCGTTTTTCCGTCTCGCCGATGATTTTCATCGGAGACACGTCGATGCCGTCGCGCTGCTCGATGAGGCGGTCTTGTGGAATGCCTTGCTTGAATTCGAGGAAGTGGGCCTTGCCGTCGCGGCGCACGGTCAGGCGCAGCCATTTGCTCAGGCCGTTGACGCAGCTCACGCCCACGCCGTGGAGACCACCCGACACCTTGTAGCTGTTCTGGTTGAACTTGCCACCAGCATGCAGCTCGGTCAGCGCGATCTCGGCCGCGCTGCGCTTGGGCTCGTGCTTGTCGTCCATCTTGATGCCGGTGGGAATGCCCCGGCCGTTGTCGACGACGCTGATGGAATTGTCGGTGTGGATGGTGACGACGATGTCATCGCAATGCCCGGCCAGCGCTTCGTCGATCGAGTTGTCGACCACCTCGAACACGAGGTGGTGCAAGCCGGTGCCGTCGGAGGTGTCGCCGATGTACATGCCGGGGCGCTTGCGCACGGCCTCCAGGCCTTCAAGGATCTGGATGCTGCCTTCGCCATAGGCTGCACTGGCGTTGGCATGTTCCTGGGACTTGTTGGTGTCGTCGTCGCTCATGGCGCTTGGGTCTCTTCGAAATGAATCCGACACCCGGCCGGCCGATGTGCGGCCCGCGAGTATCGCCGATCAATGGCAGCAGCAGGGCACTCAGATGCGCATCGGCATGACCACGTATTTGAACCCGGTCTGTTCCGGCACCGTGATGAGTACGCTGGAGTTGGTGTCCTGGAGCTCGAGCTTGACCATCTCGACGCTCATGTTGGACAGCGCATCCATCAGGTACGTCACGTTGAAACCGATCTCGATGGTGTCGCCGCCGTAATCGATCTCAAGTTCTTCCTTCGCTTCTTCCTGTTCGGCGTTGCTTGACGCAATGCGCAGCAGGCCGGGCTCGATGTTGACGCGCACGCCCTTGAACTTGTCGCTGGTCAGGATGGCAGCCCGTTGCAGGCTCGACAGCAGGTGGGCGCGCCCCAGCACGAAGCTGTTGCGGTGGTTTTTCGGAATCACGCGGTTGTAATCGGGGAACTTGCCCTCGACCAGCTTCGTCACGAATTCCATGCCGCTGAACGTGAACTTGGCCTGGTTGCCGGCGAAACGCATCTCGATGGCGCTGTCGCTGTCCTTGTCGTCGTTCAGCAGGCGCAGCAATTCGAGAACGGTCTTGCGCGGCAGGATGACTTCCTGCTTCGGGATCTCGGCTTCAAGCGTGGCCTGGGCGAGCGCGAGGCGGTGGCCATCGGTGGCCACGAGCGCCAGATTCTTGCCTTCGGCCACGAACAGAATGCCGTTGAGGTAGTAGCGGATGTCATGCACCGCCATGGCGAAGTGTACCTGGTTGATCAGCTGCTTCAGCGTCTTTTGGGGAACGCTGAACATGGGGCCGAAGTCGGCCGCTTCCTGAACCAGGGGGAAGTCGTCGCTGGGCAGGGTCTGCAGGGTGAAGCGGCTCTTGCCGCCTTGCAGGGTGAGCTTGTTCTGGGCTGCACTGAGCGTGACGACCTGATCGGATGGCAAGGCCCGAAGGATGTCGATCATCTTGCGCGAGCCGACCGTCGTGGAGAAGTTGGATGCGTCGCCGTCGAACTCGACCGTGGTGCGCACCTGGATCTCCAGGTCGCTCGTCGTGAGCTCGATCTGCCCCCCCGTCTTGCGAATCAGCACGTTGGCCAGGATCGGCAACGTATGCCGGCGTTCGACGATCCCGGACACCGCCTGCAGAGCGCTCAGCACTTTTTCTTGCGCTGCTTTTAAGACAATCATGTCAACCTCTTCATTTAGTCGTCTTAGTAGAGTCAGACGTCATCTGTGGAGAACGTCATTTTCTTCTTTTCTGTCAACCGTTTAGCTCACTTCAAACCTTGTGGGCGGACGGCCGGGTTTCGCGGGACTCGAGACCCACAACTTTTTGGAACCTTCCAAGCCTGTGGACAGATCGGAAGTTGTTCCAGAGTTGTCCCCAGCGTTGTTGTTTGACAGTCTGCCATCCCCTGTGGTCAGCCTTTCAAGGTCTGTTCGAGCACGTGCAGCTGCTGATTGAGCTCGGAATTCTTCTGGCGCTCCCCGGCGATCTTGCGAACAGCGTGCAGCACGGTGGTGTGGTCGCGCCCGCCGAACAGCTCGCCAATCTCGGGCAGGCTCTTCTGGGTCATCTCTTTCGCGAGGTACATGGCGATCTGGCGCGGGCGCGCGATGCTGGCCGGGCGCTTCTTGCTGTACATGTCGGCGACCTTGATCTTGTAGAAGTCGGCCACCGTCTTCTGGATGTTCTCGACGCCCACCTGGCGGTTCTGGATGGACAGCAGGTCCTTCAGCGCTTCGCGCGCGAGCTGGATGTTGATGTCCTTCAGTGAGAAGCGCGAATAGGCAAGGATCTTGCGCAGCGCCCCTTCGAGTTCACGCACGTTGGCGCGAACGTTCTTGGCGACGAAGAAGGCCACGTCCTCCGGCATCTGGGTGCCTTCGGCTTCGGCCTTGCGCATCAGGATGGCCACGCGCATCTCGAGCTCGGGCGGTTCGATGGCCACCGTGAGGCCGGCGTCGAAACGGGAGGTCAGCCGTTCGTCGATGTCCACCAGCCCTTTCGGGTAGGTGTCGCTGGTCATGATGATGTGTGCCTTCTTGGCCAGCAGCGCTTCGAAGGCGTTGAAGAACTCTTCCTGGGTGCGCTCCTTGCCGGCGAAGAACTGCACGTCGTCGATCAGCAGCAGGTCGAGCTGGTGGTACTTGGCCTTGAGTTCGTCGAAGGTCTTGCGCTGGTAGTTCTTCACCACGTCGGTGATGAACTGCTCGGCGTGGAGGTAGAGCACGCGGGCGTCGGCCCGGTCGGCCAGCAATGCGTTGCCCACGGCATGGACCAGGTGGGTCTTGCCGAGGCCCACGCCGCCATAGATGAAGAGCGGGTTGTACATCTGGCCGGGCGCACCCGCCACATGCAACGCTGCCGTGCGGGCCATCTGGTTGGCGCGGCCGGGCACCAGCGTGTCGAACGTGAGCACCGGGTTGAGCCGGTGGCGCGGCAGTGATGGCGGTGCATCGGGACGGGGCCGGCCCGGGGCGCCTTCCCGCGGCCCGTTGTTGAGCATGTGGATCACGGGGCCCGGGGCATCGGCGCGCGGGGGATCGGCCGGCGGCGGTGGGGGCGGCGGGAGATCGCGGGGGGCGAGCGAAAGGTCGAGCCGCACGGGCTTGCCGGCGAGTTCACTCAGCACGGCCTCGATGCGGGTGGCGTACTGGTTGCGGATCCAGTCGAGCTTGAACCGATTGGGCACCCGCAGGGACGCCACCGCGCCGTCGGGTCCGGCGTCGGTGACGCTGGCCGCCGGCAGCGGGCGGATCCAGGTGTTGAATTGTTGTTCGGGCAGTTCGGCGGCAAGTCGCTCGCAGCCGCGCTGCCACAGGTCGGCGCTCATGTCGTACTTGTGGAAAACTTTTCTTGGAGCGGCCGGATTCTACGTCGTGCGGCGCACTTTTCAGTCGGGTTATCCACAGTTTTTTTCACAAGGCCGGGTGGTCTGAAAGGCACGGTGCGAACGCCAAGTCTTTGACTTTGAAGGAGGTTTACGGTGTAATCGTGGGTTTCCCGAAGGCCTATCGGCACTTCTCGCTTGCAGGGCTTGGCAGCTTGTGCGGTGGGGGGAGCTTTCAGCAGGAGGCGCGCAAGCTCTGTGCGCCAATGCTTGGCAGCGCTCGAGGGGGCCCTTGGCCACGAGTTAGTTCAGCACGCCCGACGGGTGAGCGACCGACGGCCTTTCCAAGCAGAGATCCATCATGAAACGTACCTACCAAGCCTCGAAGACCCGCCGCGCCCGCACCCATGGTTTCCTCGTGCGCATGAAGACCCGCGGCGGCCGCGCTGTCATCAATGCCCGCCGTGCCAAGGGCCGCAAGCGTCTGGCCGTCTGAGCCTGATCCCCTAGGCGAGCGCCGTGCGCGGCCGTCTGCGGTGGATGCCGTGATCGGTCGGATCCTTCGGGCCGCCGATTTCGAACGCGTACTGGGTACCCCCAGCCGTGCGCGCAGCGTTCACTTTGCCGTGCACTACCTCGCCGGCGTTCCAACAGTCGCTGCGGCACCTTGCCGCAAGGCCGATCCGGCAGAGTTGTCAACAGGGCCGGTCGTGCCCGTTGCCTCCCTTGTGGATGAGTCATCGCCGGACGGCGTCTGGGTGGGCACGGTCGTGCCCAAGCGGCATGCCCGTCGTGCGGTCACTCGCACGCTGCTGAAACGCCAGATCCACCGCGCAGTGCGCGACCAGGTGCAGTCGGTTGACGCCTCGGGCCTGCCGTCGGGGCTGTGGGTCGTGCGTTTGCGTTCGACCTTCGATCGCAAGCTGTTTGTCAGTGCCTCTTCCGACGCACTGCGCGTGGCGGCGGCCGAAGAGCTTGGGGCGGTGATGGCCCAGGCGGCTCGTCGCGCCCGCGGCTGACCCCTTTGCTGCCATGCACGCCTTGTTGTTCCGCGTCCCGCAGCAGCTGCTGATCCTGCTCGTCAAGGGGTATCGGCTGTTCCTCCGTGCGTGGATCGGCAATGTGTGCCGCTTCACCCCGAGCTGCAGCGCCTACTCGCTTCAAGCGTTGCAGGACCACGGCGCGTTGGCGGGCAGTTACCTGACGGTGCGTCGGCTGGCGCGCTGTCACCCATGGTGCAACGGCGGGCACGATCCGGTGCCGACCCACGTGCCGGGGCTCTTCACGCGCTGGGTCGGCCCACCGTCAGCGGACGGCGGCACCCCGTGTTCCGATTCCTCCTCTTCCACTTATCGCGAGAAGACTCGTCCATGACCGATATTCGCCGCACCCTGTTGTGGGTGGTGTTTTCGATGTCGCTCGTCCTGATTTGGGACGCCTGGTCCAAGTACAACGGCCAACCGTCGATGTTCAGCCCTGCCCCGGCGTCCACGGCCGCCCCGGCCCCGGCTGCCAGCGGCAATGCGCCCGGCGCCTTGCCCGCCCCCGCGACCGCCGGAGCTCCTGGCGTGCCGGCTGCGGGCGCCGTTCCTGCGCAGGCGGCAGCCGCTGTGGCGCCGTCGGAAAAGGTGGTCGTCACCACCGACTTGCTGAAGGTGACGATCGACGGCAATGGCGCGTCGGTCAACCATGCCGAGCTGCTCATGCAGGCCGATCCGCTTGACCCGAAGAAGCACGTGGTGCTGTTCGATCAGTCACCCGAGCGTCTCTACCTGGCCCAGACCGGTCTGATCCCTGCAAGCGGGGGCCAGCAGTTGCCGAACCACTACACCCCCATGACGCACGTGCCGGGCGACACGACGCTGAAGGAGGGCCAGAACGAACTGCAGGTGCGTTTCGAATCGCCCGAAGTGGGCGGTGTGCAGCTCATCAAGACCTACACATTCAAGCGCGGCGACTATGTGGTCCGGGTCAAGCACGAGGTGCGCAACACTTCGGCGGCTCCCGTGACGCCCCAGCTGTACCTGCGCCTCGTGCGTGACGGCAATTCGCCACCCGGGGAGTCAAGCATGTACTTCACGTTCACCGGGCCGGCCATCTACACCGAGGCGTCGAAGTTCCACAAGATCAAGTTCGAGGAAATCGAGAAGGGCAAGGCGGACCATGACAAGTCGGCCAACAACGGCTGGATCGGGATGGTGCAGCACTATTTCGCATCGGCCTGGCTGCTCGATGGCAACGAGGAGCGCGAGTTCCGCACGATGAAGGAAGGGCCGAACCTGTATTCGGTGTCGATGGTCGTTCCGCTTGGCACGATTGCACCGAACACGACGAAGGCGCTGGATGCGCGTCTGTTCGTCGGCGCGCAGGAGGAAAACAAGCTGTCCGCCCTGGCCCCTGGTCTGGACCTGGTGAAGGACTACGGCATTTTCGCGGTGCTGTCGCGCCCATTGTTCTGGCTGCTGACGCAACTGCACAAGCTCCTCGACAACTGGGGCTGGGCCATCGTGGCGCTGGTGGTGGTGCTCAAGGCCGGCTTCTATTGGCTCAATGCGTATGCCTACCGTTCGATGGCCAAGATGAAGGCCGTGAACCCGCGGATCATGGAACTGCGTGAACGGCTCAAGGACAAGCCGCAGGAACTGCAGCAGCAGATGATGAAGATCTACCGCGAAGAGGGGGTGAACCCGATCGGTGGTTGCCTGCCGATCCTCGTGCAGATGCCGTTCTTCATTGCGTTGTACTGGGTGCTGTTGTCCAGTGTCGAGATGCGCAACGCGCCGTGGATCGGCTGGATCACTGACCTGTCCGCGAAGGACCCGTACTTCATCCTTCCGCTGCTGATGACCGCCACCAGCCTGCTCCAGACCTGGTTGAACCCCACGCCGCCGGATCCGGTCCAGGCCAAGATGATGTGGATCATGCCGCTCGTGTTCTCGGTGATGTTCTTCTTCTTCCCGGCCGGCCTCGTGCTGTACTGGCTGACGAACAACATCTTGTCGATCACGCAGCAGTACCTGATCAACAAGCAGCTGGGCTTGAGCAAGTAGCCGGCTGAGCTCTGCGATGGGAAGGCCCCGGGTGTCCACCTGGGGCCTTCGTGCTTTTGGCGCGCAAGTGTTCGACAATCGGGGCCATGCTGTCTCGACATGCCGATCCCATCGTTGCCATCGCCACTGCCTCCGGACGGGGGGCCGTCGGCATCGTCAGGGTTTCCGGGCGTGATGTGTCGGCGGTGATGGCCGCGGTGTGCGGCCAGGTCCTGAAACCGCGCCATGCCAGCTACCTGGCATTCCTGGACGCGGCAGGCCAGCCCATCGACCGCGGCATTGCGCTGTACTTTCCCGGCCCGAATTCATACACGGGCGAGGATGTGCTCGAACTGCAGGCGCACGGCGGGCCGGTGGTGCTTCAGTTGTTGTTGGCACGCTGCCTGGAGGCCGGGCAGCAATCCGGACTGCGCCTCGCCGAACCGGGCGAGTTCACCCAGCGCGCGTTTTTGAACGACAAGATGGACCTTGCACAGGCCGAGGCCGTCAGCGATCTGATCGATGCCAACACGGAGGCCGCCGCACGGTCTGCCGGCCGCTCGTTGAGCGGGGCATTCTCGCGGGAGGTGGGTGGCCTGCGCGATGCGCTCGTGAAGTTGCGCATGCTGGTCGAGGCCACGCTCGACTTTCCCGAAGAGGAGATCGACTTCCTGCAGAAGGCCGATGCGCGGGGCCAGCTCGACACGATGGCGACCGCGGTGGCTTCCGTGCTGGACCACGCCCGTCAAGGGGCCCTGTTGCGCGAGGGCATGCACGTCGTGCTGGCCGGGCAGCCCAATGTGGGCAAGAGCTCGCTGCTCAACGCGCTGGCCGGGGCCGAACTCGCCATCGTGACACCGGTGCCGGGCACCACGCGCGACAAGGTCAGCGAGACGATCCAGATTCAAGGCATCCCGGTGCATGTGACCGACACGGCGGGCCTGCGCGAGGCGAGCGACGAGGTGGAGCGCATCGGTATTGCCCGCAGTTGGGATGCGATCGAGCGCGCCGATGCGGTGCTGTTCCTGCACGACCTGACCCGCGTGGGTGAGTTCAGCTACGACGTCGGGGACGACATCATCGCCGAGCGGCTGCTGGCGGTTCTGCCATCACCGGAGCGGCTGGTGCATGTGTTCAACAAGCGCGATGCGGCCGCGCCGCCGCGCAGCGGAGAAGTGTCGGGCCGCCATGTGGTGCTGTCCGCCCAGACGGGTGCGGGCCTCGACAGCCTGCGCAGCACGCTGCTCGAACTCGCCGGCTGGCATGCGCAGCCCGAAGGGGTGTTCATCGCCCGGGCACGGCACGTGTCCGCGCTGCAGCGCACACAAGCACATTTGAGTCAGGCCCAGGCGCTGCTCGGCAGTGACGAGCCGGCCCTCGATGTGCTGGCCGAAGAGTTGCGGCTCGGGCACGATGCGTTGTCCGAGATCACCGGGCAGTTCACGCCGGATGATTTGCTGGGCGAGATCTTCAGCCGGTTCTGCATCGGCAAGTGATTCACGGGATTCGCCCGACACATGGGCGGATCGCCTGGACAAGCGGTCGGTCCGAGCTGCGCAACCGGTTGTGGTGCTGTCGCGCCCTGTCGATAATCAACGCCTCACTTCAGGGCGCTTCACCATGGAATTTTCCGAACTGGTCCAGGCCATTCAGACGCTCAACACGGAAGACGCCTTCCACGCGCGTCTCAACCTGGAGCAATGGCGAACCATCGGACCGTACCTGACTCAGCATGAGATCCGCAGCGGCGATCTGCTCATCAAGCAGGGTGACACCGACCGGAGCATGTACTTCCTGGGCCGGGGGTCGCTGCAGGTGTTCATGACCGGTGGCCCACCGGGGAGCAGCCGCGTTGCCATCCTGCGCCCCGGTTCGGTGGTGGGTGAACCGGGCATCTTCGCCGACGGCCCGCGAATGGCCAACGTGGAAGCCATGACGCCGTGCATTGTCTGGGCACTTCGCGGCCCGCGCCTGGATGAGCTGACTCAACGGTCTCCGGGCCTGGCTCTTGAAATCGTTCGGGCGGCGGGCGGCGTCTTGGCCAGCCGCATGCGAGCCAACGTGACGCGGCAGATGCCGATCAGCTGAAGTTCACGACGCCCTGGCTTCGGCGTCTTCGATTTGCTGCTTGACCTTGCGGGCGCCCCGCAGCACCAGGGTCTGGTCGAGCATGGCTTGCGGTGCGACGGCCTGAGCCACCTCCTCCAGGCGGTCGGGGTCGGTCATCAGCGTGTTGGCGAGGGCGGACAACACACAGATGGAACGCCGCGGCGCTTGAGCCGGCAACTGGTAGAGCGCGTTGACGCGCACATGATGGCGCACGCTGGCAACGGCACCGGGTGACAAGCCCCAGCTCTCGCACAGGGCGGCACCCAAGGCGTCATGGCTCACCCCGAAGGCCTCGTGCTCCAGGTCGACGAGCTCGGTGTCGTTCTGCGCCTGGCCAAGCAGGCCGCGATACTGCTCCTGGGCGTGCTTGAACAGCACGGCCTTGCCACACTCTTCGAACAGGCCGGCGGAATGGGCGCCCCAGGGGTCCACGCTGAGCGCCTGGCCGATGCGACCCATCAGGAGGCCACGCACGGCGGCGCGTTGCCACACGGCGTCGAGTTCGGGTGCGGGTGGGAAGACGGCCCGCAGGCCGAATTCGAAGGTGACGGCCGCCACTTCACGGGTGCCGAGGTACGTGACGGCCTGTTGAACGCTTTGCACGCGGCCCTTGAGTCCGTAGAGCGATGAATTGACGGCCTTCATCACCGCGGCGGCCAGTGACATGTCGCCCTCGATGAGGCGGCCGATGGCTTGCACGTTGACGTCGTCTTCGGCGAGCAGCAAGGACAACTGCACCAGCGCTTCGGGCTGGGCGGGGATGTCGATGTTGAGCGAGCGAAGTTTGGGGTCGACTGACGACATGGTTGCAGTCCCAAGGTCAAGGAAGTCTGAACCATGCTAACCACCGTGCCACACCCCGTAAAGGTGAACAAACGGGGTAAATCGGGCTTCCTTCGCGGTTCAGCCCATGCTGCGAAACAGTGCGTCCCAACCGGTCTTCAGGATCAGCAGGCCCACCACGAGGATGAACACCCCGCGAACAAAGCCTGCGCCGTGCTTGAGGGCGAGCCGGGTGCCGAGCAGGCTGCCGGTCAGGTTGGCGATGGCCATCACCGCCGCGATGTGCCACCACACATGGCCCTTGAACGCGAACAACACGATGGCGGCCGCGTTGGTCGCGGTGTTGAGCAGCTTGGCGCTGGCCGAGGCGTTGAGGAAATCGTAGCCCAGCACACGCACGAAGAGGAACACGAAGAAGCTGCCCGTGCCCGGGCCGAAGAAGCCGTCGTAGAAGCCCACGGCACCGCCCACCGCGCTGGCGAGCAACGCCTCCTTGCGGCCTTCGTATTGGGGCGCATGGGTGCGGCCCAGGTCCTTGCGTGCGAGCGTGTAGAGGAACACGGCGAGGAGCACGAACGGCAGCGCCTTGCGCAGACCCTCTGCACTCACGAGCGTGACGGTCCAGGCGCCGGCAAAGCTGCCGACGAGCGCGGCCAAGGCGGCGGGCGCGAGGGCATGCCAACGCATCTTGACACGCCGTGAAAACTGAACGGTGGCCCACGCCGTGCCCAGGATGCCGGCGGACTTGTTGGTGCCGAAAAGGGTGGCCGGCGCCGCCGAGGGGAACACTGTGAACAGTGCGGGGATGAGGATGAGCCCTCCTCCGCCCACGATGGCATCGACAAAGCCGGCCAGCAGGGAGGCCACGGAGACCGACAACAGTTCAAGCATGAAGGGGAGACAGGGGGCGAGCGAGGGCGTGGGCAGGCCCGCAGTCTCGCAGATTCGGACCCGTGAAGGGACCGACCAGCGGCATGTTTCGGAGCGCGACCAAGTAAAAAAGGGCGCCGGGGTCAGCCCGGACGCCCTTCTTGCGATGCGTGATGTCTCCTCCGCATCTCTCTCTGTATCGGGCTAATTTACTGCATCGGTGCGGCTTGGCCCATTAGGTGTTTCCTGAGCTTGATCTGTGCCCTTGCCCGTGGTCTAAGGCCAGCTGGATGGTGATGTGGGTGCCGTGGCCTGGTTCACTGGTGACGCCGACCCTGCCGTCATGAAGCTCCACGATGCGCTTGACGATGGCCAGGCCCAGGCCGCGGCCCGAGTCGGCGGAGGCCGGCTCGACGCTCGTGCGTACCTGGTACAAGCGGTCGAACAGATGCGTGAGTTCGTCGGCCGGAATGCCAGGGCCGCTGTCGGTCACGCTCACCTGGATGTCCCGGCCGCGGACCTCAACGGTGAGCAGGACGCGGCAGCCGGCCGGGCAGAACTTCAGCGCGTTGTCGACGAGGTTGGCCAGGGCGCGTTCAAACAATTCGATGTCCACACGGGCGACCACGGGGGAGTCCCTGGGAGGGCTTTCGAGGGTCACGCCTTTGCGCATGGCCCGCTCCTGGAACCGCATCGCGATGTCGTCAAGCAGTTCGCGCAGGTCCACCTGCTCCCGCCGCAGTTGGAAGCTCGGCTCATCGAGCGTCGCCAGGTCGCCGAGGGCCTTGACGAGGCCCGCTGCGTTCCGCGTGTTCCGCAGTGCCACGCCGGCCAGCCGGTGTTCCTCGGCGCGCGCCGGATCACCGGCCCAACGGCTTTCCAGCGTCTCCAGACAACCGGCGGCAGCGGTGAGCGGGGAGCGCAGGTCATGCGAGAGGTTGCTGACGGCTTCGCGGCGGAAATGGTCGAGCCGGCGCATCGTGTCCCATTGCGACCGCAAGGTGCCGAGCATTTCGCTGAACGCCTTTGTCAGTTGGCCGAACTCGTCGCGGGTGGGTGGCGGCAGCAACAGAACAGCCTCCGCCACGCTTTCCTGAAGGCCCTTGCGGGACAAGGCGGCCACCGCCTCCATCAGCTGGCGCAGTGGGCGGGTGACCGAGGCCACCACGAGCCCCGCCAGGAGGGTCGTGAACCCGACGATTGCGAGGATCAACCCGAGCGCCGGCCGACCGACACTGGCTCGCAGGGCCTGCCAGCGGGTGGCAGGTTCGGCGTTCCGGTGGGCCACGAGGTACAAATATCCGGCGACGGGATCGGCCGCCCGGATGGTGGACCTCGTGAGCGGCAGTGCCGCGATGACGGCGTTGGCATCCATGCGTTCCGGGTCGTCGCCCATCACATAGGGCGCGGCCGGCTGGTTGATCGACTCTTTGACGGGGCCGAGCGCCACGGCAAAGCCAGGGGGGAGCGGGACCTCCCCCGTGCTGGACAGCACGGTACCGGCCGGGTCCAGCAGGTACAGCTGAGTGTCCGGCTCGAACAGCACCAGGTTCCGCAGGAAGCTGTTGAAGTCGTCCGGGCGCCGCTGATGCATCTCGATCAGGTTGTCGTGCATGGCCACCACGCGGCCCAGGAAGCGGGTGGCCCGCTGGTACGTGGTTTCATGCTCGAAGCGCTGAAAGGCCAGCACCACGGTGGCGATCACGGCGAGTGCGGTGACGATGCCAGTCGTGAAGATCGTCAGGGCGATCTTGAGGCGGACGCTCATGGGCGATCGCGCATCTTGTACCCTGCGCCCCGCACCGTGAGGATCAGTTGCGGATGCATCGGATCGGCCTCGAGCTTGGCGCGCAGCCGGTTGATGTGCGTCGTGACGGTGTGTTCGTACCCGTCGTGTGTGTAGCCCCACACGGCATTGAGCAACTGGCCGCGCGAGAACACGTGGCCCGGGTGGCTCGCAAAATGCAGCAGCAAGTCGAATTCGAGCGCGGTGAATTCGAGCGGCCTGCCTTGCCAGCGCACCTGCCGTTTCGTCGGGAGGATCTCCAGGTCACCATTGCGCAGCGGGCTGGTGGACGGCCCGCTGGTCTGGGCAGCGCGCATCAGGTCGGCCCGGCGCAGCAACGCCTTGACACGAGCGAGCAGCTCGGCAAGCGAAAAGGGCTTGGTCAGGTAGTCGTCTGCGCCCAGTTCCAGGCCGAGCACACGATCGAGTTCCGTGGACTTGGCCGTGAGCATCAGGATCGGCATCGTGCGGCCCCCGGCCCGGAGCGCCTTGCACACCTCCAGGCCGTCGAGCCGGGGCATCATCAGATCGAGGATCAGCAGATCGTGGCCGCCTTCATGCTGGCTGGCGAGCGCGGCCTCACCATCGGCCACCGCCGTCACCTCATAACCCGCTTGCCGCAGGTGGAGGGTCAGCAGTTCCCGGATGTCGGTTTGGTCTTCGGCAACGAGCACGGTGGCGGGCATGACCGGATTGTCGTCCGGCGCCGCCTGTTCTTACGCGAATGTGATCTTCCTGTGAGGTTTGGTGAGGGCTGCGCGAGGTGCGGGCGCGACAGTGCGTTCACACCTTGCTGATGGAGCCCCCATGCCCCCGATCGACGCCACCCTCACCGCCCCAATCGCTGCCGTTCCCTGGAGCGAACTGGTGTCCCACCGTGCCTACCTGGTGCGTTTCGCGCAACGCCGTCTGCATGACCCCATGCTCGCGGAGGATCTCGTCCACGACGTCTTCGAGGCGGTGTTGTCAGGCCGTGCCCCGTTTGCGGGTCGTTCGGCGCTGCGTTCATGGCTGACCGGTATCCTCAAGCACAAGGTCGTCGACCTGATTCGCCAGCGGGCAGGCATGGTTTGCCTGGACGAGGGCGATGACGACAACGATGCCCTGGCCACACCCTGTCCGCAGCCCAGGCCCGACGAACGGGCGGAGCAGCGTGAGCGGCTGAACCGCGCCTTGGCAAGAATCGAGGCGCTGCCGGCAGGCTTGCGCGATGTGATGCACTTGCGTGTGCTGCAGGACGAGACCACCGACACGGTATGCCGCGCCCTGGCGATCAACCAGGACAACCTGTTCGTCCGCTTGCACCGTGCCCGCCGGCTCTTGCTGTCATGAGGCGGATGCGTTCGATCGAACCATGGCATACCAGTCCACCCGACGCGTCAACACCATCACCGCGGCGAGCACGGCGAAGAGCAGCGCCGAGCCGAGCACCATGGCGGCTTGTTCCATGTGCAGCAAGACGTAGAGCGCGCCGTAGAGGATGCCGATGCCGAGGCCAAAGAGCAGCCCCGAGCGCCAGCCGCCCAGGATGTGCGCAGCGTAGAACGTCAGCAGCGACACGCAAGCCGTGGCCGCCACCGCATAGGACAACCCGAACGAGAGGTGCTCCGACAAGCTCAGCAGCAGGAGGAAGAACACGCTCAGCGCGCTGCCCACGAGCAAGTACTGCACCGGGTGCACGCGCAGGCGGCGAAGCACTTCCACCATCCCAACGGA
>Ga0207690_10000629_pt1 | contig 22819 bp, 17 predicted proteins | sample KBSC23metaG_FD_184315 | JGI IMG/M metagenome (GOLD analysis project Ga0207690, IMG submission 184315) | Corn rhizosphere microbial communities from Kellogg Biological Station, Michigan, USA - KBS C2-3 metaG (SPAdes) (version 2) | ecosystem: Host-associated > Plants > Roots > Rhizosphere > Soil ...
ACAAATTCCAGGGAAAGCCGTTCCGGTTGACGCCGGACCCGTCCATGTTGTTCCCGAGCAAGAGCCACAAGCGCGCCATGTCGTACCTGATGTACGGGTTCGAACAGGGCGAGGGATTCGTGATGGTCACCGGCGCCGTCGGCACCGGCAAGACCCTGCTGATCCAGAAGCTGTTCGAGGACCTGGCGCATCGCAACGTCACGGTCGCCAGCATCGCCTCGGCCAATCTCGACAGCGAGGATGTCCTGCCGGCCGTCGCGTCCGAGTTGAACCTGCCGTTCGAGGGCCGCAGCAAGGAAGCCCTGCTGCACGATCTCAAGCAGCATCTCGTGGCGCGCAGCGCCCGCCATGCGCGCACCTTGCTGGTGGTGGACGAAGCGCAGACGCTCACCCCGCCAGCACTGGAGATGCTGCGCATCCTCACCAATCTCGAACAGCGGGGGCGCGCGCTGCTTCAGGTTTTCCTGGTCGGCCAGAGCGATCTGCGGGAAATCATCGTCGCGAACCGGATGGAACAGTTGCGCCAGCGCATCATCGCAACGTTCCGGCTGGAGCCCATGGAACCCGAGGAAAGCCGGGAATACATCCTGCACCGGTTGCACGCGGTCGGATGGAAGAACGATCCGCAATTGGATCCCACGATCTTTGCGGGCGTCCACCACGCCAGCCGCGGCATTCCGCGCAAGATCAACCTGATCATGGACAGGCTGCTGTTGTTCGGCTACCTGGAAGACCGCCACGAGCTGGATCACGCCGCGCTCACCACGGTCCTCAACGAGTTGCGCGAGGAAATGCCAGACGTGCCGCAGACGCTGGAGCCGACGCTGCCATTGCGCGCCGTTGCACCGGCCTCGACCACTTCGGCCGTGGAACACGAAAACGAGTTGCTGGAACTGGAACTCAAGCGCAACAACATCCTGATGCAGTTGCTGCATGAAGAGGATCGGCTGAAAAGGATCCTGCAGGGTGGGACCGGCGCGCGCGAAGACGCTGCGGGCATGGCCGAGCTGCGGCCGCTGGGCCTGGGCAGCGGGAGCAAATGAGCGTGTCCGCGCAGCCCGAGCCGATCACCAATGCGATGACCGTCGACGTCGAAGATTACTTCCAGGTCGCGGCATTCGATGGTTGCATACCTCGCGAAGACTGGTCGCGCTGGCCCGCGCGGGTCGAAGGCAATACCCGACGCATTCTCGAACTGTTCGACGAGCGTGGTGTGCACGCTACTTTCTTCACGCTCGGCTGGGTGGCCGAGCGCTGGCCTGCGCTGGTGCGCGACATCGCCGCATTGGGTCACGAGATTGCGAGTCACGGTTTCGGGCACGAGCGATTGACTGCACTGGATCGCGTCGCCTTCCGCGACGGGATCGTTCGCACCAAGCGCCTGCTGGAAGACGTCAGCGGCACGCAGGTGTCCGGCTATCGCGCACCCAGTTGGTCGATCGGGCCCACCACTTTGTGGGCACACGAGGAACTTCGCGAGGCGGGCTATCGATACAGTTCCAGCATCGTCCCGATCCGGCACGACTTGTACGGAATGCCGGCGGCGCCCCGGTTTGCGTTCGTCGCGGGGGCTTCCGGGCTGCTGGAAGTGCCGGCCACGACGGTGCGATTCTGGGGTCGCAACTGGCCTTGCGGTGGCGGCGGTTTTTTCCGCTTGCTGCCCTACCCGCTTTTCAGCCGCGGCCTTAAGCGCGTCAATGGCAAGGAGCGGCGGCCGACGGTTTTCTATTTCCACCCGTGGGAGATCGATCCGGGTCAGCCGCGGGTGCCTGGCGTCTCCCTGAAAAACCGCACGCGTCATTATTTGAACCTCAAGCACATGGCTCCGCGTGTGGGACGGTTGCTTCGGGATTTTCGATTCGACCGGATGGATCGGGTGTTTCCAGTCGACGCCGGGACGGAATATCCGGTCGTGACGCTTGCGGCAGCCAGAACCGGTGTGCAATGAGGGGGATGTTTCATGCTGGACCACGTCAACGAGAAGCGCCCCGCCGGTGCCTGTGTCATCAAGCACCTTGCCGGCGAAGGCGATCGTCGTTGGGACGCATTCGTCAAGGATGCGCCCGGCGCGACATTTTTCCATCGCGCGGCGTGGCGGGACGTCATCGCGCGCGAGCTTGGTCACCGCACCCATTATTTGTATGCGGAACGCGACGGTGCAATCACCGGCATCCTGCCACTGGCCGAAATCCGGAGCTGGCTGTTCGGCCACGCGTTGATTTCCACCCCATTCTGCGTCTACGGCGGGGTGGTTGCAACGGATGCGAACAGTGAGGCGCGCTTGACGCAGGCTGCGGCGGGGCTCGCCGAAAAACTCAACGCCGATTACCTCGAGTTGCGCGGTCGCACGCCGGGACCCACGGGTTGGCCGGTCAAGGATTTGTACGTCGGCTTCAGGAAGCCGATTTCCGCAGATCACGACGCGAACCTCAAGGCCATCCCCCGCAAGCAGCGAGCCATGGTCCGCAAGGGCATCGCGGCCGGGCTCGAAGCGCATCCCGAGGACGATGTCGACGTGTTTTACCGTGTGTATGCCGAGAGCGTGCGCAACCTCGGTACGCCGGTGCTGCCGCGCCGCTGGTACGCGCGGTTGCAACACACATTCGGCAGGGATTGCGAGGTGACGGTGGTGACCCACGCCGGGAAGCCGATGGCCGCGGTCATGAGTTTCTACTTCCGCGACGAGGTGCATCCTTACTACGGGGGCAGCGTATGGCAGGGTCGCGAGGTGGCCGCCAATGATTTCATGTATTGGTCGGTGATGCAGCGCGCCGCCGAGCGTGGCGCGCGCCTGTTCGACTTCGGCAGAAGCAAGCAGGACACCGGCTCCTACCATTTCAAGAAGCATTGGGGCTTCGAGCCCGAGCCGCTGCCTTACGCCTACCATCTGGTGCGGACCGGGGAAATTCCGAACGTCAGCCCGACCAATCGCAAGTTCAGCTTGTTCATCAAGGCGTGGCAAAAACTGCCGCTGCCGGTCGCGTGCACGCTGGGTCCCTGGCTCGCGCGTGACCTTGGATAAGGACCCTGCCATGCAGTCGGCACTGTTCCTCTGCCATCGCCTTCCCTGGCCGCCCGACAAGGGCGACAAGATCCGCTCGTACCACGTGTTGCGGCGGCTTGCGCAGCATTACAAGGTGTACCTTGGCGCGTTCGTGGATGACCCGACCGACTGGCGTCATCTGGCCGCGGTGGAGGCCGTGTGTGCAGAGGTGTGCGTTCGTCCATTGTCGCCGTGGCAGGCGCGTTGGCGGGCGCTTGCTTCACTGGCACGGCGCGAGGCGTTGACGCTTGGGTGTTACCGGGATGCGTTCATGCGGCGATGGATCGAGAAGATTCTTGCCGACCGGCGACCGGACGTGGTCTTGTGCTTTTCCTCCGGCGTGGCTCCGTTGGTCATGCGGGATGTCACATCGCGGCGCGTCATGGATTTCGTGGACGCGGATTCCGACAAATGGCAGCAGTATGCCGAGGCGCATCGCGGTCTGGTGCGCATGATCTATCGACGCGAAGCACGGAAGCTGGCCGGTTTCGAGCGCGCGGTGGCAACCCGGTTCGATGCCGGCTTGTTTGTGTCCGAAGCCGAGGCGGCGTTCTTCCGCGGCGCCAATCCGGAGGTGGCCGCAAAGATCCATGGCGTGCCCAACGGCGTCGATGCGGCGTACTGGAGTCCCGAGCACGCCCATGCAAACCCTTACCGTGCCGGTGAACGGGCCGTGGTGTTTGCCGGCGCCATGGATTACCGCGCCAACGCGGATGCGGTGACCTGGTTTGCGCGGGCGGTGTGGCCGCGGGTGCTCGCCGGTTGTCCAACCGCGCGCTTCTACATCGTGGGTTCCAGGCCGACGCGCGAGGTTCAGGCTTTGAGCGAATGCGCGGGCATAACGGTGACGGCGCGGGTGGAGGACGTGCGCCCCTACGTGGCGCATGCCCACGTCGTTGCCGCACCGTTGCGCATCGCGCGGGGCATCCAGAACAAGGTGCTGGAAGCGCTGGCCATGGAAAAAGTGGTGCTGGCGACACCCGAAGCTTGGGAAGGCATCGAGGATTTCGCGGGTCGCCAGGGTTGCATCAGCGGCTCGCCCGACGTGATGACGGCAACGGCATTGCAATGGCTGGATGCGCCGCAGCCGGCGCGGGTGCCGGCTGCCCGCGCGATGGTTCGGCAGCGCTACGACTGGACGCGTAACCTCGACGCTTACGAAAACGTGCTGCGCGGTGCGCCGGAACCAATCGTGGGATCGGTGGCAGCCTCGGCAAGCATCGAGGTGTGTGCATGAACACCCTGCTCGGCTCCGGCGATGGTGTGGTGACGCACGCTTCCGGCTGGAAGCTTGCCATGGTTGCCTTCGCCGTCGCGGTGACGGTGCTGCTCGCGTGCTATTGGCGGACGGCGCAATCGCTGGTGGACGTTTGGGCGCACGACGGTACCTATCAGTACGCATTCCTGATTTTTCCGTTGAGTGGGTGGGTGGCATTCGATCTGCGCGACCGCTTGCGGGCGAACCCGGCGGTGCCCAGCGTGTGGGGTCTGTGCGCCATCGCGGTGCTGGTGGCGATCTGGTATGCCGGCCACATGCTGGCGATCAACCTGCCCCAACATTTTGCGTTGGTGGCCCTTTTCCCCGCGCTGGTGCTGGCCTGCTGGGGCTGGCGTGCCCTTTGGATTTTGAAGTTCCCGCTCGCCTACCTGGTGGTATTCGCGGTGCCGTGGGGCGATGCGATGGTGGGTCCATTGCAGGACATCACCGCGCGGTTCGCCGTGCACGCATTGAACATCACCGGTGTGCCCGTTCTGCTGAACGGCCGCGAGCTGGTCACGCCTTCCGCGGTCTGGATGGTGGAACAGGCCTGCAGCGGGGTGAAGTTTTTCATCGCCTGCACGGCACTTGGTTGCATGTTCGCCTGGTTGATGTATTCGCGCTGGTGGAAACGCGTGGCGTTCGTGTTGCTGGCGATCGTTGCGCCGGTCATCGCCAATGGTCTGCGGGTGTATTTCACCATCCTGATCGGCGAGACGTGGGGACTCGAATACGCCACCGGCACCGATCACATGATCTTTGGTTGGCAGTTCTTCGGTACCGTGCTGGTGCTGTTGCTGGTAGTGGGCTGGTTCTGTCGTGACCGACAGATGCCGCGCGACAAGTTTTTGCCCAGCGATGCCAGGGCCGCAGGCGCGCGCACTTTGCTGTGGCCTGTTGCGCTGGCCCTGCTGGTCGCGGGGCCGGCCCTGGGTGCCGTCCTTGCGAGCGGGACGCCCCCCGAAACCCTGCACCTCGCACCACCCTCGCTTGTCGGGTGGACCGGCACGCAAGCTTCGGCGAGTGATTGGCGGCCAAGGTTCAAGGGCGCCGCGGGACAGTTCCGGCTCGGCTACCAGTCGGGGGGTAGTGGCACGATGGTCGACGTGTTCCATGCCGTCTACACCGGCAAGCCGCGGCGGGGGCACAACCTCATCACCTACGGCAACGACGTATACGATCCGGCGAAGGCGCATGTCCTCGCAAGCGCCGGGCGGCGCGTCGAGCTTGCCGGCGGCGCGACGGTGACGGCGCGCGAACTGCGGCTGACCGGTTCGGACGGGCCGCGTCTGGTGTGGTACTGGTATTGCGTGGATGACCGCTGCACCGCGTCGCCGGTGCTGGTCAAGTTGAGCCAGGCATGGGATGTGCTGCGTGGACGCTCGCCACGATCCGCGGTGTGGGCCTTGTCGTTGCCGATCAGCCGTGGCGACGTCGTGGAGGCGCGTAAAGATTTGACAGCATTTGCCCGCGCGCTGTCGCCATCCGTCGTGCGACGTCCGCTGTTGGCGCGCCAGCCGACGGCGGGAGGCACGCTGTGAACGAGAAGCCACTGATCGCGCACGTGCTTTACCGCCTGGACACCGGCGGGATGGAGCAGGTCGCGATTTCCGTCATCAACGGCACCGACAAGCGCTATCGCCATGCGGTGATCTGCCTCGCCGGCATGGGCGCGGTGCGCAGACGGATCGAGAATGCAGATGTACCGTGCCTTTCCCTGGACAAGCGGCCGGGCAAGGATTGGGCCTGCTATTTCAGATTGTGGAAGACGCTGCGGCGGCTGAGGCCGGACATGGTGCAGACCTACAACATCGGCACCCTGGACGTGGCGCCGGTTGCGTGGCTCGCGGGTGTGCGCCGGGTCGTGCATGCCGAGCATGGTCGCGATGCGGCGGATCCCGACGGGACGAACCGCAGGTATCGCGCGATGCGGCGCTGGCTGCAGCCTTTCATTGCGCGCTATGTGGCCGTTTCTCGCGACTTGCAACGCTGGTTGGTGGACGCAGTGGGCATCCGCGAGTCGAGGGTCGCGTACATCGCGAACGGAATCGACGTCGCGAGGTTCGACGCGGCGCGGGTTCGGCCAGAGCCACGCCGCCTGCTGGGCGACTTTGCGCCCGAGGGCGCCATGGTACTGGCCAACGTTGCGCGTCTGGACGAGGTCAAAGACCAGGCATGCCTGATAACGGCGTTCAAGCTTTTGCGCGAAATGGCCAGCGTCGGGCATGTTGATATGCGTCTTGTCATCGCAGGTGATGGCCCGCAGCGAGCCGAACTTCAGCGGCAGATCGAACAGCTCGGTCTTGCGGAATCCGTAAGGCTGCTCGGCAACCGCGAGGATGTGCCGGAACTCCTCGCGGCGTGCGACGTGTTTGCGTTGTCTTCCATTGCTGAAGGCATGCCCGTAACGCTTCTAGAGGCGATGGCTGCGAACTTGCCAGTCGTTTCAACCAAGGTAGGGGGCATTGCATCGGTGGTCGAAAGCGGCGTGACGGGCACCTTGGTGCCGGCCCGGGATCCTCAAGCGCTGGCCAACGCAATGGCCGCGTATGTGGCGGATCGAGATTTGCGCCGCCAGCACGGCAGTGCCGGGCACGCTCGCGCCACGGCACGATTCAGTCTGCGGGCGATGATCGCTGCATACACGGCACTGTATGACGGGCTGCTCGATCCGCGGCGTGCCGTGGTGCGGCTTCACGAGGGCCCGACCCTTGGACGGCGGGAGGATCCCTGACCATGTGTGGAATCGCCGGCATCGTACTCTCCAATCGTGACGCACCAGCGAACGAGCAGATCCTCATCGCCATGCGCGATGTGCAACGCCATCGCGGGCCGGACGAGGCCGGGTTGTATCTCGGCAAGGGCGTGGGCCTGGGGCACCGGCGCCTGTCCATCATCGACCTCAGCCACGGGCAGCAGCCGATGGTGGACGAGAAGGCCGGGCTCGCGTTGGTCTACAACGGCGAGCTCTACAACTTCGAGGCGCTGCGGAAGGAATTGGAAGCCGCGGGCTTTGCGTTCCGTAGCCGCTGCGATACCGAGGTGCTGCTGCGCGCTTGGCAGCACTGGGGTGAAGCATGCCTGACAAGATTGCGCGGCATGTTCGCCTTCGCGGTATGGGACATGCGCGAAGCACGTATCCATCTTGCGCGCGACCACATCGGCGTCAAACCGCTTTATTACGGTTTCACGCGCGCGGGCGATCTGGTGTTCGCCTCCGAACTCAAAGGCCTGCTGGCGCACCCGGAGGTCGAACACGAGGTCGACCCCCAAGCGTTGGAAGACTACATGGCGTTCGGATACGTCCCCGATCCCAAGTGCATCTATCGCGGCATCTTCAAGCTGCCCCCCGGCCACTGGCTGACTTGGCGGGGGGGCGAAGCGACGCCTGTTGCCCGGCAGTATTGGGACGTGCCGTTCGCGGTGGATACCGGCATCGGCATTGAAGACGCGATGGACCGGTTGCGCGCGCTGCTGGATGAATCGGTCGCGAGCCAGATGGTATCGGATGTGCCGTTGGGGGCGTTCCTGTCCGGCGGCGTCGATTCCAGCGCCGTGGTCGCCAGCATGTGCCGCGTCGCACGCGGTTCCGTCAACACCTGCGCGATCGGCTTCGACCACGCCGCGTTCGACGAAACTCGCCATGCACGTGCCGTCGCGCGGCACCTCGGTACGAACCATTTCGAGGAGCGCGTCAGCTCGGACGATTACGACTTGCTGGATACCCTGGCAGGGTTTTACGACGAGCCGTTCGCGGACAGCTCCGCACTGCCTACGTACCGTGTCTGCGAGCTGGCGCGAAGACACGTCACCGTTGCGTTGTCCGGCGATGGTGGTGACGAGAACTTTGCTGGTTATCGCCGCTATCGCCTGCATGCGTGGGAAAGCGGCGTGCGCGCGTGGTTACCGTCAGCATTGCGAGTGCCACTCTTTGGCGCACTTGGCGGCATTTATCCCAAGGCCGACTGGGCACCGCGGCTGCTGCGAGGCAAGACCACGCTGCAGGCTCTCGCCCGTGATGATGTGGAAGCGTATTTCCACTCGGTCAGCACAACCTCAGATGCGCTACGCCAGAAGCTGTACAGCACGGATTTCAAGCGTGAACTGCAAGGCTACACCACGCTCGAGGTGTTTCGCTCGCATGCCGGCCGCGCCCCCACGGACCACCCGCTGCTGCTGGCCCAGTATCTCGAGTTCAAGACATGGTTGCCCGGCGACATCCTGACCAAGGTGGATCGCGCCAGCATGGCCCATAGCCTCGAGGTCCGTGTACCGCTCCTGGATCACCGGCTGGTTGAATGGGCGTCCTCCCTGCTGCCCGAGATGAAACTGAAGAAGGGCACGGGCAAGTACCTCTTCAAGAAAATGTTGGAACCGGACCTGCCCCATGAGGTGTTGTATCGAACCAAAATGGGTTTCAGTGCGCCGCTCGCGGCTTGGCTGCGCGGTCCACTTGCGCAACACACCCGGCGAGCACTGCTGTCCGGCACGGTGGCGGAATGTGGTTATTTCGAGCGCTCCACGCTCGAGGGGCTGATGCAACAACACGCGTCCAATCGCCGCGACCACAGCGCGACCTTGTGGAAGCTGCTGATGCTGGATGCTTTCCTGCGCCACGCCCAGCGACCCTCCGCTCTCGCCAAGGCCGTCACGACAAATCCTCGAGTTGCGTTCGCGGGAGCGGCGTCATGAACGGCTGCATCTTGTTGTTTGGCCTGCCGCGTTCAGGCACCACCTGGATCGGTAAGCTTTTCGACAGCCATCCGGACACGCTCTATCGACACGAACCCGACAGTGTGCAACGGCTTGCCATGCCGCTCTTTCCACCAGTGGAAGCTGCGTCGCGCCATCGCTCGGAACTGGAACGATTCGTGGCGTCGTTGCCCCGGATGCGCTCGCCGGAGGTGGTGGGCAAACAGCCATTGTTTGCCAAGAGCTATTTGTCCACGGCGTCATTGTTCGCCTACCGCGCCAGCGTGCTTGCTGCCAAGGCGGCCAGCAAGACCCGGCGCCATGTACCGTGCCCGTACCGTCCCACGGGCGGGAACCATGGCGACGTCGTCCATGTGGTGTGGAAATCCATTGAGTCGTTGGGACGACTGGGAGTGTGCGCGAAAGCCATGCCCGACGCGCGCGTGATCCATTTGATGCGTCATCCGTGTGGCCATGTGGCTTCGGTATTGCACGGGCGCACGACACATCGATTCGATGGCGAGGCAGCGGACACGGATGATTCGTGGCGACTGAAGATGTTGCTGGAAACCGCCACTGGCAGGCCGTATGCGGCAAGACTGGGTGACCTGAAGGAACTTACGCATGCAGAACAGCTGGCTTGGATATGGATGATTACCCACGAAAAGGTTCTGGCCGATACCGCGCACAGCGAAAATGTGCTTACGGTTCGTTATGAGGACGTGTGTGACGAGCCCGTCGCAATGACTCGAAAAATGTTCGAGTTCACTGGTCTCGGGTGGCGTCCCCAGACCGAGTCATTTGTGCGTGCCAGCACCGAGACGACAAGAAGCACAACAGATACGGATTACTACAGCGTCTTCAAGCCCCCGCGGGCATCGGCCGAACATTGGCGTTCCGAGCTGGCGCCGGACACCATCGAACGCATCATGCGAATACTCCGGGACACCCCCATGGCCCGCTATTACACCGATGCCGGACATATATCGAAAGCGTCTTTGGATGTCGTGACATGAACCCGGCGTTGCCCAGATGAAAATTCTGTACCACCACAGGATCGCGTCAAAAGACGGACAGTACGTCCACATCGAGGGGATAGTCGGCGCCCTGCGCAAACTTGGCCACGAAGTCATTCTCACTGGTCCCGAGCTTGAGCAGAACCAGAACTTTGGCGGCGAGGCGGGTTGGGTACGCTGGCTCAAGCACTGGATTCCAGGTGCCCTGTATGAGGTAGCCGAATTTGGTTACAGCTTCCTTGATTATTTCCGCCTGTCCAGTGCGATTCGGAGGTGTCGTCCCGACTTCGTATACGAACGCTACAACCTGTTTTTCGTATCGGGTTTGTGGGCGCGGCGGCGCTATCGGATTCCGTGGCTCGTCGAGGTCAATGCACCGCTGCTCGATGAGCGTTGTGCCTACGGCGGCATCAGACTCAAGAAACTGGCGAGGTGGAGTGAACGTTCGGTCTGGCGTGGCGCCGACCATGTGTTCACGGTGACACACGTTTTGGCCCAGCGTGTCGAACGCGAAGGCGTGGCCCGCGCGCGCCTTACGGTGACGCCCAACGGCATCGACGCCGCCGTATTCGAGGGGCTCCTGGCGCGCACAGAGGCAAAGCAGTGCCTGGGCCTCGAAGACAAAGTGGTGTTGGGGTTCACGGGTTTTGTCCGCCAGTGGCATGGATTGGAACGCGTATTGGACGTTATGCGGCGGCTGCGTGTTCCGAGTCACTTCGTGCTGGTGGGTGACGGTCCGGCCAGGGCCGCACTGGAACAGCACGCGTATACCCTCGGACTTGCCGCGAACATCACTTTCACGGGTGTTGTCGAGCGTTCACAGGTGACTGGCTTCATCAACGCCTTCGACATCGCATTGCAGCCTGACGTGGTGGCCTACGCGTCACCGCTGAAATTGTTCGAATATCTGGCCGCTGGCTGTGCGATTGTTGCACCCGACCGACCCAACATCCGCGAGATCCTGGTCCACGATGTCAATGCCTGGTTGTTCAATCCTGATGATCCGAACAGCTTTGTCGATGGAGTTGTGAGACTCGCCAACGACTTCGCGCTGAGGCAGCGGCTTGGGAACGCTGCCAAGGCGACGATCCATCAAAAGCACTTGACGTGGACGGGCAATGCCGAGCGCATCCTGTCTTGCGCGCGCTCGCTCGCGGTCAGCACCCACGCCAATGGACCTCAAGCCGTGCCGAATCCGGGGCAGAGTCGTGATTAGTCATGAAGTGCCGGCAGTGGTCGTCGGAGCAGGCATCAACGGTCTCGGTGTAGCCCGCAGTCTGGCGCGCGCACGCGTTCCGGTCTGGCTGCTGGACGCAGATGCGCGGCAACCGGAAATGCGCACTCGCGTGGCCAGATCGTTGCAGATACGCGGCTTGCATGGAGAAGCACTGATCGAGGCACTGGAGCACCTCGGCAAAGAGCGGTTCGCCGGGGTGCGCCCGGTGCTGTTTCTCACCCAGGAAGAAACGGTCAAGACAATTTCACACCATCGTGACCGGTTGACGTCTTTCTATCGCTTCATGCTGCCGCGCAAAGACACCGTTGATGCGCTGCTGCACAAGTACGGTTTCCAGCGCCTCGCCGAACAGCACGACGCTCCGATTCCAAAGCTGGTACGCGTCACCACCCAGGCGGGCCTGGCGGAACTCGAAGGCGTGCGCTACCCCGCCGTCGTCAAGCCCGGCGAGCGGAATGCCGGATACAGCCGGCAGTTCAAGAAGGCCTATCGGGTCGAGAGCGCCGCGGAAGCTGGCGATCTGGTTCGCAGCATCCTTGCGGTCATGCCCGACGTGGTGGTGCAGGAGTGGATCGCGGGGCCGGATTCGAATATTTATTTCTGCCTGCAATACCTGGATCGGAAAAGCCAGATGGTCGCATCGTTCACGGGTCGCAAGATCCGCTCGTGGCCGCCGGGGGTGGGCGGCACGGCGAGCTGTACCGCAGCGCCCGAAGCACATGCCGAGCTGTCGGCGATCACCGCACGATTCTTCAGGGATGCGGGCGTCGCTGGAATGGCCGGGATGGAATACAAGTGCGATGCCCGCAGCGGCGAGATGCGAATGGTGGAGCCGACCATCGGACGAACCGACTACCAGGAAGAAGTCGCAACCTTGAACGGCGTCAACCTGCCCTTTGCCGCGTACAGTTCCGAGCTCGGCCTGCCCGTCCCATCACCGGCCACGACCCTGAGCCGCGTGGTGTGGCGGGTACGCCTTGAAGACGAGCAATCCGCGCTGCTGCAACACCAGCGGGCCGGCAGCGGCTTCCCGCGTGGCAGTCACGTGACCGATGCGTTGTGGCGCTGGAACGATCCGGTGCCGTTCATGGCGCAAAACCTGCAACGGGTCCGGCGCATGCTGCGCAAACGAATGTCCAAGTCGGCGGCGCGGCCGCAAGCAGTGGAAGCCGAGCCATGAATGCCTTCACGAAGCTGCTCGTCCGGCGTCCGGCGCGAGGACGGGCGAACCCGCAACGCGGGCTGGACGCAGCGGCCGAATGGCTCGCGCGCGCCCAGGATCACAGCGGCTGTGGGGGGGTCAGCGCCTGGTACGATGCGGCGACACGCAAGTGGGCCGGCGCCTATCCGGAAACCACGGGATACATCATCCCCACCCTGTTTCGCTACGCCGCGTTGACCGGCAAAACCGGGTACCGGGAGCGCGCCATTCGCATGGCAGCGTGGGAGTCGGACATCCAGCTGTCCGATGGCGGTGTGCGTGCGGGAACCCTCGATGCCGCCCGTGTCGCGCCAACCATTTTCAATACCGGGCAGGTGCTCTTCGGCTGGCTCGCGGCGTATCACGAAACTGGCGACATGCGGTTTCGCGACTCGGCGGTGCGCGCGGCCGACTGGCTGGTCGGCGCGCAGGATCCCGACGGTGCGTGGCGACGTTTTGCTTCGCCCTTCGCCTCGCACGCCGTGAACACCTACAACACCCGGGTCGCATTCGCGCTGGCCCAGGCTGGCCAGATTCTCATGGAACCGCGTTACCTCGATGCGGCGGTCCGCAACGTGGAGTGGGCGCTCACCCAGATGCGCGCCAACGGGTGGTTGGACAACAACGACCTGGAGGACAACAGTAGGCCTCTCACCCACACCATCGCCTACGCCACCCGCGGAATACTAGAGGTCGGCTTGATTGCCGCCAACGATGCGTTTGTGGACGCGGCTGCGCGTATCGCGCGTGCGGTCGCGCAAAGCCAACGTGGCGACGGTGCCCTGCCTGGCCGGCTGGACGCAAACTGGCGCGCTGCCGCCCGTTGGACGTGCGTCACCGGCAATGCCCAGATGGCGATCATCTGGCAGCGCCTCGTCACGAAAACCGGTGACCGTTCCTGGATTCCCGTGGCGGAAAATGCGATCAGCTTCAACCTGTCGATCCAGAACCTCGACATCCCTGACGATGGCGTGCGCGGAGGGTTGCCGGGTTCACACCCGGTGAAGGGCCGCTACATGAAACTCCGTTACCCCAATTGGGCTGCCAAATTCTTCATGGACGCGCTCATGTTGCAAAGGGAGGCTGGCTAGTCCCATGCGCGGCATCGTCCTCGCCCTTGTCGTTTTCGGAACGATTCCCTTCATCCTGGCACGCCCGTACGTAGGCCTGCTGGTGTGGTCGTGGCTCGGCTACATGAATCCGCATCGCCTGACATTCGGGTTTGCCTACAGCTTTCCGTGGGTCATGTTGATCGCCGTCGTCACGCTCGCGAGTCTCGTGGTGAGCAAGGAAAGCAAGCGGATCCCAAGGTCAACGATCAGTGTTTTGCTCGCCTTGTTCCTCGTGTGGACGGGATTTACCACGATTTTCGCCGCGGTACCGGCTGCGGCTTGGGATAATTGGCAGGAGTTCGCCAAGATCCTCGTAATGGTGTTCGTCACATTGGTGCTGGTGAATACCCGTGAGCGCCTGCACTGGCTGGTGTGGGTGATCGTGGTGTCGTTGGGGTTTTACGGCATCAAGGGTGGGCTTTTCACCATCTTCGGTGGTGGCGTAAGCCACGTGCTCGGGCCTCCGGGCAGTTTCATCGGGGAAAATAATTCAATCGCCCTCGCGTTGTGCATGACGCTGCCGTTCATGCGCTACCTGCAACTACATTCCACGCAAAAGTGGGTGCGTATCGGCTTGGGCACCAGCATGTTATTGACCGGTATTGCGGTGCTCGGCACGTATTCACGCGGCGGCCTGATCGCGCTCGCGGTGGTGGCCGGCGCGCTGGTTCTAAAGAGCCGAGGACGAGTCGCGATCGTCGCGACGATGGTGGTGGTAGGCGTGGTTGCTTGGCACTTCATGCCACCTCAGTGGAGCGAGCGGATGGATACGTTGCACCACGCCTCGAAGACGGAGTCCGCGGAGACGCGGATCCAGTCTTGGGAGTTTTCGGCTAACGTTGCATTGCATCGTCCACTGTTGGGTGGCGGTTTCAATGTCTATGAGAGTAACGCGATGTGGCAGCGATATGGGCCTGAGGGCGCCATCCCGCGCGCCGTGCACAGCATCTACTTTCGGGTCCTCGGTGAACAGGGGGTTGTGGGACTGATGTTGTTCTTGGCTTTACTAGTCGCGAGCTGGTGGAACTGCAGGCGAGTGCGCAAGCAAACGCGCCGGATTGAGGAAATGAAGTGGGCATTTGATCTCGCCTCGATGTTGCAGGTGGGTCTAGTGGCCTTCGCATCCGCGGGCGCCTTCCTGCCAATGTCCTACTTTGACTTGAGCTATCAGCTCATGGGTCTAACCGCGCTATTGCTCGCCTGTTGCGCCCGACAACTGGAGGCCCGCGCAAGCGCCGATGGCCGTCAGATCACGGCGCTGGCTTTGGCCGGAGCGCGGCTTCGCGATACTGCAGGAGGGCACTGACGCGGGTACGCGACCCTGTTGCGCGACGATCCGCAGTAAGGGACTACAGAAAGGGAGAGGGTCTGGCTCGTAGCGTCGCATTCGACAAGCCATATTCGATCCGTGGATTGACCCTGGCGCAGTCCCGCAAGATGCTACATGGTTACCCGCATGCCCAGTTGCATTAAATCCCTGTGTTTCGGGCGCGGGTGCCTCGTGAGTGGTAGTTGGGATATGCGTGTGCGAACAGCGACCCGTTGCAAAGGATTGCTGCGGTTCGCAAGATCGCATCTCATACGCTGCTTTGCGCCATATTCTCCCGAAGGGAGAAGGGTATAGCCAGCTGAACGTCACTGATAATCAGAAAAGCGAAGTAGTAGCCCGATACGGAATCGAAGGAATTTGGCCGATCATGGTAAAGGTACTTGTATTTTCGACGCTCTACCCAAACGAGCGCGAGCCTCGTCATGGCATTTTTGTCGAGCAGCGGCTGCGTAAGCTGGTGGAAACGGGGAATGTGGCTGCCCGGGTGGTGGCTCCGGTGCCATGGTTTCCATTTGCGACGGCGAGACTCGGCCGCTACGGCGCAGCCGCGTCAGTGCCGCGCGAAGAGGTACGCCATGGTATTCCAGTGCTGCATCCGCGCTTTCCATCCTTCCCGATGATCGGCATGGGCCTCAAGCCGAGGATCCTGGCCGCGGCCATGCGGCCGGTGTTGCGCGACATCGTCGCACGCGGCTACGACTTCGACCTGATCGATGCGCATTATTTCTACCCCGACGGTGTGGCGGCGGCTTGGCTGGGGCAGGAGCTCGGCAAGCCCGTGATCGTGACCTGTCGCGGCAACGACGTGATGCTTTTCCCCCGCTATCCCGGACCGCGGCGCATGATCCTCGATGCCGCACGACGGGTGGCCGCCATCGCAAGTGTGTCCATGGATTTGAAACGCTGCCTGTGCGCGATCGGTGTGGCTCCCGAGCAAGTCACGGTGCTCCGTAATGGCGTCGATGCCGATTTTTTTCGTCCCGTGAACCGGGATGTCGTTCGTAGGGCACTTGGTATCACGGGCCGCACATTATTGTCTGTTGGCCATCTGGTCGAGCGGAAGGGGCATCATCTGGCGATCGGGGCGCTCAAGGCCTTGCCGGAGTACGACCTGGTCATCATTGGCGAGCGCGGCACCGAAAGCGGCGGTATGGTCAACGAGCTTCATCGGCAGGCTGAAGATCCGGCACTGGCGGGCAGGGTGCGATTCATCGGCAATCTGCCGCAGGACCAGCTCAGGGATTGGTACGGAGCGGCGGATGCGCTGGTGCTGGCAACGAATCTGGAAGGGATGCCGAATGTCATGCTCGAATCGCTGGCCTGCGGGACACCGGTTGTGGCAACCCCTGTAGGCGGCATTCCTGAAATCATGACGACGCCGGAAGCGGGCGTGCTGATGCAGGAGCGGACGGCGGCTGGCGTTGTTGCGGCAGTCGAGAAGCTGTTCAGCCATTACCCTGATCGTGAAGACACGCGGCGTTTCGCCGAAACGCTGAGTTGGGACGAGACAACGCGGGGCCAGTTCGCATTGTTCAACCGTGCGCTGGAACGTACCGGGCGTGTCGCGGATCCCGAAAAGCCAGTTGTAGTGACGGAGACCGATTGCTGATGTGCGGCATCGTAGGCTTGGTTGGTTTCAAGACCAGGTTTTCCACGGAAGAGCTTGCTGCGCGCGCCCAAAGCATGGCCGACCGCATCAGGCATCGGGGACCGGACGATGCGGGGGTTTACGTCGATGCCGCCGCCCAGATTGCATTGGGCTTTCGACGATTGTCGATCATCGATTTGTCCCGCGAGGGGCATCAGCCGATGCGGTCGGTCAGCGGTCGTTACGAGCTCGTGTTCAATGGCGAGATCTACAACTTCCGGGAACTCCGGCGAGAGCTGGAAAGGATCGGTCACGTCTTTCGCGGCCATTCGGACACGGAGGTGTTGCTCGCAGGCATCGAGGCATGGGGTTTGCCTGCAGCGCTCAAGCGAGCCAAGGGCATGCTTGCACTCGCGCTTTGGGACAAGGCACGCCGGGAGTTGTCACTGGCACGCGATCGCGTCGGGAAAAAACCGGTCTATTACGGCTGGGCGAACGGCTGCTTTGCCTTTGCGTCGGAGCTCAAGGCCATTCGGGCGCTGCCGGGGTTCCAACCAACGATCAATCGCGATGCCCTGACACTGCTGCTGCGTCACAACTATATCCCCGCGCCCTACAGCATCTACGAAGGCATCTTCAAACTTTGCCAGGGTGAATTTCTTGTCCTGCCCATCGAGGCAATGCCCGCCCACGCGGATATCTCCGCGCTCGAACCGCATCGTCACCGCTACTGGCGGTGGAGCGATGCCGTGCAGGCGGGCAGAGCGGAACTCTTTGAAGGCAATGCGCACGATGCATGCAGGGATTTGCAGGCATGCCTGCAGGCTGCCGTGCGCGCACGCATGGTCGCGGACGTGCCGCTCGGCGCACTGCTCTCCGGTGGTATCGATTCCAGCATTGTTGCCGCGCTGATGCAGGCCGAATCATCTACGCCGGTCAAGACCTTTTCGATCGGCTTCCACGAAAGCGACTACAACGAGGCTGGATTTGCAAAGGAGGTGGCCGCGCACCTCGGCACCGACCACACCGAGCTATACGTCAGCCCTGCCGAGGCCATGGCGGTAATTCCCGATCTGCCTGAAATTTATGACGAGCCACTGGCGGATGTGTCGCAAATTCCCACGCACATGGTTTCCCGCTTGGCGCGCAAGCAGGTCACCGTGGCATTATCCGGTGATGGTGGCGATGAGTTGTTTGCGGGCTATACGCGCTATCTCTTGGCCCGCAATCTGCGACGCACCCTGTTTGCGTTGACGAAGCCGGGACGACGAGCACTGGCCGGGCTGATCGAGCGGGTGCCGGCGCAGCGCTGGGATCTGCTTTTGGCACCCCTCGGGCCGATATTGCCAAAGGGGGCACGAATCCGGCCAGGCGACAAATTGCACAAGGTCTCGTCGCTGCTGAAATGCGCCGATCCGGTCGAGCTTTATCGTAATCTGTTTTCGCAATGGCAGGATCCGGTGGCCGTGGTAAGAGACGGAGCGGAGCCCCCAACGCCTTTCACCGACATTACGGATCGCTCCGTGGGGACCGACTTCATCGAGCAGATGATGCAACTGGACGGCACCACCTACCTGCCCGAGAACATCCTGACGAAAGTGGACAGGGCCAGCATGGCCGTGAGCCTGGAAGTGCGCTGCCCGCTGCTGGACTCCGATGTCATTGACTTCGCCTGGCGCCTGCCCATGGATTTCAAAGTGCGCGGCGGCCAAGGCAAATGGCTGTTGCGCCAATTGCTTTACCAGTACGTCCCCAAGACATTGGTCGAGCGACCGAAGATGGGGTTTGACGTCCCGATCGGCCGCTGGCTTGCGAGCGACTTGCGTGGTTGGGCCGAGGATTTGCTGGACGAGCACAAGATCACGAGACAGGGATTTTTTGAACCGGAACCCATTCGCCGTTGCTGGAAGGAACACGTCGACGGAACCCGCAACTGGCAGTACCGGTTATGGAACGTGCTCATGTTCCAGGCGTGGTTGGAACAACAAGCATCCAGCGGAACCGCCCGTCGAGCAGAGAGTGCTTACGATGTCGCCCTCATTCAAGCTGATTGAAGTCGAAATACCGCGGGTCCGCCTGCCGTTGACGTTTTTGAGCGGCCCGCAATCCCATCACCGGTTGCCTCGGAATGACAATGCCCTGGGCCTGTCGCGCTGCGACTCGCTGACGAACGAGCTGGTGGGGTGACGTAACGCTTGCGCGGACAATTCGCGGGCGCAAGGCGCTGGATGGCCAGGCTATATCCAGCGCGGCACGGAGCACAATATGTGGCTTGCTGATGCATTGGCGGGCCGTTTGAGCGAACTTGGGGAGAAATGCCATGAAGAGAAGGTTACTCGACATGATCCGGTGCCCGGTCGACGGCAGCGAATTCGAGTTGGAGGTTTCAAAAAGCCGGGTCGAGAGAATTGATGGAGCGGCTTGCAAACGGGTTTTCGGGGATTCGGCTGACCAATCGGCGATTGAAGGACTTTACGGAGAGGAGGTCCTGGAGGGAAGGCTGGTCAGCAGAAAGTCCCACAACACCTATCCAATTGTTGACGGCGTTCCGCGTCTGATCCCTGGTGCGCCTAGCGATCCGACCGGAGGGTCGAAGATCGCGTCAGAACAGAGTGCGAAACCGCCTTCGGATGAACGCAGCCCGGAAAGTTTTGGGCGGCAGTGGAGTAACTATCAATTTGAAGACCATACGTGGTTCAAGGATCTGAAGCTGCGGGTGGACGAGTTTCTGCGCAGCATGGCGGTGGGCGCGGATGCACTACGGGGCAACCTGCTCCTGGACGCAGGATGCGGGCACGGTGCACTGACCGCCGCCATTGCCGGTGCGTACGGAATTGAGGCCGTGGGCATGGATTTCACCGGCGCCGTCGGTCGCGCGCAAGCAAACCGTGAAAAATTTGCCGGCACTTGTGCGCCATTCGTGCACTACCTCCAGGGCGATTTGTTGCGGCCGTCGCTGGCGCCGGCGGCGTTCGATCTGGTCCACTGCTCCGGCGTCATCCACCATACCCCTGACCCGCATCGCGCCTTCCGGTCCCTGTTCAACACCACACGCCCGGGCGGCCGTTTGTACGTGCAGGTGTACCGGAAGCGCGAGGCCTGGGTCGGCATTCCGAACACGATCATCCGCAGCGTGACCACGCACATCCCGACCCCGTGGCTATGGAACCTGTGCGTGGCCGCAGCGCCCATCCACGCCGGGCTGGTCCGCATCGTGGCGGCTGTGCGCGGCGAGCGGCCGATGCTGGCGGATGCCACCACGCGTGAACGCGCGGTAAGCCTGTTCGACAATTACAGCCCTCGCTACCAGTTCCGCTACCACGCAGCAGAAATCCGTCGCTTCTTCGAGGATGCAGGCATGGGTGCGATCGAGGACACGACTCTCGAGAACGAAAAGCGACACATGGTTGCGTTCGTGGGTGTCAAACGTGGCACGTGAACTCCGCTTTTGAATGATTAGGAAAAAGATGACGCTGCCATGGGTACCTGCACTCCGATCGGCACATCCTTGCCGGCGCTTCGCTGTGACGCGAAGCGCCAACTGATGGCGAGGGCCGCACTACCGGTCGCGCACCGCAGGCAGGAAGCCTTACATCGGGCGACTATCGGCACCCTAAGGATCGCAGTACCGGCCATGATCGCCGGCTCGTTCCCCCATTTGGGATGGGGACGATGACCATGGGACGCGCGGTCCTGATGATTGCTTTCCACTTTCCACCCGCGGCCATGAGCAGCGGCCACCTGCGCACCCTTGCCTTCGCGCGCTATTTGCCGGACTCGGGATGGGATCCGATCGTGCTGTCGGCGCGCGCGCTGGCGTATCCGCAGACGGCCCCCGTCCGCCCGGACACTATCCCCGACGGCTGCGTGGTAAGGCGAACTTTCGCTCTCGACGCCAAACGCCACTTTGCCATCGCCGGCAAGTACCCCGGGTTTTTGGCTGTGCCGGATCGCTGGAGCTCGTGGTGGCCGGCCGCTGTGTTGCAAGGGATGCACCTCATCCGCCGCCATCGGGTACAGGCGATCTGGTCCACCTACCCCATCATGACCGCTCATTGCGTTGCCCATTCGTTGCACTGCATCACGGGATTGCCCTGGATCGCAGATTTCAGGGATCCCGTTGCCAGTTCCGAGGGCCTGACACACCGCTCGGCCGTCTCGCGGCAGCACTGGGAATCCAAGGCTCTAAGAGTTGCGTCGCGCAGTGTATTCACCACCCCAGGTACCCTGCACGACTACGCGGAGCGCTTCCCGGCGTTATACGCGGCGCGGCGGTTGGCCGTCATCGAGAATGGATACGACGAACGTGCGTTTACCGATCTCCCGACCCCGGCATCGCGACAACCCGGGCACCCGCTGGTCTTGGTTCATAGTGGATTGCTGTATCCGCGTGGTCGCAACCCCGTTCCATTTCTGACCGCTCTTGCAGAGCTAAGAAATTCCAAGGCCATCGATCCGGATGGCGTGAGGGTGATTCTGCGCGCAAGCCGGTTGGAAAAGGAATATGCGCATGAGATACAGCGGCTCGGGCTCGAGAAGGTGGTCTTCCTGCCCCCTCCAATTTCCTATCGCGACGCCTTGATCGAACAGGCTGCGGCTGACGCGCTGTTGCTGTTTCAAGGATCGGAATTCGATCGGCAGATTCCGGCGAAGCTCTACGAATACTTGCGAATCGGACGTCCCATTTTTGCATTGGTTGGTGATCAGGGTGACACCGCGAACGTGCTGCGCAACACGGGCGGAGCAGAGTTGGCGCCGATCGATGACGTGGGCGGAATTACCGGTAAACTTGGCGCGTTCATTCGCGCCCTGCGTGATGGCCGCGCGCCGGTGGTCGACCCAGCCGTGGTCAAGCGATACGCGAGGGACAACGGCGCAATGCTGTTGGCGGAGCAACTTGAGCAGATCACGGCATGAATCGCTCTACGGTGCCTCAACGAGCCATATTTGCAAGGGACCGCGTAAGAGCACCCGGACGAGCTTAGGAAATCGGGCAGGGGAATGGCCGCATGGGCCATGATCGTTCGCGTGTTTTCTGGTGGAGGGGTGCTGCACGGTGATGCACAGCGCGAACCATGACAATCAGGCTTCCGGGCGATGCACGCCGATCTTCGTGATCGGCCATTACCGGTCAGGCACGACGTGGGTCGCGAATCTCCTGGAAACCCACCCGGACATCTACACCCCGACGCATCCGGGACACCATGGCCAACATGAGAGTGCCTTCTTTTCTTCCCTGCTTCCTTACTGCTCGTGGGGCCGCACCGAACAGGATCGCATTGCAGTACGCGCCATTTTCGAGTGTTCTGATTATTGGCATCTCTTGTTTCCCCAGGATCCACCGGAAATTGACGCAGCGGCACTAATGCCCGACGCGTACTTTCGGGAGTGTATGGATCTGGCTGCCCGGCGCCGAGGATGTTCCCACTGGGTGGAAAAGACGCCAACTCACACTTTGCTGCTCGGATATCTGCTCAAGACATTTCCCGACGCATTGTTCGTAGCGGTCGACCGCAACACGCAGAATGTAGTGCGCTCGTACATGTTCAATTCCGATGATCCCTACTCGCTCTGGGGCTGGGCCACGCGAACCATGATGGTTGAGGTGTTTCGAAAGATAATCCATCGATATGATTCGTCCGTAATAAACATACGATACGAGGATCTGCGCGACAGGCCCGAACAAACATTGCGCCATCTGTATGGCAATTTGAACCTTCGTATTCCAGGTACGAGCGAGAGTAGGTGGCCTGCGAATTCCTCGTTCAACAGCACGCCTGTACATGTTCCACTGCGTTTTCGGGCTACGGTTACGCTTGTGTCCTGGATCTTCAAGTTCGTTCCCGGTACTTTGTGTGAACGAATTGGCTTGCGACATTTTCGTGACAGGAAGAACAGGGTGCTGCCACAGTGGTTTTTCCATGTTTTCAAGGGGCGTTACGGTGGCGTCTCCAGGTAAATTGACTGGGCCGCCCATATGGGGTGCCCGAGATGGAGTTGGGGTGCGGGCAACGATTGATGGCTGGGTCCAACGGCGTGTCTGCTGGCGTAAGCTTCCCTCGTAGCGAGGACGGGTGTCGCGGCGCTTTGCAGGAAAAGGCGAAAGGAGATGAAGCTGCCCGAAGCCACTAGTGTGCAAGCGCCATCGGCGAATGCAGCTTCAGTGGCTCGGATGTGCCTTTTCTGAATTGCGCGGCACAATCGCGTAGTTCGGGTAGTTGTTGTACGCGGTCGACCCGCTCGGTTTCACGCTGCGGGAGTCGAAGAGCTGCCAAGCGGTGGCTGCGTTGGGCAGTCCCGTGTCGGCGATGGTCGCGAGGCCGATCTGGAGGTTGGACGGGA
>Ga0207690_10000634_pt1 | contig 22539 bp, 22 predicted proteins | sample KBSC23metaG_FD_184315 | JGI IMG/M metagenome (GOLD analysis project Ga0207690, IMG submission 184315) | Corn rhizosphere microbial communities from Kellogg Biological Station, Michigan, USA - KBS C2-3 metaG (SPAdes) (version 2) | ecosystem: Host-associated > Plants > Roots > Rhizosphere > Soil ...
GATCGACGGCGAGACCGGCGAGTAGCACCGATGGCCGGCTTCGATGACGTGACCGACGTCCTCGACCACCCGATGTTCGTCGTCACCACCGCGCATGAAGGACGCGCGGCCGGGTGCCTGGTCGGCTTCGCGACGCAGGCGAGCATCGACCCGCCGCGGTTCCTGGTCGGGCTGTCCGACAAGAACCACACGTACCGGATCGCGGAGGGAGCGCCGCGGCTCGTCGTGCACCTGCTGGACGCGCAGTCCGTCGAGTTGGCGCGGCTGTTCGGCGAGACGACCGGCGACGACGTCGACAAGTTCGCCCGCTGCTCGTGGCAGCCGGGGCCGCAGGGCGTGCCGGTGCTGGACGACGCGGCCGCCTGGTTCTCCGGCCCGGTGCGCCAACGCCTCGAGGTCGGCGACCACACCGCCTTTCTCATCGACGTCGACACCGCCGAGGTACGCCGACCGCCGGAGCGGCTGCTGCGGCGGTCCGACACCGAGGGATTCACGCCCGGCCACGAGGCGTAGGCGCCCCGGCTCAGTCCACGTCGTCGGCGAGCAGCAACCACTGCTCCTCCAGGTCCGCCTTCTCGGCGGCCAGCGCGCGCAACTGCGCGTCGAGCGCGAGCACCTTCTCGTGGTCGGTCGCGATGGCGGCCATCGACTCGTGCACGGCCGTTTCCTCGGTGGCGATCCTCGACAGCCGCCGTTCGATGCGCACGAGCTCCTTGCGGGCCGCCCGCGAATCGCCACGCGCCTCGCGGCGCTGGTCGTCGCGCACCGGCGGCTCGACCGACCGGCGGCTGAGCGACACGTACTCGTCGACGCCGCCCGGCAGGTGCCGCAGCGCGCCGTTGACGACCGCGAAGAGATCGTCGCAGACCCGTTCCAGGAACCACCGGTCGTGACTCACGACGACCAGGGTTCCGGCCCAACCGTCGAGCAGATCCTCGACCTCGGCGAGGGTGTCGACGTCGAGGTCGTTCGTCGGTTCGTCGAGCAGCATGACGTTAGGTCCGGCCATCAGCAGCCGCAGCAGCTGCAGCCGCCGCCGCTCCCCGCCGGACAGGTCGCCGACCGGCGTCCACTGCCGCGCCGCCGGGAACCCGAGGCGTTCCAGCAGCTGCGACGCGGTCGCCTCGCGACCCTTGCCCAGCGCCACCCGCGCGGCGATCTGCTCGACCGCCTCCAGCACCCGCAACGACGGGTCGAGCTCCGCGATGTCCTGCGAGAGGTACGCCGGCGCGACGGTGCGTCCGATCCGCACCCGGCCGGCGGCGACCGCCAGCTCGCCGGCGAGGACGCGCAGCAACGTCGTCTTGCCGGCGCCGTTCGGCCCGAGCAGGCCGACACGGTCGCCGGGCCCGAGCCGCCAGGTCACGCGGTCGAGCAGCACCCGCCCGCCGACGGCGACCTGGGCGTCCTCGATGTCGTAGACGTCGCGCCCGAGCCGTGCGGCGGCGAACCGCTGCAGCTCCACCCGGTCGCGCGGCGGTGGCTCGTCGGCGATCAGGGCGTTGGCCGCCTCGATCCGGAACAGCGGTTTCGACGTACGCGCCGGCGGCCCGCGCCGCAGCCAGGCGAGCTCCTTGCGCAGCAGGTTGCGGCGCCGGTCCTCGGTCGCCGCCGCCTGCCGCTCGCGTTCGGCCCGGGCCAGCACGTACGCCGCGTAGCCGCCGTCGTATTGGTGCACCGCCCCGCCGCCGACCTCCCAGGTACGGAGGCAGACCGCGTCGAGAAACCAGCGGTCGTGCGTGACGACGACGAGGGCGCCGCGGCGGCGTACCAACCATTCGGCCAGCCACGCGATGGCGACGACGTCGAGGTGGTTCGTCGGCTCGTCGAGCAGCAGCAACGCGGGGTCCTCGACGAGCAGCGCGGCCAGCGCGACGCGACGGCGCTCGCCGCCGGACAGCGTGCCGACGCGTGCCTCCGGGTCGATCCCGCCGAGCAGCCCGGACAGCACCGCGCGTACTCGCGCGTCGCCGGCCCACTCGTGCTCCGGCTGGTCGCCGACGACGCAGCGCAGCACCGTCGCGTCGTCCGGCAGCGCGTCGTGCTGGGCGAGCCGGCCGACGGCGATGCCGCCGGCGTGCGTCACCCGGCCGGTGTCGACGTCCTCGTGCCGGGCCAGGATGCGCAGCAGCGTCGACTTGCCGCCGCCGTTGCGCCCCACGACGCCGACGCGGTCGCCTTCGGCGACGCCGAGCGAGACGTCGCGCAGCACTGTCGTCGTGCCGTGGGCCTTGCCGACCGCCTCGAGGTTGACGAGGTTCACGCGGGGGCGCTCTCTCCCGTCACGACCCGCGCGCCGGCCACCGCGCCGGTCGCCCGGCGGACGGTCCGGCACACGCCGAGACCGGCCAGCGCCGACGCGATCCGGACCGACTCGGCCGACGAGCGGGTCAGCAACGCAACCGTCGGGCCGGACCCCGAGACGATGCCACCGACGGCGCCGAGCTCGCGGCCGGCGTCGATCACGCGGGCCAGTTGCGGGCGCAGCGAGAGCGCGGCCGGTTGCAGGTCGTTCGTCAACGCCATCCCGAGCGCGACGACATCACCGGCCCGGATCGCCGCGAGGACGCCGTCCGGCGCGATCGAAGTCTCGGCGGCGGCCCCCGACGCGTGCAGCCGGTCGTACTCCGCATAGACGGCCGGGGTCGGCAGACCGAAGTCGGCCAGCGCGAGCACCCAGTGGTAGTCGCCGACGGCCAGGACCGGTGAGATCACCTCGCCGCGGCCGGTGCCGAGCGCCGTGCCGCCGACGAGGAGGAACGCGACGTCGCTGCCGAGCCCCGCGGCCAGCCCTTCCAGCGTCGTCCGGTCGAGCGAGGATCCCCACAGCGAATCCGCCGCGACCAGGGCCGCCGCCGCGTCGGCGCTGCCGCCGGCCATCCCGCCCGCGACCGGAATCCCCTTGCGAATGCTCACTTTCAGATGCGGCTCGCGACCGACGATGGCGGCCGCCGCGACGACCGCGCGCGCCGCCAGGTTCTCGTCGTCGAGCGGCACCTCGCCGGCGCCGTCGCCGACCACCGAGACCGACAACCGATCCGCGGCTTCGACGGTGACCTCGTCGTAGAGCGAGACGGCTTGATAGACGGTGACGATCTCGTGGAAGCCGTCCTTGCGGACGCCGCCGACGGACAGGTGCAGGTTGACCTTCGCCGGGACCCGCACGGTCACCGAGCCGGGGCCGGGGAAGCGCGGTCGCAACGGCGCCGCGGGGCGATCGGTCACCGCGCCGCCCGTGTCACGACGACGATCCTACGGACCGCAGCGCCGTCGCGAGCCGCGCGAAATCGCCGACCGACAGTGACTCCCCGCGAGCGAGCGGGTCGATGTCGGCCGCCAGGAGCACCCGCTCGGCGTCGCTCGGCGATCCCGCGTAGCCGCTCAGCGCCGCCCGCAACGACTTGCGCCGCTGCGCGAACGCCGCGTCGACGAGGGCGAACACGTCCTTCCGGGAGACGTCCAGGGCCGGCGGCTCGCGGCGGGTGACGGCCACCAGCGCCGAGTCGACGTTGGGGACCGGCCAGAAGACCGCGCGCGGCACCGCGCCCGCCCGCCGCGCGCTCGCCCACCACGCCACCTTGACCGACGGGACGCCGTAGGTGCGCGAGCCCGGCGGTGCCGTGATCCGGTCGGCGACCTCGGCCTGCACCATCACCAGCCCGTGCCGCAGCGACGGCCAGCGTTCGAGGGCCCGCAGCAACACCGGTACCGCGACGTTGTACGGCAGGTTCGCCACCAGGGCGGTCGGCGCCGGGCCAGGCAGCGCGTCGACGGTCAGCGCGTCGGCCGCGACCACGTCGAGCCGGTCGGCGTGCTCGGGGGCGTACGACGCGACCGTGCGCGGCAACTGCTCCGCAAGGGCCGGGTCGATCTCGATCGCGACCACGCGGGCCGCCGCGTCCAGGAGACCGAGGGTCAGCGAACCGAGACCAGGTCCGACCTCGAGGACGACATCAGCGGCGTCGAGGCCCGCGGTCCGGACGATCCGGCGCACCGTGTTGGCGTCGACGACGAAGTTCTGGCCCCACTTCTTCGTCGGCCGGATGCCGAGGTCGGCCGCGAGCCGGCGTACGTCGGCCGGCCCGAGCAACGTCACGCGTCAGGTGTACAGGTAATGCCCGCACGTCGGCCACGGCGAATCGCCGGCCCGGCGGTAGAGAATCTGCGCGCGGTAGGTCTGCTCGCTCGACGAGGCGTCGATCGGGTCACCGGTGCCGCCGACGTTCTGCCAGGTGCCGATCGTGAACTGGTAGAGCCCGCGGAACCGGCCGTCCGACGACACCGAGCGCGGGTTGCCACCCGACTCGCACTGCGCGAGCGCGGCCCAGTTGAGACCGTCGGCGCTGGGGCTGTACTGCGGCTTCGGCTTGGTCCCGACCTCGACGTGTTGCGGGCTGGACTTGGCCTTGATCACCGAGCTCACCAGCACCCGGCGGATCAGCTTGTGGTTCTTCCACACGAGGCGATAGGTGTTCAGCCGCACGCCGGGGGTGCCGTACTTCGTGATCTTCGACTGGCCGACGTACAGCGACGAGGTCTTCACCGAGATGGTGCGGAACGGTACGACGACCGACTCGCTGACCATCTTCTGCGACACCCGGTCGATAGTGATGACGAGGCCGTTCGTCGGGTAGCGGGTCAATGGCACGCTCACCCGGTCGAGCCGGCCGACCTTGAGCTTCAACTGGCGGAGCAGCGCGCGGACGGTCGGCGCGGTCGTGTCGGTGGCGCGCTGCTTGCCGTCGGCGAGCACCGTGACGTGCTGGGGCAGCCGGACCGCGAACGACAGGCCCTGCCGCGGGATCGAGAGCGAACGCGACGCCGACAGCCATTCGCCGTCGGTCCGCAGCCCGAGCTCGTCGAGCGCGTCGTCGACCGACAGCGCCGTCACCCAGACCTGCCGCTGCTCGCCGTTGACGGTCACGTCGACGAGCCGGCCGTGCCGGACGACGACCTGCGAGCCGTCCTTGACCGGGGCGGAGAGGTCCGGCGCGACCGTGTCGTGCGGGCCGATCACCAGGTGTGCCTTGCGCAGGACGCCGGCGACGTTGCCGGCGAACGTCTGGACCGACAGCCGCTGACCGTCGACGTCGAGTCGGACGGTTTTGTCCATCATCGCGAAAGCGGCCGCGCCGCCACTCAAGGCGAGCAAGACGACCGCGAACAAGGCAATGGTGAGCGGTGAGCGGCGCACAGTTCTCCGAGCGTCGAGCCATCCGGGCACGGGCGTCCGCACGCGCGAAATCTCGCGGTGCAACCTGGGGTCCAGGTTCGCGGCACTGCCGCGGGAGGCCAGATCCGGCCGTCAAGTCTTCATCGACACTAACGATCTGCCAGGTGACTAGGCAATTCGGACTACATCGATTCCAGGCGCGGTCACAACCTGTCAGGTCCGCCGTTGTGACCCGCCCCAAGACGAATCCGGAAGGAAGCCCCGCACGGCCGGCGAAAAAGGCGGGATGCGCGACACCGGCAAAGTGGTCCTGACCTTCTTCGGCAGCATCATCTTCTGCGCCGCGACGGTGGGAACCATCCAGGCGATGATCCAGGGCGGCAACGGCGAGGGCGTCGGGATCGGTGCCGTCATCATCGGCATCGGCCTGTCGATGTTGATCATGCCGTGGCTGCCGGACGGACCCGAGCGCGAGCCTGTCGAGGCCGCGCGCCGTTACGCCGACCGCCCCTAGGAGGGATCGGCGAAACGCGTCCGTCGCGAGCCGGGTCCGGGCGGCGATCCGGCAAGGCCGCAGGTCGGGTGCGTAGTGGTGCTACGCACCCGACCGAGAACGCAGTCGGTCGTCGCCCGGGCGCGGCGCAGCAGGGCGGGTTTCGCCGATCCCTCCTAGCCCCAGGCGAAGACGCGGGCGGCGGTGGCGGTCACGGCGTCGGCCACGTCGGCGACGTCCTCGCCGCGGATCTCGGCCAGCGCGGCCACCGTCAGCGGGACGAGGTACGGCGCGTTCGGCCGGCCGCGGTATGGCATCGGGGTGAGGAACGGCGCGTCGGTCTCGACCAGGATCAGATCGGCCGGCGCCACCGCGGCCGCGGCCCGCAGATCCTCGGCGTTCTTGAACGTGACGTTGCCGGCGAACGACATCACGTAGCCGCGCTCGGCGCACCGCCGGGCGAACGCCGCGTCACCGGAGAAACAGTGGAACACCACGCGATCCGGCGCACCCTCGCTGTCGAGCACGCGCAGGACGTCGTCATGCGCGTCGCGGTCGTGGATCATCAGCGCCTTGCCGGTGCGCTTCGCGATGTCGATGTGCCGCCGGAACGACTCCTCCTGCCGCGGCCGGCCGTCGTCGCCGGTGCGGTAGTGGTCGAGGCCGGTCTCGCCGACCGCGACGACCTTCGGGTGCGCGGCGAGCTTCTCGATCTCGGTCCAGTCGGCCTCGGTCGCCGTCGGTGCCTCGTTGGGATGTACGGCGACCGCGGCGTAGACACCGTCGTACTGCTCGGCCGTCGCGACCTGCCAACGCGAGGTCTCGACGTCGACGCCGACCGTGACCATCCGCTCGATGCCGACGGCGCGCGCCGCGGCGACCGCGTCGGCGACCGGCACGTCCATCAGGTCGAAGTGGCAGTGACTGTCGAGCGCCGGGCGGGGCAGTCGATCGGGGGCCGGCGGCGGCTCGCCCTCGCGGCCGGCGCCGCGTCCGCCCACTAGCCCTGCTCCATCCGCGCGAGCTCCTCGTCGACGACCGACGGGTCGAGCTTCGCGAACAGCGGCGTCGGCGGCTCGACCGGAGCGCCGGCGGCGATCGGCTCCGACCCCCACCGCGCCGCCGTCGAGTAGTCGCCGGTGAGCACCGGGTACGACGGCCCGCCGTCGAGGTCGTCGACCTCGCGCAGCTCGGGGCTCGGCGCGAGCACGCCGTCGCGGCCGAGCATCGTGTGCACCTGCTGCGCGGTGTGCGGCAGGAACGGCGCGAGCAACGTGTTGCAGTCGCTCACCGCTTGCAACGCGGTGTGCAGGATGGCCCGCATCCGGTCCGGATCGGTCTCGCGCAGCTTCCACGGTGCCTGATCGGACAGGTACTTGTTCGCCTCCGAGACGACCCGCATCGACTCGACGATGGCCGACTTGACCCGGGAGCGGTCGAGGTCGGCGCCGACCGTGCCGAACGCCGCCGCGGTCGTCGCGAGCAACGTGCGGTCGGCGTCGGTGAGCGCGTCACCCGGTGGGATCGAGCCGATGTTCTTCGCGGTGAACGACAGCGTCCGGTTGACGAGGTTGCCCCACGCCGCGACGAGCTCGTCGTTGTTGCGCCGGACGAACTCCGACCAGGTGAAGTCGGTGTCGTTGCTCTCCGGCCCGGCGGCGGAGAGGTAGTAGCGCAGCGCGTCCGGCGAGTAGCGGTCGAGGAAGTCGCGCACGTAGATGACGACGCTGCGGCTCGAGGAGAACTTGCGCCCCTCCATCGTGAGGAACTCGCTCGACACGACCTCGGTCGGCAACGACAAGCGACCGAGGTCGCCCGGCGATCCGCCGTGCGAGCCCTCGCCGTCGTAGCCGAGCAGGATCGACGGCCAGATCACGCTGTGGAACGTGACGTTGTCCTTGCCCATGAAGTAGTAGGACTCGGCGTCCGGCTCGGTCCACCACTGCCGCCAGGCGTCGGCGTCGCCGCTGCGCCGCGCCCACTCGATCGACGCGGACAGATAGCCGATGACCGCGTCGAACCACACGTAGAGCCGCTTGTCGCCGCGGTCTTCCCAACCGGGCAACGGGATCGGCACGCCCCAGTCGAGGTCACGGCTGATCGCCCGCGGCTTGAGGTCCTCGACAAGGTTGAGCGAGAACTTCAGCACGTTGGGACGCCAGTCGGTGCGCGACTGCAGCCACGAACCCAGTGCCTCCGCGAACGCCGGCAGGTCGAGGAAGAAGTGTTGCGACTGCACGAACTCCGGCGCCTCGCCGTTGATGCGGCTGCGCGGGTTGAGCAACTGCTCGGGGTCGAGTTGGTTGCCGCAGTTGTCGCACTGGTCGCCGCGCGCGCCGTCGTACCCGCAGATCGGGCAGGTGCCTTCGATGTAGCGGTCCGGCAGCGTGCGCCCGGTCGACGGGCTGATCGCGGACAGCGTCGGCTTCTCGACGACGTAACCGTTGGCGTGCAGCTGGCGGAACAGGTCCTGCGTGACCGAGTAGTGGTTGCGCGTCGTCGTACGGGTGAAGAGGTCGTAGGCGAGCCCGAGCCGCTGCAGGTCCTCGGCGATGATCCGGTTGTAGCGGTCGGCCAGCACCCGCGGCGACACGCCTTCGTTGTCGGCCTGCACGGTGATCGGCGTGCCGTGCTCGTCGGTGCCGCTGACCATCAGCACGTTGTTGCCGGCCAGTCGTTGGTAACGGCTGAAGACGTCGGACGGCACGCCGAAGCCCGCGACGTGGCCGATGTGGCGCGGACCGTTCGCGTACGGCCACGCGACCGCGGTGAGGATGTGCCGGGGCATGGTCGCAGCCTATGAGGTGCGGCAACGGTGTATCGCGCGGCGGTTAGCGCGTCGCGGCGGCGTACACCCGGCGGCGCGCGACGCCGTGCTCGGCGGCGACCCGGTCGACCGCGTCCCGCCGGCTCATCCCGGCGGAGACCATTACGGCGACCGCGGCCGCGAGCGCCGTGTCGTCGACCTCGACCGCCGCGCCGGGCGGTGCGCCGGCGACGACGAGCACGATCTCGCCGCGCACCTCGCCGGCCGCCCAGTCCGCCAGCTCGCCGAGCGTCCCGCGGCGGACTTCCTCGTGGGTCTTCGTCAGCTCCCGGCAGACCGCGCCGCGGCGGTCGGCGCCGAACGCGGCGGCGAGGTCGCGCAGCGCCGCCGCGACGCGATGTGGCGCCTCGAAGAAGACCATCGTGCGCGGCTCGGTCGCCAGCTGGGCCAGCCGGCGCCGGCGCTCCCCCGCCCGCCGGGCAAGGAAGCCCTCGAAGCACCACCGGTCGGTCGGCAGCCCGGCGAGCGCGACCGCCGCGAGCACCGCCGACGGCCCCGGGAGGACGGTCACCGGCACGCCCGCGTCGACGGCCGCCGCGAGCAGCCGGTGCCCGGGGTCGGACACGAGCGGCATGCCCGCGTCGCTGACCAGCACGACGGTCCGGCCGGCGACGAGGTCGGCGAGCAGCGTGGGCGTGCGCGCGGCCTCGACCGCGTCGTAGAACGACACGACCCGGCCGGTGACCGTCACGTCCAGCGCCGCGGCGAGCCGGCTCAGCCGCCGGGTGTCCTCGGCGGCGACGACGTCGGCGGTGGCCAGCGCCTGGCGCAGCCGGGGCGAGGCGTCCGCGACGTTGCCGATCGGAGTGGCGGCGAGGACGAGTGGCACCGCCCGATCATGCCGCCTCCTACGATGAACCCGTGTCGAGCGCCGCCGCCGTCGCCGACCGCGAATCCCCCGCCCCGCTCTCGGACCTCGAATCCCGGCTCGCCCGGCTGCGCACGCGGCTCCCGAGCGGGTGGTGGTGGGGCTGGGGCATCCCGCTGGTCATCACCGGCATCGCGCTGTTCCTGCGGTTGTTCCGCATCACCCGACCGACCGGCAAGGTCTTCGACGAGACCTACTACGCGAACGACGCGTGGAGCCTGCTGCATCACGGTGTCGAGCTCAACAAGGACGGGCAGGCCTCGTTCGTCGCGCACCCGCCGCTCGGCAAATGGGTGATCGCCCTCGGCGAGGCGATGTGGGGCAACAACGAGCTGGGCTGGCGGTTCTCGGCGGCGATCGTCGGAAGCCTCAGCATCCTGCTTGTCGCGCGGATCGCCCGGCGAATGTTCCGTTCCAACCTGCTCGGCTGCATCGCCGCGTTGCTGCTCAGCCTCGACGGGCTCGAATTCGTGCAGAGCCGGACATCGATGCTCGACATCTTCCTGATGTTCTGGGTGCTCGCCGCGTTCGGCTGCCTGTTGCTCGACCGCGACGACGGCCGGCGGCGGATCGCGCAACGGCTCGAGCTCGGCGAGCCGTTCGGCTTCCTCGGCATGCGGCCGTGGCGGGTGGCCTGCGGCCTGTCCCTCGGCGCCGCCGCCGCGACCAAGTGGGACGGCGCGTTCTGGATCCCGGTGTTCCTGCTGCTCGCGGTGTGGTGGGACGCCGGCGCGCGTCGCGTCGCGGGACAGCCGCGCGCGACCCGCAACGCGCTGCGCTACGACGGGCTGTTCGCCGTCGTACCGTTCCTGGTGTTGCCGGTCGTCGTCTACGTGTTGTCGTGGACCGGCTGGTTCCTCTCCGACGGCGTGCACGCCTACGACCACGACAAGTACGTGCACGCCGGCCAGTCGTGGATCGGGCACGGGTGGGCGGTGCTGCACGGGTGGTGGGCCTACCAGCGAGAGATGTGGCACTTCCACGACAACCTCGCGGCCGCGCACCCCTATTTGTCGAACCCGTGGGGCTGGCTGCTGCTCGCCCGTCCGGTCTCGTACTACTACCAGACCCCGAAGGGCTGCGGCTCGTCGTCGTGCTCGCAGGAGGTCCTCGGCATCGGTACGCCGTTGATCTGGTGGGCGTCGATCCCGGCGTTGCTCGCGGTCGCGTGGCGGATGCTGGGCCGGCTCGACTGGCGCGCGGCGGCCATCATGCTGAGCTTCCTCGCCGGCTACGTCACCTGGATCGCCGACGCGGAGCGGGTCGTCGACAAGTGCCATCCGGCGGACGACTGCCACCGCACGATGTTCCTGTTCTATCTGCTGCCGGACGTGCCGTTCATGGTGCTCGCGCTGACGATGGCGATCGGGATGTTGCTGGCGACCCGCACCGTCCGCACGGTTGCCGAGGTGTTCGGCACGCACGCGGCGGACTACGGCGGGCTCACCCGGGTGCTCGTCGGGCTGCCGGCCCGCCGGCTCGCCGCCGCGACCGCCGTCGCCGTCTACCTCGGCGCCGTGACCTGGAACTTCGCCTACTTCTACCCGATCCTGTCCGGCCAGATCATCACGAACCAGCAGTGGAACGACCGGATCTGGCTACAGGTATGCGACCCGGATCCCAAACGCGACCAACATCACGAGTCCGCGCCCTGTTGGATCTGACCGGACTGGACCGGAACCGGAGCCCACGCCGGCGCCGAGAACCGAGACGTGATCCGTCGTAGCCCCCGTTCAGCCACCCAGGCAACCGCCAGCACCGTGATCGCGGAGACGCCGTCGAGCCAGTAGTGGTTGGCGGTCAGCACGACGACGAGGAACGTGCCGAGGCCGTGCCCGACGGCGACGATCCACCTCGCCCAGCCCTCGCCGCACCGCACGATCGCGACGGCGATCAGTGCCGCCCAGCCGACGTGGATCGACGGCAGCGCGGCGTACTGGTCGGCGAGATTGCTGCCGACGAACGCGTAGACGCTCTGCCCGTAGGCCATCGCGGTGTCGACCAGACCGGTGTTGCCGATCAGCCGCGGTGGCGCGACCGGGATCATCTCGACGAGCAACGCCATGCCGGTGAAGATGGCGACGACGTTGCGCCACTGCGCATAGCGGTCCCGGTGTCGCAACCACAGCCACACCAGGAAGACGACCATGCCGGTCAGGTGCGCGGTCGCGTAGTAGTAGTTGATCGCCCGGACGACGGTGTGGTGGCCGAGCACGAGCTGTTGCGCGCTGGTCTCGGACGGCAGGTGCAGCCAGCGCTCGGCCGACCAGACCGCCCGGCCGTGGTCGAGGCCACCCGCCTCGTGGCCGTGCGTCATCTGGTTGGCGACCTGCCACAGCGCGAAGAGCGCGCACACCACGGCGGTCTCGAACGCGGCGGCCGCCACCCAGGCCGACCAGCGCCGGCGCGACGGCCGGGCGACGATCGCGAGAGCCAGCAGTACGGCGGCCGTGACGCTGGCGCTGCGCTCGTCCAGGTGCAGCCACGACACACCCCGACCTTACGGCCGTTACTGGAACAGCGTCTGCTCGACCGGCAACGGTACGGCGGTCTCCGGCTCGGCCCGCTCGACGACCGGCAGCGTCATCGTCGCGATCGCGCCGCCGTCCGGACGGTTGTGCAACTCGATCGTGCCGCCGAGACCGTCGACGACCTGCTTGACGATCGCGAGACCGAGGCCGGAGCCGGGCATCGACCGCGCCTCGTCCGCCCGGAAGAACCGGTCGAACACGTGCGGGAGCGCGTCGTCGGGAACGCCCGGGCCGCGGTCGGCGACCGTGAACACGCCCGCCGGCGTCAGCTCGACCTCGACCGCCGATCCGGACGGGCTGAACTTGCCCGCGTTGTCGAGCATGTTCGCGACCGCGCGCTCCAACCGGCCGACGACACCGCGGACGACCACCGGGCTGGTGTGGCTCCGGAACGTGACGCCGGGCCAGTGCCGGCGGGCTCGCTCGATCGCGCGGTCGACGACCTCGTCCCACGCGATCTCTTCGAACGTGCTCTCGGGCGCGTCGCCGCGGGCGAGCTCGACGACGTCGGCGACCAGCCCGGTCAGTTCCTCGAGTTGCGAGACGATGCCGGCGAGCAACGCCTTGCGCTGGTCGGCGCTGAGCCGGTCGAGGTCGTTCAGCACTTCGACGTTGGTCCGCAGGCTCGCGAGCGGCGTCCGCAGCTCGTGACTCGCGTCCACGACGAGCTGGCGTTGCTGCGCGAGCGAGCGTTCGAGCGCGTCGAGCATCGTGTTGAACGACGCGGCCAACCGGCCGAGCTCGTCGTTTCCGGCCGACTCGATGCGCAAGGTGAGGTCGCGCGTCTCGGCGATCTCCTCCGCGGTCTCGGTGAGCGACTGCACCGGCCGCAGCGTCCGCCGTACCGCACCCCAGGCGACCAGCACGGTCAGCGCGAGACCGGCAAGGATCAGGACGAAGAAGGCGACCCGCAACGTGTGCAATTGGTTGTCGACGCCGGCGAGCGGCGCGGCGACCATGACACCGATCGCCGGCACCCGGCTGCGCGTGGTCAGCAACCGGACATGGGTCTGGTTGATCGTCGCGTCGCGCCACCACGTCCGCCGCGTGGTCAGCACCGAGAGGTCTTGGGCGGTGACCGGAACGACCGGTATGCCGTTCGTCGTCGCCGTCTGGCCGAGGCTGTCGAAGACCTGGATGTAGCCGAGCGGCTCGTCCGGCCGGTTGAGCAACGACACCGTTGGCTTGCCGTCCGCGCCCACGGAGATGCTGAGCCGTACGTCGGCGACCTGCTGACGGAGATCCTTGTCGATCTGGCCGCGCAGCTCGTGCCGGACCGCCACGTAAGCAACCGCTACGACAGCGACGACGGTGATCGTCGCGGCGAGGACGGCGGCCGAGGTGAGCCGGGTCCGCAGCGGCAGGTCGCGCCACCGCTCGTCGAGTTGCCGCAACCGCTCGCGGGTCGCGGCGTACGGCGAGGTCAAGACTCGCTCCGCAGCACGTAGCCGACCCCGCGCACCGTGTGGATCAGCCGCGGCTCGCCACCGGCCTCGGTCTTGCGCCGCAGGTATCCGACGAAGACCTCGAGCGAGTTGCTCGTGGGCTCGGACTCCCAGCCCCACACCCGATCCATGATGACGTCGCGCGGCAGCGGCCGGCCGGCGTTGCGGAGCAGCAGTTCGAGCAGTGCGTACTCGGTCCGGGTGAGGTCGACCGGCCGCTCGCCGCGATGCACAGTGCGCGCGGCCGGGTCGAGCACGAGGTCGGCGTAGGTCAACACCGCGTCCTCGCCGTCCTGCTCGGCGGCGGTACGGCGCAACAGCGCCCGCAGCCGGGCGCGCAGCTCTTCCAGCGCGAACGGCTTGGTGAGGTAGTCGTCGGCGCCCGCGTCGAGACCGGCGACCCGGTCGCCCACTTCGTCGCGCGCGGTGAGCACGAGGATCGGCAACCGGTCCTTGCGGTCGCGCAGCGTGCGGCAGACGTCGAGACCGCCGACGTACGGCATCATCACGTCGAGCACCATGACGTCGGGGCGTTGCGCGCCGATCGCTTCCAGCGCCTTCACGCCGTTGCTAGCGGTGTCGACGACGTAGCCGTCGAGGTCGAGCGCGCGGGTCAACGCCTCCCGCAGTTGCGGATCGTCGTCGACGACCAGGACTCGCGCGCCGTCGGACACCGGACCGATCAGCCTTGCGCGGTCGACGCGTCGACGAGTGTGACCGTGAACGTCTTGCGGTCGCTGCCACGCAGGACCGTCACCGTCACCTGCTGCCCGGGCTGATGGCTGCGAATAGCGGCGATCGCGGCCTGCGCGCCCGCGGTCTTCTGGTCGCCCACGGCCACGATGATGTCACCGGGTTTGATACCGGCCTTCTCCGCCGGGCCGCCGGCAAGCACGCTCTGCACCCGAGCCAGCGCGGTGCCGTTGCTGTCGGTCGCGTCTCCGAGGGAGACGCCGAGCAACGGATGGGTCGCCTTGCCGGTCGTGATGAGTTGCTGCGCGACCACCTTCGCCTGGTCGACCGGGATCGCGAACCCGACGCCGATGTTGCCGGCCTGCCCGCCGAACGACGAGCCCGTCGACGCGATCGCGCTGTTGATGCCGATCACCTCACCGGCCGTGTTGACCAGCGGGCCGCCGGAGTTGCCGGGGTTGATCGCGGCGTCGGTCTGGATGGCGTCGATGACCGTCGTCGGCCCGGATTGGCCGCCGAACGGGTTCTGCGACTGCCCGGAGTCGCTGGTCTGCACCGGCCGGTTGACCGACGACACGATGCCCGACGTGACGGTGCCCTGCAGGCCGAGCGGCGAGCCGATCGCGAGGACCGGATCGCCGACCTTCACCGACGCCGCGGATCCGAGTACGGCGACCGGCAGCCCGGTCTTGTCGACCTTGATGACCGCGAGGTCGTCCTCGGCGTCGCCGCCGACGATCGTCGCGGGTGCCGTCGTACCGTCGTTGAACGTCACGGTGACGGTCCCGCCGCCGCCGATCGCGGCGGAGATGACGTGGTTGTTGGTGAGGATGTAGCCGTCCTGGCGCAGGATGACGCCGGACCCGGTATCGCCGCCGCCGTTGATCTGCACGTTGATGCTGACGACGGCGGGCAGCACCTTGGCGGCGACGCCGGCCAGTGACTTCGGATCCGCCGCGACGTTGGCCGAGGCCGGCGCGACGGTGAGGCCGGAGCCGTTGGTGGGGGGGCTGTCGCCGCCGGCGACCTCGGCGCCGACGCCGACCCCGATGCCGCCGAAGACGAGCGCGGCGAGCCCCGCCGCGACAGCCGGCGTCCGCCAGGAGGTGCGCGGACGGTCGTGGCGAGGTTCGCCGGTCGCCGGGGCTCCCCAACCCGCCGAGCCGGGCAGCGGCATGGTGTCGCCGGGATCGCGGTCGGTGTCCGCCGGCCAGAAGAGGTCGTTGCTCATCCAGGTCCTCCGAGAGTGTCGAGAACCACACTCGCCAGCCGGGCTGAACGAAAACTGAACCCTTCCCTTACGGTGGCTGGGTGACCACCGACCCGCGCGAAATCGCCGCGGCCGCCGTGGCGTACGCGAAGCCACGGCTGCGCGGCTGGCTGCACACCGTGACGTCGCCGATCGCGCTCGCCTGCGGCATCGTGCTCACGGTTCTCGCCCCGACGGCGGCGGCGATGGAGGCCGCGGCGGCCTACTCCGCGATGGCGGTGCTGCTGTTCACCACCAGCGCGATCTATCACCGCGGGCACTGGTCGCCGCGGGTCGAGCGCTACCTCAAGCGGGTCGACCACGCGAACATCTACCTGTTCATCGCCGGGTCCTACACCCCGTTCGCGGTGCTGGCGCTGCGCGGCACGACCCGCGTCGCCGTACTCGCCGCCGTCTGGGCGGTCGCGGTCGCGGGCGTGCTGTTCCGGGTCTTCTGGGTCGGCGCGCCGCGCTGGCTCTACACCCCGCTCTACGTCGGGCTCGGCTGGGCCGCGGCGTTCGTGGTCCCGCAGCTGCTGCACGGCACCGGCGCGGCGGCCTTCGTGCTGATCGCCGTGGGCGGCGCCTGCTACACCCTCGGCGGCCTCGTCTACGGGTTGAAGCGGCCGAACCCGAGCCCCCGGTGGTTCGGCTTCCACGAGATCTTCCACGCCTTCACGGTGGCCGGTTTCATCTGCCAGTACATCGCCGCGTCGCTGGTGGTCTACCGGGCCGCATGACGGCCGTTGCCTACCTCCCTTGCGGCCGGTTAGCCCGATCTGACAGGGTTACGCCGGATTTGCGCTCGGCCGCCACTCGCCTGGCCCTGACGAGGTCGAGCGCTTCGACATGTCCTGGGGGATCTCCATGCCCGGCTCGACCGCCGACGACTTGCCGTCGGTTGGATTCCTCGCGCGCTACCTCGCCGACTGCGCGAAACAGCGGCTGCCCGCGCGCGGGGTCGCGACCGTCCTGCAGTCGTACGTCGAGCGCGGCCTGCCGGCCGAGCGGATCACGCAGGCGGTCGAGCTGGCCCGCCCGGACCTTGTGCCGTCGCTGCACGCGCTGCTCGACGACTACGCCAAGCACGTCGAGTAGTCAGCAGCCGTCCGTTCCGACGTCGTACAGGATGCCGTCGGAAAAGACGATCGGTGCCCGCAGGCGCAAGGCCGTGACCAGCGCGGGATCGATGACTCGCGCATGCCCGCGCGTGGGGCGGTAGAAGAACGCCAGCACCGGGTGGTGACCGGCCGCGGCGCAGCGCAGGTCCGCGAGCTGGCTCGGGTATTTCGCGTTCGGCTCGCCCGAGTAGAGGACTTTCGGTTGCGGCAGACCGATCGGCTTGGCGGCGGTGAGCAGCGCCACCGCGTCGGGTGCGTTGGTCAGCGTCCACGACGACGGACGGCGGCGCACCTCGTCGAGCAGCGAGGAGTGCTTCCACCGCGGCGCGGCGTAGCCGAGGAATTCCGACCGGGACAGTCCAGCGGCGCTCGCGAAGGTCACGCCTGGCCCGGCCAGCAAGGCGGCGACCGCGACGACCGGAAGCAGGCGCCGGACTCTCGCGTGCTGCGAGAGCGACAGCACCGCGCCCGCTGCGGCCAAGACGGCCGCGCCCTGCAGTTGGCGGCGGTCGAGAGCGATGTTGCGATCGACGATGGTGCGACTGGCGAGCAGGCAACCGATCGACACGAGGGCGGTAGTCGGGAAGACGAACGAGGGCGCCCGCACGTCCGAGCGGTTGCGATAGACCAACGCGCCCGCGAGTGCTGCGAGGGCCGTCGCCCAGAGCAGTCCGGTCTCCGTCGTCGGGTACCAGCCGAGGTGCTTCTGCGAAACGCCGCCGTTGCTCAGCGATCCGTAGATCAACCACGCACCGAAGGGGATCAGGGTCGACGCGAGAACCGTGAGCGCCGCCGGCCATCTCGCCCGTGGACGGGTGTCGTCGCGGCCGAGCCCGATGACGAGCGCGGCGCTCAGGCCGGCCGCCACGCCCGTGAGGTGGATCAGTGGCGCAACGGCGCACAAGACGCACAGGAGCACAAGGGTGCGCCGCCGGCCGTGGACGACGAAGGCGCCCGTGGCGAGTGCCGCCTCGACGAGGACTAACAGCTTGACCGACTCGGTCCACGCCATGAGCGCGGGTTGCACCACCGGGACGAGGCCGATCAGCCCGAGCATCACGAGACCGTGCCCGCCGCTCCGGCGGGCAGCCACCTGGGTGAGCCGGCCGGCGGTCCATGCAAACGACGCGACGACGACCACACCCGCGGCGGTGAGGACCGAACACGACAGGAGCCACGCCACCGCGGCGATCAGCACCGGAAAGACCGGCGGGAACTGGGTCAGCGGGGTTTCCTGACCGCTCCCGGTCGGCACCTTGAAGGCTTCGTCAGCGTTGACGTAGTCGAGCGTCAGGCCGTGCCCGTGCAGCAGGCTCTTGGCGGCACCGAGATATTCGCCCGAGTCGACGGTCCAGCCGGGATGGCCGCGGGTCACGGACAGCACGAGCGAAAGCCCTACCGCCGCTCCGACGACGAACGCCGCCTGGCGCCACGGCTGCTGCACCGGCCGAACCGTCCTCCTCGGAGACAAGGCCCACAGTGTTCCACGGCGGACACCGGCGCCGGCCGGCTCAGGTCGGCGTGACCAGCCCCCAGAGTGGCGTGTGGTCGGAGACGGTCGAGTAGGTCGCGTCGGCCGAACGCGACGTGAAGTCGAAATCAGACGCGAAGATGTAGTCGATCTTCGACGTCGGGCTGTAGGTCTTGCCGTAGCCGCAGGGCTTCTTGTTGCCTCCGCAGACGGTGTACTCGTTGTACGTCGATCCAGCCCCGCCGCCGGTGCGGCTCAGCGTCGACGGGTCCGCGTCGGCTTCGTTGAAGATGCCGCTCCCCGTCGGTGAGTAGGCCGAGTCGTACATCGGGTTCATCGACTGCACCGGCGGCGTGAGGTTGAAGTCTCCGCCGACGATCACCTTGTGGCCGTTGTAGTAGTAGCTGCCCTTGCTGGCGACGAACTGCACCTGGCCGGGTTGGTTGTGCGAGTTGGTGGAGATGTGGGTGACGCAGGCGACGATCGGCTGCGAGCCGCCGAAGGTGCTCGTCTGCAGGCAGCCGAGATACCTGTCTTCGTCGGAGGTGTAGCCGACCTGCTCGGGCAGCTTCCACGGACCGAGCTGCGTCCAGCTGAACGTCTTCGCCAGGATGGCGATGCCGTAGTCCATCGAGCCGCCGGAACAGCCGCCGGTGACCGTCTTGATGAAGTACCCGTCGTACGTCGGCAAGAGGTTCCAGATCTCGTTGTACTGATCGCGGCAGACTTCCTCGAGCATCACGAAGGCCGGCTGCGGGCTGTGATTCGTGATCGAGCTCACGACCGCGTCGGCGGTGGGGATGGAGTCGTTCGTGCAGACGTTGCCGCACATGTTGAATTGCAAGATGCCGATCGCCGACGCGGCGTTCGCCGGCGTTGTGCCGACTGTGCCGACGATCCCGGTAGCGACCAACGTCACCAGCAGCAGGCGTCCGATCTTCTGCCTGGATCTTCCGATGCCCATGGGAATCGGCCCCCTCCCGCGCCCCGCGCGATCCGTGCGGCGGGAATGCGCCGCCCGCTGATCCGAATCTCTAACAGAAGCGCGGATGGCGCGCAGGCAATCGAACATTTCGACGGACCCGACCCGTCCGGATGTCTTGCGTAAGCAGCTGGCTGCCTGGGAGGTAATGCAAGCGAGGCGAGATTGGTGCTCCCCCGAATGGCAGGAGGCGCAATGAAGATTGCAAAGACGGTCAGACTCGGCGTGGTCGCGGCCTCGCTGCTGACGCTCAACCTACCGACGACCGCGAGCGCGGACCCCGGCGACGCGATCTACGGCGGCTGCTCCTACAAGGGGTACGCGAACCAAGTGCTGACGCAGGGCCAGAACGAGGGTGTCATCGAGGTTACGGCGGTCATGACGACCAGCGCGAACACGCCGGATTCAGGGGGCTGGGTGCACTGCAAGATTCAGGTCAACGAGGCGGACTCCCCTGGCACGCAGATTGACGCTGCGCCGAACGCAGTTGGCATCGTCCAGAGTCAGGCGCAGATCAGCTACGACGACCAGGACGGCATACTGCCCTCAGCGCTATGCGAGAAGGACGACTGGAGTGACTCGGACACGACCGGCTGGGTCTGCCATGACATAAGCCCGTCTGGAGTCGTGCCCGCGTCCTGTTCCACTGAGATAGGTCAAGAGGTCTGCGCGTCTGTTACGAAGACGCAGGGCAGTTACGCGGTCAGCCCGCCGAACGGTGTTTCTGGGCCCGACGCCGGGTCCATCGCGACCTACCAGTTCACCCTGCCGAATGGCGGCAAGGTGACCGTGCCATGCGCGGTTCTCGTTTCGGGCGCTACCACTGTCGACCCCTGCGCGGCCGCTGGCGGCACGTACGTCGCCACGCTCGCAACGCTGTCGGATGCCCCTAACCCAGTAACCGCAGTGCAGATCTGCAATGCCAATCTCGTACTAACCGTCGATGGCATCGGAATCAACTCATTTCCTGCGCTGGTTCTCTGCTGACAGCTGGCAGCCGGGGCGCGCCACGTTGCGGCGTTCCGCGAAAGGTCTACGCCGGGGCGGCGATGCCACTCGCGAACGCGATCACCCGCGTCGTTGAGCGAACCTCCGCAGCGGTCTCGCCGTCGCCAGAGCACCACCGGCATGGGTCTGAAACAACAGACCCCGAGCCGCTCTTTGCGGCCCGTGGTTCTATACGGGACTTTGGTGGAGCTGAGGGGAATCGAACCCCTGACCTCTTCGATGCGAACGAAGCGCGCTACCAACTGCGCTACAGCCCCAAGCGCGACAAGGATAGCCGACCGGAGCGCGGGACCGGTCAGTCGTTGACGGCCCAGCGGTGGGTCAGGATCTCGTCGAGCTGGCCCTCGTCGTCGCGCTCGGCCGGCCCCACGACCGGCGCCGCCACGGCCTCGTCGCCCACGCTGCCCTCGACCACGTCGTCCGAATCCGGGACGACCGGCGGGTAGTAGCGCGGCGGCGCGGCCGGCTTCATCGTGTAGGTCGGCGGCGGCACCGGCACCGGCTCCCACGCCGACGCGTCGTCGGTCCCGGTCGCCTCGGCGGCGGCAATCTCCTCGACCGGCACCTCGACGGGCTCCTCGATCACCTCGACGACCTCCGCCGGCAGCGCAGGCGCAGCAGCCCGGGCGAGCCGGGCGGCGTACCGCGCCGCCGCGGGCGTCAACGGAGACGAGGCCGGAGCCGGCGAGGCGGCGCCCGGCACCCGCGACGCCGAACGCCGGCGATCCCGAGCCAGCGCGGCGCTACGCCTGGCCTGAGTCCGAAGATGTACGACGAACGCCACGACGAACAGGTCGATGACGATCTGCAGCACCCAGCTGATGCCGCCGGCCATCGCGAGCACCGTCGTCAGCAACGCGACGCCGAGCAACGCGAACAGGACCCGGCGGCGCCGTACGGCCAGCGACGCCTTCCGCCGCGGCCGGCGGGGAGCCGGCGCGGGCGCGGGTCGCGGCGTCGTAGGTGCGGAGGCGCCCGAGACATGGACGGTCGCGGCGGCCGCGCGGCGCGGCATCAACACGTAGCGCGCGGTGCCGGACTGCGGCTGCCGCCGCGACAGCACCCGCATCGCCGCCGAGAACTTGTCGACGGAGCGAGACTCGGTCGCGGCATCGTGTCTACGCAACCACATCGGCACCAACACGACAGCCCACATGATGACGATGACCGCGAGGATGACGGCGCTCACGTGCATGTCCTTCGACGGTTGGCATCCATCGACGACAAACGCTAGCCACGGCTGGGCTTCCGGTCGGGGACGTCGAGCGGCGTGTCGCGGTTCAGTTGCCCCGGAAGTTGCACGGCATGCCACCGCGCGACCAAGCCCTCGGGGACGTCGCCGCGCAACAACACGAACGACAGGTGGTCGCGCCACGCACCCGCGATGTGCAGGAACTGCCGCCGTAATCCCTCTTCACGGAACCCGAGCTTCTCGACCACGCGACGGCTCGCCGCGTTCTCCGGCCGGATGTTCACCTCGACCCGGTGCAGGTTGACGGCATCGAAGCAGTGGTCGGTGACGAGGGCGACCGCCGTCGGCATCACGCCGCGACCGGCATGCCGCTGGTCGATCCAGTACCCCAGGCTCGCCGATTGCAGCGAACCGCGGACCACGCCGCTGACGTTGAGCTGCCCGGCGAACTCACCGCCGGCGAGGATGGCGAACGGCAATGCCCGGCCCTGCCTCGCCTCGGCCCGCAGCCGCCGCGCCATCGTCACGAACGTGCTCATCGACGTGGGCACGAACGCGCGCCCGCCCGGCGGCGTCGCCTCCCACTCCCGCAGCCACTCGACGTTGCGGCGACGCGCCTCCGCCCAGTCCGGCGCGTCGCGCAACCGCAGCGGTCGCAACGTGACGTCGCCGTCGGTCAGCACCGCCGGCCAGCCAGGCGAGCGCGGCTGGCTCAATGGTCGCCGCCGCGCAACTGCACGATCGCGTGCCCGATCACCGGGGTGAGCACGGTGACGCCGTCGCGCACCCCGCTCGGCGAGCCGGGCAGATTGACGATGATCGACCGCCCGCAGGTACCCGCGACCGCCCGCGACAGGATCGTCGTAGGCACCCGATCGCGGTTGTGTTGCCGCAACGCCTCGGCCAGCCCGGGCGCCTCCCGCTCGAGCACCCGCCGGGTCGCTTCCGGGGTGACGTCGCGGGGCGCGAAGCCGGTCCCGCCGGTCGTGGCGACGAGATCGGCCCCGTCCGCGACGGCAGACCGCAGCGCCGCCTCGATCTCGTCGGCCTCGTCAGGTACGACGACGACGTCTCCGACTGCGAAGCCCAGGTCGCGCAGCAGTCCGGCGAGCAGCGGGCCCGACTCGTCGTGGCGCAACTGGCCGTGCGAGCGGTCGGACGCCGTGATGACGACCGCACGCGCATCGCCCGGGAGCTCTTCCGCGCTCATTCGTCGCGCACCCATCGACCGGTCTTGCCACCGATCTTCTCGACCACGCGGATGTCGGTGATGGTGGCCGCCGGGTCGACGGCCTTGACCATGTCGACGACGGCGAGGCACGCGACCGCGACCGACGTCAGCGCCTCCATCTCGACGCCGGTCCGGTCGGCCGTGCGGGTCGTGACGGTGACGTCGACGGCATCGTCGGCGACCACGCAGTCGACGTCGACGGCATGCAGCGCGATCGGGTGACAGAGCGGGATCAGGTCCGGCGAGCTGCCGAAG
>Ga0207690_10000641_pt1 | contig 22401 bp, 16 predicted proteins | sample KBSC23metaG_FD_184315 | JGI IMG/M metagenome (GOLD analysis project Ga0207690, IMG submission 184315) | Corn rhizosphere microbial communities from Kellogg Biological Station, Michigan, USA - KBS C2-3 metaG (SPAdes) (version 2) | ecosystem: Host-associated > Plants > Roots > Rhizosphere > Soil ...
CGTCGCCAGCTGGAACGCGTACCTGCTGCCCCTGCTGCTGCTCGGCGACCCGGCGATGCAGACCCTCCCATTGGGCGTTGCCCTGTTCTCGACTCAGTATTCGCAAGACACCGCGCTGGTGCTGGCGTTCACCACGCTCGCCATGCTTCCCGCGATCATCTTCTTCACGATCGCCCAGCGCAACATCGTCGGCGGTCTCACGGGCGCCGTGAAGGGCTAGGCGGCGGTCGTGGACATCGAAGCAACGCAGGACGACGCCGTCCAGACCGTCCCGGTCTGGCGCGACAGCTCGGTGCCGGTCGACACCCGCGTCGAGGCGCTGATCGAGGCGATGACTCTTGACGAGAAGCTCGCGCAGCTGATCGGCGTCTGGGTCGGCGCGTCGGCCGACGGCGGTGAGGTCGCGCCCCACCAGAACGACATGTACGACGACGTCGACCTCGACGCCCTGCTTCCGCAGGGCCTGGGTCAGTTGACGCGTCCCTTCGGCACCGCCCCGGTGGATGCCGCCCTCGGTGCGGTGTCGCTGGCGCGCGCGCAGGAGCGGGTGGCGAGCAGCAACCGCTTCGGCATCCCGGCGCTCGCTCACGAGGAGTGCCTGGCCGGATTCGCCAGCTGGGGCGCGACCGCGTACCCGATCCCGCTGTCCTGGGGGGCCACCTTCGACCCCGCGCTGATCGAACGGATGGCGGAGCGAATCGGCGCCGACATGCGCTCGGTCGGCGTGCACCAGGGCCTCGCGCCGGTGCTCGACGTCGTGCGCGACGCGCGCTGGGGCCGGGTCGAAGAGACCATCGGCGAAGACCCCTTCCTGGTCGCGACCGTTGGCACCGCCTACGTGCGCGGCCTCGAATCGGCCGGGATCATCGCGACCCTCAAGCACTTCGTCGGCTACTCGGCCTCCAAAGCCGGCCGCAACCTCGCACCGGTCTCGATCGGTCCGCGCGAGCTCGCTGACGTGCTGCTGCCCCCCTTCGAGATGGCGGTGCGCGACGGCGGAGCGCGCTCCGTCATGAACTCCTACAACGACATGGACGGCGTGCCCTCGGCTGCCGATGCCTCGCTGCTCACCGAACTGCTGCGCGACACCTGGGGCTTCGACGGCACCGTGGTCGCCGACTACTTCGCGGTCGGATTCCTGAAGTCGCTGCACGGCGTTGCCGAGACCTGGGCCGACGCGGCTGCTGCCGCCCTGACCGCCGGGATCGACGTCGAGCTGCCGACCGTCAAGACCTACCTCGCCCTGGCCGGCTCGGTCGAGCGTGGCGACGTCGACGAGGCATACATCGATCGCGCCCTGCGCCGCGTGCTGCGGCAGAAGATCGGCCTCGGCCTGCTGGACGCCGCCTGGACACCGGTGCCCCCCGCCCTCGGCGATGTCGAGTTGGAGGGAGCGCTCGGCAACCCGGGCGCGCTGCGCGGGACCGTCGACCTCGACACGGCCGAGAACCGCGAGCTGGCGCGTGAGATCGCCGAGCGCGCGATCGTGCTGTTGCGCAACGACGGCACCCTGCCGCTGAGCGGGCGAGGATCCGCGTCCCCGAAGCGGATCGCCGTGCTGGGCCCGAACGCGGGCGAGGCCTACGCCGTGCTGGGCTGCTACTCGTTCCCCAGCCACGTCGGCGTCCACCACCCCGAGGTGCCCACCGGGATCGAACTGCCGACCCTCCTCGACGCGATCCGCGAGGAGTTCCCGAACGCCGAGATCGTCCATGCGCTCGGCACCAGCGTCGACGGTGGCGAGCTCGAGGGCATCCCGGATGCGGTCGCCGCAGCGCGCGACGCCGATGTCGTGGTGCTGGCGCTCGGCGACCGGGCGGGACTGTTCGGCCGCGGAACCAGCGGCGAGGGATGCGACGCCGCGTCGCTCGAATTGCCCGGCGCCCAGCAGGCCCTGCTCGATGCCGTGATCGCCAGCGGCACACCGACTGTCGTCACTCTGCTCTCCGGGCGACCGTACGCGCTCGGCTCGGCCGTCACGGGCGCCGCCGCGATCGTGCAGACCTTCTTCCCGGGCGAGGAGGGCACCGGAGCGATCGCCGGCGTGCTCAGCGGCCGGGTGAATCCCAGCGGACGGCTGCCGGTGAGCGTGCCCGCCCATCCCGGCGCCCAACCGTCGAGCTACCTGGCCGCTCCGCTGGCCGGCAAGAGCGGGGTGTCGAACATCGACCCGACTCCTGCCTACTGGTTCGGGCACGGGCTGAGCTACGGATCGTTCGCGTGGGACGGGCTCACCGCATCCGGAACCGAGTTCGACCGCGAGCTGACTCTGTCGCTCACCGTGCGCAACACGGGCGACCGCGCGGGCGCTGACGTCGTGCAGCTGTACCTGCACGATCCGGTCGCGAGCGTGGTGCGACCCGTCCGCCGGCTGATCGCGTACCAGCGGGTCGAGCTCGCCGCCGGCGCATCCGCGACGGTCTCGTTCCGGGTTCCCGCCGATCTCGTGTCGTTCACCGGCCGGGACGGCACGCGCATCGTCGAGCCCGGCCGACTCGACTTCGAGTTCGGGCGATCGGCCGGCGAGATCGTGCTCACCCACTCCGCCGAGCTGACCGGGCAGGTGCGGACCGTGGACCACACCCGGGCCCTGGTGGCCCAGGTCGAGGTGCGCGCTGCGAGCTAGGGGCGCGTCCTCAGGCCGCAGCCGGCGGCGCCGTGCTCTCGCGGATCACCAGCGTGGTCGCGAGATCCATGCGCGGGACGGTCTCGAGCGGCGCCTGACTCATCCGGATGACCAGTCGCGATGCCTCCTCGGCCATGCGCCGCAGCGGTTGGTGGACCGTGGTCAGGGTCGGGCTGACCCATTTGGCCAGCGGGATGTCGTCGTAGCCGACCAGGGAGAAGTCATCGGGCACGCGCAGCCCGAGGGCCCGCGCCGCGTCGAGCACACCCAGCGCCTGCAGGTCGCTGCCCGCGAAGATCGCGGTCGGCCGGTCGGCCGACGACAGCAGTTCGCGACCGTTCAGGCTGCCGCCCTCGATGTGGAAGTTGCCGAACCGCACCCAGTCGGGGTTGATCGGCAGGCCGGCGGAGGTCATCGCCGATCGGAAGCCGTCGATGCGCGCGTGCGAGCACATCATGTCCTCCGGCCCGCTGATCGCGGCGATCCGGGTGTGGCCGAGGTCGATGAGGTGCCGGGTCGCGATCAGACCGCCCGACCAGTTGGCAGAGCCCACCGACGGGACGTCCGGCGAGGGATCGCCTGCCGGGTCGATGATCACGAACGGGATGGCGCGCGAGCGCAGCCGGTCGCGGTACTCGGGCGGCAGATCCGAGAACACCAGCACGACGCCCACCGGACGGCGGCGCATGACGCTCTCGATCCACTCCGGCCCTGGCGCGTGCCGCGAACCGCTCTCGGTGAGGACCACGCTCATGCCGTTCTCGGCCGCGACATCTTTCACGCCGCGGATGATCTCCATCGCCCAGGCGCTCTCGAGTTCGTGGAAGACCACCTCGAGCAGTTGGGTGCGGGTCTGGCCCGCGTTGCGGCGCAGATAGCCGTGCTCCGCGAGCAGCGCCTCGACCTTGGCGCGGGTGCTGCTCGACACGTCCGCGCGCCCGTTGAGCACCTTCGACACCGTTGCCAGCGAGACGCCGGCGGTCTCGGCGACCTCGGAAAGGGTCACCCGGGCGGCGGGTTCCGAGATCGACATGTCGACAAGTTTAGCGAAACTATCGAGCCTGCCGTGACCGGCGCCCTGTTGCAGGATGCGGCACTTCGTCTAATATGTTGTTGCAATCAACAATCACCACCCTCATCACCATCACCTTCATCACCGTCGCTGAAAGCAGGACCCCGTGGCCACACCCGCATCCACCCCCGCCGACAAGTTCTCGTTCGGCCTCTGGACCATCGGCTATAACGGGGCAGACCCCTTCGGCGGCCCGACCCGCGCCCCCATGGACATCGTCCACGTGGTGGAGAAGCTCAAGGAGGTCGGTGCCTACGGCCTGACCTTCCACGACGACGACCTGTTCGCCTTCGGCTCGTCGGACGCCGACCGCCAGAAGCAGATCGACCGGCTCAAGGGCGCCCTGGCCGACACCGGCCTGATCATCCCGATGGTCACCACCAACCTGTTCAGCCAGCCGGTCTTCAAGGACGGCGGATTCACCTCCAACGACCGCGGGGTGCGCCGGTTCGCGCTGCGCAAGGCGCTCCGTCAGCTCGACCTGGGGGCCGAGCTCGGGGCCAAGACCTTCGTCATGTGGGGTGGACGCGAGGGCGCAGAATACGACTCGGCCAAAGACATCCAGCTGGCGCTCGAGCGGTACCGCGAGGGCGTGAACCTGTTCGCCCAGTACGTGACAGACAAGGGCTACGACATCCGCTTCGCGATCGAGCCGAAGCCGAACGAGCCGCGCGGCGACATCCTGCTGCCGACCCTGGGTCACGCCATCGCGTTCATCCACACGCTCGAGAAGCCGGACCTGTTCGGCATCAACCCCGAGGTCGGGCACGAGCAGATGGCCGGTCTGAACTTCGCATCCGGCATCGCGCAGGCGCTCTACCAGGGCAAGCTGTTCCACATCGACCTGAACGGCCAGCGCGGCATCAAGTACGACCAGGACCTGGTGTTCGGGCACGGCGACCTGTACAACGCCTTCGCCCTCGTCGACCTGCTCGAGAACGGCGGCCCGAACGGCGGCCAGTCGTACGACGGGCCGCGACACTTCGACTACAAGCCCTCGCGCACCGAGGACGAGAACGGCGTCTGGGACTCGGCGCGGGCCAACATCGCGAACTACCTCATGCTCAAGGAGCGGGCTGCGGCATTCCGCGCCGACCCCGAGGTGCAGGAGGCGCTGAAAGCGGCGCGCGTCGACGGTCTGGCCACACCCACGCTCGCGGCGGGCGAGAGCTACGACGACCTGATCGCCGATCGCTCGGCATTCGAGGACTTCGACCACGGCGCGTACTACAACGGCAAGGGATTCGGGTTCGTGCGGCTGCAGCAGCTCGCGACCGAGCACCTGCTTGGTGCTCGCTAGCCTGTGACGCTGGTAGCGGGCGTCGACTCGTCGACGCAGAGTTGCAAGGTCGTGATCCGCGACGCCGCCACCGGTGAGGTCGTGCGCACGGGGCGGTCCCCTCATCCCGAAGGGACCGAAGTCGCCCCCGACGCCTGGTGGATCGCGCTGCTCGCCGCGGTCTCGGATGCCGGATGCCTCAATGACGTCGCCGCCATCTCGATCGGCGGTCAGCAGCACGGCATGGTGGTCCTGGATGCCGAGGGCCGCGTCATCCGCGATGCCCTGCTCTGGAATGACACCCGCTCGGCCGCCGCGGCCGCGCAGCTGACCGAGGAGTTCGGCGCCGCCGAGCTGGCGAGCCGCACCGGACTGGTGCCGGTCGCGTCGTTCACCATCACCAAGCTGCGCTGGCTGCGCGACGCCGAGCCCGAGAACGCCGCCCGGGTCGCGGCGGTCGCGCTGCCGCACGACTGGTTGACCTGGCGCCTTCGCGGCTACGGACCGGTCGGCGAGAGCCGGCTCGGACCGGTGCTCGACGAGTTGACCACCGACCGCTCCGACGTGAGCGGCACCGGGTACTGGTCGCCGGCGTCGGGCGAGTACGACCGCGAACTGCTCATCGCCGCCCTCGGCCACGACGCGGTACTGCCGCGGGTGCTGGCCGCGCACGACTCCCCGGGGGTGTCGGCCGAGCACGTCGGCATCCCCGTGGGCATCATGGTGGGCGCGGGCGCCGGTGACAACGCCGCGGCCGCGCTGGGGCTCGACGCGCGCAGCGGCGATGTCGTGGTGTCCATCGGCACCAGCGGCACCGTCTTCGCGGTGACGGACACCCCGACCGTCGACCCGAGCGGTTCGGTCGCCGGGTTCGCGGATGCCGGCGGAGCCTTCCTGCCCCTGGTCGCCACCCTGAACGCGGCCCGCATCCTCGACGCGATCGCCCGCCTGCTCGCCGTGGACCACGACGAGCTCGGCCGCCTCGCGCTCGCCGCCGCCCCCGGCGCTGACGGCCTGGTGCTGCAGCCGTATTTCGAGGGCGAACGCACCCCGAATCTGCCGGACGCCACGGCCACCCTGTTCGGCATGACCCTGGCGTCGACCACCCGCGAGAACCTGGCGCGCGCCGCCGTCGAGGGGATGCTGTGCGCCCTGGCCGACGGGCTCGACGCGGTCGAGCGCCTCGGCGTCACGGCGACCCGGCTGCTGATCGTCGGCGGGGCCGCGCAGAATCCGGCGGTGGCGGCGATCGCGGCCCAGGTGTTCCCGGTCCCGGTCGAGGTGCCGCAGCCGGGTGAGTACGTGGCGCTCGGGGCTGCGGTCCAAGCCGCGTGGGCGCTGACCGGGGAGCGCCCGAACTGGCCGGTGGCCGTGGTCGCCTCGCCCGAGCCCGACACGCGGCCGGTCATCCGGGAGCAGTACCGCGCGCGCTCCGCTTAGAGCGAAGGCCATTTCTGGCCTTCGCGCGGCGCCAGCGCCGACGGCCGTCTCGGCCGTCGGGTCACTCGGGCCACTCCACGGGACGTTCGGCCCGTGACGTGCGCCGCGCTGCGCAGCAGCCTGGAACCACCGGGCGCTGGGCCCGCCTGCTGGGAGGAGAATCCATGTCTCGCACCTACGTCGTCACCGGTTCCGCAAGTGGAATCGGCCAGGCGACCGCCGAACTGCTGGGTCAACGCGGTGAGCGCGTGATCGGTGTCGACCTGCACGACGCCGACATCACCGCCGACCTGTCGACCGCCGAGGGCCGCGCCGAGCTGGTCACCCGGGTGACCGACGTCGCCGGGGGTCGCATCGACGCGATCATCGCGAATGCCGGCCTGGCGACGCCGACCGCGAAGACCGTCGCGGTCAACTTCTTCGGCACCGTCGCGACCCTGCAGGGGCTGCGGCCGCTGCTCGCCGGATCGCCGGCGCCGCGAGCGGTGCTCACCGCCTCCATGGCCTCGCTGTTCCCGCCGGACGACGCCCTTCTTAACGCGCTGCTGCTCGGCGATGAGGCGACGGCGATGGCGCGCGGCGCGGAGCTCGAAGCCGCCGGCGGCGATCAGGCGAACCTGATCTACGGCACGACCAAACGCGCGCTGGTGCGCTGGGTGCGCCGCAACGCGGCGACGGCCGATTGGGCGGGTGCGGGCATCCCGCTCAATGCCATCGCACCGGGCGTCGTCGAGACCCCGATGACGGCCGCATTCACCGGCTCGAAGGAGGCGCGGGAGTCGATCCTGCAGATGGTGCCGATGCCGCTGAACGGCATCTTCGAGCCGCGCGACGCCGCCTACCTGCTCGCCTGGCTGACCAGCGAGGAGAACGCGCACCTGTGCGGCCAGATCGTCTTCATCGACGGCGGATCGGACGTGGTGATGCGCGGCGAGTCGGGCTGGTGACCGTCAGCCGCGGGTGAGCGGCTCCAGCGTCGGGTCGCTGGCATACGACTCGGCCGCGTTCTGACGGGTGACCAGCTGCGGAGTCAGCAAGTAGGTCGGCACCACCTTGACGCCGTTGTTGTACGAGGTCGGGTCGTTGACGTCCACCGGCTTGCCCTTCTGCAGCTCGCCGACCATCTTGATCGCCTCGGCCACCAGCTTGCGCGTGTCCTTGTTGATGGTCGAGTACTGGATACCCGCCATGATCGACTTGACCGACTCGGCCTCCGAGTCCTGACCGGTCACGATCGGGTACGGCTTGCCCGCCGTGTTCACCGACTGCAGGATCGCGCGAGCCAGCGTGTCGTTCGGCGAGAGCACGCCGTCCAGCTCGGTGCTCGCGTAGAAGCCGGCCAGCAGGGTGTCCATCCGGCTCTGCGCGTTCTGGGCCAGCCAGCCCTGGGTGGTCACCTGCTTGAACTCGGTCTGGCCCGAGACCACGCGCAGGGTGCCGTCGTCGATCCTGGGACGCAGCACCTTCATCGCACCCTGGAAGAACACGCCCGAGTTGTTGTCGTCCGGCGACCCGGCGAACAGCTCGATGTTGAAGGTGGTCTTGCCCGGGTACTTGGCCTTCATGCCGTCCAGCAGGGCCTGGCCCTGCAGTTCGCCCACCCGCTCGTTGTCGTAGGCCACGTAGTAGTCGACATCGCGGGTGTTCAAGATGAGACGGTCGTATGCGATGACGACCGCGCCGGCCTTCTTGGCATCGGCGACCTGGGTGGAGAGCTGGCTGCCGTCCTTGGCGCAGACGATGATCACCTTCGCGCCGTTGGTGATCATCGCCTCGATCTGGTTCTGCTGCTCGGCGACCGTGTTGGTCGCGGGCGCGTACTGCACGTCGGGCGAGTAGCCGGCCTTGATCAACCCCTCGGTGAAGAGCCCGCCGGCGATGGCGAAGTTCTCGCTGGTCTTGTCGGGCAGCGCGACGCCGATGGTCGCGTGCGCCGGGAAGCCCGTGACGTCGCCGGCCGCCGCCTCCTGAGTGCGCGATGTGCACCCGGCCAGGGCGAGTGCGCCAGCCACAGCCAGGATGAGTGCAGCGCGCGCGGGTCGCGTCATGAGCCGGCACCTCCGTCGTCGGTCGGCGCCAGCGCGCGGCGCTGGAGGCGGGCGATGATCGACGGCCGGCCGCGGCTCTTGCTGTAGACGTCGATGCCGACCGCGATCAGCAGGACCAGGCCCTTGATGATCTGCACCCGGTCCGAACTCACCCCGAGCAGCGACAGGCCGTTGTTCAGCACCGCGATCACCAGGCCGCCGACCACCGATCCGACGATCGTGCCGATGCCGCCCGAGACGGCTGCACCGCCGATGAAGACGGCCGCGATGGCGTCGAGCTCCCAGCCGATCCCGTCGCCCGGTCCGGATGCCGCCGCACGGGCCACCCACATCTCACCGGCGAAGGCGGCGATGATCGACATGTTCATCATGACGAAGAAGTTGACCCGGCGGATCTTCACCCCCGACAACTCCGCGGCCCGCCAGTTGCCACCGACGGCGTAGATGTGCCGGCCGATGACGGTCCGGTTGGCCAGGAACGAGTAACCGAGCACCAGGATCACCAGGATCACGCCGGCGACCGGGAAGCTGGTTCCGAGCGGGCCCTTGGCGAACAGGTAGGTGGCGCCCCCGATCACGGCGATCAGCAGGATCGCGCGCACCACCGCCACCCAGAGCGGGCCGGCATCCGCCGCCATGCGTCGGGCGCGCCGTCGCAGCAGAGCCTCCCGCAGCACGACGCCCCCGATCGCGAGCACACCGAGCACGACGGTCGACAGGTTGAGTTGCACGCCCCAGGCCGGGTCGGGCAGGTATCCGCTGCCGATGAAGGCGAAGCTGTCGGACCCCGGCAGGCTGACACTCGTCGAGTTGCCGACGAATTGGTTGGCACCGCGGAAGATCAGCATGCCGGCCAGGGTGACGATGAAGGCGGGAACGCCGACATAGGCCACCCAGAAGCCCTGCCAGGCGCCGACCAGTGCCCCAACCCCCAGGCCGAGCAGCAGAGCGAGCGGCCAGGCCCAGTGCCACTGGTTGACCGAGATGGCGACGATGATCCCGGCGAACGCCGCGACCGAACCGACCGAGAGGTCGATGTGGCCCGCGATGATCACCAGCACCATGCCGATCGCGAGGATCAGCACGTAGGCGTTGCCGTTCACCAGGTTCAGCAGGTTGATCGGGTCGAGCGTCTTGCCGCCGGTGAGCACCTGGAAGAAGACGATGATCGCGACCAGCGCACCCAGGATGCCGAACTGGCGGCCCGAGGCACCGAACACCCGGCGCAGATCGGCAAGGCGGGCGCGCGGCTTCGCCGGCGCAGGAGCGCCGTCGGTCGACTGGGCGGGTGAGCTCATCGGGCCTGAGTCTGTCATCGGTCCTGGGCCTTCTTCTGGGTGGTCGTGATGCTGCGCATCAGGATCTCGGGGTCGGCACGGTCGACCGGGATGTCATTGGTGATCCGGCCCTCGAAGATCGTGTAGATCCGGTCGCAGATGCCGAGCAGCTCGGGCAGCTCCGATGAGATGAGCAGCACGCCGCTGCCCTGCGCGGCCAGGCGCTGGATGATCCCGTAGATCTCGAACTTGGCGCCGACATCGATGCCGCGGGTCGGTTCGTCGAGGATCAGCAGCTCCGGATCGGTGAACATCCACTTCGCCAGCACCACCTTCTGCTGGTTGCCACCGGAGAGCTGCCGCACCCCTTCGTCGACGCTGGGCGCCTTGATGCGCAGCCCCGAGCGGAACCCCTCGGCGGCGCTCCGCTCGAGCGCCTCGTCGACGACACCGCGTCGCGCGATCTTGCGCAGCTTGGCCGAGACGACCGTCTCCTTGATGTCGTCGAGCAGGTTCAGCCCGAGCGTGCTGCGATCCTCGCTGACGTACGCGATACCGTGGGCGATCGCATCCGAGACGCTGTTCAGCACGACCTCACGGCCGTCGATGAAGATCCGCCCGGACACGTAGCTGCCATAGGAGCGGCCGAACACGCTCATCGCCAGCTCGGTGCGCCCCGCGCCCATCAAGCCGGCCAGTCCGACGATCTCGCCGCGCCGCACCTCGAAGCTCTCGTTCTTGCAGACCAGCCGCTCCGGCGCCTGCGGGTGGCGCACGGTCCAGTCGCGCACCTCGAAGAACACCTCGCCGATGCGCGGGGTGCGATCGGGGAAGCGGCTCTGCAGGCTGCGGCCGACCATTCCGCGGATGATGCGGTCCTCATCCACCTCGTGCGCTCGCACGTTGAGCGTCTCGATGGCGTGGCCGTCGCGCAGGATGGTGATCGAGTCGGCGATCTGCTCGATCTCGTTGAGCTTGTGGCTGATGATGATCGAGCTGACGCCGCGCTCCTTCAGGCCCAGGATCAGGTCGAGCAGGTGCTGCGAATCCGTCCCGTTCAGGGTCGAGGTCGGCTCGTCGAGGATCAGCAGCTGCACGTCCTTGTGCAGCGCGCGCGCGATCTCGACCAGCTGCTGCTTCCCGACCCCGAGATGCTTGATCTGGGTGCCCGGATCTTCACGCAAGCCCACCAGAGCCAGCAACTCGGTCGCGCGGCGGGTCTGCTCGCCCCAGTCGATGACGCCGGCCCGGGTGATCTCGCTGCCCAGGAAGATGTTCTCGGTGATCGACAGTTCCGGGATCAGCGCGAACTCCTGGTGGATCGTGACGATGCCCACCGCCTCGCTCGAGCCGACGTTGCGGAAGCGCTGCAGCTGCCCGCGGTAGACGATGTCGCCGCGGTACGTCCCGTACGGGTAGACACCCGATAGCACCTTCATCAGGGTCGACTTGCCTGCACCGTTCTCGCCGGCGATCGCGTGGATCTGACCCGGCCCGACCGAGATCGACACCTCGGAGAGCGCCTTGACGCCCGGGAACTCCTTCGAGATCCTGCGCATCTCGAGGATCGGCGCCGACGGCGCGGCATCGGCGCTCATGCCCGGGCTCCCGGTGCGCTCGTCGAGGACCGCAGCACGAGCTCCGGCCGGATCGGTTCGGCGTGGCGCTGGCCGCCCACGCCCAGTTCGGCGAGCAGCAGGTCGATCGATCGCCGGCCGATCTCGGCGAAGTCCTGACGGATGGTGGTCAGCGGCGGCCAGAAATGCGCGGCCTCGGGGATGTCGTCGAATCCGACGATGCTCACGTCGTCGGGCACGCGCACGCCGTGCTCACGGAGCGCGTGCAGCAGGCCGAGCGCCATCAGGTCGTTGGAGCAGAACACGGCCGTGAAGTCCTCGCCCGCCAGCAGCTCCTGGCCCGCGCGGTATCCGAACTCGGCGGTCCAGTCGCCGAGCACCGGCGGCCGCACCATGAGCTCGGCATCGGCCACCTCGCGCAGGTAGCCCTGCATGCGGGCTTCGGCCTCGATCCAGTCCTGCGGCCCGGCCAGGTGGATGATGCGCCGATGCCCGAGATCGATCAGATGGCGGGTGGCCAGGCGCGCTCCCTCGAACTGGTCGACCGAGATGCTGTGCGGCACGTCCCGCCGTTCGGGATCCAGCAGCACGTACGGCACGTGCAGCGGCGTCGAGCTCAGCAGATCGAATACGCGCGACTGCGGCGCCACGACCGCCACCGCCTGCACGGATTGCCCGTCGAGTTGCTCGAGTGCGCTCTGCACCGCATGGTCATCACTGGATGTCGTCACGATCGAGAGGGTGTACCCGGCCTCGCGGGCGGCATCCTCGATCTCGTAGAGGATGGTCTGCACGCCGTAGTTCGCCGACCGCGTCGCGACCAGCACACCGATCACCCGCGACTTGCTGGTGACCAGCGCGCGCGCCGCCTGGTTGGGACGGTACCCGAGCTGCTCGATGACCTCGAGCACGCGCGCACGCGTCTCGGGCCGCAGCCGCGGCGAGTCGTTGAGAACCCGGGAGACCGTCTGATACGACACCCCGGCCTCGCGCGCGACATCGCGGATGTTCGGCGCCCGCGTCACGGTGGGCTCGCTGGTCACGGGCCCTCCCGACCTGGCAGTTGCAGCGCACGGGTCGGAGGGCTCAGCGTTGAGTGACTCCCGAGTGGCTGGAGACCATGATGGCACGCGAATGTGACACGCGCCACATTGTCACATGGGCACTGACCGCGTCACAGCGCGCCATCGGGAACCGTGGCGAACGCCCGGACCGGGAAGGTGCCGAAGCCCTCGACCGCCGGCGGCGCCGCCGTGAACCGCGCCCCGCTCGGCGGGAGGGCGTCGAGGTTCGTCAGGTGCTCGACCACGTGGATGCCGGCGGCCAGCAGCCCACTGTGCGCCGGCCGCTCACCGCCCGACTCGGTGTCGTCGATGTTGAGCGAGTCGATGCCCACGAGCGCGACGCCCTGGCGGATCAGCTCGTCGACGCCGGCTGCGCCGAGGAACGGCGCGCCGTGTGCGTAGTCCGGGGTGCCGAACAGCCGGCTCCAGCCGGTGTCGAGCAGCACGGCGGCTCCGGCCAGCTCGCGGCCCTCGCTCATCGCCTGCTGGAAGATCGACGCCGGGATCTCGCGCGGTCCGCTGCCGCCGGGCGCGACATCCCGGAGGTGGAAGACCTCGGTCGGCAGCTCGACCAGGGTCGCCAGGTCGAGCCCGGCCAGATCGGTTCCTCCCTCGTAGCGGTGATACGGGCTGTCGAGATAGGTGCCGGTGTTGCCGATCATGGTGATGATGTCCATCGCGAACTCGGTGCCGGGGGCGTAGCGGGCGCGCGAGTCGGCGCGGGTGAGGTGCGGTGTGATCACAGGCGCGGGCAGTCCGGGGTAGGTCACCAGGCCGTCTCGGATCACCTGGCTCAGATCCACGATGCGGCGTCGGCTGGCGGGATCAGGAGCGGGCACGGGTGCGCACCTTTCGGATGACGGTCACCGCGACGGCGACCACGGCGAGGACCGCCGGTACGATGAGGTGCCAGCCGGTGAGCAGGAGCAGCCCGGCCATCAAGACCACGGAGACCAGCGCCATCACCCAGCCCGCACTGCCGACTCTGAGCAGCCGGACCGCCGACACCATGCCCAGCGCATAGACCGCGACCATCGAGCTGATGTGGATCAGGATGAAGGTCTGCAGGTCGAGGTGGAACACGAAGAAGACGGCGGTGTAGATCAGCGACTGCGCGGCGGTCCATCCGAGCGCGCGACGCGGAACCGCGCCGGCCTCGGCCCCGCGGCCGAACCAGGCCGGAAGGTCGCCGTCACGGCCGAGCGATGCCCCGAGGTTCGCGAACGCCGGCAGGTAGGCGTTGGACACGCCGATGATCACGACCGCGGCGATCACGGCCACCACCACCGGCCCGGCCCCGGGCAGCGTCGCCGAGACGAGGTCGATCAGCGGCACGGCGCTGGCCAGGTGGGTCGTGCCGACCACGCCCACCGTCGCGAACTGGAGCGCCAGGTAGGCGATGCCGACGACGGCGACCGCGATGGCGGTGGCGAGCGGGATGGTGCGCCGCGGATTCCGGAACTCCCCCGCGATGTGCGTGACGGCCTCCCAGCCCGCGAACGCCCAGACGAACAGGCTGATCGCCAGCCCGACGCCCGCCCAGCCGTGCGGCAGGAACGGGGTGAAGTGCGCGACCCGCACGGCGGGCACCGCGGTGACGACCACCCCGACCACGACGAGCACGAGCAGCGCCGAGAACACCAGTTGGACGCGACCACTCACCCGCAGGCCGAAGAAGTTGAGGATGATCGGCAGGATCACGAAGCCGAAGCCGATCGGGGCGACCCAGCCCTGGTCGAGGCCGAGAGCCGCGACCAGGTAGCCGCCGCCCAGCGCGGCCAGCACCGGGACTCCGAAGTTGACCCCGAAGAAGAACCAGTATCCGGTCGCGCGTGCCGCGGTGGGCCCGAGAGCGAGACGCACGAAGGTGGCGACTCCCCCGGCATCCGGATATCGCGCGGCGAGCGCCGCGAAGGTGCCGGCCAGCGGAATCGAGAGCACCAGCACCACGGCAACCGCGAGCACGGACGCCGGCCCGGCCGCGTCGGCGGCCAGACCGGGGAGCACCAGGACCCCGGTGCCGAGCACCGCCGCCACGTAGAGCGCGGATGCCGTGGCGAGCCCGATGCGGCCGCCGGGCGCCGGAACCGAGTCGGCCGGCTCGGCGGCAGCCCGCTTCTCGATCGTGGACACGGCTCCCATCCTGACAGCGGCGGCACCGGGATCGATGCGCCGTTCCCGCCACCGTTCGTGGCGTTGCCGCCACGATCCCACCAGCCCCTGACGTCAGCCGATGCTCGAGCTGCTCGCGACGGGAACGATCGGCTCGTCGAAGTCGATGTGATGGCCCTGCAGCCACATCATCCCCTCGCCACCATCGCGGGAGGCGCGGCGGAACATCACCGGCAGGATCAGATCGCGGATGACGCGGGCGATCGGGCCTGCCGCCTTCGACACCGATGATCGGTGGCCTTCGCGCACGATGCGTTCGGTGCGGTCTCGGCGCAAGGCCTCGAATGTGGTGAAGGCGCTCGCGGCATCCGGGCAGTCGCGCAGGCATTTCGCCAGGATCACCGCGTCCTCGAGCGCCATCGACGCCCCCTGCCCGGCGGCCGGCGAGGTGGCGTGGGCCGCATCGCCGATGACGACCATCCGACCCCTGCCGTCGTGCCAGCGTCGCACCACCGGCAGATCGTAGGTCGCCCAGCCGATGAGCGGTCCCGGTGCCGCATCGATCAGCTCGGCCGACGGCCCGACGTCGCCGCGCATGAGCTCGTGCAACCAGCGCCGCCATTCCTCATCGGACATGCCTGAGAGCACCCCGCGCTCGGGCTCCCGCGCCATCGGGGGGTTCGCGAACCAGACCGTGCCGCCCTCCGGCGCGGGCATCCAGGCGAAGAACGACCGGGTGCCGAACTGCATCTGGAACTCACGAGGCGGAACGTCGACCGAGACGCTCGGAACGTATCCGCCGACGTTCAACACCGGCACGTACCGAGGCGCGGCGGCAGCCGGGTCGATCAGCGTCCGCACCCGGGAGTGGATCCCGTCCGCGCCGATCAGGATGTCACCGCGCGCCGTGGAGCCGTCGGCGAACTCGGCGGTCACGCCCGTTTCATCCACGCTCGCGCCGGTGAACTCGCGGCCGTGATGGACGCCGACTCCTCGGGCGGCGGCTTCCTCCGCGAGGGCCGCGATGAGCGCCGCCCTGGGCATCATCCGCGAGGTCAGGCCGTCGGGTCGGCGGGCGGCCATCGGCATCCTCCCCAGGAGGCGGCCTTTCCCGTTGATGAAGCTCATGCTGTCGACCGGGTAACCGATCTTCTCCACCGTGCCCGCGGCGTCGATGGCCCGCAAGGCGTCCATGCCGTTGGCTTGGAAGTTGAGCCAGGAACCGCGTTGGGCGGCTCCCGCCTCCTCCCGTTCGAACACCTCGGCGTCGATTCCGGCTCGCATCAGCGCCATGGCCAGAACCGGTCCCGCGATTCCGCCCCCGATGATCAGCGCCTTCGTCATCTGTTTGTCCTTTCGTAACGCTCGCAAATCATGTAACTTGATTGTCAAGCAAGTATGAAGAAGGGTCGCTTGATTGTCAAGTGAAATAGCGCAGGGTGCGGCACTCGGTGACGCCGTGCAGAAATACCAGGCGGCGGTTGTCGCCTATGACCGCGAGACGGCGCGAATCCTGGGTGTCGGCGAGAACGACCAATCCTGCCTCGAGCTCGTCGCTGGAGCTCCCGACGGGATCACGCCCCGCGAACTGGCTGACCGCCTCGGCTTCACGACCGGGAGCGTCACGACCATGCTCGATCGGCTCGAGCGCAAGGGCTACATCGCCCGGCACGACCACCCGACCGATCGGCGGAAGGTGCTGGTGCGGCCCACGACACTCCTGCTGGAGCGCGCCGGCGCGTTGATCGGCCCGATGCTCGAGTCAGCCGCCGATGAAGTGCTCGCGCGTTTCAGCCCGGATGAACTCGAGGTCGTGACGCGGTTCATGCGCGCCGCGACCGCGAATCAGCAGCAGCACACGGAGCTGCTGCGATCGACGGCCCCGTACCCGGGCGCGGTCGACTAGACCCGCCCTACCGGTCTCGATACGGCCTGCGGCCTACTCGACCACCTAGATCGTGTCGAGCGCCGCCAGCAGATCGCCGAGCAGGTCATCGACGCCCTCGATGCCCACCGAGAGCCGCACCACGTTCTCGGGCACCTCGAGCGCCGTGCCCTTCACCGAGGCGTGCGTCATCTCGGCCGGATAGCACATCAGCGACTCGACCCCGCCGAGGGACTCCGCGAGCTGGAACAGCTTCGTCGACTCGGCCAGCTTGCGGGCCGCCGCGCCGTCGGCGAGCTGCAACGAGATCATCCCGCCGAAGCTCTTCATCTGGCGGGCGGCAAGGTCGTGGCCCGGGTGGTCAGGAAGTCCCGGGTAGTAGACCTGGCTGAGCTTGGGATGTCCGACCAGCTTCTCTGCGATCGTCTGGGCGTTCGACGAGTGGCGGTCCATGCGCACCGCGAGGGTCTTGATGCCTCGGATGGTGAGCCAGGCATCCATCGGACCCGAGACCGCGCCCACCCCGAACTGCAGGAATGCCACCTTGTCGGCCAGGCTCTCGGGCGCGCCGCCGATGCTCGCGACCCGCGTGTCGTTCTTCACGATGACCGCACCGCCCAGCACGTCGCTGTGACCGCCGAGGTACTTGGTGGTGGAGTGCGTGACGACGTCCGCGCCGAGCGACAGCGGCCGCTGCAGGTACGGGGTGGCGAAGGTGTTGTCCACCACCACGATCGCTCCGGCGGCATGCGCGAGCTCGGCCACCCCGGCGATGTCGGTCACCTTCATCAGCGGATTGCTCGGCGTTTCGACCCAGACCACCTTGGTGGCGCCGGGACGGATATGGCTCTTCACGGCATCCAGGTCGCTCATGTCGACGGTCGAGAGCGAGACGCCCCACGGAACCAGCGCGCGGTCGACCAGGCGGTGCGAGCCGCCGTAGACGTCGTTGCCCATCAGCACGTGATCGTTCGGGTGCAGGATGGCGCGCAGCAGGGTGTCTTCGCCGGCCAGGCCGCTCGCGAAGCTGAACGCCCGGTCGCCGCCCTCGAGCGCCGCGAGCAGAGTCTGCAGCGCATCCCGGGTCGGATTGCCGCCGCGCGCGTACTCGTAGCCGTTGCGGAAGCCGCCGATGCCGTCTTGCACGAAGGTGGTCGTGAAGTAGACCGGCGGGATCACCGATCCGGTGGTCGGGTCGAACTCCTGGCCGGCATGGATGGCGGTGGTGCTGAAATCGGGGTCGGTCATGACTGCTTTCTAGCTGTTGAGGAAGGTGAGGAGGTCGTGCCGGGTCACGACCGCGGCGGGCTTGCCGTCGTCGGTGACCATCAGGGCGTCGGCGTCGCGCAGTTGCTCGCGGGCCGACTCGACCGACTCGTGCTTTCCGATCAACGCGAAGCGCGGGCCGATCAATCCCGCGACCGGATCGGTAAGCGCAGCCCGTCCGCTGAAGACGGCATCCACCAGGCTCTTCTCGTCGATGGACCCGACCACCTCGCCCATCACGACCGGTGGCTCGGCGCTCAGCACCGGCACCTGCGACACGTCGTACTCCTTGAAGATGCCGATCACGTCGCGCACGGTGTCGCTCGGGTGCGCATGCACGAACTCCGGCAGCGTTCCGTTCTTGGTGCTCACGATGTCGCCGACCGTCTTGCCCTCGTCGGCGGGCAGGAAGCCGTAGCTGCGCATCCAGGAATCGTTGAAGATCTTGCCCAGGTAGCCGCGACCCCCGTCGGGCAGGAGGATGACCATGATGTCGTCAGGCCCGAGCGTGCGGGCCACCTTGAGGGCGGATGCCACGGCCATCCCGCTGGAACCGCCGACCAGCAGGCCTTCCTCGCGCGCCAGGCGGCGGGTGATCTCGAACGACTCGGCGTCGGATGCCGCGACGATCTCGTCCACCACCGTCGGGTCGTAGGCGGTCGGCCAGAAGTCCTCGCCCACCCCTTCGACCAGATACGGCCGACCGGTGCCGCCCGAGTAGACCGAGCCCTCGGGATCGGCGCCGATAACCCGCACGCGTCCGCTCGAGACCTCTTTGAGGTACTTGCCGACGCCGCTGATGGTGCCGCCGGTTCCCACGCCTGCCACGAAATGCGTGATGCGGCCGTCGGTCTGCTGCCAGATCTCGGGCCCGGTGGTCTCGTAGTGGCTGAGCGGCCCGTTCGGATTCGAGTACTGGTCCGGCTTGAACGCCCCCGGGATCTCGCGCGCGAGCCGATCGCTCACCGAGTAGTAGCTCTCCGGGCTGTCGGGCGCGACCGCCGTCGGGCAGACCACCACCTCGGCGCCGTAGGCGATCAGGGTGTTGCGCTTGTCTTCGCTGACCTTGTCGGGGCAGACGAAGACGCAGCGGTAGCCCCGCTGCTGGGCCACCAGGGCGAGCCCGATCCCGGTGTTGCCACTGGTCGGCTCGACGATCGTGCCACCCGGCTTGAGCTTGCCCTCGCGCTCGGCTGCCTCGATGATGCGCACCGCGATCCGGTCTTTGCTCGATCCGCCCGGGTTGAGGTACTCGATCTTGGCCAGCACGGTGGCGGTGATGCCCTCGGTCACGCGGTTCAACTTGACCAGCGGGGTGTGCCCGATCAGATCGAGAACCGTCTCGGCGTAATCCATGCTGCGAGCCTAGTTGCGCCGCACGGCATGTGACGGGGCTACGCGATCACCATCGAGTCCGGGGTCGGGGTCTCGCCGGCATCGGCCAGCACCTTGGCGCCGAGCTGCTGGCGGTGGTCGATGGCCAGGCCGATGTCGCGAGCCAGGGCGGGGCGTGTCTTCACCAGGGTGTCGACGATCGCGACCGGGATGTGCAGCACCGACAGTTCATCGATCACCACCGCATTCACCGCGACGGCCTGGCGCGTGAGCGCGGTGAGGCCGAGCAGGTCGTCCTTCTTGAGCTGGGCCACCGGGTACTGCGCGCCCTCGGGCCCGGGCACGCTCAGCTGCGCGACCCCCGAGACGATGATGCGCAGGCCATCCGGCACCGTGCCGATCCTCTGCACCGTCTCACCGTCGCCATAGCGCTCGAGCTTGACGTGCTTCTCGTAGGTTTCGACGTCCTGGGGAGTGAGGTAGAGGTAGGGCGCGACGCGGGTGAGCATGCGCTTGGTGCGTTCCGGCGTCGCGTAGTTGTCGGTCAGGTCGCGGTCGAGGTGCAATCCCTTGCGCCTCGCGGCGTACCAGAGACGGCTGCGGAACGTGCCGAGCGCCATGTAGGCCTTGCCCGGCGCGGTGAGAGCGATGTTGATCTCGTACCAGCTCTTGCCGATCGGGATGGCGTACGGCTGGCTGTCGGGTTGCAGATCGGGAAGCCCGCTGGCGACCGCCACCATCAGGTCGATGACCTCCTGCGGCGGATCGTCGGTCGCGAACCGCACGTCGGTCGACGCCTCCCAGGTGTCGCTGGCGCGGCTCAGGTTGGTGAACGACTCCCCCGCCAGATTCGAGTTCGGGATGATGATGATCCCGTTGCCCGAGTCGATGTGGGTGGCGCGCCAGTTCATGACGACGACGCGGCCCTTGCCGCTCGGGGTGATCAGGTAGTCGCCGAGTTCGAACGGCTGCTCGAACACCAGGAACAGGCCGCTGAGCAGCGAGCCGACCGCGTTCTGCAAGGCCAAGCCGATGACGATGGATCCGACGCCCAGCGCCGTGAAGAAGCCGCCGATGTCGGCGCCCCAGACCCAGCCGAACAGGATGGCGGCGCAGATCAGCACGAGCAGCACGCGCGCGATCTCGACGAAGATCGACGGGATGCGGTTGCGCCAGGTGCCCTGCTTGGCGGTGACGAAGACGGCGAGGTTCAAGCCGCCGAGCAGCACCAGGATCACCACGAAGCCGAACGCGGTGGCGACCAGCTTCGCCCAGGTGAAGCCGACGTTCGGGCCCCCGCTCTGCGGGATCTGGGTGAACAGGATGAGCACGGCGCCGAGCGGCGCCAGCACGTTCCGCGTGATCAGCACGATCCGCGCGCCAGGGTTGCCCGCGCGCACCATCGAGGTGTGCAGCTCGCCGAGCACGAGCAGCACGACCGGCAACCCGATGATCACGATCAGGGCGGGCCAGAACCAGGACTGGGCGAGGACGTTCATGAGCGCGCCGGGGTCACGGGGGTGCGGGTCACGGGGGTGCGAGTCACGGCGGTGCGAGTCACGGCGGTGCGAGTCACGGCGGTGCGAGTCACAGCGGTGCCGCTTCTGGCGAGGTGGATGCCGGCTTCTGCTCGTCGTCGATCGCGGTCGGGTCGATGCGCCAGACGCGCTGGTTGCCGCTCGGGGTCGACACGACGCCCGAATCGGTGAACGGCAGCTGGTCGGCGATCTTGTCGACGACCCGCTGGGTCACGAAGATGCCGGCCTCGTTGGCGCCGCCCTGCAGCCGGAACGCCAGGCTCACGGCATCGCCCCAGAGGTCGTAGACGACCTTCGAACGTCCGACCAGACCGCTCGAAACGGTCCCCGTGTCGATGCCGGCCCTGATCGCGAGCTGGACGCCCTGCTGGGCGCCGAAGTGCTCGACGACCTGCTGCATGTCGATGGCGAACATCACCGCGCGCCGGGCGTTGTCGACCCGCGGCACCACGAGCCCGCAACTGGCGAGGTAGCCCTGGCGGGTCGAACGCACCCGCTCCACCCCGTGCTCCTCGGCGGCGTCGTCGAAGGCGCGGAAGATGTCGTTGAGCGTCTCGAGCGCCTTCTCGGACGATCCCAGGGTGGCGCTGTAGTCCTCGAAGCCGACGATGTCGGCGAACAGGACGGTGACCTCCTGGTGGTCCTCGACGATCGTCTTCGCGCCCTCCTTATAGCGTTTGGCGAGCGTGTCGGGCATCAGGGTCTGCAGCAGCTGATCGTTCTCGGCCTTCTGCTGCTCGATGAGAGCGGCCCGCAGCTCGAGACTCCGCGACATGTCGTTGAACGCCGACTCCACGTCGGCGAGCTCGTCGCTGCCGCCCGGCACGACCTGCACTCCCGACTCACCGGCGGCGATCCGCCTCGCCGCATCACGCAGCCGCCGCAGCGGGCGAACGGCCGCGCCGGCGATGATGACCGAGATGATGGAAACGATCGCCACGATGATCGCGGCCGAGATCGCGAGTCGTTCGGTGAAGTCGTTGACCGGGCCGAGGGCTTCGTCGGTGTCGATCTCGGCGACGATCACCCAGCGCAGATCGGGGTCCGGGAGGTTCAGCGGCGCGTAGGCCGCCACGGTGCTGCCGCCGAGATAGCCATTGGTGGTGATGGTGCCGGTCTTGCCCTGCTGGGCTCGAGCCACCGCTTGGGTCTTGACCGGCTGGATGCCGAGGCTCTCTTTGCGGGCCACCGCCTCGTTGGCCTGCTGCTTCGTCAGACCGGAGGCCATGGCCTCCTTCACGTATTGCTTGGGATTTTCGGCCAGGTCTCGCGACAGCGAACGCATGTAGCCGTCGTCGCCGACCAGGTAGGCCTCGCCGGTCTTGCCGAGCCCGCTCTTCTGCCAGCTGAGACCCCCGGTCATCACGTCGTCGATCCGGGATGCCGGCAGCTGCACGGCGATCGCCCCGACGATCTTGTCCGCACCTGCGAGGGGTGCCACGACCCAGGCGGTCGGCGCATCCAGCGCAGGAGCGTACGGCTTGAAGTCGGTGAACACGACCGAATCGAGCCGGTTCTGCGACATCGCCTGATCGAACCCGGTGGCGAGGCTGGTGAAACTGTACGACCCGGAAGTGAGGCTCGCGCCGAGATCGACGTGCTTGCCGACCGTGTAGACGACCCGGCCGCCCGAGTCGATCAGAGCGAGGTCGCCGTACTTGAGCAGCGACGCCATGCGGCTGAGGTAGTCGTGGTAGGTGGCGCTCGCCGCCGACCATGCGCTGCCGTCACCCGCGTCGCCGAGGGCGGCGGGATCTTTGGCCAACGCGTAGTGATACAGCAGGTAGCGTGCGGCGGGATCGCTGGGCAGGAAGCTGGACGCGTCTGCCGTCTTGCCCGTCGCCTTCTGCAGCTTCGGGCCGAAGTCGTCGGTGAAGTAGCT
>Ga0207690_10000644_pt1 | contig 22391 bp, 14 predicted proteins | sample KBSC23metaG_FD_184315 | JGI IMG/M metagenome (GOLD analysis project Ga0207690, IMG submission 184315) | Corn rhizosphere microbial communities from Kellogg Biological Station, Michigan, USA - KBS C2-3 metaG (SPAdes) (version 2) | ecosystem: Host-associated > Plants > Roots > Rhizosphere > Soil ...
ATGCCCGAAATCGTGCCGGGTTCATCTGCTTGATGGTGTCGCCGCCCGGCACGATTTCGGGCATGACGAAGTACCAGATGAAGAGCTGCACGATCAGCGGAATGTTGCGGAACAGTTCCACGTACGCTGCGGCAAAGCCCGACAGCCACTTGTTCGGCACGGTACGCAGCACACCCAGCACAGAGCCGATGGCGAGCGCGATGATCCAGGCGGAGAGACCGAGCGTGACGGTGGTCTTCAACCCCGCCAGCAGCCAGTCGAGATAGGTCTGATTCTGGGCGGCTTCCGAAAAGAAGACGCCCCAGTTCCAGTGGTAATTCATGATGGTTCCCTCAAAAAGAAACGGAAGGGTGAAGACCTGTTGACCGGCCCTTGCCTTCCGTTTCGATGACGCTTGAGTCAGGCCCGTTGAGGGAGCCGATCAGTCAAGAGCCTTGTCGTTCGGGTTCTTGATCAGCGCCTTCATGTCGTCCGACAGCGGGAAGTCCATGTTCACGCCCTTCGGCGGAACCGGCTGCGTGAACCACTTGGTGTACAGCGTGTTGATCTCGCCCGACTTCATCATGCCGGCGATGGTCTTGTCGGCGATGGCCTTGAACGGAGCGTCGTCCTTGCGCACCATGCAGCCGTAGGCTTCGCGCGATTGCGGCTTGGCCACGACCACCCAGTCAGCCGGATTCTTGGCCTTGGCGCGCTCGCCGTAGAGCAGGGCGTCGTCCATCATGAATGCAACAGCACGACCCGATTCCAGCGTCAGGAACGACTGGCCGTGGTCCTTCGTGCTGATGATGTTCATGCCCATCTTGTTGTCATCGTTGTACTTGCGCAGCAGGCGCTCGGACGTCGTACCAGCGGTGGTCACAACGTTCTTGCCCTTCAGGTCTGCCCAGTCCTTGATGCCCGAATCCTTCTTCACCATGATGCGGGTGCCGATGACGAAGATGGTGTCGGTAAACGATGCCTGCTTCTGGCGCTCGAGGTTGTTCGTGGTCGAACCGCACTCGATGTCGATCGTGCCGTTCTGCAGCAGCGTGATGCGGTTCTGCGAGGTGATCGGGATTTCCTTGACCTGCAGATTCGGCATCTTCAGGCGATCTTTCACGGCCTCGACGATCTTCTGGTTGATGTCGTAGGAATAACCGATCGTACGGACGCCGCCAACGTTGTAGCTGAACGGAATCGACGAATCGCGCACGCCCAGCGTGATGACGCCGGTGTCTTTGATCTTCTTCAGCGTGCCAGTCTCTTGTGCGTAGGCGACGCTGCCGAATGTACCAACGGTGACACCAACGGCGGCAAGTACGGTTGCCAGCTTGGCGAGGTTCATGAAAGTCTCCTTTTGACCATGAAAGAGAAAGACGGGACTGTACCAAAAAACGTTTGGCGACAGTATTGGTGTTGCCACTAAATCGTTGAATCCAACGGAGTTTTTTCCTCTGGCGCGGCGCCTGCCGCAACCACGTCTTCCAAGCAACTGGACACCTTACGTTGTGCTTTTCCGGAAAACCGGAAAAGCCGCACAGCACCAGACACGGAAACGCTCTGCAACATCGGCACGCGGGCGCGATTGCTTGAGCGGATGACCGTCAATTGCTAAGGAAAACCAGGGGAAATAAAGCCCGCCCGATGTGCGCTCTCTGTCGCTTACACGAACCCGACTTGAGAATGGGAAGGACGATGATGTCATCGCCCTTCTCATGGTGCGGCGCTCCGGAACGTTATGGTTCGCCCCATGAGCACCGGCTTTCTTCAACCGTCGCGCATGACCGCCTGATCGGCAGCGACGCGATAGACCGGTGCAGCGCCCTGATGGAGCGCCGCGCCAGTAAAGATCGACGCGTCGCCGATCAGGGGTACAGACCGCGCTCTTGGCGGGCCTGCAGAATCCGCGTACAGGCGATGATGAACGCCGCCGTACGCAGGGTAACCTTATTGTCCTGCGCCACTTGCCAGACGCCACGGAAGGCGTCTTGCATGATCCGTACCAGGCGCTGGTTGATCTCGTCTTCGGTCCAGAAGAAGCTCGAGAAATCCTGCACCCACTCGAAGTAGCTGACCGTTACGCCGCCGGCGTTGGCGATGACGTCCGGGCAGACCAGCGTGCCCTTGTCGCGCAGAATGTCGTCGGCTTCGGGCGTCGTGGGGCCGTTTGCACCTTCCACGACAATCTTTGCCTTGATATGGGGCGCGTTCTTGGCGGTGATCTGGCCTTCCAGCGCAGCCGGAATCAGGAATTCGCAGTCCAGCGCCCAGAAATCGTCTTGCGAGACGGTCTCGGCGGCAAAGCCGGCCACGCTGCCGTTGTGGTCCACGTGCGTGATCAGCGCGTCGACGTCCAGGCCGTTGCCGTTGAACACGATGCCCTTGTGATCCTGCACGGCGATGACCTTCGCGCCGGCGTCATGGAACAGCTTGGCGGCCACGCTACCCACGTTGCCGAAGCCCTGCACCACCACGCGTGCGCCCTTGACGTCCAGCCCCAAGTTACGCGCGGCTTCGCTGCCGACCACGAACACGCCGCGGCCGGTGGCTTCGCGACGGCCCAGGCTGCCGCCCAGGGCGATCGGCTTGCCGGTCACAACGCCGGTGGCGGTGGAGCCTTCGTTCATGGAATACGTGTCCATCATCCACGCCATGATCTGCGCGTTGGTGTTCACGTCCGGTGCCGGAATGTCCTTGTTCGGGCCGATGATGATGCCGATCTCGCTGGTGTAGCGGCGGGTCAGGCGTTCCAGTTCACCGGAAGACAGCTTGCGCGGATCGACGCGGATACCGCCCTTGGCGCCGCCGTACGGCACGTTCACAGCCGCGTTCTTCACCGACATCCACGCCGACAGCGCCATCACTTCCGACAGCGTCACGTCCTGGTGGAAACGCACGCCGCCCTTGCCGGGGCCACGCGACGTGTTGTGCTGCACGCGGTAGCCCTCGAAGTGGGCGATGCGGCCGTCGTCCATCTGGATGGGCACGTCGACGATCAGCGCGCGCTTGGGGCGCTTGAGCGTTTCAACCCAACGTGCGAGCGAGCCGAGGTAGGGGGTGACCCGGTCGACCTGCTGCAGATAGATGCCCCACGGGCCGAGGTTATCGGCCGGCAGATAAGACGGGATGGCGTGCTGGAGTGTCGACGGAGAAGCGACATTGGACATGGTGTCTTCCTTTTTTGAGCCTGGGTAAGGCCCCTAATTTTGGAACATGCGGTCCCACAAAATGCCCGCCAGCTTAGGGACCGCCCAGAACGAAATCCAATGCCGTTTTTACATCGGGTTATGCGTTTGACGCATAACCACAGTAGCGTAGCGATAAAGCAGGCATCGACCCACCACGCAGACGATCAACACAATTTCACAGCGCGCGACACCCTGCACCGATGATGATTCGAGGCTGCATTGGCTTATTCGAGCCACCATTATCGGAGCCCAGTCAATCGTGTCGAATCCACCCAATCCCCCAGCGGCTCCCGAGCCCAAGCCGTTGAGCTTCGCCTTCCCTTTCCGGGCCGCAGACGGCAAGACACTCGTCGACGAACACACCTTCTACGAATGGCTCGGCAGCGAGAACACCGGCAACTTCGCAGTCAGCGGTTCGGGCATGTGGCACGGCGGTATTCATGTGTCAGCGAATGGTGCGGGCCAGCATCTTGATCTCGCACACGGGGCGCGCGGCATCGCCGCAGGTGAAATCATTGCCTACCGCATGAACCGTGCTCCGCTCACCGGCCAGATTGCGGCAGACAGTGACAAGCCCGCTCAAACGGACAACGACAGTTCCGCCTTTATCACAGGCCGCTACAGCTCCGCCTTCACCCTGGTGCGGCACACGCTCGAATACCCGGCAGGCAATCGGCTGACCTTCTTCAGCCTGTACATGCACCTACAGAGCGTGGCCGAGTACGAGCAAAAGGGTATGCAACCACCAGCGTATTGGGCGCGTGCCCATGAAGTGACCGAGTACGCCTCGGACAAGCCCAAAGCCACCGCGAATATCCCCACACCAGTCGAGCACATCGGCCTGAACATCCGCGATCAACCAGGACACGGCACGATTCTGGGCATCTTGCCCCGTGGCGCACGAGTGCGCATCGGCGAGAAGCGCAAGAAAGGGCTCTGGGGAAAGATCGAAGCCATCGAATCGGGCACCATCCTGCCGCCCGAGGTGGCGAGTTACGTCCGCGATGGCGCCGACAGAGGCTGGGTGTATCTCGGCAAGGAACATGGGCACCTACTGCTCAAGCCCATCATCTCGCAAGCGCTCAGCGATCGAGTCGTTGCGCTCGCCACCCCAATCCGCATCAACACAGGCGATTTGATTGGGCACCTGGGCCACTATTGGCAGTCGGATGCTCCTGAGCAGGAGCACCGGATGGTGCACATCGAGGTGTTCTGTGGAGGTGATCTGCCCGATTTCCTGGCCAGGAGCCGCGCAGCCGCCAAGGACATTGTCGATCTAAGCAAACTCCCTCTGCTGCACATCGACAAGGGCGTCAAGCTCTTCCAGATCAAGAAAGCGGACGCGCAGGGCAACCCTGTTTACGAAGAAGGCGCCGACGCCCCGCAAACAGCCGTCGTTCAAACCTATAGCCAAGCGGCGCTCGATGCGTTTCCCGCCGAACACAAAGGACCGAAAGACAACGGCCCAGGCCCCGGGCAACCGTGGTGGTACGTGACCAGCGCCAACAGCCGCCACGAAGATATTAGCGGTTGGGTTCGCAACCGGCAGATGCCGCCCAATGGCGGCGTCATGCGCCAATCCCCTCACGCCTGGATCGACTTCGAAACCGTCACCGGCAGCGACGGAGGCAACCCCACCATGTGCCGCACCGTGGACGGCTATCTGGATTACGCGCTGAACGAAGACAAACCAGCGACGGGCGACATCCAGAATCTCAAGCCACTGGCCTGCAACTTCTACCTTGCCCTTTCGCCCATGCGCAACGAGGCCCGCGCTGCCGACGAACTGCGTGCCCTCCGGGACAACAAATGGCTGCGCTTCCGGGCATCACGGTTGATGCTAAAGCACCGCAGTGAATGGGCCAGCCAGAGCGAGTACGAGAGCTTCTTCGAGACGGTGCTCAAGCGCATTGACGAGGAGCCGTATCACAAGGCGGAGATTGAGCGGCTCAAGAAGCTTGTGTGGTGGGACGAGGTGAGCGCGAAAGTGGGGCAGCCGTTTCCAAGCAGTCCGGAGGTGTTTCACATTCATCCGATTGCGTTGGTGGGGAATTTTTGGGCAGCGGCGAAGCAATGCGAATGCGGATGCTGTTACGCGAACAAGTTCAAGGTAACTCGTTTAGGTTCCGCATATGGCCCCGTGTACTGGGGTACTCGCCCACTAGATGGCTCCGTAGTGCTGGAAGAATTAGCGCAATTCGGCGAAATATCCGCTAGAGAACGTCGGATATTGATCGCCATGTCACCAAATGAGGGAAAGCTAGATGCTGTCCAGTCCTATGATAGCGAGATTGTGACTGCCGGAGCAATGCAAAAGACCATCAACCCAATCGGCGGTGGAGAACTACCTACTCAGGTTGCGCTATTCCGCAGTGTTGATGAGGCTGCGTATCAGGAGCTTTTCGAAAAATGCGGGTGGAGTGTAGAAGGGAGTGGGAGCGGAGCAAAAATGTTCTATTCCCACCCGGATATCACGGGCGGAACCAAGGTAACAGGAAGCAATCTGAAGACACTTATCAGACAAGGTTGCTCTCCAGACACGTACCAAAAGTCCATCACCAACCTTCCGCTCGGCGCACTTGTCAACGCATTGAATGACAAACGCTACGAACGCCGACAATTATTGGACTTCTTATCGAGATTACGAAATGAAATCCTTCCAATAAATCCAATTGGATACAACCACCCAATAGGAGAATATTTTCAATCTGATCTTGGCCGCGCGACCGCCCTGGACCAACATGTTAACCGCCCCGCTTATGTTCGACGAGATATTGGAAATTCCTTGAGGCGATTTTTCACAAACAATCCAATCGCCTCAACAAACCCGTCGGATTGGGGTGAGAACAGAGAAAACTACGAACGAATAATTGTAGAAGATTACGGCAACAGTCGAGCAATGGCTGTAGTTCAAGGCGTACCTGTAGCGCCCGGCCGCTACCAGGCAATGAAAAACAAACTAAGCTAGATTCGAAATAAAATGAGACAAAATAAAGCGAAATTATTAATCCTCATCGCCACCACCTCAATTTCCGCATACGCCTTTAGCGACGAAATTAAGCTCACAAAAAAAACCTCGATTATCTTCCAAGACAGATCATCGGAAAGCTACGGATTCGGACCTGGATACGCCAAAGCTACTTTCAAGATAAGAAACGGAAAAGAAATTGACATTCTCCCCATGGAAAGACTAACGAATTCCGGCGGAGTATTGTTTTCCGGTCCAAATGACGTAGCGATCTCGCCAACCGGAAGATTCGCAGTCCTCCTCATTGATAGAATCGGGAAATTGACCAACCCGAACGATAGAGACTCAGAGCCAACACAAAGTCGGCAGTATTGTCCTGTCTTGAACACCAAAACAGGCTGCGTAGTGAGTAATTTGACGGGGGAAATTTGTGGTGGCGAATGGGATTCCAACCGAGATCTATGGAGAGTTGGCAAGCGAGATAGCGTTGAGAGCGATACGAATGCCATGCTTAACGAACCTCTTCCAAGTGCAAAAGGAGTGCTGAACACCTTCCAGCAAGCGAAGGACATGAAAATCAAAACACGGCTATCAGAAATAGTTCTTGAAAATCTCGGAATACAGAACGTGATTGCATGCGACCCACCCAATCAAGATAATGACGCGGCATATCACTCAATCGCATCACAACTACTAACAGAAAGAGACAAAGAATCATTCGACTACATCATGAAAAATATTACCAAGAAAAAACGATGACGAAACATTCGAACACCGAACCCGGCAAGACCAGCGTACATTAATGCCCATCGATTTTGACGCCCTCCCCGAGCGAACCGAGATTCCAGACGAACAGCAAGCCATCGCTCCTTGGCTGATCGCGCTATTTGTCATCATGGTGGTCGGCGCCGCGCTCAGCATTGCAACATGGCCAGCGGATCGTCCGACGCACGCGCCGTGGTTCTGGATTCGCAGTTTCGGCTTGCCGTTCCTCACGTGGCTATTCGCGTATTCCGGCTGGTGATTCCTGCATACCAACCAATTGCAAAACGCTCTTGCCCACAACGCTGCCATCGACCAAGAAGAAGAGCGATTGCATGTGGGTGCCAGCGTGCCTTTTGTGGTAATCGGGCAATCCTGGCATCTCTCCGGGGTGCCTGGTCAGGGCAGCATTGAGAATGCAATCCAGGTTCGGAAGCCGGAGAAAATCAAGGGGTTCGTTATTCAGAACTGGCCCCTTGTGCGAGGCGACAGAGCCGATGAGGCCGAACGGCACGCAGAGTGACTCGAATGGCTGCTTGTTGAACTCGTTCGTCCTCTTGCACACGAGCTGAAGGACTCGAGCCAAACCATAGTCTGGTTGAGCCTCGACTCAATACTGAAGCGCAAGGCTGGGGAAGTAGCAATCACGCGGGCATGGGTGACGCTTGGGTTGGAACGGGCAGAGGACATCCAACTGCTGGAACCAACGTCGCTTTACGCCATCGATAGTTGGCTCGACACGCACACGCGTGACTCGCGCCACCTTGCCATTGCCGTACAACTGCGCGGCGCAATCAGCGGTGAGATGCAGGTGGGACAGGCGGAAGCTGGAGCGGCGGTGCTCCTCGGCAGCACATCGGCCGGATCACGCGGTTCGACATCCTTGGTTTATGCGCATCGCCCGACCCGCAGCGATATTGAATCGGTTGCCCAAGGCCTCGCCAACCCCCTTGCGCTGGGGCACCGTACAGATGGAAACATTGAATCTGTCTGGAATGCGGGATTGACAGAGCCGCTGGCGAACGCGCTCGGGAGTCTGGATGGGCCCGCTAACGATGCGCCAGTCATAGAGCTGGCGCGAACAATCGGTGCGGCGGGGGTCGCCGCCCCGTGGCTTGCGCTCGCGCTCGCTGCCGAAAAAACAAAAGGCAGCTCCGGCGCACAACTGATACTGGATCAACAAGATGGCAATCTTGTCGCTATGGTTTGTCGAGCGAACACGTAGGCAAAAGAATCCGCGCTGGCGCACCAGTGATACGCAATTCAACTCGCCAGCGCGCTCCACAGCGTGTCGATCAACTCCCGTTTGCGCTTGGATTGCGGGTGGCGCCGATCGGGGGCGCCGTTCTGCGGATGCTCACGATAGAGCCGGATTTCCATTTCGATCGACAGCGTGCCGCCGCCCTTGCCTTCCGCGCGCACCAGCCGCCCGGCGGCAACGTCGTCGCGCACCGCGCTCTCGGGCAGGAAGGCCACGCCGTGGCCGGCCAGCGCCATCACCTTGAGCGCTTCGGCCATATCGGTCTCGTAACACTTGTCGAGCAGCGGCGCCACCGGCGAGTTCTCCAGCAGCACATCCACCATGCGCCCCAGAAACGCGTTGGGGGTGTAGCTGAGATAAGCGATCGGCTTGCGCGCAGCGGGCGCCAACCGGTAGATCGGTCGCCCGTTCGCATCGGGCTTGGAAAACGGCGAAAGCCGCTCGGTGCCCAACACCAGCATGTCGTAGCGCGTCGGGTCGAGCTGGATCATCTGGCGCGCGTGGTGATAGACCATGACGAGATCGCAGCCGCCTTCCACCAGCGTCATCACCGCGTCGTGCACGTTGAGCGCGCGCAACCGGCATTGCAGCTTGCCGATCTTCTCTTCCACCTGCGCCAGCCAATCGGGGAAAAACGTGAGCGACAGCGTGTGCGGCACCGCAAAGTCAATCGTCGATGCGCTTGCCGGACGCTGACCGCGCATGAGCGCGCGCGTCTCGCTCACCTGCGCGAGCATCGCCAGCGCCTGTTCGTAGAAGACCTCGCCGGCGGGCGTGAGGCGCGTGGGATAGCTCGAACGATCGATCAACTCGTTACCGAGCCAAGCTTCCAGCGACTGAATGCGGCGCGAAAACGCCGGCTGCGTGACGTGTCGTAATTCAGCCGAGCGCGAGAAGCTGCGCGTCTCCGCCAGGCTGATGAAGTCTTCCAGCCATTTGAGTTCCATTGCCTGCTCTCCCCAGCCTGCTTATGCGTCTTCCGCTTCTTCCGCCACGCGCTCCGGCTCGCGCGCCTGCATGCGCCACATCTGCGCGTAACGTCCGTCGGCACGCAGCAGTTGTTCGTGCGTGCCGCGCTCGATGATGCGGCCGTGCTCCATCACCAGAATCTGGTGCGCCCGCACGATGGTGGACAGCCGATGCGCAATCACCAGCGTGGTGTGGTTCTGCGCCAGGCTCATCAGCTCTTCCTGGATGGCGTGCTCGGTGCGCGAGTCCAGCGCGGAGGTCGCTTCATCGAACACCAGGATCGGAGGACGCTTGAGCAAGGTGCGCGCGATCGCCACGCGCTGCTTTTCACCACCGGAGAGCTTCAGGCCCCGCTCGCCGACTTGCGTGTCGTAGCCGTCGGGCAGCGATTCGACAAAGTGGTGAATCTGCGCGGCGCGGGCGGCTTCGATCACCTCCTCGCGCGTCGCCTCAGGCCGGCCGTAGGCGATGTTGTAGTAGATGCTGTCGTTGAAGAGCACCGTGTCTTGCGGGACGATGCCGATGGCCGCGCGCACGCTGGCCTGCGTGACGTCGCGCAGGTCCTGGCCGTCGATTTCAATCGCACCGGACTTCACGTCATAGAAGCGGAACAGCAACCGCGCGAGCGTGGACTTGCCCGAGCCGCTTTGTCCGACCACGGCCGTGGTGGTGCCGGCGGGAATCGTGAAATCGACATCGAACAGAATCTGGCGCTTGGCCTCGTAGCTGAAGTCGACATGCGCGAAGCGGACTTCGCCAGCCCGCACGGCCAGCGGCTGGGCATCGGGCTTGTCGGCCACTTCGCGGTTGGTCTGCAACAGGTGGAACATGCGGTCCATGTCGGTCACGGCCTGCTTTAGCTCGCGGTAGATCACGCCCAGGAAGTTGAGCGGAATGTAGATCTGCAGCATCAGCGTGTTGACCAGCACGAGATCGCCCAGCGTCATGTGCCCTGCCGCAACACCCTGCGTGGCGCGGTACAGGATCAGGATGAGCGCCGTCGCCACGATGACCTGCTGACCAAAGTTCAGGATCGACAGCGAGCTCTGCGAGCGGATCGCGGCGGCGCGATAGTGCTTCAGGTTCTCGTCATAGCGGCGCGCTTCGTACTCTTCGTTGCCGAAGTACTTGACCGTCTCGAAGTTCAGCAGTGAATCGACCGCCTTCTGGTTGGCGCGCGAATCCAGCTCGTTCATCTTGCGGCGGAAGTGCGTGCGCCAGTTCGTCACCGTCACCGTAAAGACGATGTAGCTGACCAGCGCGCAGAACGTGATGAGCGCGAACCACACGTCGTACTTCACAAAGAAGTACGTGATGACGAGGCCGACTTCCACCAACGTCGGCAGGATGCTGTACAGCGAATAGGAGATGAGCGACTGGATGCCGCGCGTGCCGCGTTCAATGTCGCGGCTCATGCCGCCGGTCTGGCGCTCCAGGTGAAAGCGCAGCGATAGCGCATGCAGATGACGGAACACCTGCAGCGCGAGCGTGCGCACGGAGCTCTCCGTCACCTTCGCAAAGAGGATTTCGCGCAGCTCGGAGAACAGCGATGTCGACAACCGCAGCAGCCCGTAACCGATGATGATGCCGACCGGCACGACCAGCAGCGCGCGCGGGTCCGACGGCGACACGTTCATCGAATCGATCAGCCGCTTCATGACCATCGGCACACCCAGGTTGGCGACCTTAGCGGCAATCAGGAACGACAGCGCCAGCCCCACCCGCCACTTGTACGCCAGCAGGTATGGCAGCAGGCTCTTGATGGTGCGCCAGTCGCCACGGTTAGCCCCGGGCGGGGGCGGTTCGGAGGAGGCGGGGAAGCGACGCATGTGCGGTGCAATAAAATGGCGGATTGTGTATTCTCCCACCGATCACCCCGGTTCGCCGTGTGCCTACTCGGCTGGGGCCCGCTCCGCTTCAATGCTGCCCTGCATCATCATGTCCGATACCCAAGCCCCCACTGAAACCGTCACGCTGCCCGCCGACAAGCAGCCCGCCGTGCGCGTGATGCCGATGCCATCTGACGCCAACGTGCATGGCGACGTGTTCGGCGGCTGGATCATGTCGCAGGTGGACATTGCTGGGTCGATTCCCGCAGTCGTGCGCGCCAACGGCCGCGTGGCGACCATCGCAGTCAACTCCTTCGTCTTCAAGCAGCCCGTGTATGTGGGCGACCTGGTGAGCTTCTACGCCAACGTGGTCAAGACCGGCCGCACGTCGATCACTGTGGATGTGGAGGTCTATGCGCAGCGCATGGGCAGCACGGCCGCCACGCGACCGTCAAGGTGACGGAAGCCACGCTGACCTACGTGGCCACCGACGAGACCCGCAAGCCGCGCGTGCTGCCTGCGGTCTGAGGCGCCAGCACTCCATGAAAAAACCCGGCCATGCCGGGTTTTCTTTTGTGCGCGGACAACGCGCTCAGTTGAATTTGGAGAAGTCCGGCCGGCGCTTCTCAAAGAACGCCGTGAACGCCTCACGCGCTTCGGGCGCACGCAGCATCTCGCCGAATTGCTTGCCTTCCAGCGACATGCGTGCGGCGATGTCCGGCGCAGCGCCTTCCTTCATCAGTCGCTTGGTCGCACGCAGCGATGCGGGCGGAAGCAGCGTCAGCTTGCGCGCCTGCGTGCGCACGAAGGCATCGAGCTCGCCTGCCGGCAGCACGCGATTGACCAAACCCAGCTCGCGCGCTTCGTTCGCGTCAAACGGCTCGCCGAAGAGCAGCTTGTCGGCCGCGCGGTGATAGCCGGCCAGTTGCGGCAGCAACAGACTCGATGCGGCTTCCGGGCACAGGCCCAATTGCGCGAACGGCATCGACAGCTTGGCAGTCTCCGACGCATACACAAGATCGCAATGCAGCAGCATGGTCGTACCCACGCCAACAGCCGCACCGCTCACCGAGGCGATCAGCGGCTTGGTTGCCGTGCTGATCGCCTTGAGGAACTGGTGGACCGGGGCGCTCTCGTCCTTGGGCGGATGCTTCATGAAGTCTTCGAGATCGTTGCCGGCCGTGAACACGCTTTCGTGGCCCGCCAGCACGATCACGCGGATGGCGGGATCGGTCTCGGCGGCCACCAGTGCATCCGCCAGCGTCTGGTACATCGCGGCGGTGATGGCGTTCTTGCGGTCCAGCCGGTCGAAGGTGAGTGTGAGGACGCCGTCTGCGGTCTCGGTACGAATCGACATGAAAACTCCAGGGTGAAACCTGTGCCGCTAGATTGGCACAGGGGAATCCGATAGATAACCGACGGAGAACGCGTTGGCCCCCACGTTCAACGCCACGGTCAAGCTCATCGGCGCGAGCAGTACTTCCACGCCGTGGTCCTGCGCGGTTCGCATCAACGCTTGCACCGGCTCCATGCGGCGCACGGTGTCGAGCGAACCGGAATAGGTGATCGCCACCACGGGCGTGGCCAGACGCTCCTCGGCGATCATGGTTTCGGTATGCGCGAGCAGCCGGCGGATGCCTTCATCAGAGCCGCGCACCTTGGCGATGGCCTCAGTCTCTCCACGGTGCATATGGATGAGCGGACGCACATTGAACGCCGTGCCCATCATGTAGCGGCCCCAGGTGATGCTCTTCTCGCCCTTCTGTTTGGCGCGCGTGTACATATACAGCAACTCATCGGGCACGAGGTAGACGTGCGAGGCATCGCGCAGGCGGTTCTCGATCACGTTCACCACGTCGCGCACCTCGGCGCCTTCGCGCAGCATGCGGGCGGCTTCGTGCACCATCAGCGCTTGGCCCGGGCCGATGGCGCCGGTGTCCACCACAGTCAACTCGAATAAGCCCGAGCGGCCTGCATCCTTGCGCGGCTTAAAGCTCTTGGCCGTCGTGCCCACCACCGCGCCAGTGGCATGGCTGTAGAAGTGGCTGCGCGAGCTGGCAATCGTCAACAGCAAGGCGCGGTCATGCTGCGTGACCACGTTCTTCAGCAGGTAGTCCTCAATCTCACGTTCAAGCAGCGGGATCGACTCGGCGTAATGGTCTTGCTTGTCGACGAGATACTTGCGGTAGAGCTGCGGAAGCGCTTCTTCGTCGCGCCGGTCTTCCACGAACAGCTCGCCCGCACGAATGCGGAACGGCACCACGCCCAAACCCAGTTGATCGATCATTGAGCGCGGCATGTCGCATGCCGCGTCGGTCAACACGATTGTGTTACCCATCGCGCCCTCCTCTTGGTGCATCACCGGTGACCCGGCGATGTGTCTCCTCTGTTGCGGAATCGTGGTTCCGCTTCTGTGGCGTGCCCGATGGCCGGGCCGCTCGCTTCGGCTCGCTGTGTTCTGTATTGCTGCGCGAGCCTGCGCAACTATGCGTGGTGAGACGGGCGATTTGCAAGCAGGGGGAAGGCCCTAGACCGGACCTAAGCCCTCCCCCTTGCGTGGGGTCACATGCGTTCGAAAATGCCTGCGGCGCCCATGCCGGTGCCGACGCACATCGTCACCATGCCGTACTTCAGGTTGCGACGGTGCAGGCCATGCACAACAGTGGCGGCGCGGATGGCACCGGTCGCGCCCAGCGGGTGGCCCAGCGCAATCGCGCCGCCCAGCGGGTTGATCTTGCTGGTGTCCAGACCCAGGTCCTGAATCACAGCCAGCGACTGTGCGGCAAACGCTTCGTTCAGCTCAATCCAGTCGAGTTGATCTTGCGTCAGACCACCCGCCTTCAGCGCAGCCGGAATGGCTTCCTTCGGGCCGATGCCCATGATCTCCGGCGGCACACCGCGCACCGCAAACGACACGAAGCGCGCCAACGGCACCAGGTTGAACTGCTTGAGGATCTTTTCCGACACCAGGATCAGCGCGCCCGAGCCGTCCGACGTCTGCGAGCTGTTGCCGGCCGTCACGCTGCCCTTGTTGGCGAACACCGCGCGCAGCTTGCCCAGACCTTCGACGGACGTATCGGCGCGCGGGCCTTCGTCCAGCGACATCGTGCGCGTCTTGATGTCGACGGCGCCCGTGCCCAGGTTCGGGAACTTCTCGATGATCTCGATCGGGGTGATTTCGTCCTTGAACTCACCAGCCTGCTGAGCGGCCAGCGCCTTCTGGTGCGACAGCAGCGAGAACGCGTCCTGCGCCTCGCGCGAGATCTTCCATTGCTGGGCGACCTTCTCGGCGGTCAGGCCCATGCCGTAGGCGATGCCGACGTTCTCGTCACGCGTGAAGATCTCCGGCGACATCGACGGCGAGTTGCCCATCATCGGCACCATGCTCATCGATTCGACACCGGCGGCGATCATCACATCGGATTCACCCACGCGGATACGGTCCGCCGCCATGGCCACGGCCGTCAGGCCCGAAGCGCAGAAGCGGTTGACGGTCACGCCGCCCACGCTGTTGGGCAGGCCGGCGAGCAGCGCGCCGATACGCGCCACGTTCAGGCCCTGCTGCGCTTCGGGAATCGCGCAGCCGACGATGGCGTCTTCGATCAGCGCCGGATCCAGGTTCGGCACCTGGGCGACAGCGCTCTTGAGGATGGTCGCCAGCAGATCGTCCGGGCGCAGGTTCTTGAGCGTGCCCTTGGGTGCCTTGCCGATCGGGGAACGCGTCGCGGCGACGATGTAGGCGTCTTGCAATTGCTTGGTCATGATGAAATTCCTTTCTCTGTCGTCGCGGCGATTAATTGCGCACCGGCTTGCCGGTCTGCAGCATGCCCATGATGCGTTCCTGCGTCTTGGCGGAGCCGAGCAGATCCACAAAGGCTTTGCGCTCCAGCGCCAGCAGCCAGTCTTCGTCCACCAGTGCACCGGCTTCCACATCACCGCCGCACACGGCTTCCGCAATGCGCGCGGCGATGGTGAAGTCGTGCTGCGAGACGAAGCCGCCGTCGCGCATGTTCACCAGCGACGCCTTGATGGTCGCGATGCCCGAGCGGCCCGCCACCGGAATGCCCACCGGACGCAGCGGCGCGCGGTAGCCCGAGTCGGACAGCGCACGCACTTCGTTGCGCGCCACGTGCAGCAGTTCGTGCACGTTGAAGACGATGGTGTCGGTCGGTTGCAGGTAGCCGATCTTCTGCGCATCCAGCGCGGAAGACGACACCTTGGCCATGGCCGCCGCCTGGAAGCGGTTGGTCAGGAATTGCAGGATGTTGGTGCTGCCCGCCGCCTGCGCAGCCGTGGCAGCAGCCAGCGCGGCTTCCTTCAAGCCACCGCCCGCCGGCACCAAGCCCACGCCCACTTCCACCAGACCCATGTACGTTTCCAGCGCAGCGACGCGCTTGGCCGAGTGCAGCATCAACTCACAGCCGCCGCCCAGTGCGATACCCGAAGCAGCGGACACGACCGGCACGCCGGCGTACTTCACGCGCATCATGCCGTCCTGGAACTTCTTGACGAACGGCTCGATACCCTTGGCGCCGCCCATCATGAAGGCCGGCATGGCTTCTTCCAGGTTCGCACCGGCGGAGAACGGACCACCCGGCGCGCCCAGCTTGAGCGACGTCGGCTGCCACACCACCAAGCCCTTGTAACCAGCTTCCGCCAGATCAACCGCACGCGTCAGACCGTCGATGACGCTCGGTCCGATCGTGTTCATCTTGCTCTTGAACGAGATGATCAGTACGTCGTCCTGACCGGCCGCATCGTCCACCCAGATGCGCACGGCGTCGGTCTCTTCGATGGTCTTGCCGTACGTGAGCGGGTTGACCGTGGTCGCACCCTTGATCGGTGCGCGGAACACCTGACGGCCATACACCGGCAGCGTGCTGCGCGACAGGAACGCGCCCTGCTTGGCCGACCACGAACCCTGTACCGAATGCACACCGCCGTTGTCCGCCACGGGGCCGGAGAACACCCACTGCGGCAGTGCTGCGTTCGACAACGCCTTGCCGGCTTCGATGTCTTCCTTCACCCATTCGGCCACTTGCTTCCAACCGGCCTCTTGCCAGTCTTCGAACGGACCTCTGTTCCAGCCGAAGCCCCAGCGGATCGCCAGATCGACTTCTGCAGCCGAATCCGCAATCTGCTCCAGATACACGGCGATGTAGTGGAACACGTCGCGGAAGACGGCCCACAGGAACTGCGCCTGCGGGTTGGTCGATTCACGCAGCAGCTTCAGGCGCTCGGCCGGCTCCCTCTTCAGGATGCGCACGACGATGTCATCGGCCTTCTTGCCGCTCGGGCCGTACTGGCCGCTTTGCGGGTCCAGCACCTTGATGTCCTTGCCTTCCTTCTTGTAGAAGCCGGCGCCGGACTTCTGGCCCAGGGCGCCTACTTCCACCAGCTTGGCCAGCACGGGCGGCGTGGCATAGACCGGGGCGAACGGATCGTCCTTCAGGTTGTCCTGCATCGTCTTGATGACGTGCGCCATCGTGTCCAGGCCCACCACATCCGCCGTGCGGAACGTGGCCGACTTGGCGCGGCCCAGCTTGGAGCCCGTCAGGTCATCCACCACGTCGAACGGAATGCCGTACTTGGCCGATTCTGCAAACACCGCCAGGATCGAGAAGATGCCGACGCGGTTGGCGATGAAGTTGGGCGTGTCCTTCGCGCGCACCACGCCCTTGCCGAGCGCGGAGGTGAGGAACGTTTCCAGCTTGTCGAGGATGTCGCCACGCGTGTGGGCGGTCGGAATCAGCTCGACCAAGTGCATGTAGCGCGGTGGGTTGAAGAAGTGCACGCCGCAGAAGCGCGACTTCAGCTCGGCGTCAAAACCATCCGACAGCTCGGTGATCGACAAGCCCGACGTGTTCGACGCGAAGATCGCGTGCGGCGCGATGTGCGGCGCGACCTTCTTGTACAGGTCGTGCTTCCAGTCCATGCGCTCGGCAATCGCTTCGATGACGAGGTCGCAATCGCGCAGCTTCTCGATGTCGTCTTCGTAGTTGGCGGCCTGGATCAGGTTGGCGTCGTCCTTGATACCCAGCGGCGCCGGCGACAGCTTCTTCAGGTTTTCAATGGCCTTGAGCGCGATGCCGCTCTTCGGGCCTTCCTTGGCCGGAAGATCGAACAGCGTGACGGGGACTTTGGCGTTGATGAGATGCGCGGCAATCTGCGCGCCCATCACGCCAGCGCCCAGCACGGCGACGCGTCGGACGAGAAAGTTTGCTCGCTGGCCGGCCTGCGGCTGCGCGCTGCTGGAGAGTTCAGTGCGGGTCATGGTGTCCTCGCGGGGGAGAGAGGGGTGTCGTCGCCCCCGCATTTGCGGGGCGACAGATAGCGGCGTTGAAACCTGTTCACGATCCGTAGCGAGCGGTTCGAGGTTGGCCCGAGAAGCGCAGCCGTACACGGGTACGGCGAGCATCACAGGACCAAGATCGAGCCGCGCAGTAGGATCGTGGGCAGGTTTCCTTAGAACAGCTCTGCGTCGAGTGCCATCAGCGTCGCGCCGCCTGCACGTGCCAGGCGGATCTGCGAGGCCGTTTCGGGCAGCAGCTTGGCGAAGTAGAAACGCGCCGTTGCCAGCTTGACCTTGTAGAACGTGTCGCCGCTGTTTTGCTTCTCCAGCGCGATCTTGGCCATGCGGGCCCAGAAGTACGAGAACACCAGGTGGCCGACCACGCGCAGGTACGGCACGGCGGCTGCACCGACTTCGTCCGGGTTGGCCATGGCCTTCATGCCGATTTCCATGGTCAGCTTCTGGACCTTGTCACCGATGTCAGCCAGCGGGTTGACGAACTCCTGCATAGCTTCATTGGTGCCTTCGGCTTCGACGAAGTCTTGCACCAGCTTGCCGAACTTCTTCATCTTGGCGCCCATGTCGCCCAGGATCTTGCGGCCCAGCAGGTCCAGCGACTGCACGGTGTTCGTGCCTTCGTAGATCATGTTGATGCGGGCGTCGCGCACGTATTGCTCCATGCCCCACTCGGCGATGTAGCCGTGGCCGCCGAAGACTTGCATGCCTTCGTTGGTGGAGATGAACGCGTTGTCGCTCAGGAAGGCCTTGGCGATCGGGGTCAGCAGTGCGACCAGATCCGCCGCGTCCTTGCGTGCGGATTCATCCGAGTGCGACAGCTCGCGGTCGATCTGCAGTGCGATCCAGTACGAGAATGCGCGGCCACCTTCGGCAAAGGCGCGCTGCGTCAGCAGCATGCGGCGCACATCCGGGTGCACGATGATCGGGTCGGCCGGCTTGTCCGGTGCCTTCGGGCCCGACAGGCTGCGCATCTGCAGGCGTTCCTTGGCGTACGCCGCTGAGTTCTGGTACGCGACTTCGGTCAGCCCCAGGCTCTGCATGCCGACGCCCAGGCGGGCGGCGTTCATCATCACGAACATGGCGTTCAGGCCCTTGTTCGGTTCGCCGACCATCCAACCGCGTGCGCCGTCCAGGTTGATCACGCAGGTGGCGTTGCCGTGGATGCCCATCTTGTGCTCGATGGAGCCGCACTTCACGGTGTTGCGCTCGCCCGGGTTGCCGTTGGCATCGGGGATGAACTTCGGCACCACAAACAGCGAGATACCCTTGGTACCGCCCGGCGCATCCGGCAGGCGGGCCAACACCAGGTGGATGATGTTTTCGGCCAGGTCGTGCTCGCCTGCCGAAATAAAGATCTTCGTGCCGGTGATGGCGTACGAGCCATCGGCCAACGGTTCGGCCTTGGTACGCAGGATGCCGAGGTCGGTGCCGCAATGCGGCTCGGTCAGGCACATCGTGCCGGTCCACACACCCGAGACCAGCTTGGGCAGATAGCGCTGCTTGAGCTCATCGGTGCCGTGCGCGTGCAGGGCTTCGTACGCGCCGTGCGACAGGCCGGGATACATCGTCCACGCCTGGTTGGCCGAGTTCAGCATCTCGTACACGGCGTTGTTGATCAGGATGGGCAGGCCCTGGCCGCCGTACTCCGGATCGCAGCCCAGTGCGGGCCAGCCACCTTCAACATACTGCTGATACGCTTCCTTGAAGCCCTTGGGTGCGGTCACCACGCCGTCGCCGTGGTATGTGCAGCCTTCGCGATCGCCCGACTGGTTGAGCGGGAAGATGACTTCCGAGCAGAACTTGCCGGCTTCCTCGATCACCTGGTTGATGGTGTCGGCATCGATCTCCGCGTGCTGCGGCATCTCCTTCAGGTGGCTCTCGACGCCGAGAAGCTCGTGAAGGACAAACTGCATGTCGCGCAACGGTGCGGTGTATTGACCCATCTTGGGCTCCTTGGTTGTTGCTGCCGGACCCGCACAATAAGCCGCTAGGTGTGCGATGCCGCGTCAGGTTCGGTAAGACTGAATGAGTTTGTTAAGCGCCACCATGGCCAGCTCGGCGCTGTTCGGCAACCGCAGGAAACGCGCATCGTGGTGCAAGCCGAGTTCCAGGCTGTACATCTCAAAGAGCATCAACTGCGGGTCCGCTTCTGCACGCAGATGGCCTTCTTCCTTTGCCTGCTCGATCGCACGGGCCAATGCTGCCCGCCAGATCGTCACGCTCTTGACGAGTTCGTCGCGCACCGGGCTTTCGGCACGATCGTCGTACTCCACCGCGCCGCTGATGTAGATGCAGCCCGTGGTCACTTCCTGAATGCGGCGCTCCATCCAGCGTCGCACCATGCTCCACAGGCGCGGCAGACCGCGCGGTTCCGTCAAGCTCGGGTAGAAGACTTCCTGCTCGAACCGTTTGTGGTACTCGCGAACCACTTCCACCTGCAGATCCTCACGCGAGCCGAAGTGCGCGAACACCCCGCTCTTGCTCATCTGCATGCGCTCCGCGAGCACACCGATCGTCAATCCTTCCAGTCCGTCGCGCGAGGCCAGGTCCAGCGCGGCATCGAGAATCGCGGCACGCGTCAGTTCGCCCTTGCGCATCGGCGCGGCTGCAGCGTGATTCGATTCGAGACGAGCGGTCGGGTGACGCATGATGATTTCTCTCCGTTCTTTTCTGGGGCGCGACACGCAAGAAAATTGGCGCCTTGCAGGGCGCCTTTCGCGTGCCGGGCAGGACTGTAAACCAGCCTGCGCAAACACTCTAGCCCAAAATCGAACGGTCGTTCAATTATTTACAGCCGCCTGTTATGCAGCAAGTGTTTTATTAGAAAGCCGCGTCTAAACGAAGGCGCAGAAAAGGCTGATTTCGCGCCGCAGCGCGATTCTCGCAAAGCCTTTCAGATAAAGGCTTTGCGGTGTGTGCACTGCATCCAGCGGAGCGCGTGCGGCGCAGCATGAGCGGGCCGCTTTTAGTGCTACCCGTCAGTAAACAAAACGCACAGAAATCAGGCCGATGCGTTGCCCGCACACATGGGGCCGCGGCGGAAGATGCGGGCGTCCATTTCGCGCAGGTCTGGGGCCACGGCCACCTCAGCGGCACATTGGTCGAGCACGTCACGTTGCAGGTCGATACCTGGGGCGATTTCCGTGAGCGTTAGGCGACGGCGGCCGTGGCCATCGTCACGCATCTCGAAGACAGCACGCTCGGTCACATAGCGCACCGGGATGCCCGAGCGCGCCGCATATTCACCGTTGAACGTGAGGTGCGATACCGCTGGCACGATCTTCTTGAGCCGCCCTTCGCGCACGATGCGCAGGCGGCCGTCCTCGGCTTCGACCTGCAGGCCGCCCGCAGTGAGCGTGCCCATGAATACGACCGAACGCGCGCTCTGCGTGATGTTGATGAAGCCGCCGACGCCAGCGACAACCGTATCGCCGCCCTCGCCGAACAGGCTCACGTTGACGTTGCCGGCGCCGTCCAGTTCAGCGAGGCCGAGGATGGCGAGATCGATGCCGCCGCCTTCGTAGAAGTCGAACTGTGCGGGCTGATCGACCACGGCTTCAGGATACGCCGAGGCGCCAAAGCTCAGGCCATCCGCCGGCGTGCCGCCGATGGGGCCTGCTTCCACGGTGAGCGTGAAGCCGCGCGCGCCTTCCTGCTCCGCGATGGCACCGACGGCGGCGGGCATGCCCACGCCCAGGTTCACTACACGCGGTTGCTGCGCCATCAACTCCAGCACCGCGCGGCGCTGCACCAGCGTGCGCGCATCGAGCGCGCCGTGCAGATTGGCTTCCAGTGCTTCGCCTGCTTCGAGGGCGTCTTCCTTCAGTTGGATCGCCTCGCCTTGCCAGGGCCGGATGTAGGTCGGGTTGAACGCCTCACCGAAGGTCATCTGATGCTCGGTTTCGTCGTCGGCGACGACCACGTAGTCGACCAGGATGCCGGGCACGTGGATCGCCTGCAGGTTGTCATGCCGATCCACCTGGCGCCTCACCTGCGCGATGACGATGCCGCCGGAGTTGCGCGCGGCTTGCGCCATCGCCAGCAATTCGTGATGGAACGCTTCTTCGTGTGTGCTGATGTTGCCGCGCGGGTCGGCAGCCGTGCCACGCAGAAAGACGCAATGCAGCGGGAAGCTTGGATAGAAGAGGTAGTCGTCGCCGCGAAAGCGCTCGTATTCAACCCATGAGGCCGTGCCCGCCGCGCGAGCGGCCTTGGCGCGTGCATTGATGGCGGCGCCTTGGTAGCGCGCGTCCAGTTGTGTGCGGGGGTCGACGAAGGTATGCAGGCCGATCTTGGTCAACACGCCCGGCTTGCCGCCCGCGATGGCGCGGTACAGGTGTGTAAGCACGCCCTGCGGCAGGTTGAACGCATCGCATTGCTCGGCGAGGGCCATGTCCGCCAGCCGCGTGGCAGAACGCCAATGGCCGCCGACCACACAGCGCGTCATCCCCGGATTGCCGAAATGGTTGACGCCGCGTGTGGCGCGATCGCCTTGGCCTGCGGAGTACACCAGCGTCAGATTGCGCGGCTCGCCGGTGGCCAGGAAGCGACGCTCCAGTGCATGCGTAACGGCCTCCGCGTGGCCTGCGCCGACAAACCCGGCGCACGCAACGGTCCACTCCGGCTGGATCAACCGCGCGGCTTCCTCTGCTGTGATGACTTGCATGTCTCCTCCGTCTTTTCTTGTGTTCTGTATTGATGCGCGTTGCTAGTACTTCGCCGCTCGCCCGCTGATGGCCACGCCCAGGCGCACGAGCCGGTAAGCGCACCAGTCCGCCAGACGCCACCACCAGCGGCGTGCGGCATGCGCGTCGGCCAGAACCTGGCGCGCGTGATGCGCGATGGCGTCTTCCAGCGCGGCGCGCAGTTCGTTTGCGACGGTGGCGTCCCACGCCACTACGTTGGCCTCGCGCGCGAGCAGCAGGCTGAACGGGTCGATGTTGCTGGAGCCGATCGTGGCCCAGCGGTCGTCCACCACCGCCACTTTGGCGTGCAGGAAGCTGGCGGTGTATTCGTGGATTTCGACGCCGTCGCGCAGCAGCATGTGATACAGCGAGCGCGTCGCGTAGTGTTGCAACCGGTATTCGACCTGCCCCTGCAGCAGCATGCGCACGCGCACACC
>Ga0207690_10000645_pt1 | contig 22382 bp, 13 predicted proteins | sample KBSC23metaG_FD_184315 | JGI IMG/M metagenome (GOLD analysis project Ga0207690, IMG submission 184315) | Corn rhizosphere microbial communities from Kellogg Biological Station, Michigan, USA - KBS C2-3 metaG (SPAdes) (version 2) | ecosystem: Host-associated > Plants > Roots > Rhizosphere > Soil ...
GGCTTGCGCCAGCCGATCAGCAACGCCGCCACGACCAGCCCGAGCGCACCGGCGATCGGATCGAAACCGCCGTCGCGGATGTTCAGCATGCTGCTCGGCTGCTGCACGTACTGCGGCCACCAGCCGGCTACGTAAGCGGCACGCGCGCCGAGCAGGCCGATGCCGAGCGCCAGGTACAACGCATTGCCGGCGTCGGCGTAGCCGCGCCTGGCCAGGAAGCCGGCGACGGCGAGCGCGGCGATGACGCCGAACAGCAGCGCCAGCAGGGCCGAGGAGAGGGCCAGCGGTCCGATATTCAAGTGTTCCATCCTTGCCGGTGAGGACTCGCGCCGATGGCGCGAACATATGCAAGGGGGAACCTTACCCGGTATCGCGCGGCCAGGCAGTCGTCAGTCCGTCCGGCGCAAGCCGGCCGCTTCGCGCGCCAGCCATTCGATGCCGGCCCAGTCGCCGGCGGCGAGCTTGTCGGCGGGAGTGAGCCAGGAGCCGCCGACGCAGAGCACGTTCGGCAGGGCGAGGAAGTCGGGCGCGCTGCTCAGGCTGATGCCGCCGGTGGGGCAGAAGCGGATCTGCGGCAGCGGGCTGGCCCAGGCGCCGAGCAGCTTGGTGCCGCCGGCCGGCACCGCCGGGAAGAACTTCAGGTGGCGGTAGCCGCGCTCGAGCAGGGCCATCGCCTCGCTGGCGGTGGCCACGCCGGGCAGCAGCGGCAGTTCGCTGTCGTCGGCGGCATCGAGCAGGCGCGGCGAGGTGCCGGGCGACACGGCGAAGCGGGCGCCGGCTTGTTGCGCGGCCTGCAGGTCGCGTGCGGTGAGCGCGGTGCCGCAGCCGACCACGGCGCCTTCCACCTCGGCGGCGATCGCACGGATCGCTTCCAGCGCGGCGCTCGTGCGCAGGGTGACCTCGATCGTCGGGATGCCGCCGGCGACCAGCGCGCGCGCCATCGGCACCGCGGCCTTCGCGTCGTCGATGATCACCACCGGGATCACCGGCGCCAGCCGCATGAGGGTTTCGACTTGCTGCTGCTTCTGTTCGATGAGGCTGGTCACGTGAGGCTCCGTCTTTTTGGCTCCTCCCCCTGCGCGCAGGGGGAGGCTGGGAGGGGTTGCTCGGGCTGGCGGTGAGATCAAGAGCACCCCACCCCAACCCTCCCCTGCACAGCAGGGGAAGGAGTAGAGCTACAGCACGCCGGCGCCGAGGTCGGCGTTGGCGGCGGCCTGGCGGAACAGCCCGAACAGTTCGCGGCCCATGCCGCTGTGTTCGCGCGACAGGTCGGCGACATGCGGCAGGCGCGCGTCAAGTTCGTGCGCTTCGAGCAGGACGTCCAGACGTCCATTCGCCGCATCCAGCCGGATCATGTCGCCGTTGCGGATCTTCGCGATGTTGCCGCCGGCGACCGCCTCGGGCGTGACGTGGATCGCCGCCGGCACGCGGCCGGAGGCGCCGGACATGCGCCCGTCGGTGAGCAGGGCGATGCGGTGGCCGCGATCCTGCAGCAGCGCCAGCGTGGGGGTGAGCTTGTGCAGCTCGGGCATGCCGTTCGCGCGCGGGCCCTGGAAGCGCACCACCGCCACGAAGTCGCGATTCAGCTCGCCGCGCTTGAACGCGCCGGCCACTTCGTCCTGGTCGTCGAACACGATGGCCGGCGCTTCGATCAGCAGGCGATCGTCCGGCACGGAGGAGACCTTGATCACCGCACGGCCGAGGTTGCCCTCGAGCATGCGCAGGCCGCCGTCGGCGCGGAACGGTTCGTCGGTGCCGCGCAGCACGCCGCGGTTGCCGCTCTGCTTCGATACGGGCTGCCAGTGCAGCGTGCCGGCGTCGTCGAGATGCGGGATCTGCGCATAGCCTTCCAGGCCGGTGCCGAAGATGGTCTGCACGTCGCCGTGCAGCAGGCCGGCGCCGAGCAGCTGGTCGATCAGGAAGGCCATGCCGCCGGTGGCGTGGAACTGGTTCACGTCGGCGTAGCCGTTCGGGTACACGCGCGCCAGCAGCGGGATCACGCCGGACAGCGCGTCGAAATCGTCCCAGCGCAACTGGATGCCGGCGGCGTGCGCGATCGCCACCAGGTGCAGCAGGTGGTTGGTGGAGCCGCCGGTGGCGTGCAGGCCGATCACGCCGTTGATGATCGCGCGCTCGTCGATGATGTGGCCGAGCGGCAGGAAGGCGTCGCCCAGCGCGCTGTGCGCGGCGACGCGGCGCACCACCTCGGCGGTGAGCGCGTCGCGCAGCGGCGTGTCCGGCGCGGTGAAGCTGGCGCCGGGCAGGTGCAGGCCCATGATCTCCATCAGCATCTGGTTGGAGTTGGCGGTGCCGTAGAAGGTGCAGGTGCCGGCGGTGTGGTACGAGGCCGCCTCGGCTTCCAGCAGCTCGGCCTTGCTCGCCTTGCCGTCGGCATAGGCCTGGCGCACCTTCGACTTCTGCTCGTTCGGGATGCCGCTGGGCATCGGCCCCGACGGCACGAACGCGCCGGGAAGGTGGCCGAAGCTCAAGGCACCGATCAGCAGGCCGGGCACGATCTTGTCGCAGATGCCGAGGAACAGCGCGCCGTCGAACATGTCGTGCGACAGCGCCACCGCGGTGGCCATCGCCACCAGGTCGCGCGAGAACAGCGACAACTGCATGCCGGGTCGGCCTTGCGTGATGCCGTCGCACATCGCCGGCACGCCGCCGGCGACCTGGGCGGTGAAGCCGGCGTCGCGCGCGACCTGGCGGATCAACGACGGATAACGCTCATACGGCTGGTGCGCCGACAGCATGTCGTTGTAGGCGGTGACGATGGCGAGGTTGGCGCGCCGGCCGCTGCGCAGCGCGGCCTTGTCCTCGCTGCCGCAGGCGGCGAAGCCGTGCGCCAGGTTGCCGCAGGACAGGTGCTCGCGCTGCGGCCCGCTGCGGTCGATCGCGTCGATCCGCCTGAGGTAGGCCGCGCGGGTCTCGCGGCTGCGCTCGCGCAGGCGTTCGGTGACTTCGGCGACAACGGGGTGCAGCGTGGTCATGATTCAAATCCAGAAGTGAGTGGAGAGGAGCGAGGAATGAGCGGGGGCGCAAGTGGTCGGTGCATTCCTCTCACCTCTCACTCCTCGTCGCTCGCTTCTCGCCTTCATGGGCACCAGTACACCGCCACCGGCACGCGTTGCTGGGTCAGCACCGCGCGCACCGGGTAGTCCCGTGCGGCGCCGAGGCCGAGGCGCGCGTCGGCGAGCAGGTCGCGTTTCTTCTCGCCGGCCACGAGCAGGTACAGCGCGCGCGTTTCCAGCAGCGTCGGCAGGCTCAGCGTGATGCGCGGTTCGCCGGCGCCGGGCGCATGCATCGGCAGCACACGGGCACGGCCGTCCAGATCCAGTGCCTCGGCCAGGTGGTCGCCGCCGGGGAAGAACGAGGCGGTGTGGCCGTCGTCGCCCATGCCCAGCACCACGGCGTCGAATGGCAGCGGCAGCGCGTCGATGCGCGCGTTGGCGGTGGCCCGCCCGGTTTCGGGGGTGGCGTCGCCGGTGTACAGCGGAATGAACGGCGCGGCGCCGGCGGCGTGCTGCAGCAGCAGCGACTTCACCAGCCGTGCATTCGAACGTTCGTCGGTGTCCGCCACCCAGCGTTCGTCGACCAGGGTCACCTGGACCCTGGCCCAATCGAGTTTCTCGCGCGACAGGCGGGCGAAGAAATCCTTCGGTGTGCTGCCGCCGGAAACCGCCAGCACGGCATGGCCGCGTTCGGCCAATCCGCTGCGCAGGCGTTCGGCGACGCGTTCGGCCAATGCCGTGGCCTGCGCGCGGCAATCGGTGAAGCTGTGCGTGGTGACGTTCAGATGGGTGGTCATGGCAGCTGTCGCGACGGGTCAGGTGTGGCCGCGCGCATCGTGGGGAAGGGAGCGCCAGTCTGCCGCACGCAACGGCGCGGTCGGGTGAAGCGCCGGTAAACGCGGCCTACTCACTGTCCTCGTTCCAGGTGCGGCCGTCGCGCTCGATCAGCGCCACGGCGGCGCTCGGGCCCCAGCTGCCGGCGGTGTATGGCCGCGGCGCCTCGCCGCTGTCGGCCCAGGCGGCCAGGATCGGGCCGGCCCAGCGCCATGCCGCTTCCACTTCGTCGCGGCGCATGAACAGGGTGGGGTTGCCGCGCACCACGTCGAGCAGCAGGCGTTCGTACGCATCCGGCTGCTGCACGCCGAACGCCTCGGCGAAGCTCATGTCCAGCGGCACGTGGCGCAGGCGCAGGCCGCCGGGGCCGGGGTGCTTGATGGTCAGCCACAGTTTCACGCCTTCGTCCGGCTGCAGCCGCAGCACCAGCCGGTTCTGCGACAAGGTGCCGGCGTCGGGGCTGAAGATCGAGTGCGGCACCGGCTTGAAGGTCACCACGATCTCCGACACTCGGCTGGGCAGCCGCTTGCCGGTGCGCAGGTAGAACGGCACGCCGGCCCAGCGCCAGTTCGCGATCTCCGCCTTCAGTGCCACGAAGGTCTCGGTGTTCGACTTGCTGTTGCCCAGCTCCTCCGGATAGCCGGGCACGCTGGCCCCCTCGGCCACGCCGGCGCGGTACTGGCCGCGCACGGTGAGCTGGGCGGCATTGCTGTCGTCGATGGGCTTCAGCGAGTGCAGCACCTTCAGTTTCTCGTCGCGCACCGCGTCGGGCGCCAGCGACGACGGCGGCTCCATCGCCACCATGCACAGCAGCTGCAGCATGTGGTTCTGCACCATGTCGCGCAGCGCGCCGGCACGGTCGTAGTAGGCGCCGCGATGGCCGACGCCGAGGGTTTCGGCCACGGTGATCTGCACGTGGTCGATATGGCCGGCGTTCCACAGCGGCTCGAACAGCGCGTTGCCGAAGCGCAGCACCAGCAGGTTCTGCACCGTCTCCTTGCCGAGGTAGTGGTCGATGCGGAAGGTCTGCGATTCGTTGAAGACCTTGCCGACCGCATCGTTGATCTGGTTCGCGCTGGCCAGGTCGCGCCCGATCGGTTTCTCCAGCACCACCCGCGAGGCGCCTTCGTTGAGCTTGTACTGGCCCAGCCGGTTGCAGATGTCGACGAACAGTTCCGGCGAAGTGGACAGGTAGAACACGCGGATATGGTCGGGCCGGTTGCCGATGAGGGCGGCGAAGTCGTCCCAGCCCTCGTCCTTGCGCGCGTCCAGCGGGCGGTAGAACACCTGCTGCAGGAACACGTCGAGCTGCGCCGCCGCGCACACGCCGATCAGCGCTTCGCGCAGCTGCGCGCGGTAGCCGTCGTCGTCCAGCGCCTCGCGGGCGATGCCGACGATGCGGCTGCTGGCCGGGATCTGGCCGTCGAGGAAGCGGTGGAACAGGGCCGGCAGCAGCTTGCGCACGGCGAGATCGCCGGTGCCGCCGAAGATCACCAGGTCGAACGGTTCGACCGATTGGGAGGAAGCAGTCACGCGAACACCTCAGACGATGCCGAATGGCGGGCAGGGCCGGATGGCGCGATACCCGGGTTTTTGTCGATGGTACCAGTGAAATACCAGATAGACTACGGGTCTGCATACGAATTCATCGACGGCTCCACGATCTCATTCCCTCATACGCAAGCAGGAGCAGCGACCTCGGACTGCCGGGGATGCCTGACCCTGCTTGCGCGGGGGGACGACAAGACAAGTCGTTCCGTGGCGCCTCGCCTTTCCGAATGCCGGCACGGGCACGACTTTCGAACGGGGCCAGAGGCGGGCTTGCGGCCAGTGGTTCGCTATTGGTATCGTTCGCTGCATGGAAGCTGCCCTTGCCAACGAATACCGCCGGATCTGCCGCGATCCGGCCACGCACCAGCCGCTGGCCTACCTGCGCCTGCGCCGGGCGATCCGCAACATCGTCGAGCACCGCGACATCGAGCCAGGCCAGGCGCTGCCCAGCGAGCGCGACCTGTCGCAGGCGCTGAAGCTGTCGCGGGTGACGGTGCGCAAGGCGATCGCCGGTCTGGTCGAGGAAGGCCTGCTGACCCAGCGCCACGGCGCCGGCACCTTTATCGCCGAGCGCATCGTCAAGCCGATGTCGCGGCTGACCAGCTTCACCGAGGACCTGCGCGAGCGCGGCCTGTCGCCGCGTTCCGAGTTTTTCGAGCGCGGCATCGGCGAGGTGACGCCGGAGGAATCGATGGCGCTGAACCTGTCGCCCGGCTCGCTGGTAGTGCGCCTGCACCGCGTGCGCTACGGCCAGGACGAACCGCTGGCGATCGAGCGCAGCGTGGTGCCGGCCAGCGTGCTGCCCGATCCGCTGCTGGTGCACGACTCGCTGTACGAGGCGCTGGAGAAGCTCAACGCGCGCCCGCGCCGTGCACTGCAGCGGCTGCGCGCGGTATCGCTGAACGCGCAGCAGGCGCGGCTGCTGCACGTCAACGTGGGCAGTGCGGGGCTGAGCATCGAGCGGCGCAGTTTTCTGGACGACGGCCGCGTGGTCGAGTTCACCTGTTCCTGGTATCGCGGCGACATCTACGACTTCGTCGCCGAACTGCAGACCGACTGAAGGATCGATATGGATTCCCGCGACACCTTGATGTACCAGGAGGCGCATGAGTCGGCCGCGGTGGTCGCGCGCCAGTTCGCCGCGAACGAGGCGGTGGTGAGTGCGCTGGCGCGGGAGCTGCGTGCGCAGCCGCCGCGTTTCATCGTCACCTGCGCGCGCGGCAGCTCCGACCACGCCGCGGCGTATGCGAAGTACGTGTTCGAGACCCAGCTGGGCATCGCCACCGCGTCGGCGTCGCCGTCGGTCACCTCGGTCTATGCGGCCGAGCAGCAGTGGCAGGGCGCGTTGTTCATCGCGATCTCGCAATCGGGCAAGAGTCCCGACCTGTTGCGCAATGCGCAGGCGGCGAAGATCGCCGGCGCGCGCGTGTTGGCGCTGGTGAATGTCGAGGATTCGCCGCTGGCGGCGCTGGCCGACACGGTGATCCCGTTGCACGCGGGGTCGGAGCGCAGCGTGGCGGCGACCAAGAGCTACATCGCCGCGCTGGCCGCGGTGCTGCACCTGTGCGCGCGCTGGCGCGGCGACGTCGAGCTGGGTGCCGCGCTGCAGGCGCTGCCGGACGCGCTGCGCAGCGGCTGGGATGCGGACTGGTCGGCGCTGAGCGAAGGCCTCGTCCATGCACACAACCTGTTCGTGGTCGGTCGCGGCTACGGCCTTGGCATCGCGCTGGAGGCGGCGCTGAAGTTCAAGGAAACCTGCGGCCTGCACGCCGAGGCCTTCAGTGCCGCCGAAGTGAAGCATGGCCCGATGGCCCTGGTCGGGCCGGATTTCCCTGTGCTGTGTTTCGCCCAGGACGACGACACCTTGGCCGGCACGCTGGCCGTGGCCGACGAATTCCGCGGCCGCGGCGCGCAGGTATTCGTGGCCGCGCCCGGCCGCCACGGCAGCGGCATGCTGCCGGTGCCGAGCGGGCTGCCTGCGCTATGCACGCCGCTGCTGATCATCCAGAGCTTCTATCGCGCCGCCAGTGCCTTGTCGCTACGCCGTGGCTTCAACCCCGACGTGCCGCCGCACCTCAACAAGGTCACCGAGACGGTCTAGGGAATCGCCATGACTACCGCCCTCACCCACGCCCGCGTGCTCGCCGCCGATGGCTGGCACGACGATCTTGCCGTGCTGCTGGAGGGTGAGCGCATCGTCGACCTGCTGCCGCCTGCCGATCCGCGCGTGCGTGACGCGCATCAGCACGACCTGCACGGCGCGATGCTCGTACCCGGCTTCATCGACGTGCAGGTCAACGGCGGCGGTGGCGTGTTGTTCAACGAGGCGCCCACGGTGGAAACGTTGCGCCGGATCGGCGCCGCGCATCGGCGCTTCGGCACCACCGGCTTCCTGCCCACCCTGATCAGCGACCGCGTGGAGGTGATGCGCGCGGCGCTGGCCGCGGTGGAGCAGGCGCTGGCCGAGGGCGTGCCGGGTGTGCTCGGCATCCACCTGGAAGGCCCGTACCTGGCGCCGGCACGCAAGGGCGTGCACGACCCGAAATACTTCCACGCGCCGGGCAGCGACGAGCTGGCGCTGCTGTGCGCGCCGCACCGCGGCGTGCGCCTGCTCACGCTGGCGCCGGACCAGGTGCCGCTGGCCAGCATCGGTGCGCTGGCCGGCGCCGGGCTGATCGTCTGCGCCGGGCATACCGCAGCCGACTATGAAACGACCCGGGCCGCGCTCGCGGCCGGGGTGCGCGGCTTCACCCACCTGTTCAACGCGATGACCCCGTTCGGCAGCCGCGAGCCGGGCGTGGTCGGCGCCGCGCTGGAGGATGCCGACAGCTGGTGCGGCATCATCGTCGACGGCCATCACGTGCATCCGGCCAGCCTGCGCGTGGCGATCGCCGCCAAGCCGCGCGGCAAGATGCTGCTGGTCACCGACGCGATGCCGCCGGTCGGCGCGGATCGTCCCGACTACGTGCTCAACGGCGAAACGATCGTCGTGCGAGACGGCATCTGCCAGACCGCGCAAGGCGTGCTGGCCGGCTCCGCGCTGGACATGGCCAGCGCGGTGCGCAATGCGGTGCAGCTGCTTGGCTTGCCGCTGGAGGAAGCGGTACGCATGGCCAGCACCTATCCGGCCGAGTTCCTCGGCCTCGGCGAAAGCCACGGCCGCATCGCCCCGGGCTATCGCGCCGACCTGGTGGTGCTGGACGACGAGTACCACGTGCAGCGGAGTTGGATCGGCGGCATGGCGAGCTGAGCGGGTAGTTACAGGTCCAGCCCAAGCATTCCGATACTGCGCAGGCAGTTAGCCGAAGTGGAATGGCCTTGCATAGATTCTTGTGCACTATCGGCATGACCTGTGCGAGCTGTATTTATCGATCACCCATAAAAAAAAGCCGCCGGGGTTACCGGCGGCCGAACTTCTGGAAAGTTTTGCCGGGGGTTACCCCCCGGCAATCTCGATTACAGCGAGAAGTCGTAACGGACGCCCAGGCGCACCGTGCGCGGGGTCTGGTACGAGATGACGCGACCGTAGTTCACATCATCAACGCTGTTTTGCGTCTCGACGACGGACACCTTGCGCTGCTGGGTGAACACGTTGAACACGTCGGCGGTGAAGGCCAACTTGTGGTCAGCCCATGCCGGGGTGTACTGCGCGCTCAGGTTCAGCTCATAGGTCCACGGCAGACGCCCCTTGGTGCCACGAGTTCCGAGCTGCTTGACCGTGGTGCCATTGACATCGTAGTCGCAATAGAAGAACGACGCGCCGTAGTTCTGACGGTCGTAAGTCCAAGCGCCGTCCGGATCAGCCGGAGCGTTGCCGATGCAGTTCTTCGGGCGACCGGAGGCAACCTGCAGGCTTGCGCCGAACAGCCACTCCGGATTCATCTGCCAGTAGCCGTAGGCCTTGATCTGGTGACGGCGATCGTTCGGCAGGTAGCCGCGCGAGCCGATCATCAGTTCCGGGAAGTCCCAGTCCTGCGTCACCGACGGATCGGTCTGGCCGATGTCGGACTTCAGCATGCCCTCGGAATCGCCGTAGTTCTTCGACCAGACGTAGTCCAGCTTGCCGTACCAGTTGTTGCTGAACTGATGGCTCAAGTACAGGTTCAACGAAAGGTACTTGCGCTGCAGCTTCGGATAGCCGATGCCGTTGCTGTTGCCGGCGAAGTCGGCTTCAGTCAGCTTGAAGTCCTTGAACGTGCCGTCGCCCATGTCGACCGCGAACGTGTTGCTGCCGCCCGGATTGAACAGGTAGCAACCGGAGATCAACGCATTGCTGATGTCGATGCCATTGCGCTCGGCATAATGCTCGAACGGTGCGCTGTCGCACATGTCATCGATGATGCTCTTCAGGTTGCGGTAGGTGGCCTTGGCACCGAAGGTCCAGTCCGAACCCAGGGTCTTGTCGAAGCCCAGGATGTATTCGTCCTGGTAGTACGCCTTCAGACCCTTCGCGGCGACGGTACGCGGATCCGGGGCAGTCACACCGTCGGCACCGTTGTTGTAGAACACGCCGGTGACCGGGGTGGCACCGGTCGGCGCACCGGTGACCGGGTCCACGCCGGTGTAGGTGAAGTACTGGGTCTGGAACAGCGAGGCCGAGGCGCCGCGGATCGCCACGTTGGCTGGGATCGCCAGGTGGTAACGACCGGCGTTGGCGTACACCTTGAAGCTGGAGTCGCCGAACACGTCCCAGGTCACGCCCAGACGCGGGGCCAGCTGGTGACGCTGGCTGACATAGACCTGACCCGAGCCGTTGTAGTTGCTGAACTGCTCGTTGCGCAAGCCGATGTAGGCCATCCAGCGGTCGTTGACCTGCCAGTGATCCTCGATGTACTGCGCCTGCTGCTTCACGCTGACGTTGGCAACGAAGCCGATGATGCGGTCGCGTGATACGTACTGCGGCGTGGTAGCCGGCGGGTTGTAGCCGGGGAAGGAGGCCATGCCACCGGCAATCGCGGTGGACCAGTCCATGTAGCGATGATAGACGCCGCCGCTGTAGGTGGTGCCGCTGAACGAGGACATGTCCTGGTTGTCGACACCGGCACGCAGGTCGTGGTCGCCGAGGTGGTACTCGACGTCCAGACGCCAGCCCTTGGTATCGTCCTTCGCGCCCGGAGCAAGCACCTGGGTAGCGCCCCAGCAAGTGGCATATTGCTCAGACGCGGGCACATTGCGCACGTCGATGACCAGCGGGCAGGCTGAGCCCGAGACACCCAGCGAGACATCCGAATGTTCGGTATGGGTCTTGCCGTAGAGGGCGGTTACCGTGAGGTTGTCGGTGAGGTAGCCCGTGTATTTGCCGATATACAGGTTGCCACCCGGCGAGGAACCGGCGGTACCCATGTTCTTGATCGACTCGGTGCCAGTGAGGGCGCCGGTCTGGCCAGTGGTGTAGTCGTAATTGTAGAAGCGCGCGTTTGAGGTGTTGGAATCACCCATCGCGGTAGCTTCGAGGGTATTGCTGTCGTTGATGTTCCAGTTGATCTTGGCCAACCAGCGGTTGGCCTTGCTATCGGAGATCGTGCGAGTGGTGCCACTGCCTTGATCTGAACCGATACCCGCCGAGCCGTCCTGCTTGGTGGACTCGCCGGTCACGTACATGAACAACTTGTCCTTGATCAGCGGACCACTGATGTAGGCGCCGTAGGTGGTCACGTTCGTGATGTTGTCGTGACGATCCTGGTACAGCGTGCCGGCTTTTTCAGCCAGGGGATTGTTCGGGAGGTAGATGTCGCGCGGGGAGTCTTTCAGCGCGCGTGGCGACCAGACAACCTGGGCACCCATCTTCCATTCGTTGGTGCCGCTCTTGGTGACCAGGTTGATCACGCCGCCGGTGGAGCGGCCGTACTCGGCGCCGTAGCCACCGGTGATCACCTGCTGCTGGTCGATCGCGTCGAACGGCAGCTCGGCGAAGCCGATGCCGGTCAGCGAGTTGGTGACCGGGAAGCCGTTGACGTAGTACTGATTCTCGGCAGCCGAGGCGCCACCGAACGAGGCGACGTTGCCGTAGCGCGAGTCGGCGGCAACAGTGCCCGGCGCCAGCAGGGCAGCGGCAGTCACACTGCGTGCCACCGGCACCTTCGACAGCATCTCGGAGGTCAGCACGGTGCGTGCGTCAACCTGCGAGATATCGATCGCGGGCAGCGCGGAGGCGACCACGGACACGCCCTCGAGGGTCTGTGCCTGCGTCGCGGAAGCGAAGGAGGCGTCGACACCACCACCGACCTGCAGGGTGACGTTGCGCGATGAGACTTCCTTGCCGTCCTGGACCAAGGTGACCTTGTAGTTGCCGATCGGCAGCGACGAGGCGCGGTAACGGCCGCTCTGATCCACCTGGATGTCACGAGTGAAGCCGGTATCGGTGTTCTGCACGTGCACGGTGGAGCCCGGCGTACCGGCGCTACCAAAGATCGTGCCGGTGGCATTGGACTGCGCCATCGCGACACCGCCCAGGCTCATGCTCAGGGCGACCGCGAGCGCAGTGTGGCGCCAGCGATGCGTGCGGACTTGATTGTGATTGCTCATTTAGAAGAATACTCCCCAGATTAAGGCCAAAAGGCCGAGTGACGTACATGCCATACGCCCGTCGAACAGCAAGTCGGATGCATGGTCGGCCGCCAATTTGGTTATCAGTCAGGCAGGGTGTCCATGCCGTCGCCTTGTCTCCATGACCTGTAACAACTTGCTTCCCGACCATAAATCGGGAGAAACGCTCGCGTCAACAAAATTTTCATAAGTGCGTAGAAATTTTCGTTTGCCTACACTTATTGTCTGTTTTTGGCGCACATTCACGCCATTCTTTCAGTATTAGCGTTCTGGTTGGGACAATAGAGGTGCATCTGCGACTGATGCGTTAAACAGTCGTATAGGTTGCCTGCCAAACTTTACGGCGCTAAAGTGCGCAAGTTCGGGTGTCCAGTGGGTCCTTACCCAAAGGATGAAACGGGAAGCCGGTGCGTGGTGTGCGATCACACTGCAAGGCCGGCGCTGCCCCCGCAACGGTAAGCGAGATCACGAGCGGCGAACGCCACTGTGCATGGCACGGGAAGGCGCCGTTCAAGGCATGCGGACGACTGCGCGCCATTCGCCAGCCCGGAGACCGGCCCGAACGATTCCTGGTGGCTCGCGGTGGGCGAGGCCGAACCACGTGTCGGTCGATCCCGCCTGCCCGTCGTTCCGTCTTCCTTCCCGCTTGCCGTCAGCTCATTGAACACATGAGCCGTGCGCGGGTGCGCGGCGTAGAGGAACAAACATGATGAAGAAGTCCCTGCTGGCAGCGGCGCTGCTCAGTTGCACGGTGGCCGCGCAGGCCGCCGACCAGAGCGATGCATCGGCGCTGGCGCCGGTGATCGTCACCGCCACGCGCACCGCGATCACCGCCGACGAGGCGCTGTCGTCGGTCAGCGTGATCACCCGCGCCGACATCGAGCGGCTGCAGCCGCTGTCGGTGCCGGATCTGCTGGCCGGGCTGCCGGGAATGAGCTTTGCCAACACCGGCGGTTACGGCCAGCAGACTTCGCTGTTCATGCGCGGCACCAACTCCACCCATACCTTGCTGCTGGTCGATGGCGTGCGGGTGGCTTCGGTCAGCGCCGGGCTGGCGGCGTTCGAGCAGATTCCGGTGGAGCAGATCGAGCGCATCGAGATCGTGCGCGGTCCGCGCTCGAGCCTGTACGGCGCCGACGCGATCGGTGGAGTGATCCAGATCTTCACCCGCCGGGGTACGCGCGATGGCGGCCTGCAGCCCTCGTTCAGCGTGACCACCGGCAGCAACAACCTGCTGCGCGGCCAGGCCGGACTGTCCGGCGGCAGCGAGCACGCCTGGTACAACCTCGGCGTCGGCGCGCAGTACACCCGCGGCATCAATGCCTGCCGCATCGGCGCCGGCGTGGTGTTCGCCGGCTGCTTTACCGACGAGCCGGACCGCGACGCCTACCGCAACAAGAACCTCAGCGCCAGTGGCGGCTACCGCTGGGGCGACGGCGCCGAGCTCACCGGCACCTGGCTGCGCAGCCTCGGCGAGATCCATTTCGACGGCAGCTACCAGAACCGCAGCCGCACCCTGCAGCAGGTCGCCGGCAGCAGTTTCAGCCTCAACCCACTGGAAGCGTGGAAGACCACGCTGAGCGTGGGCCAGAACCTGGACCGCTACGACAACTACGAGAACCGGGACTTCGTCGGCTACATCTACTCGCGGCGCAACCAGGCGTCGTGGCAGAACGACCTCAGCGTGGCCAGCAACCAGCTGCTGACCCTGGGCGTCGACTGGCAGGGCGAGCACATCGACAGCGACACCGGCTTCCTCGCCAGCCGCCGCAACAATACCGGCGGCTACGTGCAGTACCAGGGCACGTTCGGCCGCAACGAAGTGCAACTGTCGGCGCGGCGCGACCACAACGGCCAGTTCGGCAACCACAACACCGGCGCCGCGGCATGGGGCTACCGCTTCGAGCATGGCCTGCGCCTGTCCGCCAGCTACGGCAGCGCGTTCCATGCGCCCACCTTCAACGACCTGTACTACCCGTACGGCAGCGGCAATCCGGACCTGAAGCCGGAAAAATCGCGCAGCGCCGAACTGGGCCTGAGCCAGCAGCAGGAGACGTGGAACTGGGCGTTGAACGCCTACCAGACCCGCATCGACCAGCTGATCGCGCTGGACAGCAACTACTTCCCGTCCAATATCAGCAAGGCGCGCATCCGCGGCGTGGAAGGGCAGTTCGGCGCGAACCTCGCCGGCTGGCGGCTGCAGGCCTACCTGGGCTGGCTGCAGCCGCGCAACGAGGACGGCGGCGTCAACGACGGCCGCACCCTGCCGCGCCGGCCCGGACGCACCGCACGGGTGGACCTGGACCGGCGCTTCGGCGCGTTCGGCGTGGGCGCCACCGTCAACGCGGCCGGGCGCAGCTACGACGATGCGGCCAACCGCCATCCGCTGGGTGGCTACGCCAGCACCGACCTGCGCGCCAGCTGGCATTTCGCGCCGGACTGGCAGGTCGAGGCGCGGCTGGCGAACGTGTTCGACCGCCACTACGAGACCGTCTGGTACTTCAACCAGCCCGGCCGCAGCGCCTTCCTGACCCTGCGCTACAGTCCTTCGGTGCACTGACTGCTTTCCCGTCTGCGCGTCGTGCGGCGCGCAGACGGATACGACAAAAGATGCGGGGCGTTGCCGTCAAGCCGAAGTGGCAGATGAAAGCTCCGCCGCCAGGGCTTGTCGCAGCGGTTCCAGCGGCTTCGCGTAGTGGCGCCACTGCCCAATGCCGCGCGTATGGATCGGCTCGCGTATCTGAGCGCTGCTGGGCGTGGCGACCGGCGAGGCATTGAGCTCGGGCCACAGGCAGGCTTGCTCGACTTCCAGCCCGCAATGCACGAGCACCTGGCGCATCGTAGCCTCAGGATCGTGCACCAGCGATGCATAGGACACATCGAGCATGGCGCCGGGCAGGGTTTCGCGCCAGTGTTTCGTCAGGCGCGCATATTGTCCGTAATAGTGGCTCACCGCCTGCATGTCATAGCAGTAAGGCGAGGCGCTGCCGAACATAATCTTGAGATTGGAGTAGCACACGTCCATCGGATCGCGTATGAGATGCAGGATCGGTGCATGGGGCAATGCGCAACGAATGAAGGGCACCATTCGCACATTGATCGGCAGTTTGTCGACGTAGTATTTGTGGCCACGCGCCCGCCATTGCGTCTGTGCCAGGTAACGCGCACCCAACTGGCCGAAATCAATCCGATCGATGCGCTCGAGAACCTTCAGCAGGCTCTGCTGACCTCGCGGTGCGACGTCGGCGACCCAGTGCAGCTGCCGCTGGAAATCGTTGATCTCGCCGGCCGATACCACGGCCGAATGGGCGGACAGCATGTGATCGAGCAAGGTTGTGCCGGACCGTGGCATGCCAATGATGAAAACAGGTATGGGACCATCGAGGATTGCTGCCTTTGACGATGCTCCGGCGACGATTGGCGAAACCTTGATCAAGGCATCGATTATCGTGGTCTCGCTGGCCGCGTCGTACGGCAGGAACGCATGCATCAGCGCATTGCTCCGCTCTAGCGCCTGCCAGGCCTCGTCATGGCGTTCCAGGTCATCGAGTATCTTGAAGATCGCCGATTCGAATTTTGCGCGAGCCAAGCCAAGGCGCTTGTCGGTATTGCTCTTTGGCAGCTTTTCAAGCCGTTGCTGCAGGAAACTGAGGTGATTCGCGGCAGCGGTCTGTCTGCGCAGGTTCGCCAGGATGACGGCCGCGTCGCCATGTTCGGGCCAGCGCTGTAGAGTTTCCAGTAGCACCACTTCGGCTTCGGCTAGCCGACCCGTGAACTGCAGCAGCATGGCGTTGAGGTAGTACTCGGCTGGCGAGTCAATCCCAGCGGCAACCGCCAGATCCATTCTGGCCTGGGCTTCGGGGATGTCGCCCAACATCCAGCGCAGGTGCGCCTGCTCGGCGAGTACCCATCCCGGTGGTTTGGGTGCGCGCTCCAGGTACTCGGCGCACGTACGCGCAGCCAGCATTTCGCCCGTCATGCAAAGCCGCCACGCGAGTTCCGCAATCATCGGCACATCGTTGGGCAGCATGGACGCGGCCTGCATGAGTTGGCTTGTCGCCGCCCGCATTTGACCGCGGCGCAGTATCAGGTCAGCCAACTCCATGCGTAAGGGGATGTCATGAGGCGTCCGTTGCACGAGCTCTTCGAAGGCTGTCTGCGCGGCCTCCCATTGACCGGACGCAAGAAACTGCCTCGACTGCTGTCGCAGTCGAACTTCTTCCGCGGAAGCGTTTGCCGAAGTCATCGACAGGTCAATGTCAGTGGGGGGATTGGTACGCAGCACATCATGCGGATCAGCTCAGCAGCTGGCGCAACGGTTCGAGATGGTGCGCATATGGCCGCCATGTGCCAATGCCCCGCGTATGGATCGGCTCGCGTACCTGCATGCTGCTGGGCGTGGCGACCGGCGCCACATTGCGTTCGGGATGCAGGCAGGCATCCTCTTCTTCCAGCCCGCAGTGTTGCAGCACGTGTCGCAATACTGCAGCAGGGTTGCGCACCAGTTCGGCGTAAGACACCTTGAGCATGGCATCCGGCAAGAGCGCTTCCCACTCCTCTGCCACGCGCCGGTACAGCCCATGGTAGTGAGCCAATGCCCGCATGTCGTAGCTGTAGGCGGAGACGTTGCCAAACATCGCCCGGAAATTGGAAAAGCAGACGTCCATTGGATCGCGCACCATGTGCAGGATGGGTGCCTGCGGCAACGCCTGACGTATGAACGGAACCATTTGAATATTGATCGGAAGTTTATCGATGTAGAAACAGTGGCCCTGCGCGCGCCATTGCGTCTGGGCCAGGTAACGCTCGCCCAGTTCCGCAAGGTTTATTTTCGGGCTGCACCGAAGGGCCTTCAGCATGCCTGTAACGCCAGCGGGCGGTACGTTGGTGACCCAGTGCAACTGTCGCAGGAACTCGTTGATCTCCCCGGCAGAAGCCACCTGCGAATGGCTCGACAACATGCGGTCGAGCAGGGTCGTGCCTGAACGCGGCATACCGACAATGAAGATGGGCGTAGGGCCCGAGCGTTTTTTTGTCGTATGGGCGCCTGGCTGGCCGAGGGATCTGGCCACGTCTATCAGGGCTTCCGCTATCGTGGCTTCGCCGATGTCATCGTAGGGGTTGATCGAGCTCATCAGCGTGTTGCAGTGGGCCAATGCCTGCCATGCTTCGTCGTAACGGCCGAGGTCGTCGAGTTCCTTGAAGAGGGCGGACTCGAATTCCGCGCGTACAAATCTCCTGCGGGGAGTCCGGTCATCCGACGGCATGCGCCGAATCTGTTCCCGGAGGAAGTCCAAATGGTTCGAGTCGACCGTCTGATGCTTCAGGTTGGATCGCGCAGTGACGGCATCGCCGAAGTCGGGCCAGCGGCGCAGGCAGTTCTCCAGCACCTGGCCAGCACGTTCTACGTCGCCTGTCACCTGAAGAAGGACTGCATGAAGATGGAGTTGTCCCGGTGCATCAAGCCCGATAGCGGCCGCACGATCCATAAGCTGCCTGGCCGTGACAAACTCGCCCAATGCCCAACGCGAATGCGCCTGGGCAACCAGTAAAGGCGCCGATTCATGGGCGGTTTGAGCTATCCGGTCAAGGCAGTTTCGCGCAGCCACAGTCTCACCGCTGAAACAAAGACGCTGCACGAGCTGGACAACAAGAGGGACGTCTCCGGTGGAGATGGCCGCAGCTTCCAGCAACACCAGCCCCGACGCGCGGAATTGCCCCTGCCGCAGCATCACCTTCGCCAACTCCATGCGGACCGTCACGTCCTCGGGCACAAGGCGTAGTAGCGCTTCAAGGGATACCTGCGCCTCTTGCCAGCGTTTTGCGTCGATATGTCCGCGGATGCGTTGGAGAAGGCTTTCTTCCACTTTGGATGTATCCGACCGAACTATCCGGCTAGCTTAGCCCCAGCCCGGCAAGGCGGATCTCTCATCTCGTCCGATAGCATGCGATCGGATCCAGACGATGATGCGTAGAAGAAAGCCACCGGCCAAGGCCGGCGGCTTTCAAGTCAAGCGGGGATCCTGACGCTATCAGTCAATAGTCGTAGGTCACCGACAGGCGTACCGTCCGCGGAGTCTCGTAAAAGCTTCCGTTGACCGAGCTGAGCGCATCACCGTAGCTGTTGTTGACGTAAACGGTGTCCGGAGCGGGATTGCCGTTAGCGTCAACGCCGCTGTTGTAGGCTGCTTCGCCCGCCGGGTCCGTCTGCACGGGCTTCTGCTCGTTGAACACGTTGAAGATGTCGAGATTGAATCCCAGCTTGTGGTCCGCGAACGCGGGTTTGTAGTGGATGCCAAGGTCGAGCGGCTTGGTCCACGGCGTATGGCCGGCCTTGCCCGGAGGGATACGCTTGCCGGCGCACCAGTGGTAGTTGCCGCTGCCGCCGGCGTTGTAGCCCGTCGGGTCGCCTACGCCCTCCGGGCCGTAGTAGCCCAGGCACTCCTTCGGCACGCCGGACTGCGCCAGCAGGGTACCGGAGATCAGCCATTCCGGTGTGATCTGGTATGCGGCGCGGATACGGATCTGATGCTTTCGCGTGTTGATCAGCTCTCCATTCTGACCGTCCATCAATTCCGCCGAATCCCAGTCCTCCGTCTTGGAGACGTCAGCCTGGCCGAAGTCGGAACGCACTTGGCCCTCAGTGTTGCCGAAACCGCGCGTCCACGTGTAGTCGATACGCGCCTGCCAAGTGCCGTCGAACGGATGCTCCAGGTACAGATTCAGCGAGCCGACCTTCCGCTTGACGCCCTGGTTGTAGCCCCAGTCCTGCAGGCTCATCGGCACCAACACACTGCTGGTACCGTCGTCCGATCTGACCAGCATGGTGTTGGTTTCACCCGGGTTGATCAGTCGACAATACGAGGCACCGTACAGCGAGTCGTAGTACGCGTTGTCGTAGACAGCGTCGTCCCCCTGGGGGATGAGGCCCATCTTCTGCATCTTCATGGCGATACGGCTCGGCGAGCACTCGTCATCAATGGCGGACTTCAGGTCGCGCCACATCGCCTTGGCACCGTAGTTCCAGTTGTCGTTGAGCTGCTTGTCGAAACCGAGGATGAATTCGTCCAGATACTCCGGTTTCAGGTTGCGCGCGGTGACCTGCTCCGGATCCTTCGGCAGGCCGTACTCGCCGTCGGGCGAGGTCTCCGGCGTCCGTACGGTCAGACCCGTTGGAATACCGTTCTCGTCGATACCGGTGTAGTAGTACGTGGTGTAGAGGTAGGTCGATGCGTTGGCCGCGCGCTCGGCCGCGTTGTCTGGCAGCGCCAGGTAGTAGCGGCCGACATTGCCATAAATCTTGAATGACGAGTCGCCGTTCACGTTCCAGCTCACACCGATGCGCGGCTCCCACTGGTTCTTTTCGTCGACGAAGGCCTCGCCCACGTCGTTGTAGTTGGTGAAGTGGTCGTTGCGGATGCCGATGTTGAACAGCAGGTTCGGCGTCGCCTGCCAGGTATCTTGCAGGTAATAAGCCTTCTGCGACATCGACATCTGGGTTTCCCAACCGATCGTGCGACTCATCACATAACCCGGGTAGTAGCGCCAGTAGTAGTTGAGGTCCGGGTTGAACGGATTCTGCTGATTCTGTCCTTGATTCTCGGCGGCGTAATGCATGTTGTCGATACCGACCGCCAGGTCGTGATCACCCAGGCGGTAGTCGAAATCGACGCGCAGGCCGCGAGTTGAGTTCTTCGCATTGTCCGCAAACCAGGAGGTATTGGTCTGGCCGTTGATGATCGGCACGCCACCGTTGTACGCCGGGTTCTGGTTATAGGCGCGGGAGATGAACGGAAGTGCGCTGTCGGCACCGCGTCCATAAACGGTCGGATTCTCGAAGTTGGCCTTGCCGTACAGGACGCTCAGCGTGGCGTCGTCGGTGATGTAGCTGGTGAAGTGACCGATGTAGAACGTGGCATCGTTCTTGACCACGTCGTTGGTCGTGACGAAGTCGCCGGCTTTCAGCGTGTCGTAGTTGAAGTCGTAGGTCGAGCCGTAGCCGGTGTTGTTGTTGTTCTTCAACATCGTCAGCTCGAAGATGTTGTTGTCAGTGATGTTCCAGTCCAGCTTGCCGTAGAACTTGGTGTCCTTGTCCTTGTTGTATTGGACCTTTGCCAAGTCATCCGTTTCCACATTGGTGGAATGGACCTCGTTGGCTTCTGCCGCCAAGAACATGAACAGTTTGTCCTTGATCAGCGGACCGCCGACATAGGCTGAGTAGACGGTCTGCCATTGCTTGTTGTCATTACGGTACTGGTGCAACGTACCCGGCTTGTCGGGATCCTCCAGTTCATAATGCGTGAGGCCATCAATGCTGTTGGCGTTGGGGATTGGCGAGGGGACGGCGGGGTGGCCGTAATGGTTGTTCTTCGGGGTCGCCTCCAGGAACCGGGGTTCCCACACTACCTGGGCACCAAAGTGCCATTCGTTGGTGCCGCGCTTGCCGAGTTGGTTGATCACGCCACCATCGGAACGGCCGTATTTGGCGCTGTAGCCGCCGGTGAGGGTTTCCTGCTGGTCGATCGCGCCATACGGCAGTTGGAATCCGCCGGTGTTGCGATACGGTTCACCGGTGTTGTAGCCGTTCACGTAGTACGCGTTCTCGGACACGCTCGATCCACCGAAGGCGACGGCGTTGGGGAAGAAGCTGCTGCCCTTGACGGTGCCCGGAGCGAGCAGTGCGATCGCCTCGGCGTTGCGGGCAACCGGCAGCCTCTGCAGATCTGCCGAGGTGATCACGGTACTGGAGTTGACATTGCTGACGTCGATCGACGGCAGCGCATTGGCCATGACCGTCACCGCTGACAGCTGGGTGGTTTCGGATGCGAAGTTGACAGTGCTGCCGGCGCCGGGGGTGAGGGCAACGTTCTCACGCGTACCCACCACCGTACCGTTCTTCTTCAGTGTCACGGTGTAGGAGCCGACCGGCAGATTGGTCACGCGGTAACGGCCAGAGCTGTCAACCGAAGCATCACGGGTCACGCCCGTGTTGCGGGATGACACCGTCACGGTGTCCCCGGCTTCGGCTTGGCCGAAAATGCTGCCCGTGGTGGCCTGCGCCATGACGACGCTGGCAAAACTCATGCTGAGTGCGGCCGCCAATGCGGTTTGGCGCCAGAGTTGATTTCGAGTCTTCATTGCAAGGTCTCTCCCCAGATTGGCCCAAGGCCGACAGACGCGAAAATTCCTGTCGGAGATACAAGCCGTGGAGTGTCGAATGACGATGCAACTTTGAATCAACGAAATAACCGGTTACCCGTCAAAGCTTTCCTTTTCGAGACACGGCATGTTTATAAAACATAAGGCGCTTGGAAAGCGCGAGTCAACAAAAAATTTATATTCATCAATCGTAAGAAAGTGCGACAAAAAAGCTTCCGGTTCCGCTTGTTCGCGTGTGTGCTCATGTACCCAAGTTTGGGTTTCTTTGAGAAACAATGGGAGCACCAACCATTAGCCCGCGAATGAGGGTCGCGTAACAAATAAACCTTTGCATCACGGCTGTTTTTGGCGTCCTCTAGGCTATTGGGAAGGAAGTGAAACCGGAATGGAATGTGAAGCTCATGTATTCATTCGAGTGGTCCAACGGTCACGAAGATGCGAGACGATCTTGCGAGTTCCACTTCCATCTCTTCTACCAGCGTGTCGGACTTCAGGCACATGTGAAGGGATCGGCGAGCATTGATGATGCACGTGAAGGCGACGGTGGGGGTGAAGCTCCGTCGCATCAGTCGTGGCGGCGAAGGGAGTGTCGTTATGTTGGAGGAGCCAGGAGTCCGCCGAACTTTAGTCGGCCGGCCTGCGAATCCGGCGCATGTTGCGCTATCCATCGCTTCGTGGCCATGGAGCCACCGAACCTGCGAATCGTTGAAAATTCGTCCTTTCCGCAGCCGAATTTTCGACTCGATCATTAAAGCTTGTCAGGCATCCAGGGAGGCCGCTTGAACATCTTCGCACCGCTGGTCCGTCGGCCCGTCGGCACCTCATTGCTTGCGCTCGGGCTGATGCTGGGCGGCTTGTGGGCATACCTGCTGCTCGGCGTGGCGGCGTTTCCGTCGATCGAGTTTCCCGGCGTGGCGGTGTTTGCGCAGATGCCGGGCGCCAGTGCGCAGACCATGGCCTCGACCGTGGTGGCGCCCCTGGAACGCCATCTCGGGCGCATCCCCGGGGTGCGGCAGATGTCCTCCAGCGCCAGCGAGGGCGGCGCGCAGATCCAGGTCCTGTTCGACATGGGCCGCAGTGCCGACAAGGCCGCGCGCGACGTGCAGGCGGCGATCAACGCGGCGGCGCCGGACCTGCCGACCGGCCTGCCCCCGCCCGGATACTTCAAGTTCGACACCTCGCAGATCCCGGTGCTGCTGGTCTCGCTGACCTCCGCCAGTCTGCCGCCGGACCGGCTGTACGACCTCACCGACACCTTGCTGAAGCCGGCGGTGGCGC
>Ga0207690_10000648_pt1 | contig 22339 bp, 17 predicted proteins | sample KBSC23metaG_FD_184315 | JGI IMG/M metagenome (GOLD analysis project Ga0207690, IMG submission 184315) | Corn rhizosphere microbial communities from Kellogg Biological Station, Michigan, USA - KBS C2-3 metaG (SPAdes) (version 2) | ecosystem: Host-associated > Plants > Roots > Rhizosphere > Soil ...
GTAGACCACAGGAGTGCGTCGCCGTTGAGTGCTACGCAGCAGATCATCGAACGCGGCCAGTATCTTGCGCGTGCAGGCGATTGTGTGGCCTGTCATACGATGCCCGGCGGTAAGGAGTTTGCTGGCGGGCGACCGATGCCCACGCCGTTCGGCAACCTCTACGCGTCGAATATCACGCCCGACCAGGAAACGGGCATCGGCCTGTGGACACCGAATGACTTCTATCGCGTGATGCACTCCGGCATCTCGCGCGATGGCACGTTGTTGTATCCGGCGATGCCTTTTGCGTCGTACACCAAGGTGACACGTGACGATTCCGACGCCATCTATGCGTATTTGATGTCGATTCCACCGGTCAACCAGAAAAACCGGCCGCATGAGTTGCGTTTCCCGTTCAACAATCGTCAGTTGCTCATCGGTTGGCGTACGCTCTACTTCAAGGAGGGCGAGTTTGTGCCCGATCCACAGAAGTCGGAGAAGTGGAACCGCGGCGCCTACCTCGTGCAGGGGCTTGGGCATTGCGCGATGTGCCACACGGCCATCAACGCGTTGGGCGGCTCGTCGGAGTCGAAGGCGTTCGAAGGGGGCATGATCCCCAACCAGAACTGGTATGCGCCTTCGCTTACATCCAACCATGAAGCGGGGTTGGGCAACTGGAGCATCCGCGATATCTCGGACTTGCTGCAGATCGGTATCTCGCATCGGGCGACCGTCTATGGACCCATGGCAGAGGTCGTCTACAACAGCCTGCAATACATCAGCGATGCAGATGCTCAAGCGATGGCTGAGTACCTGAAGGCGCTGCCTCAGCACGATGCCGAGCCACCGCCCGCCAACCAAGCACACTTGGTGGACCCAGCCGTGATGGAGTTGGGCCGCACCACCTATGCCAAGCAGTGCGTGGTCTGCCATGGGGATGTGGGCAAGGGACATCCGCCCGAGCTGCCGCCGCTGGCCGGCAACCAGTCGATCACCATGCCCTCGCCGGTCAACTCCATCCGCATGGTGCTCAACGGTGGTTACGCACCAGGTACGCGCAAAAACCCGCGCCCATATGGCATGCCGCCGTTCTCGCACATTCTCGACGATAAGGAGATTGCGGCCGTGGTGACCTACATTCGCGTGGCATGGGAGAACAGCGGTACGCCCGTCACACCCACACAAGTCAGCGTGCTGCGCACGCTTGTGCCAGAGTAAGGAGGCCGTCTTGAGCAGGTCGCGTAAGAAAACCATGACCACGAAAGCTGCGCACTCTGACAGTGACGAAGAGGTGGAACGCATTGTGGCCGCTGGTCCTCTGGGAACCTTCGCGGTGTCGGGTGTGGCCGCCGCCATCGTGGTGCTGACGGTGCTGCTCTTCTATGTGTTCGTCTACATACCCAGGGGGGTGGTTCAATGACCACACCACTCACGCAGACGCCTGCGGCGCCGGGGGGCGACTCCCATCGCGTTGCACAGGCGGCAGAACGTCGCTGGGTCTACATAGTTAGCGCCATCATCGGGATGCTGATTGTGCTGATGGTATTCACAGGCTTGCATTGGGCATCAATGCCACCTTCACGCGTGGAAGTCATTGACCCGAGGACTGTACATATTGCCGGCGAGTTCGTTGAAAGCAACCTTGGCACGATGGTCGACAAGGACGGAAAGGTTATTGTGCGCCTGGTGGCGCAGCAGTATTCCTTCCAACCACAATGCATCGTCGTGCCGGCGAACACACCTGTTACGTTTCGCGGCACGAGCGCCGATGCCATCCATGGGTTCATCGTTGGCAGAACGAATGCCAACACGATGCTTGTGCCTGGCTTCGTGAGCACCTTCACTACAGCGTTCAAGACACCTGGCGAGCAACTGATGCCTTGCCACGAGTATTGCGGCACCGGACATGAGGCGATGTGGGCCAAGGTCCAGGTGCTGCCGCGCGATGAGTTTTTGGCCAAAGCAGTCGACGGGCGGAGGTTGAATTGTGTTTCTCGCTAAACGATTGGTGCTCGCTCACCTATGGGTTGCTTTCATCGCCTTTCTCGCCGCGCTTTTCCTTGGCGAGTGGCAGATGTTTGTGCGCAGTCCTCTGCACGCGTGGGTCAACAACCCTGAACACTACTATCGCTCTGTTACCGCGCATGGCACGGTCATGGCCTACGTGCTGCCCACGCTCGTTGCAATGGGATTCGGCTATGCGATCTGCGAGTTGAGTCTGAAACGTCCCCTTATCGGGCTGCGCTGGGGATGGGCAGGTTTTGTGCTTGTGGTGGGCGGGACGCTACTCGCTGGCGGCACTGTTGCCGCAGGGGGAGCTTCTGTTCTTTACACTTTCTATCCACCGATGATTGGCAGTCCGCTCTATTACTTGGGCGTTGTGCTCGTGGTCGTGGGGTCTTGGGTGTGGGTCGTGCTTATGGGTCTCAATCTGCGCGGCTGGCGAAAAGTCAACCCGGATGCAGCAGTGCCGCTCGCCATGTTCGGCAATGTGGTTGGCGCCTACCTGTGGGCATGGACATCTGTGGGCGCCGCGGCCGAAGTGCTGGTGCTGGTGCTGCCCGCGTCCCTTGGCCTGACCGACACCATCAACGCAGGCCTGGCACGTGTGCTGTTTTCATGGACGTTGCACGCCATCGTCTATTTCTGGTTGATGCCAGCCTATATCGCCTTCTACACCATCGTGCCACGTGCAGTGGGTGGCAAGCTCTACAGCGATACGATGGGTCGGGTCGCTTTCGCTCTCTTTCTGGTGTTTTCGATGCCGATCGGCATTCACCACCTGTTTGCCGATCCCGAGGTCGGCGCAGGCTTCAAGTTTGTGCACGCAGCGATGACGGCCATGGTGTCGGTGCCGACGCTGCTGACAGTGTTCACGATCTTGGCATCGATCGAGATTGCCGCCCGTCTGCGGGGCGGCAGCGGACTTTTCGGTTGGGTCAAGGTGCTGCCGTGGGATCGGCCCATGATGCTGGCCGTGACATTCGCCTTCGTCATGCTCGGTCTTGGCGGTGCGGGTGGACTCATCAACATGAGCTATCAGCTCAATGAGTCCGTGCACAACACGCAGTGGGTGACAGGACACTTTCACCTCATCTTCGCAGGGGCCATCGTAATCATGTATTTCATGATCGCGTACGAGTTGTGGCCTCAATTGACGGGCTGCCGGCCATTGAGCACCAAGCTCGTCAAGGCGCAACTCTGGCTATGGTTTGTCGGCATGATGGTCCTGACCCTGCCGTGGCACTGGGTAGGTCTGCTTGGTATGCCGCGGCGCATGGCGTACTACGACTACACGCATCCTGCCTTGCAATCGCAGGCGTGGACGGTCACTGCCTCGACGTTGGGTGGCGCATTGTTGGTGATCTCAGGTGTGCTGCTTGTCTTTATTCTGGCCACTGCGAGGCGTAACGTCGCAGCGGCGCCGCCGTTTGAGTTCAGCGTGGCATTACATCCGCACAGGCCGCCGCCGCCGCTTTTGAACGGACTTGGGCTCTGGGTGGCAATGATGATTGGGCTTACCGTGGTCAACTATGGCTACCCCATAGCGCAGATGGCGTCGCTCAGGGAAGCGTATGTGCCCGTTATCCCCATCGGGAGCCGGTGATGCGTGAGCCTCGCACGCCCTTATGGCGTAACCCCGGTTTTCGCTTGAGCGTGACCTGGTTAGTGGTGACGACGGCGTTGTTCGTTGCAGTGGGCTTCTTGTGGCTACCTTCCGTGCACGCCGACTTCGGTAGCGATGGTTTGTGGGCGAGTATCTGTCGCGCAGCGGGCGTACCATCCCGGTGGGGGGCGCAAAACAGTCAGGCAGCGGGCGCTGCGCCCATTTCCACCAAAGTGGTGCTGGAGCGCAGCATGGCGCAGCCGGGCAGCACAGCGGCTATCGGACGCGGCGCCACGCTGGCGTTGAACTGCACCATGTGCCACGGCGCCCGCGGCCTGAGTTCGTCGGACGCGCCCAATCTGGCAGGCCAATATCCCGAAGTCGTTATCAAACAGCTCAACGACTACAAGAGCGGCAAGCGCTCCAGCACCATCATGCAAGCATTGGCTCGAGGCCTGACCGACCGCGACATCTCGGACCTTGCAGCGTACTACGCCTATCTACCCAAGGCCCGCACTGAACCCACAACGTACGATGAATCATTGCCCTCGCTTGTGCGCACGGGCGACCCGATGCGTAATATTGCTCCTTGTATTTCATGCCACGGAGGTGTGGACCAGAAATTCGGCGCACCGTGGCTGGAAGGTATGCCGGAGACCTACCTCGCCAGCCAGCTGCGGGCGTTTGCCTCCGGTGCGCGTCGCAATGATGCCGAAGCGCAGATGCGCAACATGGTCCGAACGATGACCGAGCCCGAGATTGGCGCAGTGGCAAGCTTCTACGCCAGGAAGGCTCCGGGCGACGCCACCAAATAGCAGTCAGCAGACACGAGACTTGAACTTGCAGCCGGTTGATGAGAGGGCTGAAATCTGCAACTGAGGAACAGGCCACACATGCAAGGCGCTGTCCCGAATCCCGTTACAGATGCTTGGCGACTGTGGCCGCATTGGGTGGCATGAGGCGCAGGAGCCAACTGTGCCGGTTGAGCATCCGCCGCGGATGTAACTGGAGTAGGCCAACTCTGACCGCTTTGGTCGGCTGCAACGCTAGGCGTTGATCAGGAAATGCCCGACCGACTGGCCAGCGTTTATTGCGCGCTGTAACCAGTGTGGCATCTCGCCCTTGCCATCCCAGGTTTGGCCTTCAGCATTGCGGTAGCGAACTACATGCTCAACAGGTTTCGGCACATCGAAACATCCTGCTTTCTGCAATTCCTCAAGCGTCAAGCTATAGCAGTCGATTTGGGCCCGCACCCATGCAATCGCTTCTGCTCGCCGATGTGACTCATCAGTTGGAACTTGGGATTCCATCGTCCAATCTTTTCGCATTTCTATTTCTAATGACTTAAACAGAGAAAAATATCGGGGCTGCCGTCCCAGCGGGATTGTTAAACATCGTCACATGTGTGAATGGAGTGGGGGACTGTTCGCTATGAGCCACACCCAATGGCTCACACGCATTCAGATACAAATGGTGTGCCGATATAGGCAATCGCTTTCCCGCGGCTCGAGGTCGATTCTCGTCGTAGCGCATAATTTGGGAGTTCGACTTCTTTACGGCCAATGTAGCGCCTCCAGCCCTCGGGGTCGCTCAGTCATGATGAGCAGTCTGCTGGAAACGTACGTGCGTGTGTCTGAGGGGCGAGTGGTCGCAGCAGCCAACACAATCGCAGGTGCCCCGCACAGTCGGCATACTTTTAACTGCTTTGCAGTGTCGCTGGTAGTCGAATAAAAATCAAGATGAAAATGATAGAAACCTTCGGCTTTGCTTGTTCGTGGGCCTTTGGAAAAACGAAGACATGAGATTATTGATTGAGCAAGTGTCAGCGAAGCATCTATCCAATCAAGAGGTTCGTTTCTTCAAGGGCGGTTTACGAACAACTGCTCGTCGCCGGCGCCCGCACTTTGGTTGCTCAGAGAGTGCTGGTCGTCAGGGGCAATGTATGACCTCGGTGCCGTCGCGCTGCAGATCTATGCACAAAATATTACGCTGGGTGGAAGATCTGAAAGGCGACAGCAGTGCCGAGCTACAGCAATGTCCATTACTACAAGCCAAGCGCGCCTTGATGAAAAGTGGCAAAGATGAAGCGCGATGAGAGTTGCTTCGAGATCCATGCTCAAGGCGCTGGGCGAGAACGGCGCCGCTGTGGGGGCAAACTGGGCTGCACATGGTCCCACAAGCCAACCGACAAAGGGTTGATTAAGCTGTTCGGCGGGCGGCTGCCCGGTGAGCTTCTGAGCGTTAGCGAATCTCACCCAGCGCGATGTCAGCGAGAAACGACGGATCTGGCAGGATGACGACAACCACCGCAGATCAGGCTATCCGATGCGGAGTGGGTTCGCCCCAAGAGCGATTCGTGCAACCTGAAGAAATCGTCAATGTTATCCCAATCCTGAACAACTCTCTGTCGACGTTCAGAGGTCCCAGCGACAGCGTGGTTCTGGCCCTTTCGCTTAAACATTCGCCGCGGGGTTGCCATCAGAGTGCTGACGCAGCAGATCGGCGAGCGGACTCAATGAGCGCGTTTCGAATTGTTTGGCATAGAGCTCACGAATTTCAGTCTTACTGAGCTCGCGGTGCTCTGCCGTCAGTTGCCGTGTCGTCTTGAACGCAATTGCACTTTCGATCGGTGAAGTTGTCGACGCGTCCTTATCCTTCAACTGCGCTTGTGTACCCTCCGACCTCGCCTCGCGCCTAACTTGTATTGGATGCGTGTCAAACTGATGTCGCTCAATGAACGCGCTCAAAGTCGATGCCGCCACGGACAACCCATTGTGAGCCAGAAAAGCTCGAATTTGTGACAGTGAACATCCTGCCTCACGCAGTTGTTTGATCTCGGTCGCCCAAACGGTGAGCTTCGAGCGTCGTGCAGCTGGCGTGATTTGCCTTAGGAATTCGCTTGCGCTCAAAAGAGGGGCTTTTGTTTCAAGATTCGAAGTCGCGACGGTCGTCTTTGTGTCCATATTGGTCTTGTTCGGCATATTACGAGTCACATCGGTTACGTTTGCGTTGTGATTCTAGGTCAGACGCTACGCAGTCGCCATGCGGACGGATAACGTACGCAGTTTGAACGCATAGCAGTGCGCAAATTGAAGCGACCCAGGCACGTAGCGTATGTTTACGCGCTGTGATCTGCCTCATAGAATGCAACGCGCCAGAAGCGACAAGCTTTCTCGACACCACTGCTGTGTCTCGGCCGGAATCTTTCCGCCGTTAGGCAGCGCGCCGCATGAAATGACGTATACGTCCCGGTTGACATGGCAGACAGGAAACAAGCCTCGATACGCAAATCAAAAGTCGAGGGCGCACTATCAAAGCCGATCAGTTTTCGGCTCTCTCACGAGGACCGTGAGGTCTATTTGAAGAAGGTCAAGAACTCTGGCCTCACCCAATCGGAGTTCTTCCGGCAAGCGGTGCTCGGCAATCGCACCCAACTTGTGGCCCGCCAGAGGACCTCACCACATCGCAGGCGCCTGCTTTTTGTTTGCAACAAGGTCAACAACGAACTGGAACGGATAGCCTTACGTGCCAACGTCGACTACGAAAGAGGCGCCTTGTCTGAGGCAACATATCTTCAAATGCTCGATCAGTTGCAACTCGTTAGCCGCTATCTAAAGGCCGCGCTGACTCCACTGGACTGATTGCTCCGGCCATGTTGATTCGGGTGCGTCACTATCGCGACGGGGTTAAGGCGTATTTGGAGAGCGGTCAAAAACAAGACCGGGACCGCTCGCGCGATGAGCTCGACGAGCGCATCATCCTCGCCGGTGATTTGAGCCTGACCGATGCATTGATTCGCTCAATGGATACGAGTGAAGGCGCGAGCAAATACATGAGTTTCACACTTTCCTTCAAAGAGGATATGGTGCCTCGGAGTATGTTGGCCGACATCACACGCGACTTTGAAGCATTCCTGTTTTCGGCATATCAAGCAAACGAATACAACTTCTATGCCGAAGCGCACGTTCCCCGAATCAAGAGTTACGTCGATCGTGCAACAGGACACCCTGTGGAGCGCAAAATACACATCCACATTGTTGTGCCAGATGTGAATTTGTTGACAGGTCAGCGGCTGCATCCCTTGGGCAAGGTGACGCAGCAGACGCGATTCCTACAGGCGTTCCAAGAACACACCAACGCCAAATATGGGCTTGCTAGCCCCCGCGAGCACCGGCGTGTTGCGCTTACCGATGCATCGCAAATGCTTAGCCGGTATAAGGGCGATGTATTCGAGGGTCCGAGCCGAAAGCTCAAAGCGTCGATCCTGGCGGCCATGCTCGAACGAGACATTGCGCGCTACGATGACTTCCGGGCACTTCTTGCGCAATTCGGTGAGGTTCGCGCCCACACGCTTGAGTTCGGTTCTGAGTACGAGACTGTCAGGCCAGCAGGTGCTCACAGGAGCGTCCACCTCAAGGAGTTTGTGTTTTCGCGCGAGTTCGTAGAACTGAGCGCGCAGGACAAATACGCCGCAATGCGCGAAGGTGAACCCACTCAATACAGGATGCCGCGAGGACCGTACGCTACGCCTGTTTCGTTTCTTCAGGCGCTGGATGATTGGCACACGATACGGGCTCGAGAAGTCAAATACCTGAACAGCGGCAGTCCAATTTACAACCAATATCGTCGCGCTCCACTTGAACAGCAGCGCAAGATGCTTGCCGAGCGGGAATGGCAGTTCTATCAACCCTTTGGAGGTTTGCGTGGAAGAACAATCAATGACTTACGAGGCCGATTCTGCACCCCGGTTGATGGGAAGCGCCCGGAACGAATTCGTGGACGGGGACGGAGTGATTTACACATTGTCGCGCGACCAGACCCAGCAGGGTGGGGCGAGCAACAACGAGGCAGGGACCAACCCCCCTGGGGCAGTGGCGCTTACGCTGATCCAAATCGACCCGTCACGTCGCCCCAATCCGCAGACCGTATGCGAGGTCTGCCCTTCGGCGGTGTGGATGGCGACCCCGCGAGAGCTCAAGTGTTACTGTCGCCTGATCCACTACTGGAGCTGGGAGTCGAGCAAGCGGAACGAACTCACGCACTGCGACGGGCTCGCGATCTCGTTGGAGCAGACGGACGAAGAATAGGGGCGGCGGCGCCAACTTGGCGAACTGCCGTGGCGCGTCTGTACGACGCATATCAAGTAGCGGGCCCCGTCGAGCGGGCACAGTTGCACGCGGCTGCCGCCACAAAGTTCACTCGGTATCGATCGGCACCGCCGCTCGGCGATTCGATTTCATCCGTGCCATTTGGCGCAGCCATCAGACCGCGCAATTTGTTCGATATCCGTAGTCTCGACGCTGTCCCTTCAATGCCGTTTGATCAGCGAGCTAGCGAAGTTCGCAATAATGCAATTAACCGCCAAGAAAGAGGCCAGCCAACGTCGCCCGTGCGCGCACGGCCTCCTGCATCCATTCCGTGGGGAGAGAGCCACGTAGAACAGCACTTCAACTGCTACGCGCACCCCCAGACAGGCCGCCAGGCGGACACCATGCTTGATCAGTTGGCGCGGGATTTGGTGGATAAACGCGCTCGATCCACCGCCACGGAGCGTGGCGAACTTCAGTTGATTCAGGCGGATGTGGATGCACAGCGTCTACTCGCTGTGCTTTCACGCACACACGGTCTGATCGTCGAGAAATACCATGTGACCAAAGCGTCCAATGATAGCGACCGCATTCGTGTTGGTGCACGCGAACTGGATGTGTCGGATTTTTTGACCAAGGAGCTCAATCTATCCTGGAGCGATGCCACGTATCTCATGCGTGCCGCTCATCAGGCGCAGACGGGGCGATCAGCTTCGCCACTTCTGCACAGCGTTGAGTCGACGCCGCCGCCGCGTAGCCCATTCGCGTTTGAATGGCCCAATTCCGCGATCTGCTCAAAGCAACTATGCACCGAGCGCGAGCGGCAAGAGGAAGTACGGGAGCAGTATCGCGCTGCGCGTCGCGCCATTGTTGCCGCGCCATTTCTAACACCTGACCAGGTTCGGGTCGCGCTATCGGCGGCGAGAATTCAGCGTGTCGAGCAGGAGATCGCTCTACTTCGAGCAAATCGGCGTGAACGTAAGTGGCTCTGGGCCTCTCGTGCTGGCCAAGAACATCAATATCTGGCCAGCTCGATTGCCCTGCGTGAGCGTGGCGACGGTTCAGCGGCGCAAATACGCCAATTTTCTTCGCCATCAGCACAGCTGGAGGGCGATCCTGCAAACGCAGCCAGGGCAGTGGGCTGCGCTAAGCCTATGCAGGTGTTCGATCAAGCCCTTCAGATTGCCCGTGTAACACTGCCCAACGGGCACATGGAGTACCTGCGTAGTGGTGAGCCGCTCCTTCTTGATCAAGGCGATTCGATACGGCTATGGCAAAGTGATCCTGGGGCGATCGAAATCGCGCTGCGCTTAGCGCATCAAAAATTTGGGCAAATATTGGAGCTGACGGGACCCGCGGAATTTCTGAGGTCCTCGGCGCGGGTGGCCGCCAGAATTGATCTCAATTTGGAGTTCTCCAGCCCAGAAATACAAAGTCTCTTTTTAAAGCAGAAATGCGTACTATCAGAATCGCGTGACGATTGCAGAAGTAGTGAAAATAGACACACTACATCGAATCCAGGCTCGTTGACCGGCTGCGACGCTACGGCACCGGCTCCCTCGCGCGAGGGTATTGAGCTTGATGGTTCTGCCCAGCGCCTTGAACGCTAGGATCGGCACTGAACCCGCCCGGCGCACCTTGAACGCCATTCATGTCCGAGTTGGGTTTGGGCGCACATGGCGGGCGGCCCCTGCACAACAGCCTTGTTTTCAAGGTTCTGCATAAAACCTCGATTGGTGCATTGCCGTAGCAAGCTCCAGTGACTCAGCGAAGCACGCACGTGGAGCATCTGAGCATAGCCTGATAGTCGTGGGCATGAGCTCATGACTCGGCTGAGCTTGAACTCCGGCTGTCATTGCATGCCGCGTGCCTTGACCAACTTCCCTGTCTGGTCCGCACGCCCCCTATTTATCAACGTCTTGCTCGGAACCGAAAGCCGCCTCGCGGCTACCAACTCTGTGTGCTAGTGTCATCGCTGACTCTTGAATTTCCTAGGGGGAATTTTCCCCAGTGCTCTGTTCATGATGCTCTTCGTTTCCACATTGTAAAAAACGACACTCAATTTTCCTGACTAATAGCTGTATTGCGAGGTGTTGCCCATGGAAAAATCGAAATATACTAGTTTTGGCATTGACTCCTTGTCATGCGTAGAATATCAACCAACGTGTTGTTGAAAGAGAGTTTTCTGTAATTCCATAATTTCCAATCAATCTGTCTAGGATAGGCAAACAATCAATTTCGGCACCATTCGACGGAGACCTCGCCATGACAAGCCCCGAGCCTTTGCCGGTATGTACGTCCAATGTGCGCGCTGGATTGCTCGACGAGCTTTCGCAGTCGTAGGCCCTCCGCCTACCACGCGAGACGACATCCAGTGCGCAGAATGATCTGCGCATCCATTGCATTACTTTCCCACACGCAGCGCCAGAAAGTCACGTGACGTCCGCGGGCGTGTAGCAGGGACAGTGGCCGCCCATGGGCGGTAAATTGGCCTATGGATCAGCAACCAGAAGACAGCGCACGTGAGACTCAACACAACGTGCTAGATCGGAATGCGAGCGTCGACCCTCTGCTTGAGGGCTCGAAAGTCGAGTCTATCGCGTTTGGCATCCTGATCGTCGCATACGCATGCATCATGAGTGTGGCCCCACTTATTGCCAAGTATCCGGACGAATTCAATCAACTGCTCCGCATCTTGTTGGAGTGCGCATGTGATTGGCGTCTTTGGGTGGGGATCTCCACGACGGGCATACTCTCGGCAATTGCAATTATTGCGTTCAAACGACGGAACAGACTTCCGAGCGGAACTTGAATACAGTGGGCAGAGGAGATCTGCCATCATGGACGGTACCGTCCGTGTGCATTGTCAGTTGATACGCCGCGCATGATTCTGATGCGACCATCGGCGTATCAACGAGGTGTTCGCTATACGTAGAGCGACTGGCCGATGTTTTGGCACACATCCTGTGAAGAACGCCTACGTACATGTGTCGGATTTCAACTGTATCGGCGAGAGTAGGGCCGATTCTATGAGTTGATCGTCGACACCACGGTCCAGGAGAAGGCGATCGCCTAGCCGACCGATAGTCGGCTGCTCGACGTGGCGCGAACCAAGCTCACCCGGCTGGCGCAGCACGCAGGCCTGACGCTCAAACAGACCTACGCGCGCGAAGGCCAGAGTTTGCGCCGCCGAGCCGACGGCCATACCCACGCCAAGCGGTTCAAGCGTTTGCGCCGTGTGCTCAAGCGCAAGCGCACGATCCTGGGCCAGTTGCTGCGCGCCATCGTGCAGCCTTGGCCTGCGCCCCTATTTTTTATGCTTGTGTACCGCTCGCCCTCTCGAGAGCCATCGGTAGACCATCCGGGGCGTGCTCTCAAAGCTCTGGGCCAGCTCATTTCCTTTATGTCGCCGAATACATTCCCACCCTACGCTACCAGGCAAATCGAATTCTGCGGGTCTGACTAAGCGAGCCATGCTCCTTCTGCATTCTGCAGGGACACTCAAGCTGCCCGCACCATCCATACTGCGCTGACGCTGTTATGGTACGCGCGGAGATCGATCGGGCCGAATGCGTGCATCGCGGATTGCGACATTTCGCATGCACTCCATACATGGGGGCGCCTTCTCTGGTTCGGTTATGAAGGTATTGCCGTGCTGGGCGGTGCATCGTTATTCTGTTCAATTTGAGACGCAACCCGTTCCAAAAATTGACGAAACATTGGGACAACCGCTTCAAGCCCCTTTCTCTCGCAACATCGCTCAAGCGTATCGCACAGCGTTGCCAGCGGTAGTTGTTGCATGACAAGTAGCGCCCCTTTGACCTTGTGCAGTCGCCGCATGAACAGAGGCTTATCTCCGGCATCCATGCTTTCTGAGAGCAGTGCCGAGTCCTTAGTCCATGATTGTGCGAAGAGCTCCCATAGCCGCCCACCGAAGTCCGCCAGACGGGCCGATGTGGCTGCTACGATGGGCGCTTGCGATGACACTTGGTCCTTTCGTGGCAACACCTGATCGAGCACGGTGCGCAGTTGATCAATTGATGTCGGCTTGCTCAACTTTGCTGCGAACCCCTCGTCCTCTGATGTACCAATAGCCGCGAATTGCAGCCCAGCGCTATTCAAGATGACAGGCACCGAGTTTCCCGCAGCTCTGAGCTCTCTGAGCAACGCATCACCGTTCATATCAGGCAGGTTCAAGTCTGAGATGACGAGGTCGTACTCGTGGTTGCAACATTCCTGTATTGCCGACCGGGCATCTGTTACACAATCGACGTTGTGGTATCCAAGGGTGCGCAACTGCTCGTATAGCAATGACCGAGATACATCATCGTCTTCGACAACCAGGATGCGTTGATCAACCGGTGTGACGCCGATGAGTATTGGCTCGGTTTCCCATACGTGCGTGAGCTCATCGTCGGCCTGCCTGGCAAGGAACAGTCCCCGGAAAAAGCTCTCGCGGCTCAAGGACGAAGCCACGACCACGCCAGCTCTACGCTCGGGCTCCAGCGGATAGTGCTCACACAGCATCAAGACTGAGTCGGTGTGAGGGTCTATCCCTCTTAGCCGCAATTGGTCCTGGATATCCCATACGCCAAGGTGTGCGACTAACGTGATGTCACAGATGGGATGCTGGCCAGGCTGGTTCGGCAAGACAACCGCGTTGTATCCCCATTTCTGTAACTGCGCACACAACAGCGCTCTCCACTGTTCGTGTGCACAACACACCAACACCGATGCTGCGGAGTCTGGTGACCGCGCGACAGCGCCTTCGGCGCCGGTGGGCTCGGGTAGTACATTCGTCGCCAACCGCAAGGGTAGATCGACCGTGAACTTCGTACCCACTCCGTGGGTGCTGACCACAGAGATGCTGCCCCCCATGAGCTCAGCCAGACGTTTGCACAACGATAGGCCAAGTCCGGTCCCACCAAAGCGACGAGCCACCGAGGTACCAAGTTGCGTGAAGGCCGTGAACAGCTGCGCCAGATCTGCTGGCGCGATACCAATGCCAGAGTCTTTGACCGTAATGCGCATGTCGCATACATCGCCTGATTGCCCAGTCTTGGCTACCTCCAGCACGACTTGGCCTGCAGATGTGAACTTCGCAGCGTTGCTGAGCAGGTTCATCACAATCTGCTGAATTCTCAGCGTGTCACCCTCCAACACATTCGGGAGATCCGGGTCGATCAGCGCGAGAAACTGCACATTCTTCGATGCTAGGACAGGCGCAAACGTTCTTGTGCAAGTCTCAATCAGTTCATGCGGTGAAAACTCCGTGCTCTCAAGCCGTAGCTCCCTCGCTTCAATCTTGGAAAAATCAAGAATGTCATTGAGCAGGCCACCCAGTGCACCAAATACCCTCTGGATGGTCTTGACTAAACTGGATTGATCAGCCGTTAACTGCTGCAAACTCAACAACTCAAGGTGGCCCAGCGCCGCGTGTAACGGCGTCCGGATCTCGTGGCTCACCGCTGCTAAGAACATCGATTTTGCGTGACTCGCTGCGTCGGCCGACTGCTTTGCCTCCAGAAGAAGGCGCTGTGTTTCCTTGCGTTCACTAATGTCAGTTAAGCCGCACAGAATCACGTCACGGGAGAGATAGCGAGTAGCAACCGCCGTCACCCCCACCATGATCGGGACGTCATGTTGCGTGCCGATTTGAATTTCCTTGCGTAGGACGAGTTGAGGTGTCGAAAAGCCTTCTCCTCCTTTTTCTTGTTCACTGATGGCCCGGTTGAGTTCGCCATAGAAGGCCGCGGTACCATCAGGAGTTCGACTCAGAATATCGGTCGCGATGGCGTTCTGAAAAATCACCTCGCCGTCGGTCGGATTCGTAACACTGAGACCCACGGGGGCGGTGGCAACCACCGTCCGATTGAACGCTTCACTCTCGTAGATCTGTTTCGCCTTCCGTTGTACTGGTGTCAGAACATATCGGTCGAAAATCGCAACGAGTGCCCACAGAATGAAGAGGACCGAAAACCCGGCAATAGCGATGACGAGCAGTTCCGGCTTCAATCCGTTCAAAATGGTCTTCCAGTCGAACGCATAGACGGCGACCCACTCTGGGCCCGGAATGCGCTGCATCAGCAGGAACGTTCCGTGTATGTTGACTAGGTTCGGCACCTCGCCCGCTGAGCGCAATAATGTGTCCTGGGCCCTGATAACTTTGGCTAGTTGCTGTTCTGCCGACTGTGAAGGCGCCTGACTGAGCAACTGGGAGGCGTTCTGCGACAATAGGAAGAAATTGGGTTGCTGATTCCGGTTGTCTTGGAATAGCTCCGGAATATCCTGCAGACGTAAGGTTGCACCGACCACCGCAACGCGCTTTGGCCCTTGCATGACCGGCATCGCGTACTGAATGACGGGGACGCCTGTCATGGGGGAGACATGCGGTGGCGTCCATACGATACGGCGGCCTCCCCGCTTTCTGTGGGCTGCGCTGAGCAGTGCTTGCTCTATCGGCTCCGTTTCTTGCTGCGAGACCGTGGCGACGTCAAGTGTGTTCTCGTCACGGCTCTCCGTTGCCATATCTAGCGCTGGATGGAACGCGAAGAACTTCCGTGTGTCGCCATAGACGAAACTGCCTGCCCGTGCTGGACCACTGCGGATGGCAGGCGCTGGTGAGATGTCGCGTAAGACGGAAATAAGTCGAACGAGCTGTTGATCTGAGCGCTGCGGAGTAGTCGCGATGATCGTATATGGAGAGAGACTCAAGTCTCGGTCGGCTAAGACCACACCGTGATTGGCATTGAGTAAAGCGCCATAACGCTCGGTCAGCTGACGACTCTGAGAAGGTTCGTTCTTGGATTCCCAGCGAGCCTCATGTAGAACCACCAACTGCCGAAGCCGTGATTCGGCCAGTTTTACCTCAGCCTGTACGCTATTGCGTTGCTCAAAGAACAGATACCGCTGATCGTCGATAAATCGGTCCACGCGTGCGCTGACCGACATACCAATGGCAAGGAAGATCGCAAAGGTCAGAAGCAGGGCACTGCCCAAAAGAATGCGCCGATAATAGACGCCAGTCATCGGTATCTCCCAGTCGCGTGTCCGCACGATGCCGGCGAGAAAATTGGGGAACCTGCGTCGAATTTTGCTCATGAAGCACTCGCTTTATCAATCGATTCAGCTCCCCGCTACGGGACGACAACTTGAGTCGCGGCGGGATCAAAGTAGTCGACGTACTGCGTCGACCAGCTCGATGTCATTGCTGACTCCGAGCTTTCTCATTGCATTGGCCTTTTGTGTGCTGATCGTTTTGCGGCTGCGGCGCATACGCTGAGCGATTTCGCCAACGCCCATACCCTGCTCGAATAGTCGTACGACTTCCAGCTCGCGTGGTGATAGAAGTATCGACCTCGTCGGGTGGCCCAAGCCGTTCAATATGCTCGACATGACTGACGTGGTGACCTGCGAATCGAGATAGACACCACCGCGCATCACAACATTAAGTACATGCTCTAGCCGGAGCAAATCCTCGCTCGCTTTCGTTAGAAAAGCTGACGCGCCATGTTGGATCGTGCTGTGTACCAAGAAGTGATCAGTCAGCACGCTCAAAACAATGATCTTCACGTCGGGGTACTCTCGGTGAATGCGCCCCAACAAGCGCAGGCCATCCGGTTCTGGATCTCCTGCAAAAGAATAATCACAAATCACAACGTCACACGCTCGCCGCGAGAGGCTCTCTAGCAAATCCGAAACGGTGTGGACCTCGGAAACCACATCCACGTTGGGAATTGCACCCAGAAGATGGCAAACACCGCTGGTGACGACGGGATGATCATCGGCCACAGTGACGCGGACTGCGCCTTCCCATACACGGGGTGACGATGATTCGAGGTCCTTCGGTCCATCGGTGAACTCGTCGAAATTCATGGGCACCTCGTTGGCTTGGCACTAAATCGGCCCCACGATGGGGCGTTCATACATTCTGCTCACCACGCAGGAGAGCGGTGACTTTAGTGGAATTGTCGTGGGAGAGACGCTGGATGCGAAGAATGCTCAAAGGTGTCTGAACACTCGTTCAATTGCGCATCGAGAAGGTACAGAGTTTGTTTCTGTTGTGATGGCATAACCGTTTGTGGATTCTGATGCCTATTGTCCGATCAAAGAATAAGCTACAGCTTATAGTTGAATAGGCCGCAGCCCAATGTGGCATAAGTATGCTGATCTAAGAATTGACACATATTTCATATTTTTTGCTGGGAAAGTGGGAAGTGAGGAAGATTCTCATCACTTCACGGATTCCCCGTGACTTTGGTGACGCTCAGAGTTGATTCGAGCGCGATTGATGTTCATCTTCTATGTGTAACTGAACCGACGGTATTGCGGCGATTTCGCTTGGCGCGAAGCCTGAAGATTTCAGTGATTTCCAATGGTAAATATAATCATGCACAGATATTTGTCTGGTGGCCGGCTCAGTAAGGGTCGCACTTCTCCGAAAACGACACGCACGCTGCTGGCCGCTGCGCTGTCTATATGCTTTTCCGCCGGTGCTTTCGCGGCTCCCGGAACGCCTTCGCTGTCAGAATGGGAGATTACGTCAAAGTCTTACGGCTTTGTTCAAGTCGATTTGCAAGCTGCAGTTGGTGGTAGCCCTGCTTACAAGGACGTGGTCAAGCTCAATAAGAGCGTAGATGTTCCGCTGCCTTTCGATATCCACTACAACGGGAATGCCGTGAAGGCGGTTGCTGTCATCGATGGTCAGGAGGATGTGAGTTCCGCCATTCAATTGTCACCTAACGGCGCGGGTACTCAGAAGGGCTCTGTTACTGCGCATCCCGATGCCGCTGGACGGCATCAAATGCAGGTTCGAGTCTACGACGCGAGTGGCGCTATGGCAGAGAGCAAGCCGCTAGAAATTGCTGTCTTTGATACGACTCCGCAGTTGGCTGATGATCTTCCTAACAACGTAGATCCAAAGAATAAGCCATACGTCAATTCGACCAACTCCGTAGTTGGGACATATTTTGCGACCTGGGGCGTGTATGGCCGTAACTTCGATGTCTCAAAAGTGCCGGTAGAAAATCTGACGCACATTCTTTATGGTTTTGTGCCGATCTGCAGTCAAAACGACAATCAAACATTGGCGTCGGAGAACCCTGGTGGATTTCAAGCACTGGTAAATAGCTGCCAGGGCTTGCCAGAATACAGCGTGACGATTCACGACATGTTCGCAGAAATCGGAAAGCAATTGCCTGGCCAGGAGGCCAAGTCGCCTCTCAAGGGCGTCCTTGGTCAGATGATGGCTGCTAAGAAGCGCAACCCGAACTTGAAGATTCTTCCTTCGATCGGGGGCTGGACGCTATCTGATCCCTTCTTCAAGTTTGACGACGCCAGCAAACGAAAGGTGTTCGTGGACTCCGTTGAGAATTTCCTGCGCACTTGGAAGTTCTTCGACGGTGTCGATATTGATTGGGAGTTCCCAGGTGGCAAGGGCGCCAACCCCAACTTGGGCAAGCCGTCGGATGGTCCGACCTATGTGACTCTCATGAAGGAGTTGCGCGGGATGCTGGACAACCTGAGTAAGGAAACCGGCAGAAAGTACGAGTTGACTTCTGCAATCGGCGCTGGGCAAGACAAAATTTCAGTGGTCAATTACGCTGATGCGACGAAGTACATGGATTACATTTTTGACATGACCTATGACTTCTATGGCGCATGGAGCAAAACCGATCTGGGCCATCAAACGGCACTTCACGCACCGAAGTGGCGTCCCGACACTGCATATACGACAGCCAATTCAATTCAGGCGCTTCTCGATCAAGGCGTGGATCCGGACAAGCTCGTGGTTGGTGTGGCCAAGTATGGTCGTGGCTGGACAGGTGTGAACGGCTACCAGGGTGACAACCCGTTCACCGGTACGGCCACCGGTCCCATCCCGGGCACTTGGGAGAGCGGTATCCTCGACTATAAGGACATGGTCGCAAAGATGATTGGACCGAACGGTCAAGGTATCAACGGCTTCACCTATCACTACGACGCAGACGCTGAGGCACCGTATCTCTTTAACAAGAGCACCGGAGATCTGGTCACCTATGATGACGCGCGATCGACTATCGCCAAAGGCAAGTTCGCGAAGGAAAAGCAACTGGGCGGCGTGTTCTCGTGGGAGATTGATGCTGACAATGGCGATCTGCTCAACGCGATGCATGAAGGCCTGGGTCACCAAAGCGGTGAAGGTCCAGTAAATCACGCACCGGTGGCTAACGCGGGCGGTGACAAGACCGTTGAAGTTGCGGGGTCGGTGATGCTGGATGGCTCGAGTTCGTATGACCCCAACGGCAAAGACGACATCAAGTCGTATAAGTGGGAGCAGATCTCGGGCTCGCCGCTGACTCTGAGTAACGCGACGTCGGCGCGAGCGCAAGTGCAGGTGCCGGAAGTCGCGCAGGACACGACTTACCAGTTCAAGCTGACGGTGACGGACAACGCGGGGCTGTCAAGCAGCGCTGCGATGACACTGACGGCCAAGGCCAAGGCCCCGCAACCGGACAACAAGCCGCCGGTGGCGAATGCTGGTGTGGACCAAGTTGTGCATGCTCCGGGTTCGGTGACGCTGGATGGTTCTGCCTCGAACGATCCGGATGGCACGATTGCGTCGTATAAGTGGGAGCAGGTTTCGGGCTCGCCGCTGACTCTGAGTAACGCGACGTCGGCGCAAGCGCAGGTGCAGGTGCCGGAAGTCGCGCAGGATACGACTTACCAGTTCAAGCTGACGGTGACGGACAACGAGGGGCTGTCAAGCAGCGCCACCATGAAGCTGACCGCCAAGGCGAAGGCCCCGCAACCGGACAACAAGCCGCCGGTGGCGAATGCTGGTGTGGACCAAGTTGTGCAAGCTCCGGGTTCGGTGACGCTGGATGGTTCTGCCTCGAACGATCCGGATGGCACGATTGCGTCGTATAAGTGGGAGCAGGTTTCAGGCTCGCCGCTGACTCTGAATAACGCGACGTCGGCGCAAGCGCAGGTGCAGGTGCCGGAAGTCGCGCAGGACACGACTTACCAGTTCAAGCTGACGGTGACGGACAACGAGGGACTGTCGAGCAACGCCACCATGAAGCTGACCGCCAAAGCGAAGGGTGGTGATAGCGAGTATCCCGCTTACGAACCTGGTAAAGCGTATCAGGGCGGCGAGATTGTTACCAACCACGGCAAGCTGTACCAATGCAAGCCGTACCCGCAAGCCGGTTGGTGTGGTCAAGCTCCGACCGCATACGAGCCAGGCAAGGGCTGGGCGTGGACTGACGCTTGGAATGAAGTGAAGTAATCAGTCTTTGTGTCGGATGAACCCCGCGACTTTGTCGCGGGGTTTTTCTTTAGGAGCGGCATTCTTATGGTGTTGCATCTTGAGGCTCGCCTAGATTTCGGAAAAATGACGAGGGGGCTCTGCGAGTCAGCTTCTTGTTGCTGCAAGCTGCAAAGGCGGCTGTTGATTTGCACAAATCCTGACCTGTATGTGGATCCGGCTGGTGTGGCGGCTGCCACGGTCGATATTGATCTGACGGGACAGGCAACGTTCACCGTTCAGTACCTTTGAAAACGACGCGGTTTGCGCCTCCGTCGCTTGGGAGTCGGTCTCATGTGTCCATCGGTAGGGCCGTTGGGTGTCTTGCCCCCAAATAGTTGGCCTACCGGCAGGGGGCACGTGATAGCTGTTTGCTTCGCGCCTGCTGTGCCCTTGCGATAGCGTCGATGGCGCGCATTGCGCCAAGCGGTGCCTGACGTGCTGTTAGGCCAAGTCATCGCACCCACACGCGATGGATCGATGAGGCATCGCCATGCGCTGCAATATGCGCATGGCACGGTTTGGTGCCGTAGATGCCAACCATTGGCGCCGATTATTCCGATCGGGTATTTCAGCCGGATTCTGGTCTAACAGATTGGGCGTTCATCGCATCGCGATCCGCGACGTCCCGGTGAGGTATTAGCATGGAATAGGCCCCGCCTAAGTTCGCAGTAGGGCTTCAGATCGGTATTGTCGATCATGGAGTGCAGCAACTCGTGAGCGGGTAACGCGGGTAGGAGGATCCGCATATCCAATACGCGACACGTGTCCGGCGCCGACAGATCGAGAAACGCGAGCTCGCGCAGGCATCTGCGAAGCCTCGTAGTGCGCGCACCGACAAATGAACATCTCATTTGAGACTAGGCAGGTCCAGGATAGGCGCATCCGTGCCGATCAAGCAGCCCTGCACCGACGCGTTTGCAAAGGACACGGGCGCTCCCGTTCCTTGCCGATCCGCATCATGACATCTCTTCAGACGAATAGCCCAGCGTAGTACTGCGCCCAACTGTAGACGCTTTGGGCTGCTTTCAGGTTGCTTCGCTTGTTGGTGATCCTGAGCACGTTGCAGCCACGCAGCCCGCGCCGAGGTAACAGGGGCAGCAACGCGTACTAAGGCGGCGACCATCATTTGGCCCACGTGGTGGTGATCAAAGTTAAGAAAGCTTTCATATTTCTTTTGCCATATCTGGAAGTGGTGAACAATGTTTTAACCGACGCTAAGTAATTTAGATTCGACGAGAATTGGTAGGTATGAGGAGTGAAGAATGGTCATTTGGCTAGCTTGTACTAAGTTGTACCTTATTGCATAAATCGCTTTAATTTTTGATAATTACTTCACCATAATGTTGTGGTGAATAATTGGGCGAGCAATGAAACATACTAAATACTTATCGAGCATCATGCTGGGTGCAATTTTGGCGTTCGGCGGGGCTGGTGCGTATGCGGCGGGGACAGCAGACATGCAAGTCTCGGCTAAATTTGTGCCGAAGAGCATCTGTTCCGCCACTATCCAAGCGATTGACTTCCAGGGTTTTGGGAAAGAAGAAATTGATGTAAACGGTCACGTGAAAACCAAAGATCAGGCGCTTACTGTCAGTTGCTCGGAAGATACTGTTTTTTCGGTCAAAGTAAATGACCAGAACCCAGGCGATGTGACGGGTGGTATTGGTTCGGCCCAGATGGAAGATTTGTTTGGGATGCACGATGGCAGTGGCAGTGGGAATGCGGTTAAGGCGGCCTATACGATTAAGTTGAACCAACAAGATAGTGATGCAAATCCGGCTGCGTACTTTCGAGTCATGAAGGAAGGCGGCGCGTGGGAATTCAAAGGTGATAACGCTGCTGTAGCAAACGGAAGCCAATTTGCTTATCAGTATATGGGTGAAGGGTCTTATTTAGCTCCAAACAAGCCAAAGAACACCGCAGTTTATGGCATCCAGGCCGATTTGTATGTGGATCGGGATAGCGTGGCCTCTGCTACAACTGATGTCGATCTGACCGGAGGTGCAACGTTTACCGTTATGTATCCTTGAGGGGCAGAGCGGCGTCTTGGTGATCGCAATAGATCGATATGCGCTAGGGTTCATCGGGGGTGCCAACTCCCTCAGAACTCTTCGCATATTGATAAATTACTTGACTGGTTTTAATCAAGTTATGTTTTTTGCATAAATCACCTTAATTAGCGGTAATTACTCCATCATGATTTTGTGGTGAATAATTGGGGAAGCAATGAAACACACTAAATACTTATCGAGCATCATGCTGGGTGCAATTTTGGCGTTCGGTGGGGCTGGTGCGTATGCGGCGGGGACAGCAGACATGCAAGTCTCGGCTAAATTTGTGCCGAAGAGCGTCTGTTCCGCCACTATCCAAGCGATT
>Ga0207690_10000650_pt1 | contig 22303 bp, 19 predicted proteins | sample KBSC23metaG_FD_184315 | JGI IMG/M metagenome (GOLD analysis project Ga0207690, IMG submission 184315) | Corn rhizosphere microbial communities from Kellogg Biological Station, Michigan, USA - KBS C2-3 metaG (SPAdes) (version 2) | ecosystem: Host-associated > Plants > Roots > Rhizosphere > Soil ...
AGAGCAGGATGCTCACGACCGCGATGGCGCCGATGCCGAAGAACCAGCGGTAGGCCAAAAGGCTGGTCCGCTTGTCGTAGTCGGGCGCCAGTTCGGGCGCGAGCGACGTGGACGGGATCTCGTAGGCTGCGATCGCGACCCGCACCGCGATCAGCATGACCACGGCGAAGAGCAGCAGGGGTACGCCGTCCAATCCACGCGGCGCGTGCCAGAGGAAATAGAAGAAGATCCCGACCGGCAGGGCCGAGGCGTACATGAACGGGTGACGCCGCCCCCAGCGCGAGCGCAGGTTGTCGGACGCGTAGCCGATCAGCGGGTCGAGAACCACGTCGGCGGCCAGGGAAACCATGATGGCCAAGCCCACCCAGACGGCGGGCAGGCCGATCACCTGGTTGAAGTAGAGCTGCAGGACCGAGTTCGCGAGCACCGCGACCGAAACGCCGTAGGCCACGGAGCCGAGGCCGTAGGTGAGCTTGAGCGAAACGCCGAGCGGCGGCGGGGCCGGAACCGTCGAACTCACGGTCGCGCTATCCGAGGATAGCCGCTGCCTGCCGCCATGACGTCCTCCTGCCGCCACCCGACGGCTTTCGTCGGCCGTTCGGCGGCGTCACGCCCCCGTCGCCCGCTCGTGTCCCGAAACCGTGCGGGAGGCCCTTGAGGGCGTCAACGCTTTTGATCTTACATTGTCGAAAGGTTCGAAGAATCGGCATGTTCCGTCGCGGAAACCCGGGCAAAAACAAAGGGCGCGCCCTTGCAGGCGCGCCCTCCGAACCGGATTTCCGGTTTCGCTAGAAGCGGTACTGGAACTCGACCCCGTAGGTTCGCGGCGGGGTCAAGGCGTAGCTCGTGGTGAAGCCCTGCACGCCGTTGAACACGCCGGGCGGCGTGCTGGGCCGGCCGGGCGTGATCCCCAGGGCGTTGATCGTCGACTGCGCGTAGACGCCGGTCTGGCGCGAGGCCGAGGCGCCGCCGTCGTAGCCCAGGGTGTTCCCGATGTTCTTCACGTAGGCGATGATCGAGTACCTGTCGTCCTTGTCCTTCCAGGTAACCCGCGCATCCCACTGATCCCAGGACGGCGCCTCGCCAAGTTTCCGCGTGAACAGGTTGGAATACTGCTTGTCGCGCCAGATGTAGCTGACCGACGGCGACAGCGAACCTCCCTCCAGTTCCCAGGTATAGGTCGCGTTGAACGAAAGCTTGTTCTTCGGCGACTGGGGCAGTTGGTTGCCACTGAGGTCCTGCGGCCGTTGCGCGAAGCCGGTGTTGGAGTCGCAGCTCGCCAGGGCGCGGGGATCGCCGCAGAGCACCAGCGGGCCGATCGGCTTGGCGCCGGCGGCCAAGGCCAAGGGGTCGTCGCCGTCGACGATTCCGCTCAGTTCCTTCACCTTGCCGTCGTTGTAGTCATAGGTGGCCAGCAGGGTCAGGTGGTCGATCGGGATCCAGGTCGCCTCGATCTCGACGCCCTTGATCGTCGATTTCGGGATGTTCAGGTAGCGGCTCTCGTTGACCGCCAGGCCGCCCGACACGTTGGTGACGGTCAGCGGCGCCTGGTAGCCCGTCAGGTCCTCGTAGAAGAGGTCGAGGTTCACCTGCAGGGTGCGGCCGAAGTCCTTTTTCAGGCCGAGTTCGTAGTCGTCGACGTGCTCCGAGTTGGTGTACGGGAACTTGCCGAGCGTGCTGGTCACGCCCGAGGCGAAGCCGCCCATCAGATAGCCGCGGCCGTAGCTCGCGTAGGCCATCGTGCCCGCCGTGGGAGTCCACTGGAGTTTCGCCGTGCCGGTCGTGGCCGACCAGTCGGCGTCGTATTTGCGCGTCGCGAACCCATCCGGGGTGAAGGTCACCCCGCCCGGGTGGCCGTTGTCGACGACGCCCTGCGGGACCCCCGACAAGTTGACAACCGCCGCGGTGACATCGACGGGCGGTGTCAGGGTGCCGAGCAGTTCCGGCGTGGTGCCGCAAGCGGTGGTCGCAAAGCACAGGATACGGACCGATTCCGTGCCCTTCAGGCTGTCGTGGTTCCAGCGCAGGCCGACCGACAGTTTGAGGGTGTCGGTGAATTGCCAGTCGACCTGGCCGAAGGCCGCGTAGGACTCCTGCTCGAACTGCGGGCGGTCGTCATAGAGCCGGCGCTGGAAGTCACGGCCCACCGGGCCAGTCAGGGCAGCGGCGGCCGGTGTGATCGGCCCGTCGAGCTGGGCCTGGTCCGGCTGGGTCGTGAAGACAGGCTGCTTATAGCCTTCCTTGTAGTAGTAGAGGCCGCCGATCCACTGCAGCGGGCTATTGCCGGTCGAGGCCAGGTCGATCTCCTGGCTGATGTTGTGGTAGTCCTCCTGGTAGGTCGAGATGAACTTCGGGTGGATCGTCAGCGGTCCGCAGCTCGGCACGAAGTTGCAGGTCGCCGCCGGGGCGCCGGCGCTGAGCGGCCGGATCGGGATCTGGAACGAACTGACCGCACCGCCATCGAGGTCCGAGACCAGGCTGTAGTGATAGTTCAGCCCGCCGCCGATGTACTTCAGGTCCATGTTGTCGAAGTGGTAGGTGAACTGGGCGGAGACCCCGTAGGTGTCGTCCAGCGAAACGGTCTGTGCGGTGTCGGCCGCGAATCTGCGCGGGTTGCTGGCGGCCGGGTTCGTGCAGCCCAGCGGTGAGAGGTTCACCACATTGGTCACCACCCCGCCAGGCGCGCAGGCGAAGCCCGCGGCGACGTTCTGGCTGCCGAATTCAGCGACGTTGAAGGGGCCGGGGCCGTAGCCGGCGCGCGCGCCCGGGCCGCCCGAGCCGTTGTTCCAGCCCTGGACGAAGACCTTGACCCAGCCGTCCATGTGGTCGCCGAACTTCGCCTGAAGTTGGCCTTCCAGGTAGTAGGTGTCGACGACGTTGCCTTCGCTGGGCATGCCCGGGACGACGTTCTTGAAGTAGCCGTGGCGCTGCTTGTCCCAGTTGCCGGCCAGCCGGAACTGCAGGTCAGGCGCCAGCGGGCCGGACACCGCCATTTCCAGAAGCGTGCGGCCATAGTTGCCAAAGGTCGCGCGGACCTCGCCGTAGGGGTCTTCGGTCGGGCGTTTGGAGATCACGTTGATCGCGCCGCCCATCGAGTTGCGGCCGTAGAGCGTGCCCTGCGGGCCGCGCAGCACTTCGATGCGGTCGGTGAAGATCGGGGTCTTGCCCGCCGTCGTGGTCGAGGTGGTGTAGATGCCGTCGTCATAGACCGCCACCGGCACCGGCACGGGGTGGGCGTTGGTCAGGCGGCCGATGCCGCGGATGGCCGCGCGGTCGTTGGCGCTGGTGTAGTTCAGGCCAGGGGTGAAGTTGGTCAGGTCCTGGATCGAGTTGATCCCGACCAGGTCGCGCCGCTCCGACGAGAACGCCGAGATGGCGACTGGCACGTCCTGCAGGCTCTGCTCGCGCTTTTCAGCGGTGACCACCAGTTCTTCGATGGTGTTGCTCGCGGCGGCCGCGGTGGCCGGCTTCGTCTGAGCATGCACGGCGGTGGCGCCGAGGGCTGCTGCGACCAGCAGGGCGCTGGACGCCAAAAGGCGAATCTTGTGTTGCAACTTAACCTCCCCAGAAGGCCGTTCCGGCCCTTGTTTGAAACTGATGTTGTCGTGGTTCGATCGTATGGCGGGCGTCAGGGCGCAGCTTCGCGCGGCCACGCCCGAAGGACGGACCGTCGAAAGACTCCGAAAGCGGACGCCCGCAGCGGGCGCCGCCTGCACGCGGGTTCAAAGCCGCGCGGTCGACAAGAAGATGTCGCATGCCCCCATTTGCCCTCCCACCGCCCTGAGGCGGCCTTCGGCGCGCGTTCTGGAAGCCACGAAAAGCCCCCATCGCCCGCTCACTTTGCGGCCGGAGCCTGAGGTACCGCTACGGCAGCGTCAACATCTTTCCTTTGTTACCCGGCAACTTTCAAAATGTCGGGATGGAAACATCCCAAAAGCTCTGCAAAAACAAAGGGCGCGCCCTTGCGGGGCGCGCCCTCCCAGCCGGGTTTTCCGACCGTAACTAGAAGCGGTACTGGAACTCCACGCCGTAGGTGCGCGGCGGAGTCAACGGATAGGTGATGTTGAAGCCCGGCTGCACGACGTTGCCCCGCCCTGGGGTGAAGCCGGCGATCCGGGCTCCGGAAGCGCCGCCGTCATATCCCAGGTCGTCGAACAGGTTCTTCACGTAGGCGATGATCGAATATTTGTTGTCCTGGTCCTTCCAGGTCAGGCGGGCGTCGACCTGACTCCAGGAGGGGGCTTCGTTGTAGAAGCGCTCGAAGATCGAGCCATACTGCTTGTCACGCCAGATGTAGCTCACCGACGGGGTCAGCGAGCCCTTCTCGAGCTCCCAGGTGTAGGTCGCGTTGAGCGCCACCTTGTTCCTGGTCGACTGTGGCAGTTGGTTGCCGCTGAGGTCCTGACCGCGCACCACGTTGCCGGAGTAGATGTCGCAGACCTGGGTCGGCGCGGCGACGCAGGATGTCAGCGCGCCGATCGGCCGCGCGCCGGGCGCCACGCCGGTCGGGTCGGCCGGGTCGATGACGTTCTTCAGGTCCTTGATGTGCGCGTTGTCGTACGCGTAGGTCAGCATGATCTGCAGATGGTCGATGGGCGACCAGATGCTTTCCAGCTCCAGCCCGTAGCTCACCGCCTTCGGCACGTTCAGGAAGACGCCCTGCGATTGGGCGACGCCGCCGCTGACCGCAGGCACGGTCACCGGAGCCTGGAAGTCCCGATAGTCCAGATAGAAGAGCGCCACGTTGGTTTGCAGGGTGTGGTGCAGGAAGTCCTTCTTCATGCCGACTTCATAGTTGTTGGCGTGTTCCGGGCCGGTGTAGGGCGACGGGCCTTCCGTCGTCGAGATGCCGACGTTGAAGCCGCCCGCCTTATAGCCGCGGCTGTAGCGGCCATAGAACATGGTGTCCCGATCGGGATCCCACTGCAGGCCGGCGGTGCCGGTCCAGGCGGAGAAGTTGGCGTCATAGGCGCGGTGCGCGAAGCCGCCCGGCAGGAAGGTGATGCCGCTGCCGAACACGCCGCCGGGAACGACGCCGCGCGGCAGGCTGGTCAGGTTCACCACCCCGGCCGTCACGTCGACGGGCGGCGTGAAGGAGCCGAGGCCTTCCGGCGTGGCGCCGCCCAGGCAGGAGGTCACCGCGAAGCAGACCAGGCGCACGTCTTCGGTGCCGTACTTGTGGTCGTGGCTGTAGCGGATGCCCAGCGTGGTCTTCCAGTTCGGAGCGAACTTCCAGTCGATCTGACCGAAGCCGGCATAGGACTCGTCGTGCATGTCCGGACGGTCGTCGTAAGGCCGTTGCAGGGTGTCGGCGGCGACCGCGCCGGTCAGCGCCGGCGCCGCGGCGACGATGCCGCTGGAGGCCAGTTGCGTCTGGTCGAACAGGGTCGTGAAGACCGGCTGCTTGATGCCTTCCTTGTAGTAGTAGGCGCCGACCAGCCACTGCAGGTCGCCGTCGCCGGTGGACGACAGGTTCAGCTCGTGGCTGACCCAGTGCTTGTTCTCCTGGTAGGTCGAGGCGTAGCGCGGCCGGACGTTGACGCCCGCGCAGCCCGGCACCACCGCGCAGGGCGTGGCCGCGATGCTCGAGAACGGCGCCACCGGCAGGGTGAAGCCCTGGATCGCCGTCGCGTCCTGATCGGCGATCAGGGTGTAGTGGTAGTTGTCGTAGCCGCCGATGTACTTCAGGTCGGCGTTGTCGAAGTGGTAGGTCCACTGGGTCGAGAAGATGTAGGTCTCGTCCAGCGACACCGAGTTGCGCGTATCCGCCGCGAACTTGCGCTTGTCGCGATCCGCAGGATTGACGCAGCCTAGCGGCGAGACGTTGACGACGTTGCTGACGGCGCCGCTGCAGGCATAGCCCGGGTTCACGAATAGAGCGGCCGGCGCGAACTCCGTGGTGTTGATCGGGCCGGTGATGGCCGTGGCCCGCGCGCCGGGGCCGCCAGCCCCGTTGTTCCAGCCGGCGACGGAGGCCTTCACCCAGCCTTCGAGGCGTTCGCCGAACTTCGCCTGGAGCTGACCTTCGATGTAGTAGGTGTCGATGACGTTGCCTTCGCTGGGCATGCCCGGGACGACGTTCTTGAAGTAGCCGTCACGCTGCTTTTCCCAGTTGCCGGCCAGCCGGAACTGCAGGTCGGGGGCCAGCGGGCCGGATACCGCCATTTCGAGAAGCGTGCGGCCATAGTTGGCGACGGTCGCGCGGACCTCCGCGTAGGGATCCTCGGTCGGGCGCTTGGAGATCACGTTGATCGCGCCGCCGATCGAGTTGCGGCCGTAGAGCGTGCCCTGCGGGCCGCGCAGCACTTCCACCCGGTCGGTGAAGATCGGGGTCTTGCCGGCCTCTACCGTCGAGGAGGTGTAGACGCCGTCGGAATAGGTCGCCACGCCCGGGTCGGCGGACTGCACGTTGGTCAGGCGGCCGACGCCGCGCAGGCTGATGCGGTCGAGCTGGCTGGAATAGGCCAGGCCCGGGGTGAAGTTGGTCATGTCCTGGACGCTGTTGATGCCCAGAAGGTCCCGCTTCTCGGAGGTGTAGGCCGAGATGGCGACCGGCACGTCCTGCAGGCTCTGGCTCCGCTTTTCGGCGGTGACCACCAGCTCCTCGATGGTGTTGCTCGCGGCGGGCGCTGCCGGGGCGGGCGCGGCCGGGGCCTGGGCGTAGGCGGACGTGCTGAATGCAACGGCGGCCAGCACGGCGCTGGACGCGAAAAAGCTAAGCTTGGTGCGCAACCGAGAAACTCCCCAAGTGGCCCGAAGGGCTGGATGAAATTGACGTTTTTCTTTTGTCATTGGCGCGGCGCCCAGGGGGCGTCAAGCGCCGTGGCCGTGCCGGTGATGAGTTTTCGAATATGTGGTTTGCACCACACAGGCCGCGGAACTGATCACCGATAAGCTGACGAGCGGTTAACCCGCTCAAACCCCGGGCGAAACCGTCAGGTCAGCAGCACGATCTTGCCGACGTGCGCGCCCGATTCGAGGTGGGCGTGGGCCTTGGCGGCTTCACCTAGCGGAAAGGTCGCGTCGACCTGCGGCTTCACCTTGCTGGCCTCGATCCAGGGCCAGACCAGGTCTTCTACCGCCGCTGCCAGCCGCGCCTTCTCGTCCGCGCCGCGCGGGCGAAGGGTCGAGCCCGTGACGACCCCGCGCTTCTGCATGAGACGACCGATGGAGAGCATAACGTCGCCGCCGCCGAGGCTCGCGATGAACACGATCCGGCCGCCGATCCGCAGGGCGTCCAGGTCCTTGGCGAAATAGTCGCCGCCGACCATGTCGAGGACGACGTCGCAGCCGCCCTCGCGCTTGGCGATTTCGGCGAAGTCCTCGGCGCTGGTGTCCACCGCCACGTCCGCCCCGAGAGTCCGGGCGGTCGCGGCCTTGTCGGCGCCCCTGGCGGTCGCGATGACCTTCGCGCCAAAGGCCTTGCCCATCTGGATGGCCGTGGTCCCGATCCCGGAGGTCGCGCCGTGGACCATCAGGGTCTCGCCCGGTTTCAAGGCCCCGTGCTCGAAGACGTTGGCGAAGACCGTGAACACGGTCTCCGGCAGGGCCGCGGCCTGCACGAAGTCCAACCCCTTGGGGATCGGCAGGGCGTGGCGGGCGTCGCAGACCGCATATTCGGCGTAGCCCCCGCCGCCCAGCAGGGCGCAGACCTTGTCGCCGGCCTTCCAGCGCCCCGCCCCGGTCACCACCTCGCCGGCGACTTCCAGGCCCATGGTCTGCGGCGCGCCGGGCGGCGGCGGGTAGAAGCCCAGGCGCTGGATGATGTCCGGGCGGTTGATGCCGGCCGCGCGGACCCGGATCAGGACCTGGCCGTCCTTCGGCTCCGGCCGCGGGATCTGCACCGGTTTCAACGCCTCGGCCGGCCCCTTGCCGCCTTCGATGGCGATCGCGGTCATGGTCTCGGTCATGTGGATGGCTCCGGCAAACCTGTGTGTGCGGCGCCCGCGCGAACTTGCGCTTTGGCGCCTTGCGGGGTTGGATAGCGTCCCATCGGGGAACCGGAAAGGTACAGCCCGTCATGGAAGAGCCGGCGGAAGTCCGCGTTGGCCGCGGCCAGCGCCTCATCGAGGCGGTGCGCGAGGACCTGGAACTGTTCGGCGTGGCCGAGTTGGAAGAGCGGATCGAGATCCTGCAATCGGAGATCGCCAGGGCGCAGGCGCAGATCGACCGCAAGCGGGCGGGCCGCGCGGCGGCCGACGCGTTGTTCGGCGCCCGCTCCGGCTAGCGCCCAAAAGGACGAGCCGCATGGTTCAATATGGCTGGCCCAATATGGAATGGCCCAAAGTGGCTGGCACAGGGGTTGCACGGACGGTTTTTCGCGACCGCGACGCGAGCTGAGTGTAGGTTGAGTACCCGATGAGCGATCCGAACGTCCCCTCCACGCCCTGGCGCGCCGAAGTCATCCAGGACTTCGCCCGCTCGGAGCTGTTCCAGCGCACCTTCCAGGAGGGCATGGACCTTGTGGAGGAAACCGCCGGCTACCTGGACGGCGCCGGCCGCCAGGCCTCCAAGCTCCTGTCGCGCAACGCCGCGCTCGCCTATGCGGCCGAGAGCATGCGCCTGACCACGCGCCTGATGCAGGTGGCCTCATGGCTCCTGGTGCAGCGCGCCGTGCGCGAGGGCGACATGCCCGCGCTGGCGGCTTGCGAGGAGCGCTATCGTCTGACCGGCGAGGAAGTCTGCCGCGCCACCGGCGAGGCCGAGGGCCTGCCCGGCGAACTGCTGATCCTGCTGGACCGGTCCGAACGCCTCTACGAACGGGTTCGCCACCTGGACCGGCGGATGTATGTCGAAGGCGCCACCGACGACACGCCGCATCCGGTGCTGTCGCAGCATGATAGGTTGAAGAGCGCCTTCGGGACCTGAACAGCCTGTCATCCCGGTTTCGCGGCACACGAAGACCGGGACCCATAGGCGCCTGTCGCGAAGAAGGGGCCTTGGCCGCCCCGCCCAGTCCTGACGCGGTTGGCGTCAATGGATCCCGGACATGAGCTGCGCTCATTCCCGGATGACAGCTGAAACGAGAAAACGCCGCGGAGAGCGATCTCCGCGGCGTTTTCTATTGGGATGTCTGCGCGAACTGGATCCCCGCTGGAGTTTATCCTCGGGCCGACCTTTGGTCGGGCCCGGAGGCGGGGATGAGTCGCTATGCGCTCACTTGCGGGTGAAGCCGCCGAACTTGGCGTTGAAGCGCGAGACGCGGCCGCCGCGGTCGAGCATCTGGTGACCGCCGCCGGTCCACGCCGGGTGGGTCTTCGGGTCGATATCCAGGTTGAGGGTCGCGCCTTCCTTCCCGTAGGTGGAGCGGGTCTGGTAGGTCGTGCCGTCCGTCATCACCACGGTGATGAAGTGATAGTCCGGATGGGTGTCTTGTTTCATCGGATGAGCGCCTGACGTAAAGCAGCGTCGAAAGAGCGGACGGTCGCCTTGGAAAGGCCCCCGTTCGAGGAAGCCGGGCGTATAGAGAAGCGCCGTCCGAAATGCAAGGTGTGAGCGTTAATGAGTGATACCCCCTTTCCCGACTTGGGGGCCGAAGCCGTCGTTGCCGGGCGGCCAACCGCTGGCCAGGCCCTGGCGCAATCCCTCGACGAAGCCGCCGAGCGACGCCCGAAGAGCCGCAACATCCGCGCGCTCGGCCACCTGATCCCCTTCGCCGCCGGCCACCGCCTCGACGCGGCGGCGGCGGGCGTCTTCCTGGTCACCGCCGCGGGCTCCAGCCTGGCGCTCACGGGCGCGGTGCGGCTGCTGGCCGACCACGTGCAACAGGCGGTGGCGGCCCATGCCACGGCGCCCAGCGTGGAGCCCTGGTTCTGGGGCCTGGGCGGCGTCGCGCTCGCCTTGGCGCTCTCTTCGGCGCTGCGCTACTTCTTCGTCACCAAGCTCGGCGAGCGTGTCGTCGCGGACCTGCGCAAGGCGGCCTACGCCCATATCCTGTCGCTGGATCCCGCCTTCTTCCTGATGACCCGCACCGGCGAGGTGCTCTCCAGGCTCACCACAGACATCCAGATCGTCGAGAACCTGCTCACCACGTCGATCTCGGTGTCCCTGCGCAACATGCTGATGCTGATCGGCGGCCTGGGCTACATGCTGTTCGTCAGCCCCAGGCTCACCGGCCTGGTCCTGATCACCGTGCCTCTGATCATCGCGCCGCTGTTCCTGTTCGGCCGCCGCGTGCGCAAGCTCACCGCCTCGACCCAGGACCAGTTCGCCGCCGCGATCGGTCACGCCGGCGAGACGCTGGATGCGTTGGAGATCGTCCAGGCGTTCGGGCGCGAGGCTTCCGGCGCCGCGCGTTTCGGCCAGGCGGTGGAGACCTCCTTCCAGACCTCGCTTCGGCGGATGACCGCGCGGGCGGGGATGACCGCGGCCGTCATCGCCCTGGTCTTCTGCGGCGTCGTCTGGATCCTCTGGCTGGGCGTCGCCGCCCTGTTCAGCCACCAGATGACGATCGGAACGCTCTTCCAGTTCGCGCTGCTGGCGGTGATGACCGCGAGCTCCGTCGGCGCGCTCGGAGAGACCTGGGGCGACGTCCAGAAGGCCGCCGGCGCCATGGAGCGGGTGTCTGAACTGCTCGCCGCGCGACCCGGCATCGCGGCGCCGGCTCGCCCGCGGCCACTGCCCAGCCCACCGCGTGGCGAGGTCGGGCTGGAGAACGTCACCTTCGCCTATCCGGGCCGGCCGGACCTGCCGGCGGTGCGAGGTTTCTCGCTATCTGTGAAACCGGGCGAGCGGGTGGCGTTGGTCGGCCCGTCGGGCGCCGGCAAGAGCACGATCTTCCGCCTGCTGCTGCGGTTCTACGACCCGCAGGAGGGCCGGGTGGTGGTGGACGGCGTCGACGTGCGCGAAGCCGACCCGGTGGAGGTGCGCTCGCGCATGGCGCTGGTCGCACAGGAGTCGCCGCTGTTCTCCGGCTCGGCGCTCGAGAACGTGCGCTTCGGCCGCGAGGACGCCAGCGCCGCCGACGTGGCCGCCGCCGTTCGGGCCGCCCAGGCCGAGGGCTTCCTGGAGGCGCTGCCGCAGGGCATCGAGACCCAGATCGGTGAGCGCGCCCGCAGCCTCTCCGGCGGCCAGCGCCAGCGGCTGGCCATCGCCCGCGCGCTCGTCCGCCACGCGCCGATCCTGCTGCTCGACGAGGCCACCAGCGCGCTTGACGCCGAGAACGAGCGCCTGGTGCAGCGCGCCCTCGACGAGGCCATGGTCGGCCACACCACCCTGGTCATCGCTCACCGGCTGGCGACCGTGCTGAAGGCCGACCGCATCGTGGTGATGGACGAGGGCCGGATCGTGGAGACGGGCGCCCACCACGAGCTGGTGGCGCGGGGCGGCCTCTATGCGAGGCTGGCGGCCTTGCAGTTCGGCGAGGCGGCCTAGGGTGAAAGCCCAATTGGGCGGCGGATCTATTTCATAATCCGTCACGGCCCGGCCTGTCCGGACCAGCCATGATCTCACCGCAGGAGAGGGCCGGGACTAATCGGCCAGGTGGCGTTGAACGCGTTGACCTACGCGCTCCACCAATTCGGTCCAATCGCCATGCCGCGTTTGGCGAAAAAGGGTCAGGGACGGATACCAGGGACTGTCGTCTCGCTCGCTCATCCAGCGCCAGTCGCAGGCCGTCGCGGGCAGCAAGACGAATGTTGGCTTTCCCATCGCGCCCGCCAGGTGGGCTACTGAAGTGTCAACGGTGACCACCAGTTCGAGGCCAGCGATGAGTTCCGCAGTATCGCGCATGTCGCGCGCGCCGGTGTCTTCGGGAGCTAGGCTGACGGCTTCGAAAGGCAGTTGAATGTCGTCGGGCATCGATCGGTTGGCGTCGTTGGCGTGCAGCGGATTGCCTCGCCGCATGACTCCCACTCGGCCACGGAGCGAAGCCGCGCCAACAGCCCGGATGTAGGGGGACGAGGGCAGATCCTGCACCTCCATGCCAAGCTTTCCCGGTACATCGATACTGAACGTCCAGAAGTCGGGATCGGGAAATTCCACCTGCCCTGCGGCGGCAATGGTCCGGACGCCCAGGTCCTTGAACAGGCTCGCGAGGGGCGGTTTACAAAACAGGGTGACCTCAGCTCCCATCGCGGCGAGGTGCGGCGCGAAACGCGCGAACTGTATTTCGTCGCCCAAGCCCTGCTCTGGAAACAGAAGGATGTGCTTGCCGAGCAGCGCCTCTCCTTGCCACTCGGGACAAGGCGCCGCGGGAGTTCGCGCAAATTGCGGCAAGTCGCGGCGCAGGACGTATAGGCCAAACCCCTCCCGGAACCGTCCCAGCGCGAGCAAGGCGGTGGCGAGCGAGTGGCGGGCTAGTGAATTCGTCGGATCAAGACGCCACGCGGCTCGAAAACTATTCGCGGCAGCGGACCAATTGCCGGCGAGGGCATGATCACGCCCCGCACTCATCAAATCCGACATCGTGGCTCCGCTGATGCGACGTCCTGTAGGCCCTGGCCATGCCAACACATAGTACCGCGTCGGATTTGCGTTCCAGGCATAGGTGACCTTCGCGCTGGCCGGACGGGATCAATGTGCGTCTTCGACCTCGCGCAAAGGCAAGTCGCCAGTACCGTCCGCGCCGCGCGTGCAACTCCCGAACATCAGCAATGCTGGCGGAAGCCAGTCGGCCTTCATCCGCGCGCCTTCACCGCCAGCCCGGGGAAATCGCTGAAGAGGCCGTCGACGCCCGCGGCATAGAGCGCCTTGTAGAGGGCCTCGACATTGCCGTGCGCCGAGGGATCGGTCCCGTTGCGCAGTTTCGGCGGCAGGAAGGCGTTCTCGGCGCGCACGGTCCACGGATGCACGGCGAGGCCCGCGGCGTGGGCGTCCTTGACCAGCGTCGTCGCTGGGCCCAGCCCGCCGTCCACGGTCGGGATCACCATGGAGTATTCCGGGCCCACGCCGTTGGCGTAGGCGGCGATGGTTTTCAGGCCGGCGGCCGACACCATGTCCTTGTAGCGCAGCGTGACGTCGGTGGGTCCGCCCTCCGGCGAGACGAGTTGCACGCGCGGCGCCTTGCAGAGCGGCATGATGGTCTTCAGCGGCAGGACGTCGAAGCACTGGATGAAGACCGGTGCGGTCGGGCTATTCAGATCGTTCTTCTTCAGGATTTCGGCGAGCCGCCCCTCGATCGGCAGGCCGATGCTCGAGAAATAGCTGGGGTGTTTCATCTCGGGATAGGTCCCGATGGGCCGCTTCAGTCTGGCGCTCTCCGACTTCGCCAGGTCGAGGACCTCCTGATAGGTCGGGATGGCTTCCTGCCTGTCGAACTTGGCGCTCTGCGGCCGTAGCTTCGGCAACCGCTCGCGGCAGCGCAGGGTCTTCAGCTCCTCCAACGTGAAATCTTCGGTGAACCAGCCGCTGATCGCCTGGCCCTGGATCTGGCGCGTGGTGAGGCGCTTTTCGAACTCGGGGTGCAGGGCCACGTCGGTGGTATGGGAGATCTCGTTCTCGTGGCGGACCACGAGGTGGCCGTCCTTGGTCAGGACAAGGTCCGGCTCGATGAAGTCCGCGCCCTCGGCGATGGCCAGCTTGAAGGCCATGAGGGTGCTCTCCGGCCGCTCGCCGCTGGCGCCGCGGTGGGCGATGATCAGCGGCTTCTTCCGGAAGCCCTGCGCTCGGGCGGGCAGGGCGCCGAGCGCAGCGGCCGCGGTGGCCGTGGCGCCCAAGGTCGCACTCAGGGCTCGGCGGGTGATGTCCATGACGCTCCCCTCGACTATCGTTGGCGACAGTCAGTCATTGGCTCGTGCCGTGGTCAACAGCGGCTCAGCTTCCGGCCACGCTGCAAGGAACCACCAAGATCGCCAAGACCACCAAGCGGCCGCAGGCCAATCCGACTTCTGCGGTTCCTCGACACCTACGGCGCCTTGGTGATCTTGGTGTCCTTGGCGATCTTGGTGTTGAAAGCTGACTTGCCGCTCCGAGACCTGGAAGAGCTACTTCGCCGCCTGGCGCAGGCGTTCCAGGAGCTGCGGGTGGATCTCGAGGTTGCCGGCGCAGACCGAGCCCGCAGCCAGGACATCGTCACCGCCGTTCGCGTCGGTCACCTTGCCGCCTGCCTCGGTGACCAAGAGGACGCCCGCCGCCAGGTCCCAGGGATTGAGGTCGCGCTCCCAGTAGCCGTCGTAGCGGCCGGCTGCGACCCAGGCCATGTCCAGCGCCGCCGCGCCGAACCGGCGCACGCCCGCCACCCGCTGGCTGACCTGGTGCAGCTCCTTCAGGAAGGTCGCGTGCTGGCCGTGGCCCATGAACGGGATGCCGGTCGCCAGCACCGCCTCGTCCATCCGCGTGCGCGCCGCGACCCGCAGGCGCTTGTCGTTGAGGAAGCAGCCCTTGCCCTTCTCCGCCCAGAACAGGTCGTTGGAGATCGGGTTGTAGGTCACCGCCGCGACCACCGCGCCCTCGCGCTGCAGGGCGATGTTGATCGCGAAGTGCGGGATGGCGTGCAGGAAGTTGGTGGTGCCGTCGAGCGGGTCGACGATCCAGGTGTGGGTCTTGTCGGTGCCCTCGATCATCCCGCGCTCTTCGCCCAGGAAGCCGTAGCCGGGCCGCGCCTTGGCGAGCGCCTCGAAGATCGCCTGCTCGGCCTTCAGGTCCGCGGCGGAGACGAAGTCGGCGGGCGCCTTCTTGGCCACCTGCAGCTCGGCGAGCTCCCCGAAGTCGCGGTTGAGCCCGCGCGCGGCCTTGCGGGCGGCGTCGGACATGACCTTCAGCAGGGCGGACTGGGTGGACAAGGGCTTTCCCGTAGACCTTTGGGGCGGCGGAACCTAGTGGCGGCGCTCTCCAGAAGCAAGGCGGCGCTAACCGCGCTCGGCCACGCCCTTGGCGATCTCGACGTTGAAGGCGGCCACCGCGGCCGCCGGCCCGTCGCCGTAGGACCAGACGCCGGCCGAGACGGCCAGGAAGTCGGCGCCGGCCCGGGCCAGCTCGCGTGCGGTCGGAACCGTGATCCCGCCGATGGCGACGCAGGGGACCACCATGTCCGCCTGCCAGCCGGTCAGGAGCTGCGGGTCGGCGCGGGTGGGCGCCGCCTTGGTCGTTGTGGGGAAGAAGGCGCCGAAGGCCACGTAGTCGGCGCCGCCCTCCGCCGCTTCCATCGCCAGGTGCAGGCTGTCGTGGCAGGTGACGCCGACCATCCGCCCCGGCCCCACGATGCGGCGCGCCTCGGCGAGCGGCGCGTCGTCCTGGCCGATGTGGACGCCGTCGCAGCCCAGCCTGGCGGCCAGATCCGGGCGGTCGTTCAGGATCACCGCCACGTCGCGGGCGGCGGCGATGGGCATGAGGGCGTCGACGCCGGCGGCTACGATGTCGTCGGCCGCGTCCTTCAGCCGGATCTGCAGGGCCGCGACGTCGCCGGCGTCCAGCGCGTGGGCGAGGACGCGCGCGAAGGCCGCCAGGTCGTCGAGCCTGGGCGGGGTGATCAGGTAGAGGCGGCAGAGCGGCGGGGCCATGGTGAGGCCCTAGAGCCTATCTCAGCAGCGCCTTCAAGAGATAGGCGACCGCGGCCGTCGCCAGCAGGGCGGCGAGCGCCAGGCCGAAGAACCAGGCGATCCGCTCGCGCAAGGGCCGCAGGGGCGCGCCGGGCTCCGGCGGCGGCTCAATGATAGCCTTCATCGGCGCTCACCTTGCCGCGGAAGATCCAGTAGACCCAGAGGCTGTATCCGACGATCGCCGGCAACAGGATGGCCGCGCCGACCAGCAGCAGGCCCAGAGTGTTGTCGGGGTTGGCGGCCTGCCGGAAGGTCATGGCGTAGGGCACGATGTTCGGGAAGAACCCGGCGGCCAGGCCCAGGTAGCCCGAGAGGAACATCAGCACCGCCCCGGCGAACGGCCAGCCGTGCGAGCCGCGGCGCAACCCGAGGGCTGCGAGCGCCAGGCCGGCGAGCCCGAGCAGCGGAACCGGCAGCAGGGGCGCCAACCGGGCGAGGTCGAAGCGTCCGTCTTCCCAGCCCCAGCGCAGGGCCACGCGCGGGTGGATGTAGAGGGTGGCCAGGCTGACGGCGGCCAGCAGGACGGCTACCGCGGCCAGCGACAGCCAGGCCCAGCGGCGGGCGCGGCCGTGCAGTTCGTCTTCCGTGCGCCAGATCAGCCAGGCGGCGCCCAGCAGGGCGTAGCCGGCGACCAGGCCCGTCGCCACCAGCAGGGTGTAGGGCGTCAACCAGTCAAAGGGGCCGCCCGCGAAGCGGCCGTCCTTCAGGGTCACGCCCTGGATGAAGCCGCCCAGCACCAGGCCTTGCGCGACCGTGGCGGCCAGCGACCCGACGGTGAAGGCGGCGGTCCAGAACGGCTTGCCGCGCGCGCGGCCGTGCAGCCGGAACTCGAAGGCGACGCCGCGCAGGATCAAGGCCAGGAGCATGATCAGGATCGGAATGTAGAGGGCCGGCATGATCGCGGCGAAGGCGAAGGGGAAGGCTGCGAAGAGGCCGCCGCCGCCCAGCACCAGCCAGGTCTCGTTGCCGTCCCAGACGGGCGCGACCGAGGCCATCATCACGTCGCGCTCGGACCGCGAGCCGGCGAACGGGAACAGGATGCCGATCCCCAGGTCGAAGCCGTCGAGCATCACGTAGAGCAGGACGGCGATGGCGAGGATCGCCGCCCAGACGAGCGGCAGGTCGAGGCTCATGACCGGTCCTCCGGCTCGCGGGGCGCCGCGCCCAGGGCGTAGCCGGGCGGCCGCACCTCGCCTGCCGCCATGGGCGCGGCGGCGCCGCCCAGCGGGCCTTGGTCCATCAGCCGCAGGATGTAGAGCGCGCCCACGCTGAACACGAGCGCGTAGACGGCCATGAACGCCAGCAGCGAAGCCGACACTTCGCCGCGGGTCACCGGCGAAACGGCGTCGGCGGTGCGCAACACGCCATAGATCACGTAGGGCTGGCGGCCGACCTCGGCCACGATCCAGCCGGCGATCACCGCCACGAAGCCGGCCGGCCCCATGGCCACGCAGGCGCGCAGGAACCACCGGGCCTGCGGGGGACGCCCGCGCCAGCAGAGCCAGCCGCCCCACAGGCCGAGGCCGATCATCGCCAGGCCCAGGCCGACCATCACGCGGAACGCCCAGAAGACGATGGCCACCGGCGGCCGGTCCTGCGGCGCAAAGGCCTTCAGGCCCTCCACCTTGGCGTTGACGTCGCCCGCGGTGATCAGGCTGCCCAGTTTGGGGATGGAGATCTCCCAGCGATTGGCCTCCGCCGCGCGGTCAGGCCAGGCGGCGATGTGGAAGGCCTGGCCCGCCTTGGTGTCCCAGAACGCCTCGATGGCGGCGAGCTTGGCGGGCTGCACCTCGAGCAGCAACTTGCCGGACATGTCGCCGGCGAGCAGCTGCAGCGGCGCCACGATGGCGAACATGCCGATCGCCATCTTGAGGGCCAGGCAGCTTTCCTCCTCGTCGGCGTCCTTGAGCAGCCGCCAGGCCGAGGCCGCCCCGACCACCAGGGACGTGGTCAGGAAGGCGGCCAGCACCATGTGGGCCAGCCGCACCGGGAAGGTCGGCGAGAAGATCACCTGCCACCAGTCGGTCGCGCGCAGCGTGCCGTCGGCGAGCTGCACATAGCCTGTCGGATGCTGCATCCAGCTGTTGGCCGAGACGATCCAGAAGGCTGACGTAAGCGTGCCCAGGGCCACCAGCACGCTGGCGGCGAAGTGCAGCCGCGGGCCGACCTTCTTCCATCCGAACAGCATCACGCCCAGGAAGCTCGATTCCAAGAAGAAGGCGGCCAGAACCTCGAACGCCAGCAACGGGCCAATGACCGGCGAGGCCACCGCCGAATAGACGCTCCAGTTGGTGCCGATCTCGTAGGAGATCACCACGCCGGAGACGACGCCCATGCCGAAGGAGATCGCGAAGATCTTGATCCAGAAGAGATAGAGGACCTTGAAGGCTTCGTTCCGAGTGGTCAGCCAAAGCCCTTCGAGCACCGCCAGGAAGCTGGCCAGGCCGATCGTAAAACTCGGAAAGATGATGTGGTAGGCGATCGTAAACGCGAACTGCAGCCGCGACAGCATAAGCGCGTCTAGATGCATGGCCTGTTCCTGAACACGCCCTGCGAAAAGCAGAGGCATGGCTCCCATCCCCAACAACGCCCCAGACTGGGCCGCCGCCATGCGACAGACGGTCGCGGCTCTGTGAGCGCCCACGCCGGCTGCGCCCACAGCTCACAGAACTGCCCGCTCACAGAACCGCGCCGGCGATGGCGGTCTAATTGCGAATGACTTGCAAACGCGTTCGCAATTGGCTATGTAGATGAGGTCCAGCGGGGAGCCGTCGCGCGCCATGTACGTCTGCAATTGCAACGGCCTTCGCGAACGTGAGGTGCGCGCCGCGATCGCCGCAGGCGCCGACCGTCCGGCCCAGATCTTCAAGGCCTGCGACAGCCGCCCGCAATGCGCGCGTTGCGTCTGCGACATGCGCACGATGCTGGATGAGGAGCGCGAGGCGCTCCGTTACGCCGCCGAGTAGCTGGCGGCGCGGGCCCGGGCGCCGGGCCGAGAGCGCAAATCACTTGCAAACATAGGCTTTGACTTCACGTCGCCTCGACGTGAGGGTCCGGCGATCGTGGCCGTGGGAGAACGGATATGAAGGGCGACAAGGCGATCATCCGGCTTCTCAACCAGGTGCTCACCAACGAATTGACCGCGGTCAACCAGTACTTCCTGCATGCGCGGATGTACGACAACTGGGGCCTGAAGCAGCTCGGCAAGGTGACCTACGAAGAGTCGATCGGCGAGATGAAGCACGCCGACAAGCTCATCAAACGCATCCTCTTCCTGGACGGCCTGCCCAACCTGCAGGACCTGCACAAGCTGAAGATCGGCGAGAGCGTCGGCGAGGGCCTGCAGGCCGACCTCGACGTGGAAGCCGGCGGACGGGCGACCCTGGTCGACGGGGTCAAGCAGTGCGAGCTGGCGCAAGACTACGTCTCCCGCGAGATCCTCACCGAAATCCTCGTCGACACCGAGGAGCACATCGATTTCCTTGAGACCCAGCTTGCCCTGCTGAGCGGCCTGGGCGAACAGAACTACCTGCAAAGCGCCATGGGCGATCTTGGCGGCAGCGAGAGCTGAGCCGGAACCTGCGTCGGCGCCTGCGGTTTTCGTAGAGGCGCAAGAGGCCGTTGGGAGTTCGATTCATGAGAAACCCCGTCCGCGGGGCTGTCGACAGCCTCGCCAACAGCCGTGGGCGCTCCACCCAGCACATTCTGATTGGCCTCGGCCTGACCGTGGGCGCCGTCGCGGTTTCGGCGCTCGTGGCGCGCATGAACGCGCCCACCGACGACAACTGGGAGGTCTATTCCGACTACGAGGAGCTGGTTCAGCCGGAGATCAAGCCGCCGTCGAAGGTCTTCTCGATGATCTGGCCGCCACTGTTCACGGCCTTGACCCTCTCGGGCCTGCGCATCTGGAACGCGCCCCGCAGCCCCGCCCGCACCCAGGCGCTGACGCTGTGGGGCACGGTGCAGGCGCTGAACGCGGTCTGGATGGCGCTTGGCCCCAAGCGCCTCGGCGGCCAGCTCGCCGCGGCCATCGCCTCGCTCGGCACATCGGCGGCCTATGTCTGGCGCGCCCGTCAGGTCGACCCGCCTTCGGCCAACCTGGTCGCGCCCTACGTCGGCTGGATCGGCTTCGCCAACGTGCTGACCGAAGAGCTGTGGCGCAAGAACCCCGAACACCGGACCATGCATTAAGCCGCATCCGGCGCCAGGCCCCAGGCTTCCTTGGTCGCAGCGGTGATCTTCGTCGGATTGCTGTTCATCCGGGAGATGCGCGGAACCCCGATCGACGCCTAAGGCCCGTCCGGATTCACCCGGTCGTCATAGCCGTGGTTGGCCGAATAGAAGGCGAGCCACATCAGGAAGCCGACGAGGGCGGCGACGATGACCAGGCCGCCGGCCACGTAGGGCCAGATCGGGCCAAGGTGGCGGCTGCCCCTGCCCACATGCGAACTCGCAAAGAACGCCCAACCGGAGAAGAGGGCGAACCCGGCCAGGCCCAGGAACCACAGGCCTAGGAAAAGGGCGTGCCTGCGCATGCCCAACCAAGCCGCGGCGATGCGCAAGGTTCCGTGCGGCCCCAGAGAGCCTATTCGGCGGCGTGGCGCGTGATGCCGATCTTCGGGGCGAGCTCGCCCGAGGCGTAACGCTTGGCCATGACGGTCATCGGCAACGGCGTGATCTTGCTGGCCCAGCCCGCCGTGCCGAACTCCTCGAAGCGCTGGCGGCAGACCGCGCTCATCGCGTCCATGGCGGGCTTCAGATACTTGCGCGGATCGAACTCGCCCGGGTGCTCGGCGAACACCTTGCGGATGGCGCCGGTCATGGCCATGCGGTTGTCGGTGTCGATGTTGATCTTGCGCACCCCGTGCTTGATGCCGCGCTGGATCTCCTCGACCGGCACGCCCCAGGTCTGGGGCATCTCGCCGCCGTATTTGTTGATGACGTCCTGCAGGTCCTGCGGCACCGAGGACGAGCCGTGCATCACCAGGTGCGTGTTGGGCAGGCGCCGGTGGATTTCCTCGATCACGTTCATGGCCAGGACGTCGCCGTCCGGCTTGCGGGTGAACTTGTAGGCTCCGTGGCTGGTGCCCATCGCGATGGCCAGCGCATCGACCTGCGTGGTCTTCACGAAGTCCACCGCCTGGTCGGGATCGGTCAGCAGCTGGTCGTGGCCGAGCTTGCCCTCGAAGCCGTGACCGTCCTCCTTCTCGCCCATTCCGGTCTCAAGGCTGCCCAGCACGCCGAGTTCGCCCTCGACGCTCGCGCCCACCCAGTGGGCCATGTCGACCACGCCCTTGGTCACGGCGACGTTGTAGCCGTAGTCGGCGGGCGTCTTGCCGTCGGCCTTCAGCGAACCGTCCATCATCACGCTGGTGAAGCCGAACTGGATCGCGGTGGCGCAGGTCGCCTCGTTGTTCCCGTGGTCCTGGTGCATGCAGATCGGGATATGCGGATACATCTCCGCCAGCGCGTCGATCAGATGCTTCAGGACAATGTCGTTGGCGTAGGCGCGGGCCCCACGGCTGGCCTGGATGATGACGGGCGCGTCCACCGCGTCGGCCGCCTCCAGGATCGCCAGGCCCTGCTCCATGTTGTTGATGTTGAAAGCCGGCACGCCATAGCTGTGCTCGGCGGCGTGATCGAGGAGTTGTCTCAGAGTGATCCGGGCCATCGGTCCTATCGCTTCTTATCGGGACAAGGCTGCAACACCAGGCAGCGTCTTGCCCTCCATCCATTCAAGAAACGCGCCGCCCGCCGTCGACACGAACGTGAAGTCGTCAGCAACCCCGGCCGCGTTCAGCGCCGCCACCGTATCACCACCGCCAGCGACCGCCACCAGCTTGCCGTCACGCGCCAGTGATGCGGCGCACCGCGCAGCTTCAACGGTTCCCTTGTCGAAGGGTTTCATTTCGAAGACGCCGAGCGGCCCGTTCCAGATCAGGGTCCTGGAGTTGGCCATGGCGCGGCATAGGCGCTCCACCGTCTCGGGGCCGGCGTCGAGGATGCGCTCGTCCTCGTCGATCGAGCCGACGTGGCGCACCCGCGCCGGGGCGCCGGGGGCCATCTTCTCCGCCACCACGATGTCCAGCGGCAGGAAGAGCTTGCAGTTGTTCTGGCCGGCCAGGCGGATCACCTCGCGGGCGGTCTCGGCCAGGTCCTTCTCGCAGTAGGACGCGCCGACGTCATGGCCCTGGGCGTAGAGGAAGGTGTTGGCCATGCCGCCGCCGATGGCCAGCTTGTCGAGCTTCGTCACCAGGTGGCGCAGGAGGTCGAGCTTGGTGGACACCTTGGACCCGCCGACGATGCCCAGCACGGGACGCTCAGGGTGGCCCAACGCGCGGTCGAGCGCGTTCAGCTCCAGGCGCATCTGCTCGCCCGCATAGGCCGGCAGGCGGTGGGCCAGAGCTTCGGTCGAGGCATGGGCGCGGTGCGCCGCGGAAAAGGCGTCGTTGACGTAGAGGTCGCCGTTGGCGGCCAGCGCGTCGGCGAACGCGCCGTCGTTGGCCTCCTCGCCCTCGTGGAATCGCACGTTTTCCAGCAGCAGCACGTCGCCGGGCTGCATGGCGTCCACGGCTTCGCGCGCCTTCGGGCCGATGCAATCGGGTGCGAAGGCCACGGGCACGCCCAGCACCTTGGACAGCGGCGCCACGATGGGCTGCAGGCTCATGCTTGGCACGACCTTGCCCTTGGGCCGATCGAAATGGGCGAGCAGGATCACCTTGGCCCCGCCCGCGCGAAGCTCGTCGATGGTGGGCTTGGCGGCCCGCAGCCGGGTGTCGTCGGTGACCTTCCCGTCCTCCATGGGGACATTGAAATCGACGCGGACC
>Ga0207690_10000651_pt1 | contig 22288 bp, 34 predicted proteins | sample KBSC23metaG_FD_184315 | JGI IMG/M metagenome (GOLD analysis project Ga0207690, IMG submission 184315) | Corn rhizosphere microbial communities from Kellogg Biological Station, Michigan, USA - KBS C2-3 metaG (SPAdes) (version 2) | ecosystem: Host-associated > Plants > Roots > Rhizosphere > Soil ...
CGTCTGGCGGCTGCTCGGCCTGAGCGCGGCGTAGGGCCGGTCGGGAGAAAGGACATAACCACCGACCGGCCCTACATCCGTCAGCACCTCTGGAGAGCACACACACTCAGAGCTGAACACTCACATGGTAGAGGAGAGGTCAACCATGGTGCACGGCAGTGTCATCCACGCCGACTACGACTACGGAGCCTTGTGTGGTGAGACCGAGCCAGACTCCTCGGGCGTCGTGGCCACCTCCCTACGGCGGGATGAGGTGACGTGCGAGAGATGTCTAGCCGTTGCGCAACCGGCTTGGCGGGACTAGCGTCTCCCCCACACAAGGAGAACCCCCAGCGGACGGGTAGTACGCCAGGGGTTCTCACGAAGCCTGTGAAGGAGGCTCCCGATGCAGATCGTATCTGCTCCCACCCACCCCTGGTCAACCGGACTCTCACGCTCGCCCTAGCCAGCGGCGTGGGCGGCGTAGGCACACGCGCTCCGGACCAAGAAGTCTGTGCCGAGGTGTAGACCAGCATGTCGGAGGTAGCACTGGCCCACCTGTTCGCCGGTAGGTCACGTACGTCCAATCCAGCCAGCGCCCCGAAGGGGCACCACAGGAGTAGAAGAGTGGGAGAACAGCAAGGCAAGATGACCATCTCGTGGAGGCCGAGTGAGTCCGCGCTCGCTCAGATCAGATCCGACTTCCCTCACGTCCACCCCCTCCCCGTGATCCCACAGTTCCGCGACTACTTCATGGATCAGTCGCGCAACCGGGTCCGGACCAGAGCAGAGTGGGACCGCACGTTCGTCTCGTGGTGCGGCAGACGCGAGGAGCAGTGGCTCACCGACCACCACGAGGAGCAGAAGCCGAAGTTCGACGAGGTGACCGGGATGCCGATCAACCCGAAGCCGATGAGGTTCGTGAGGAAGGACGAAGCATGAGCACGAAGTGGGCGCGTGAGGTGGTGGCAGGAGATGTGATCCGGCCCGACGGTGACATCGAGCGCGAGGTCATCACCGTGGACCGGGCCGGTCCGTTCGTCTCCATCACGGTCGCGGTCGGCGCGATGCTGGAGGAGCTGCCGATCATGAACCACAACGACCCGGTGGAGGTCATCGACGACGGGGCGGTGCGGTGATGGGACCGGGTTTCGATGCCTACTGCGAGAAGCACGACATCCAGCCAGGCGAGGAACCTGCCGCTTTCGCTGCCTACCTGCATGAGCAGACAGGCTGGGATGGACCCATGAGCGAGGTCGAGCCCGAGTGAGCCGTCAGGGCAAGTCGCTGGAGGATGCCGTCACCGACGCCCTCAACGGGCAGAAGTCACAGGTCATCTGCCCCGCTCACGACGACGACTCCCCTTCGCTGGCTGTCGCACCCGGCAAGGACCAACCAGTCCTACTGCACTGCCACGCCGGGTGCAGGCCCGAGGACATCATCGAGGCCGGTGGTCTGAACTGGGCCGACATCATGGTGCCCGACGACCTCGGTGGAGTCCGGTTCACATCCAACAACCTGTGGACTCCGATCGGTGACGCCAGCCACTGCTACCCGTACCGGGACATCAAGGGCACCGTCATCTTCGAGGTCCTCCGGGTGCCGCAGGAGGGCGGCAAGAAGCGGATCATGCAACGCCGTCCCGACCCCACCGCCAAGGGTGGCTACGCCTGGAACCTGGACGGTGCCGAGCGGGTCCTGTACCGGCTGCCCGAGGTGCTCGCTGCGGTCAAGGACGGACGTGTCATCCACATCGCCGAAGGTGAGAAGTGCGCTGAAGCATTGCAAGCCGCACTGCCTGATGGTGAGGTCGCGACCACCAACCCGATGGGTGCCGGAAGGTGGGAGAGTCACTACGGCCAGATGCTGTCCGGTGCCACCGTGGTCATCTACGCCGACGCCGACGAGCCTGGCCGGATGCACGCCCGGGAGATCCGGGAGAACTGTGTCGAGAACGGCTGCACGGTGAAGGTCCTCGAAGCCCCACCCGGGATGACCCCAGGTGGCAAGCCGATCAACGACGTGGCCGACCATCTCGAAGCTGGCCGCCTGCTCACCGCCCTGCTGGAGACCACACCGGAGCAGGAGCAGGAACGGGCACGGACTGGCATCGACGTGCTCGACCTGATCCGCCGTCCTCGTGGCCGTACCGAGTTCGTGATCCCGATGACCCTGGCCAAGGGTGAGCGGATGATCCTGATCGGGTTCGAGGGCACCGGCAAGTCCACCTTGTGTCGACAGATCGCGGTGATGGTGGCTGCCGGGATCCACCCGTTCACCGGCCAGGAGATCGAGCCGCGCAAGGTGCTGTTCGTGGACGCCGAGAACCACCCCGACCAGGTGGATGAGTCCTGGTCGGACCTGGTGGGCCTGGCTGCCCGGCACGACCGGGAGATCGAACGCGGACAGTTGACGATCATGGAGGAGTGGGAGTCCAGCATCGACATGAGTTCGGTCGAGGGCGGCATGTGGCTACAGGAGCGGGTGCACGCCTACCAGCCGGACCTGGTGGTGATGGGGCCGCTCACCAACCTGGCCAGCAAGGACCTGCGCGACGACGAGCCCGTGCGCAAGATGCGTAATTCTGTGAACGCGGCAAGATCGGTCTGCAACAGCGCCTTCATCATGGAGCACCACGCTCCACACAAGGGGCCGATGGACAAGGAGCGACAGGTCCGTCCGTACGGGTCGAGCCTGTTCCTGAAGTGGCCGGACTACGGGTTCGGCATGAAGCCCACCGAGACCGAGGGAGTCTTCGAGTGGGTGAAGAACCGTGGACCTCGGGTGCGGAGCAGGATGTGGCCGGGGTGGATCCGGGAGGGACGCGGCGGTGACGAGTGGCCGTGGATCAACTGCATCCTCGACGAGAACGGCAACGTGGTCGGATAGTTACCTAGGTAACTGAAGGAGAAAGGACAGTCGGATGATGTTGGAGCTGAAGTGCTGCGCAGGGATGGGGGCGCACATCTGCGGAAAGCGTGCGACCAGGGCGTTCGTGGTGGTCGACCAGTCGTTCGAGTTGTACTCGGGTGGGGCGCTGTCGTACCAGATGTTCGCGGTCTGCGACGAGGACTTCGAGGAGCAGGAGAAGGTCTTCAACTCCACGAACAACAACAGGAGCACCGGCGAGCCACTCGAATACTGCTTGGTGTCGTTGTGAACTGCCGGTGGTGTGGGCGCGAGATCCACAAGAACACCAAGTGGGAGAGGTGGGTGCTCCGCAGGTACCAACGGCTTCAGTGTTACCCCGCCACCAAGCAGTGCTACGACTCCTTGCGGGACAAGATGGACCTGCCTCCGTCGACGCCCGTCGAGTGGCTCCAGATCGTCATCGACTACAAGAAGAAGGGCGAGGAGGTTGTCCCCTGATGGCTAACGAGATCCCCGAGTGGTCGCGGAAGGCGCTGCTCGTCCGCGATCTGAACCGATGCGTGCGGTGCGGTGGCATGGGTTCGGCCTGGCATCACCGTCGTCGCCGTCGAGTTCAGGACTCTCACACACACGAGCCTTGCAACGGGGTCACCCTCTGTGTGGTCTGCCACTCCTGGGTGCACGCCAACCCGAGACTGTCCACCGAGCAGGGCTGGATCGTGTCGGCGTGGAACCTACCGATCAACAATCCGGTACTGACGTTCGCCTACGGCTGGGCGTTCCTGAACTGCGACGGCACGCTGGTACTCGCCGGTGAATGCGAGGAGTGCGAAACCATAGCCGTGCTGGAGAAGGGCCTGTGCCTGGACTGTCTCATCACCGAGGTGGGGGCGAGAAACCCGATGGTTGTACGACTACGAGAAAGGATGACCACATGAAGAGGGAACCGATCAGAGTGTGCTCGGCCCCAGGGGACTGGGCACTGCGCGGTGACCCGAGGTACGTCGAGCACCTGTGCACTACGCCCACCGGGCGTGGCAAGCGGACGCCATTGGTGGTGATGTTCACCGAGGCCAAGGACTTCAACCTCTCCAAGGCGCTGAAGGAGAAGGGGCTCGACGAGTGGCGGGCGCTCCAGAACACCAAGGACCTGGCCACCATGGGCTGTGCCATCGCCGTCCACAAGGACGTCATCATCAAGGACTGGGGCCAGCACCTAGGGGCCAAGCCGTTCATCAACGGTCGCCGGATCAAGCTCCTTCCCCGCTACCAGACCTGGGCGCAGGTCGTCTACGACGGGGCCTGGTACTTCCTCGACGACGTGCACGACCCGCCGAAGCGGTTCAAGGTGTTGCAGGGCGGGTACAACCGGGTCACTAAGGCCACCATCGCCGGGCATCCGAACGCCGTGGTCGCGGGCGACTTCAACGAGAACATCCGGGTGGTGGCTCGCTCACTGAACCTGAAGGTGGCGGGCGGCGAGGGCATCGTGGGTGTCATGCACCGGCCGACCGTTCACGCCAGCGACGTGCACATGATGCGGTGGGGGATCGCCAACCATGTGACCGACCACCCGGCCACCAGCGTCAGCCTGCTCTCGGTGTGGGGTGACGGCCGATGAGTGAGCACACCAGCGACGTTGGCTGTCGGACGAGAGCGCTTCGCCAGGCTGTCGACTCGGTGCTCCTCGCCCGATCAGCCCAACCCACACCAGCAGGTCTCTGATGAGCTACGCAGGAGTGGAGTCTCCAGCTCCAGAGCATGAGCACCGGCATTGTGGTGACCCTGATCCTCACGAGACTCATCGGACGGGCACGTACTGGAAGCCGGTGATCTGCACGGGTCAGGTTGATGTGGCGGCGCTGGCGAGAGTGGAGGCGCTGGCCGACGAGTGGGAAGAACTCCGCCACGTCAGCCACGACGAGATCGGGTGTCAACTCCGCGCCGCCCTTCACCCCGACCGGGAAGAGCCGTGATGATCCTGTGCACCCCAGCCCTCGCTGAAGCCTGGGCCAAGATGTGGGTGGCGTTCGGGATGGTCCTCTGTAGGAGAACGAGATGACCTGTGACATCTGTGGGCACCACGAGGTGCCCGAGAGCGGCAACATGATGGACGACATCCAGTTGATGGATGACCACCTCAGAGTCATGCACCCCGACCTCTACGGCGAAGGTCCCGAACGGTGGCCCGACGGCGGAATCGTCATCCACGACGCAGACCCCAGGCCAGAGGACTTCGCATGACCAACCCGATCGCCTACCTCGACAGTGACGACGCATCCGGCCAAGCCCGTGGACGTCGCGGTCGGATGCGAGGAGGAGCGAAACAGAAGCTGACCACCATCGGCGGCGACAACTGCTGGTGTGGTCAACCGACCAACCACACATGGCCCGGCATGGAGTTGGGCCAGCCACACCCCCGAGAAAGGAAGAACGCAATGCCGCAGTTGGAGAAGAGGCACGGCCTCGAAGAGACAAAGATCGACATCCGGGATCTCCGGAAGTTCGACCGCTCGGTCTCCCGAATGGTGACCGACCTCATCAACACATATGGGATCCGGTACCGGATCCAGTCCGACGGGGTGCACGTCCTGCTGTACCCGCTGGGGGAGTACGACCCGAGTGAGCGGGGAGCGCGACACAAGGTGTCGGCATCCCGAGGTGCAGTCCAGACGCTGGAGTGGCTGGAGAAGTGGTGTCAGAAGTATGTGGCTCCGGCGCTGGTGAACAAGCAGGCCGAGATGCTGGCCGCCCGGTTCAACGACCCGTCCAAGGTCCGGAGACTGAAGGCCGCAGATCGCCCCTCAGAGCCCGCTACGGCTTCGGTGGCTGGGGTACCCACGCCTGCTCTCGCAGCCCAGGAGACAGCAACCTCGCCTGGCACGCAGCCTCCTGCCGGGTTCGAGCAGCACTACATCGGCAGCTCGGGAGAGCCCAGCAACTGGTGGGTCAAGATCGGTGGCGGTGAGTGGCGCTGCAAGTCCTGTGACTACTCCTACAAGGGCAGCCAGTTGCACGCTGCTCACCAGCGTGCACACACCATGACCCCCGAGGAGCTGAGTGGCAGCGCGAAGGGCGTCAAGAAGGGCGACGCTCGACTGCCCGCGTTCGAGATCAAGACCGAGAGGGTCACTCCTCCCACCAACCAGGCCAAGACCACTCCCAAGGTGGTGGATGGCAGCAGTGCTCAGGTGAAGGCTGCTCGTACCCGCAAGATCCGCAAGGCGGTTCGGATGATCTCCGAGGCCACCGGTGTGGACCTGGGGGACACCGCCATGCTGGAGCGGAAGATCGCCCGGCTGACCGCAGACCTGGCGAAGGCGACCACCGAGCGGGACGACCTGAAGGCGCGGCTGGACCTGATGAGGGAGGCGATGCGAGCGTGAACGCACAGTCCGCGCACGACGTGATGGAGGAGCTGCGCCGGGCTATGAAGTCCGACGAGATTCAGATCCTGATCGTCCCGGTGGCGATCGGGCCACACCGTGAGGCCGTGAAGGTGAAGTGCCGGAACGGCTCGGGCCGGTGGACCAACGTCGGGAAGTTCATCTTCCCTCCGGTCCTCGACGGCACCACCGCCGACACGGTGGCGATGCTGATGGAGTGGCGGCAAGAGTCAGTGGCCGTCGCCCCAGCGGACCGCTCGTCCGCGTGACTCGTTCTCCTGACGGGTCATCCGCAGGATGTGGGAGGCCGAGTGCAGACGGAGGTCGATCGCTGCGTCGATGCGTTGTTCGAGCCGGGCCTGGAAGTAGACCCGGCGGTACTCCGCACGCAGTTCGGCCTTCGCTTCCTCGGCCACACCACTGAGCCAGAGCAGGCGTTCAAGGGTGTCTTCGGGCGCTTCGGACAGGTCGAGAATCTTCGTGGCCATGTCGCGTATCTTAGCGTTTCTAGTAGAATAGGAGTGAGAAAGGACCCCACCGTGTCGGTGCAGACCGGCACAGTTACCTAGGTAACACTCCCCCAGACAAGGAGCAACCACATGCCTGACGAACCAGGCGAAGCACACCCCGAGTCGACCGTGCAGACGTTGGCATGGCCGACGCCCCATCTCACCAAGGGTCAGGTCGACGCCCTTCTCCGGCCCCTCTCCGGGGCGCGGGTCGCCACCCGCCAGCAGTCCGGCAAGACTCTCTCCTACCTCGAAGCGTGGGACGTGAAGCGATGCCTGATCCGGGTGTTCGGGTTCGGCGGCTTTGACTCGGTGGTCGAGACCGAGGAGCACGTCGGTGACTTCCCGTACATGGGCGGCCAGAACAACGCCACCGAGATGCTGGAGGTGGTGTGGCGGGCGCGGGTCCGGCTCACCATCAAGGATCGGAACGGTGAGGAACTCGCCAGCTACTCCGAAGGTGCGGTCGGATCGGCCACCGTCCGGGCGGATTCCGCAGCGAAGGGCGACGCCCACGACAACGCCCTGAAGCAAGCCGCCTCCGATGCGCTGAAGCGGTGCGCGATCAACCTCGGCACCCAGTTCGGCCTCTCCCTCTACGACAACGGCAGTAGGGCTGACGTGGTGGGTCGGGTGCTGGTGAACGGGCGTCCCGAGCCGGAGCCGACCGACGAGCAGAAGGCGGCACTCGCCTCCTCTCTGGGGGCGAGTGAGAACGAACCCGTCGAGCACGATGAGGGCGACCAGCCGTCAGCTCCCGAGGTGTCGCCGCGATGATGACCGAGGAGAGGGCGGCCGACTACCGCCGTCGAATCGCCGCCGACCTGGCAGGCACCCTGAACGAGTACGGCGTCGACTCCGACGTCGACCTGCGGGACGCCATCATCGACGACGCTATGTTCCACATCGAACACCTGCTGGTCGAGATCGCGAGCCTCCACCGGGAGGTCCTGCTACTCAGAGAGAGGACACCATGACCCGCCACATCTTCGAGCGCTCGTTCCTGGTTCGCCGAGTCCAGCGATGGGCGCTCGACTTCACCGAGGACACCGACCTCAGTCATGTGCTGACCAACCATCAGGCACAACTCGACGAGGACATGTGCAACACCGGGGAGTTCCTCGGCGAAGCCGACGAGGTGGTCGACGACGACGAGCTGACCATCGTCCTGGCCCCCATCGAGGAGGACGCGCAGGTCATCAAGTTCCCCAGAGCGGAGGGAGTGACGTGAGCGAGACCATCGTCCAGAACTACGAGCCCACGACCAAGGTCATCGAGACCTGGTGGGTTCAGGACAACAGCGGCGATCATCCAACGGGGTTCGGTGCCGACGAGCAGACCTGTCGTGAGTACCAGCAGGTGAACGGTGGCGACCTTCAGATCATCCGAGTCTGGGAGACCCGGATCATGCAGATCGTGAAGGTGGCCGATGACCCGACATGAGCAGATGGAGGTAGAGGTAGCCGATGCCATCTACGCCGCCATCCAGTCCTACTCCACCGGCGACGAGCGCAGCCTCCAGGCCAAGCGCTGGCAGGTCGGCGTCTCCGACATCGGCTACTGCTCGGAGCGCACCAGACGGATGCTCGCCCAGGACAACCCCGAGGACACCGACTACCTGACCGCGTTCCCCGGCACCGCCATCGGTGACCACCTGGAGAAGGCGGTCAAGGAGTACGCCTACCGGGAGGCTCTGATCCAGCCACCCGTCCTACTCACCCTGCGCTCGCCCACCCACACCTACCAGATCCCCGGCCACCCAGACATCGTGCTGCCCTCCGGACTGGTGCTCGACGGGAAGACCAGCAGGGGTCTGTCCCTGGCCGAGCGGACCGGGTTCACCGACCGGCAGAAGAAGTTCCAGCGGCACGGCTACGCGCTGGCCGCGCACGATGCTGGACTGTTCGACGTTCCCCTGGACGAGGTGAAGGTCGGCAACGTGTGGATCGACCGAGCCGGGGACGACAAGCGGGTGCTGGTCCGGATCGAGGACTACGACCCGGAGGTGATCGCGGAGATGGTCGAGTGGCTGGAGGAAGTCATCTACGCCTTCACCCACGACAGTGAGGCCAGGAAGGAGCCACCCCGTGAGGTGTGCGCCGCGACCTGTGGCTTCTTCGGGACCTGCCGGGCGTTCGACACCGACGTGGCCGGGCTCATCACCGACGAGCAGATCCTCGCCGCCATCGCCCAGTACGAGGAGGGCAAGGACCTGGTGCGGATCGGGGAGCGACTGAAGGACCAGGCCAAGCCAGCGCTCTCCGGGATGGAGGGGTTCGCCCTGATCGAAGGGGAGAGGTTCGCGCTCCGGCACCTCCACATCAACGAGACCATCGTGCCCGAGTCGAGACGCAGGGCCTACGACAAGATCGACCTGCGGAAGGTGAAGTGATGGGGATCCGTCAGGACCGCGAGTCCGAGGACAACACCCCCGGCTGGATGCACGACTGCCCGGCCGTGGGTCACGAGGTGTGGACCGTGCAGGACGCCGAGTGTGCGTTCTGTGGAGTAGACGTCGACGGCAGGAAGTACTTGCCTGATGTGTGGTACATCGACGACTGAGAGAGAGGACACCATGAGCAAGCATCGCAAGGATCCGAACTGCCCGGTGTGCAACCCGGAGCTGACCAAGAACTCGACCAAGTTCGGGATCCGCCACCTGATCGCGCCCATGCCCAGACTGTGCGCCGCCCACCGGGGGAAGAAGTGACAGACCACAACTGGGCGGACCTCCGCCGCACCCTCACCACCGCCGACGAGTGTCACGGCCTCGTCGTCCGCGACGGAGTGCAGGACGCCTGCGGGAAGCCACCGGTGGCAGTCGTGGACGACCGCACCGAGGACGGCGGCTACTGGCCCGCCTGTGCCTGGCACGCCAACCGGTACGGGTTGGGCCGGTGCGTCCGTCTCCGCGCTCTCGTGAACGCGGTGTCATGAGGTTGCTCGTCACCGGCTCCCGGAACTGGACTGACACCATGTTCCTGGAGGCGGCGCTGGAGAGAGTGGCCGAGAGCCTGATCCACGCCCGGCCGGAGGAGTACATCCGCGATGGCCTGGTCGTGGTCAGCGGCCACTGCCGTCAGGGTGCCGACCGACTGGCCGAGGAGTGGGCCAAGAGTGTGTTCGCCCACGAGCCGGAAACCCACCCCGCCGACTGGAGACAGGGCAAGCGTGCAGGGTTCGCCAGGAACAAGTACATGGTGGACCTCGGTGCCGACCGGTGCGTGGCGTTCATCATGCGCTGCATCAAACCCACCTGCCCGAAGCGCGGCATCCACGGCTCGCACGGTGCCACCCACTGTGCCGACTACGCCGAGTCCCAGGGCATCCCGACCGACCGTTACACCGAGGAGGATCTGTGAACAGCACGCTGCTGGTCCCGGTTGAAGGGCTGATGGAGCTGTTCATCTACGACGTGGACCCCATCGACGAACTGAAGAAGCGCGAGCAGTCCGCGCTGGTGTCGGTGGTGCTCAACCGGGACAACGATCTGATCGCCACCGTCCACTACCCCTTCCAGGACGCCGAGCAGAATGAGCGGGCCACCGCCATAACCGGCCTACTGTGTGGGTCGTTCGTGAAGGTGCAGGGGATGGCCATGTTCTCCGGACTCTCCGACGAGGCTGCTACCCGGATCATGAGGGAGGTGGGCTGATGGCCAAGCAACACAAGCCGGTGCCCGTCGAGGACAAGCACGGCAGGTTCTACGGGCAGTGCGGCTGCGGGTGGACCTCGGGGGTGAACCGGTTCGTGCACAAGTGGCAGGCCGAAGACCAGTGCCATGCTCATCTGGCGAACGTGGCCCGAGCCTTGGCCAGCCTGCGCCGCCGCGCTCCCTCCCTGACCGAGGAGCGCGACCACGCCAGGCGGATGCTCGACAACCCGAACGTCACCGCCGAGGACAAGAAGATCTGGCAGGTGCTCTACGACGGAGCGGCCCAGCGGCTCAACACCGAGGGCCGGGAGACCAAGGAGGAGGGGCTGTGGTGACTAGGAGGAGACAGCCTCGGCCAGACCGAACGACGTCGCCTGATCTGCCTCCACGCCCGGCACGAACGTCACCCGCAGCCCCTTGTTGGACCGCACGGTCTCCGCGATCCGAGGGTCGGATGAGAGCGCCTCGATCACGTCGTCACCGAGAGCACGCACCGCGTCGGCGTTCAGCCTGACGTCACGATGGAAACCCAGCCCGTCCACCTCGTCGAGGACCGTCACCTCGGCCTTCGAGTCCAGGGCCTTGACCTCTCGGATCAACTGCTCTCCTGCCTGTACCAGTGTCATAGCTTCTCCTCCTAGTAGATGTAGGCCGTGACCACGCCGGTGATGGACTGGCTGGCGTAGGCGGTGCCATCGTCCAGCCGGTAGGCCACCGCGCCGATGTGGTCGATGAGACCGAAGATCATCGCCTTGTAGGGCACCGCTCCGGTCTCCTGGAAATGACAGGTCAGCACCCCTGCCGCACCGGCCAGGTCCGTACTCGTCAGCACGTCGAACGATCCGTCCGCACCAGTAACGGTGGTGACCAGCCGGGTGATGATCGTGATCGGGGAGTCGGTCACGTAGGAACCGGACAGTGCCAGCATCTCCGTGCCGAAGTCACGGTTCACGCCGTTGGTGACCGGGAACCAGTCGACCCCGTTCCAGTAGTCCATCTGTCCGGGGTTGTCGTCCAGCATCGTGACCGAGTTCAGGTCCGGTGCCAGCGGGTCCGCAGACCTGGCCGCGTCGTTGCCGTACCGGCGGACCAGGGATTGCTTGCCCTCGTCGGTCAGCTTGATCCCACTGGCACCGGTGTCCAGGAACCCTGCCGGGTCTTCGGCCACTGCCAACGGAGTGCCACCGGAGCCATCACCGGTCAGCGAGGTGTCGTGGACGACCGACCCGGACGCGGCGGTCGTGGGCGCACGGGCGGTCCACTTGCTGGTGGCCGAGTCCCAGCCGAGCACCTGGGCGTTGGTAGGCGCAGGCGCGTTGACGTCCGGCAGGTCGTCTAGCTTCGCCGTGGAAGCGAAGCCCACCGAGAGAGTCCACGGTGATGCCGCTGTCCCTGCCCCGCCGAGGGTGAGGTTGAAGGTGGTGTTGTCGCTGACCTCCAGGTCGACGTCGCCCGCGATCACATACGGATCTTGGGCAGACCCGGTGCCGACGATCGTGATGTGGTCGGCAGCCTGGATCAGGACACCGTTGGAACCTCCGCAGCACCTAGCCATGACCCATCCTCACCAGACCGCGACCGAGCAGTAACCGCCACCCCCAGCGCCACCGGCACCAGAGTTGAAACCGTTCAGGGACGCGCCCCCGCCCCCGCCCCCACCACCACGAGCACCCGCTCCGCCGGAGCCAGCAGCAGTCGAGGTGCCGAAGCCGCCACCGCCACCGCCGGTGCCACCGCAGTAGCCGAGCCCGGCGTTCCCCGGTCCTCCGGACGCTCCGGTCAGGCCACCGGTACCACCAGCCAGTCCGTAGGTGGCGTTACCCCCGGCGGCGACGCCGTTGGCTCCGGCGTTGGTGTTGTCGAGGTAGCCACCTGCCGAGCCGCCACCACATGCGGGTGTCCGCACCGGAGGCTGGGCGTCGATATCGCCTACACCGTTCTGTCCGCTCCAGATGCCCGTTCCACCGTTGCCGCCGAATGAGGTGGAGGTCGAGTTGGTTCCACCCCCTCCGGCCTGGCCGCCGCTCGCGAGCAGGAAGGACCCGAAGGACGTGTCCTGGCCGTTGCCACCGTTGCCGCCGTTGGTGTCGTTGGTGGTAGCGGCCACCCCGCCGGTGCCACCCGCTCCCACTGTGACCGTGACGCTCGCAGGGAGGTCGGTGATGTAGAAGTCCTGTACCGAGAACCCCCCACCTCCGCCACCGCCACCGCCGTAGCGGTTCGTCAGGGTCGCTCCACGTCGCCCACCTCCTGCGCCGCCACCGCCACCGATGCAGGTGACTCGCGCGATGGACTTACCGGACGGCCGGTTCCAGGTTCCGGAAGCGTTGAACGTGGTGATCGAGACCGAGGGGATGGTGAGGGTGGCCACCGCCGTCAGGACCGTCGGGTCTTCCGGAGTTCCGGCACCAGTGAGCGTCAGGTCGACCGAGGCCGAGTCGGCCACCACGAAGTCGAGCTGCTGGGTCGAGCTGACCACGTAGGGGTTGGTTCGTGATCCCGTGCCGGTGATATCGATCCCGGTCCCCGAGGTGATGGTGCAGGAGCAGTCCTCACTGGCGCATCCGCAACGCTTACCCATGCTCTGCTCCTGTCCGGGTTCTCACCGTCTGGGCTCCGGGCGATAGTTACCTAGGTAACACTGCCTGGCCGTCCTGCTTGGGGTCAGCGTAGGGCATCCGTCACACGATCCGGTGCAGGAGCAACGAGCTACCGGTGTGAATCTGGTAGCTGTCCAGGGTCCCAGACAGGGAGCACTGGACCTCGAAGGTCCTCACCCCGGGGGCGACACCGGAGATCAGGGTCGTCATGCACACTGGGATGCGGGCGTTGTTCACGCCTTGCGCGTGCCACACCACCGACTTCTCCGTCACCCCGTCGGCCAGGATCGTGGCGGTCATGGACTGGGTACCGTTGCTGTTGTGGGTGATGTCGAGGGTGAGATTGGCGACCCACCGCTGGTCGGTCGAGGCAACATCCAGATTGGTCGCGATCACCTGGGTTGGAGTAGTGGTCGTGATGTTGGTCAGACCCGAGATGAACGCCTCGACAGCACCGCTCTCGAACCGCCACACCGAGTAGGTCCTGGTCACCCCGTCAGTGGAGGAGAAGGCGCGAGAGTAGACCACACCTGGCCAGGCGGCGAACAGCTCGGGGTCATCGGAGTTGTACTCCACGATCCGCTGGTAGCCGTTGCCGTTGGCGTCGACCATCGACATTCCCATCCACCGGCGGGCTGAGTCGGGTGAGTTCTGGGCTCCCACGTCGGAGTAGAAGATCCCGTTGAAGGCGGTCTCATCTCCGTTCCAGTCGGAGATGAACACCGCCTGCGGGCCGAGGCCGGGGCCGAGCAGGTCGGCAGCGGTGTTGATCGACGGACGGCGCTCCTGTGCGGTAGCCCTCCGTTCTTGGTTCCGCATCCAGTCGGCGAAGTCCACGACCGGGCGTCCGGTTCCGTCCTTCATGAGGCCGCCTCCTCTGCCTCGGCGTCGGCGTCAGGGTCCTGTCCCTGGTTCGGGGCTGGGCTCATCGTGACTCGCACCTGCTCCTGGCCGTTGGTCTGAGTGACGGTCACCTGGTCCAGCTTCTGCCACTGACTGATCTCGATCAGCGTTCCCTGAGCGCGCAGTGGGATCCAGACACCCGGTACCAACTGGTTGATCCCGATCGGAACCTCCGGCATCAGCATCGAGTTGTCCGGAACCCGCACGATGTAGGGAGCAGGGTAGCGGGAGGCGATTCCGCGCTTGGCCTGCTCGACCAGGACCTTCCGCACCGAGTCCTGCTTGGCCTTGGTCATCACCTCGGCGGCACCGGCACCGTTCTCACCGAACGAGGAGACCAGCATCTCGATCCCACCGTACGGCGAACCCGTGCGCTCCACCGCACCCCACAGTCCGGCGTTGTTGGTGACCGCGTAGAAGTCAGCCAGCAGCATCCCGTACTCGGTGATCTTCGGGGCGTCACTGAAGAAGTCGGAGCGGAACTCGGGCAGCCGTCCGACCGGACGGTGGGTGTCGTTGAGGATGATCCGGCGACCGATCACCGAGTAGTCGAGACCGGCATTGGCGGCCATGTCGTCGATCTCCTCCCAGGCGGTCTTGCCGAAGTCGGGCACCACGCGGGACTCCCGGGCGTCGTCGTCGTAGGTGAGCAGGGAGACGTAGGGCAGGACGTTCGGGTCGTTGCGGGACAGGGCGTCGGCCAGGATCAGCCCGGCTCGCTCCACCACCGTGAGCAGTCCCTCCACCACGCCGTTGACCTCGTGGTAGGAGTCGTTGTAGCCCTGGCGCATGATCCGCCGGTAGACGTAGCCCATCACATCCTTGGCCTGGATGGTGAAGCCGTCTGTCGAGTCTTCGATCAGAGTGATCGGTCCCTCGAACACCCGCACCCCGTCCCGGAAGATCACCAGTTCGTGGATCCAGGTGTGCACGGTACGGAGCAGGTCGCCGCAGTCGTCACCGAACCCGTTGGTGGTGATCGAGGCAGTGCCGATGTCATCGCGCTGGCGGGTCCAGGTCAGGTTCGTCAGCGGGGTCACCTCGCCCCGGAGTACCCGCCCGCCTCGGTCGTAGATGAAGGCACGGTTGTCCCCGCATCCCAGCGTGCCCTGGTCCTCGATGAAGTCGAACGTCTCGGCGGCAGCCAGAGAGCCCAGGCCACCGTGCGCCCAGAAGGTCTCCGAGTCCGACCAGTCCGAGGGAAGCGGAGCCGAGGTGTAGGTCCGCATCTGCCACTCGTAGCGCACCCCCGGTGTGAAGGTGTCGATCGGGATCGTCCAGGTCTGCTCCGCACCGGGTGTGGTGGCGTCGCCGAACACGGTCACCCAGTCGTTCTCACCGACTACCCGGAACCGGTAGTCGGCCTTCACCTGCGCGGTGTTCTGAGAGGGGTCGCGGAACTTCCACTTCAGGACAACCGGCACCGAGACATCGAGACCGGTGTTGTTGATCGGGGACCGCAGGATGGGGGGGATCGCGGTGCCGAGCACGTAGAAGGAGCGGGGGATCGCGAATGGACCCCATGCCTTCTGCTCGTCCCGGGTTCGGACCGTCCAGTCGTAGTAGTCACCGGCCTTGAACACGCCTGGGTCGACCGAGTAGTTGTCGAAGGAGGTGGTCTGCTGGTGGGTGACCCAGTTGCCTGCCAGCCGGTCGCCTGATTGAGCCCGACGCCATCTGATCTCGAACGCCGACTGACCATCGTCCGGGTCGGGGTCCTGATGCGACCAGTCGAAGACGGTTGTGTCGGTGACCAGGATGATCCCGTTGTTGCCGGGGGCTTGGAGCTTCGGCTCGACCGGGTTGCGATTGGTCCAGAAGTTGACGGAGTTGTAGTTCTCTGACCGCTTGCCCTGCGGATCCTCGGCGAACAGCCGGGCGTAGTAGTGGGTGCTCTGCGCCAGCCCGGTCAGGTTGACCGTGGCCCGCTTGCCGTACTCCACGAAGTCCGACTTCACCTGCGATGCGTTGGCGAAGTTGGAGTGCGCGGAGTAGCGGACCACCAGCCGGGCCTTGCTGTGCTTCTGGGTGGCCGGGTCCCCGGTGTGCACCGGGTCGATGGTCTTCGAGGTGGGGTCGCGGACCAGCGCCGAGATCTCCACCTTGCCGGTGGACTTGGTGCCCATCCCGGACGACTCGGACTTGCCGTCGACCTTGACGTCCGAGGGAGCCTGGGGCGGCTGGTCGGCCGGGGGCGGTCCGATCCAACTGATGACGATGGTCGCGTCGCCGGTCCCTCCTCCTCCCTGCTCGGAGGAGACGCCGGTGAACAGGCCGCCGGTGAAGTTCGAGCCCCCACCACCACCGCCACCAGCGCTGACGCCGATCAGCGCCGCCGCACCACCACCACCGGCTCGGTATCCGCCACCCCCACCGCCACCTCCGTGGGTGTCCTGACTGGCGAGCTGCCCGCCCCGGCCACCACGGGCCAGGCCCGAGTTCGGCGCGTCGCCACCGGCCAGCCCTGGTGCCGCAGAGGAGACGCCGCCGTTACCGCCCTGGGTCTGGGTGCCGCCGGTTGCGTTGCCGACCTGACCTAGCCCACTGCTCAGGGAGCCGTGCTGACCGGTGGGACCACCGCCATCACCGCTCGCACCTTCATCGCCAGACTTGCCACCGGCCCCACCCGCGACAGCCTTCAGGGTCCCGTCACGGGAGTTCAGCCGGATCGCAGCCGCTCCGCCGCCGCTACGACCTCCGTCACGGTTCGATGAGCCGTCACCCCCACCGCCACCTCCGCCGACCGTTGGTGCCCCTCCCTGGCGTCCTGACGGGGCCTTCCCGGCCTCGCCCACCAGCAGGTAGAGCACGTCGCTGTCCTTGACCCTGATCTGACCACGGACCCGGCCGCCCTTGGCCGTGCCAGAACCCGCGCCCTTCAGGTCGACCGTCACCCGGTCGACGCCCTTCGGCACGCTGAACTTCTGCCACCCGCTCTGGGAGGTGAAGGACTGAGTGGGCATCAGGCCACCCGGTTGAACAGGGACAGATCGAAGACCGGCGCGGGTCCACTGCCCACTCCGCCACCGGATGAGGTCTGCGGCAGGTCGAGGGTGACGATGTAGCCCATCCCGCAGGTCAGCACCGGCCAGTCGAAGGGGGTGCCGTCGGTGGAGAACACCACCAGGTCGGCCCGGCGCTGACGCTGGCTGGAGTCGACGGCGTACACCTGCTCCAGTGCTGCGTCGAAGACCAGGGTCGAGCCGTGCGGCACGTAGCTGACCACGATGTCACCACAGAACGCGCACGGGTCATCGGAGATGTCGCCGTCCCCGTTCACGTCGGCGTAGAACCGCAGCCGCAGGTTGCGCAAGTCGGCGTGCCGGGCGTGCACCGAGAACTTCGGCACCACCTCGCCCCACAGCGGGATGTAGCTCTTCGGGATCGTGATCTGTCGACGCCGCCAGTTCGCCGGTGGCGTGTAGCAGCCCAGGCCGATCGAGGGAGGGAGCGGCGGGGGAACGATCGCCGGACAGTTGGGGTCCTGAAGGGGAGTGAAGACCGGAGTAGCGCAGTGGGTGTCGACGTAGATGTGGCCGTCCAGGTCGATGACTCCACCCTCGGGCTGTACGCCACCGGCCCAGGGGATCGTGACCGCCGGATCCAGGAAGCCTTCGATGACCTCCACCTCGGGGCCGTACTCCCACGGCTTCCCGGCCACTGCCGTGAACTGCACCGTCCACGCCTCGCCACCGGTGGAGAGAGTGCGCTTGGAGGTGACGGTCGGACCGGAGTTGAACACCACCTTCCGCAGGCTGCGGGTCAGCGCCTCCAGGCAGTCGGTGGGGTCGATAGACACCGTGGTCGCCACCGGATTCGTGGAGGTCGGGCCGAGTGCGCCGCCGCCGTCGAGATCGGTGGTAACCACACCCTCGTCGCTGGCACTCCCGCCGTCGTAGACGGTCCCGCCACCACCCGCAGCCCCGCCGCCGTCCACGTCTAGCGTGGTGGCCACGGTGCCATCGTTGGTGACCACCACCTGGTCGGAGAACAGATCGACCATCGGCTCCGAGGTCAGATAGCACAGGTCGTCACCGGAGCAGTCACTGTTGGAGTCCTGGCCGCACGGCCCACTGAGCAGCGACTGCTTCAACCAGCGGAACCCGTAGTCCACGGCGGCATCGTCCTCACCGATCAGCACGGTGTTGAACACCACCGTCTTGGTGCCGTGACGCAGGCGGCCCGGGTTGCCACCGTTGCCGATGGACTCGGTGACCGTCGAGGAGCGCGACGAGTCCTCGATGCCTTGGATGTCGAGCGGGAAGACTCCGTAGAAGCCGTAGGACTCGGCGGCGTCAGGGTCGGTCCAGGGAGCGTTGTCGACTGCCGGGGACACATAGGTCTCCCCCAGCATCGGCGGGAGAGAGTCGTTCTTGAACAACGGCTTGAACCAGTCGAGCCCGGCGTTGGTCGCGTAGGTCTCGGTCCGGGAGACGTTGATGATCTCGTTCCCTGCGTACTGGATGTATCCCTGCCAGGCCATGGCCCCTCCTCTCCTAGTAGCTCGACGCCACCATCTGGTTGACCATCTCCCGCGCCACCCCGAGGGTGTCGGTGGTGGTGGTGGTGATGTGGAACTCGTTGTTGATCGTCTTACTCGGCCCGCCGACTGCACCGCCACCGGCGGACCCGGCACCGACCGGCACCTGACCCCGGGCCAGCGCAGCCAGCCAGCGCACCGACGGGTCGACCTGGTTCAGTGGGCCGGTCAGTGGAACCACGGCCTCCGGCCCGGCTTCACCGACCAGCCGGAGCTGGGCACCGTTGACGAGACCACCGAGTGCCAGTGGCCCGGGTAGTGGCGTGTTGGGCAGGTGGACGTGAGGCACGATGGTGCCGATCGCGTCCACAATCCGCCCGGCCAGACCACGGAACATGTCCACGATGTCGCCGGGCAGGTCGGAGATGATCGCCTTCACCGTAGCCACCCAGTTCCGGGCCGCAGCCCCGAACCCACTGGTCAGGTTCTGGAGCTTGCCGGGGATGCTGGCGAAGAACCGGCCGATGTCACTGACCAGGTTGCCGACCTTGTTCCGTAGCGAGGAGAAGTCGACGATGTTGGCGGCGTGGGTGATGCCGCTGAAGAAGCTGCTGATCTTGCGGGCGGCGTTCGGGATCCAGCTCAGGTTCGGAGGCCTGATCGCCAGCACCGACCCGCCCCGGCCTCCACCACCCAGGGACAGGCCGTTGAAGAAGTCACCGATCGCGTCCTTGGCTCTCTTCAGTCCGTTCTGGATCGAGTGCGCGACCTTGCCGATGGTCTCGATCTGCTTGGACGCCAGCTTCAGTGGGATGTTGAACTGCTCCACGATGAGGTCGCCGAAGTCGATCAGCACCTTGATGAAGCCGAGGATGAAGCCGAGGGCCTGACGGGCTTCGGGTGAATCGAGGGCATCGAAGATCCGACCCAGGTCGACGGCGATGTCGCCCAGGTCCTGGGCCACGGTCTTGGCGTTGTCGAAGAAGTTCTTCAGTGCGTCGGGGTTGTCCTTCAGGAACTGGTTGAACTTATCGGTGTTCTTGGCCAGCGATGTGAACAGGTCGTCGCCGGTGCTCTTCCCGCTGGAGAGCAGGGTGCCGAGTAGCCGGATCGCAGCCGCCAGGAAGCCACCGACAGCCTTCGCCGAGTCCTTGGCATCGTCGAGGAAGCCACGGATCTTGTCCGGATTGGTATTCACCCACTCCTTGAAGTCGTTGGTGATCTTGTCCAGCCACTTCAGGAAGTCGCGGGCGTCAGGGATGGTGTCGATGAAGATCGAGGTGAACGCACTGCCGACGTTGCCGATCGCGATCAGCAGGCGGTGTAGCACTACTGGCGCGAAGTCGGTCATGACGCGGACGAACCGCTTGAAGGCGGCGTTCTCACCGAGCTTGGAGATGCCAGTGGCGAGCTTTCCGAACTCCTCACCGATGGACTCGAAGAGCGGATGGAACTGGCGCATCACATCGAGGACGCCCTGAATGCCCTTCTTCAGGTCGAAGGTCTGGAGGAACCCTTCCTCCACCGACTTGCCGAGTTCCTTGAAGGTGTCGATGACCGGAGTGATGATCTTCGCCAGGTTCTTGGTGTGGGTCGACATCGCGATGATGCCCGCCACTGCCGCCCCGAGGATCAGCACCAGCGGTGCGACCAGCCCCACCAGCGGAGCGATCACCCCGACCACGGCGAACGCCAGAGACCCGGCCAGCGCGATCACTGCGCCACCGATGCCGGAGATCAGGGCCGCGACCGGGCCGAGAACCCCGATCAGGGCGAGCAGTGCGGCACCGAGCGCGAGCAGTGCCCCCGGCCCCAGCTCGGCCACCTTGGAGAAGGAGGTGGACGCGCCCTCGGCATCCTTGGCCATCGTTTCCAGGCCCTGTTGTGCCGATGACCAGAACCCCTCACCGGTCTTGCGGGCGTCGTCGAAGCCGTCCTTCAGCTCCTGGACGTTGCCGATGATCCGGGGGATGACTCCGACCATCCTCAGCGCCCCTCCGATGAAGGAGCCGGTGAAGTTGATGAAGTCGTTCCGGCTGCCCTTGCCGAACGCCCGAGCCACCTTGTCGGAAATGGAGTCGATGTTCTGAGCCACCCGGGTGAAGGCGTGATCGCTGCGGCTGTTCTCTCCCAGGTTCGACGAGATGTCGTTGTTGATCTGGCTGACGATCCCACGGATCCTGGTCTCGATGCCGTCGAGCGAACCGCGCTTGGTGAAGTCCTCACGGATCTGGTCAGCAGCCTTCTGGCCGAGACCACCGAACCGGGCCTTGACGTTGGTCTCGAACTTGCGCCAGTTGTCGCTCTTGAAGAACTTCTCTGCGAAGTCGTCCTTGGCTAGCGCGTCGGAGAGGGCGTCGTCGAGGGTGCGCCCGGTGTGGGACTGCATCTCCTCGTCGAACGCCTTCTTGTAGCGCTTGGCCCCTACCGACCCGGCGTCGTCGAAGACGGCATCAGCGTCGTCCATCTCCTTCTTCAGAGACCTCGGGAACCCGGAGGCGTCCGCCAGCACCCGCACGTAGGCGGTGCCGACGGACTCTCCACGCAGCGGCATCAGGCACCTGCCTGGGCGCTGTACGCCGCCATGAAGTCAGCCTCTGCCTGCTCGTCGGTGAACGGAGCAGGAGCAGTGGTACCTGCACCTTCGAGAGGGGAGTTCAGCATCGCGTCGAACTCCTCTCTCTTCTCGGGCGTCAGGTACTGGATGTGGAACGTGTAGATGCAGTTCAGGAAGCGGTCCGCCGGGAGGCGGAGGAGGTCGACTTGGATGTACGCCGCGTCGATCTCTGCCCACCGGTCTTTTGCGAGGGCAAAAAGTCGGAGGGCTGCTGGGTAGGGCGGCCGGACCACTGCTCCATCAGGTAGCTGGCGATGTTCTGGATGTCCTCGATCCCGAACGGGTCAGTGCGGTCCATCAGGCGGCCGACCACGTAGTCCTTGGAGGGCTTGTCGAGCACGTCGGTGAGGAAGTCCACGAACCCGGCGACCTGCTGGGCCAGGCCGGACCGGCGGCTCATCACGTCTGCCATCAGCATCAGGATGTTGCCGTCTTCAGGCTGGTAGGCGTGGCACTCCACCTTCCGGATGACCTTGTTGTTCTCGTCGCGCTCGACGATGGTGAAGGGGTAGGAGACTTCCTCTTCAGCATCCTCGGCTGCGACTCTTGCTACTGCGGTGTCGAACTCCACGACAGAGTTCTCCTTTCTCGATGCTCAGAGCATAGGGAACCTGGAGTCGGGCGCGACACTCCCCGCGTGTCGTGGGGGTCGGACAGTTACCTAGGTAACTGTCATGCCCCGAAGAGACCCCGGTGGATCGGGCGCAGCGCACGGTGAGTCTTGGCGGTGTCGTTGTAGCCCTTGGCCAGGAAGTTGTTGGCCCGCTGACCATGCACCCGCAGATGCCGCCCACCCCGGGCGTCGGACAGGATCAGCCACAGCCCCACCGGCGGATCCTTGACGAACTCCCCGGACAGCATCCGGCCCACCGTGGCCCGGTTCGCGAAGCCACGGTGGGAATAGATGTAGCCGACCCCGTTGCCCACGGTTCCGCCGATCACGTACTGAGTGTGAGGAGCGGTGGACTCCACGACCGCGTTCAGGATCCGCAGCCCGTCCCGGCCGAAGTCCAGCCTGATCCCAGTCTTCAACTGTCCAGACCGGGTGGGGGCACGCTCGAAGACGTGGCCGTACATCGAGTAGCCGATGCCTTTCAGCCACCGGTTCACCAGGCCGTTGCCGACGTAGAGCCCCTCGTCGATGACGATGACCTTGACGACATCGGCCATCAGGGCATCCAGCCAGACAGAGGGAGGAAGCCACCCACTACACCGCCGTCTGGACCGAACGGCTGGTACTGGCCGATCACGAAGTCCGAGCGGGGCAGCCAGTCACAACAGCCCAGCG
>Ga0207690_10000653_pt1 | contig 22186 bp, 19 predicted proteins | sample KBSC23metaG_FD_184315 | JGI IMG/M metagenome (GOLD analysis project Ga0207690, IMG submission 184315) | Corn rhizosphere microbial communities from Kellogg Biological Station, Michigan, USA - KBS C2-3 metaG (SPAdes) (version 2) | ecosystem: Host-associated > Plants > Roots > Rhizosphere > Soil ...
CGAGACCGAGCGCGTCGTACGCCGCCCGGTGCAGCACCGGGGAGAGCGAATGCCCGATCGGCGAGCCGAGCACCGCCCCGCCGGCGCGCGCACCGGTCAACTCACGCCGTTCCGGCGGCTCTCCGCGACCAGCCGCTGGAACTCCGCGTCGGTGCGCGCGAACGCGGCGTGCCCGGCCTTGTCGATCGTCACGAAGTAGAGGTAGTCGCCGACCGCCGGGTGCAGCGCCGCCTGCAACGCCAACTCCCCCGGCGACACGATCGGTGTCGGCGGCAGCCCGGTGTGCAACCGGGTGTTGTACGGCGAGTCGATGCGCAGGTCGCTCGCGGTCAACGTGCCGTAACCGAGTGGCTTGATGTAGTAGAGCGTCGCGTCGGAGCCGAGGGTCATGCCGCGCGCGAGCCGGTTGTGGAACACCTCGGAGATCTTCGGGAAGTCGGCGTCCAGCCGGCCTTCGCGCTGCACGATCGACGCCAGCGTCAGCACGGCGTACGGCGTCATGTGCCGGGCCGCGGCACCGGCCACGAGGTTGAGCGTCGAGGCCGCCTGGTTGAACCGCCGGACCATCGCCGTGAGCGCCTGCACCGCGGTCGTGTTCGGACCGAAATCGTAGGTCGCCGGGAACAGGAAGCCTTCGAGCGAATGCCCGCGACCCCACGCCGGAACACCGAGCGCGGCCGGATTCGCAGCGGCATTCTTCAACGATTCCAACGAAATATGCGCCTTCGACGACAGCGCGAGCAGGATCGCGTCCATCCGCATGCCCTCGGTGATCGTGACGCGGTCGGCAACCAGCGACGAGGGATCGAGCATCAGCGACAGCGCGAGCGACGCCTTCATGTGCTTGTGCAGCCGGTAGAAGCCCGGGCCGATCCGACGGGACCGCTCGTCGGCGTCGGCCGCCGCGGTGAACGCGCCGACGCTCTCGACCACGCCGGCGCTGCGCAGCCGCTCGCCGATCCGCGACAGCGTGTCGCCTTGGCGCACCTCGACGACGACGGTGCCCGAGCCCGACCCCGAGTAGTCGGACGGCGAGCCGAACAGGTTGCGCAGCCCGTCGGCGCCGCGGACCACTCCGAGCACCCCGATGGCGAGCGCGCCGACGACGACGAACGCGATCACGACCACGGCGATGCGCCGCGCGCGGTAGTTGGGCCGCGACTCGTCGACGGTCTCCAGACCGATGCCGAGGTCGTCCGTCACCGCAACATCAGATCATCACCGGGTCGCCGGCGGGCTCGCCGGTGGCGCGTTCGCGGTCGAGTGCCGCGTCGAGCAGTACGACGGCCGCGGCGGCGTCGACCGATCCGCGGGCCGCCCGGGCGCTGCGGCCGGCGGACCGCAGGCCGCGGGTCGCCGTCACCGTCGTCAGGCGCTCGTCGACGAGCCGCACCGGCACCGGGGCGATCCGCCGGGCGAGCGCGGCGGCGTACTCGCGCGCGTCGAGAGTCGACGCCGAGTCGGTGCCGCGCAACGTCCGCGGCAGCCCGACGATCACCTCGACCGCCTCGCGTTCGGCGATCAGGGTGGCGAGCGCCTCGAGATCCGACCCCGCCCGCGGGTCCCGCCGTACGACCGTCACCGGACTGGCGAGCACGCCGGTGGGATCACTCGCGGCGACGCCGACCCGAACCGTCCCTACGTCGACGGCGATGCGTACTCCGGATCGGAACTCCACGTCACCCGGCGCCGGTGACCCGCTCGCCGACCCGGTGCCGGACCGCCGTGAGCGCGTCGTCCACCGCGTCCGGCTTGCTGCCGCCGCCCTGCGCGACGTCGTCGCGACCGCCGCCGCCACCGCCGAGAACGCCGGCCGCGACCCGCACGAGGTCGCCGGCGGCCAGGCCCAACTCGCGGCCCTTGTCGTTGACGGCGACCACGATCACCGGCCGGGCGTCCGCGACCGCGGCCATCGCGACGACGACCGGCTCGTCGGCGGGTCGCCGGCCGCGAACGTCGAGCGCGAGCTTGCGCAGGTCGTCGCCGGACGTGCCATCAGGAGCGCGATGCGCGATGAGCGCGACGCCGTGCACCGCGGTCGCGACGGCGGCGAGGTCGCCGGCCTGGTTGAGCACGCCGGCGGCGCGGACCCGCTCGACTTCCTTCTCCAGCTCGCGCACCCGCGCCAGCGTCGCGTGGATCCGCTCGACGAGCTCTTCCGGCCGCGCCTTCAACGCCTCGGTGAGCTGGCCGACGAGCGCGTGCTCGCGGGCGAGGTGGTGGAACGCGTCGGCGCCGACGAGGCCCTCGACGCGGCGGACGCCCTGCCCGATCGACGACTCGTGCAGCAGCTTCACCAAGCCGAGCTGGGTCGACCGCGCCGCATGGGTGCCGCCACACAGCTCGCGCGCGTAGTCGCCGACCTCGACGACGCGCACGGCCTCGCCGTACTTCTCGCCGAACAGCGCGAGCGCGCCGATCCGCCGCGCCTCGTCCTGGGTGGTGACGAACGCGCGGATCGGCAGGTCGTCGAGCAGCACCGCGTTGACCTCGGCCTCGACGTCGGCGAGGACGCTCTCCGCCACGGCGCCGGGCGAGGAGAAGTCGAACCGGAACCGGCCGGCGTCGTTGAGCGAGCCGGCCTGCGCGGCCTGCTCGCCGAGCGCCCGCCGGATGGCCTGGTGGACGAGATGCGTCGCGGTGTGCGCCCGCGAGACCGCCTTGCGGCGTTCGACGTCGACGACGGCCTCGGCCTCGCGACCGACGACGACCTCGCCGGAGACGACGCGGCCGCGATGCACGACGAGATCGGGCAGCGGCTTCTGCGCATCGTGGATCTCGATGACCGCGCCGTCGGCGAGCCGGATCACGCCGTGGTCGGCCAGTTGGCCGCCGCCCTCGGCGTAGAACGGCGTGCGGTCGAGGACGATCTCGATGCCGGTGCCCTCGGTCGCGATGTCGACCGCGATCCCCTCGACCAGCAGGCCGCGGACGGTCGCCGCGGTCTCGATCTCGACGTAGCCCGTGAACGTGCTCGACCCGGCCCGGTCGAGCAGCGAGCGGTAGACGGTCACGTCGGCGTGGCCGGTCTTGCGTTCCTGCGCGTCGCGCTTGGCCCGCTGCCGCTGCTCGTCCATGAGCCGGCGGAAGCCCTCTTCGTCGACCGAGAGACCCTGCTCGCGGGCCATCTCCAAGGTGAGGTCGATCGGGAAGCCGTAGGTGTCGTGCAACGCGAACGCCTCCCCGCCCGGCAGCTGCGCCTCGCCCCGCCCGCGCACGTCCGCGATCACCTTGTCGAACAACGTCGAGCCGGTGCGCAACGTCGTCAGGAACGCTTCTTCTTCTTGTGCCGCAACGGCTTCGATGCGTACCTGGTCGCTCAGCAGCTCGGGATAGGACTCCCCCATCGCCGTGCACGTCGTCGCGACGAGCTCGGTCAGCGACGGCCGATCCGCGCCGAGCAACCGGAGATTGCGGACCACGCGGCGCAGCATCCGCCGCAGCACGTACCCGCGCCCTTCGTTGCCCGGTACGACGCCGTCGGCGATGAGCATCGTCGTCGTCCGGGTGTGATCCGCGACGACCCGCAGCCGCACGTCGGACTTCTCGTCGTCGCCGTAGCGGGCGCCGGTTATGCCGCTCGCCCGGTCGATCAGCGGGCGCAACAGATCGGTCTCGAAGACGTTGTCGACACCCTGCAACAGCACGGCCATGCGTTCGAGACCCATGCCGGTGTCGATGTTCTTCGCCGGCAGGTCGCCCGCGATGTCGAAGTCGACCTTGGACCGCACCGCGGCGAGGTCGTCCTGCATGAACACGAGGTTCCAGACCTCGAGGTAGCGCTCCTCGTCGGCGACCGGGCCGCCGTCACGGCCGTGCTCCGGGCCGCGGTCGAAGTAGATCTCCGAGCACGGGCCGCCCGGGCCGGGCACGCCCATGTGCCAGTAGTTGTCTTCGAGGCCGCGGCGCTGGACCCGCTCCGGCGGCAGCCCGACGACACGCGTCCAGATGTCGAACGCCTCGTCGTCGTCCTGGTAGACGGTCGCCCACAACCGCTCGGCGTCGAAGCCGTAGCCGCCGCCGTCGACCGGCGTCGTCAGCAGCTCCCACGCGAGTGGGATCGCGCCTTCCTTGAAGTAGTCGCCGAACGAGAAGTTGCCGTTCATCTGGAAGAACGACAAGTGCCGGGTCGTCGTACCGACGATGTCGATGTCGACGGTCCGGACGACCTTCTGCACGCTCGTGGCGCGCGCGTACGGCGCCGGCGCCTGCCCGAGGAAGTACGGCTTGAACGGCACCATGCCGGCGTTGACGAGCAGCAGCGTCGGATCGTCGGCGATCAGCGACGCCGACGGCACCACCGTGTGCCCGTTGCGTTCGAAGAAGGCGAGGAACCGCGACCGGATGTCGGCGGACCTCATCGGACCGACCTGATCCCGCTCGGCGGCGCGACGGTCTCGTCCGGGCCGTCCTGGTCGAGACCCAGCGCGTGCCGCAACTCGTCCTCGCGTGCGGCGGCGAGCGCCTGCACCTCCGCCCACCACAGCGCGACCCGCTCACCCGCGCCGCCGAGCTGACCGGCCATGCCTTCCGGCGTCCACCGGTGCAGCGCCGCCGAGGCGCGCCGTACGGCGAGCACTCCCGCCGTCGCGCCGAGCGCGACGTAGAACAACCGCCTCATCCTTTACCCCGTGTCCGCCGCTCGGCTTTCATCTCTTTCTTGACCCGGCGCTTCACTTCGTCCTCGCGCTTGTCGCCCATCGCGCGGCGCACGCCGTAGGAGAACGCGGCGACCTTGATGACCGGCGAGCCGAGCGTCGCGGCGAACACCGAGGTGAGCGCGGAGACGTTCGCGGACGCGGTCTGCACGTTGGCGGTGATCGCGTCGACGCGTTCGAGCTCGGTGTTGATGTGCACGACCGACGTCGTGACCTCGCCGAGCAGCGGGACGGTCTGGTCGGTGACCCCGGCGACGAGCTTGCCGGCCTCACCGACGACCTTGCCCAGCTTGACCAGGACGTAGCCGATGAACAGGACGAGCACGCCCCAGAACACCGCGACGATGAGACCGGCGACTTCGCCGCCGGACAGCCCGCTCGCCATCGTGCTCATGAGTCCTTCTGCTCCTCTGTCTGGCCGCGGACGGCGCCGCGCAGCGCGGCCAGTCGCGCCGCGATCGTCCGCTCGGCACCCCGGTCGGCGGGGTGGTAGTAATCCCGGCCGGCGACGGCATCCGGCGCGTACTGCTGCTGGACTACACCGTCCGGGAAGTCATGAGGGTATCGGTAGCCCTTCCCGTGCTGCAGTTTCTTTGCACCCGGGTAGTGGGAGTCGCGCAGGTGCGCCGGCACAGCACCGGCCAACCCGGCCCGTACGTCGGCCGTCGCCGCCTCGATCGCCCGGATCACCGCGTTGCTCTTCGGCGCCAGCGCGAGGTAGATCGTCGCCTCGGCGAGGTTGAGCCGGCCCTCGGGGAGGCCGATCAGCTGCACCGCCTGCGCGGCGGCCACGGCGACGCTCAACGCCTGCGGGTCGGCCAGCCCGATGTCTTCGCTGGCGAGGATCACCAGGCGGCGCGCGATGAAGCGCGGGTCCTCCCCCGCCTCGATCATCCGGGCGAGGTAGTGCAGCGACGCATCGACGTCGCAGCCGCGGATGCTCTTGATGAACGCGCTGGTGACGTCGTAGTGCTGGTCGCCCTCGCGGTCGTAGCGCACCGCCGCCCGGTCGATGGACTGTTCGAGCGTCGCCAGGTCGATCGCGCTCTTTCTCGTCGCCTCAGCCGCGCCGGCGCCGGCTTCCAGCGCGGTCAGCGCCCGGCGGGCGTCGCCGCCGGCGACCCGGAGCAGGTGGTCGAGCGCGTCGTCGTCGAGGGTGAGCCGCCCGCCCAGCCCGCGCTCGTCCTGCAGGGCGCGCGCGACGAGGACGCGGATGTCGCCGTCGTCCAGCGGCTCCAGCGTCAGCAGCAGCGATCGCGACAGCAACGGCGAGATGACCGAGAAGAAGGGGTTCTCGGTGGTCGCGCCGACGAACGTCACCAGCCCGGCCTCCACGCCGGGCAGCAGCGCGTCCTGCTGCGACTTGGTGAACCGGTGCACCTCGTCGACGAACAAGACGGTCCGCTCGCCGGTCATGCCGAGCCGGTCCTTGGCCTCGTCGACCGCCGCGCGGACGTCCTTCACCCCGGCCGTGACCGCGGACAGCTCGACGAACAGCCGCCCGGCGGCGAGCAGCCGGGCGATCGTGGTCTTGCCGCTGCCGGGCGGCCCCCAGAGCAACACGCTCGTCGTACCGCCGCCTTCGACCAGCCGGCGCAGCGGCGAGCCGGGGCCGAGCAGGTGCTGCTGGCCGACCACCTCGTCGAGCGTCGCCGGGCGCAGCCGGGCGGCCAAGGGCGCGACGGCCCGCGCGGCCTCCGCCGCGGCCGCCGCGAAAAGGTCGCCGGACACCGCCCGCGAGCCTATGCCGAGCGTGCCGGGAGGAATTGTCCCCGGCGCGGCGAAGCGTGATGTCGACCCATCACGGAGGGACTCCAGTGAAGCGTTCCATCATTCTCGCCACGACCGCCGTCACCGGCCTGGGCGCCATCGCCCTCAGCCTGACGCCCGCGAGCGGCGCGGGGGTGAGGCCGGGCGCCATCAAGTTCGGCGTGCCGCGCATCGTCGACCCGATCCACGTCTACGGCGAGCCCGACATCAAGGTCGCGCCCAACGGGACGGTCTACGTCTCGGGCCCGCAGGGCACCGGCACCCAGCGCTCGATCTGGAACGCGTCCTACGACAACGGCGACTCCTACCGCCTCGTCCAGGACAACAAGACCGGTACGGCGTACCCCTCCGCCGCGATCCCGACCAAGTCGACGATGGGCCCCGGCGGCGGTGACACCGAGCTTGCCGTCGACCGGCACAGCAACGTCTACTACGCCGACCTTTACGCGCTGGCCTGCTTCACCACGGCCTATTCGCGCGACAACGGCAAGACCGTCAGCTCGACGCCGCTCGGCTGCGACTCACCCGGTGCGGACCGCCAGTGGTTCGGCGTCTACGACCCGGCGCCGTCCGATCACACGATCTCGCCGTACAAGGGCCCGAAGCCGCTCGTGTACTTGAAGTACACCGACGAGGGCGCGAGCAGCGGCTCGCGGGTCGACTACACCGACGGCAGCGACCCGGGCAACTGGCACACCAACGACAAGGCGACGCAGATCGCGCCCGGCGGCGGCTACAGCCCGACCGACGCGCCCGTCGCGATCGACCAGCACACCGGCGACATGCTCACCGTGGTCATGAAGGGCGGCGGCATGGCGCTCGCCATCGGCGAGCCCGCTAAGGACGGGTCCGCGCACCTCAACATGCGCTACGAGACGATCATGCCGAACGTGCTCGGCGGCGACCCCAACACGCTGTTCCCCGGCTTCGCCGAGGACGGCGGCCGCAACCTGTACGTCGTCTGGGTCGGCGGCAAGGACTACCAGGTCTACTACTCCTACGCGAAGCCGCTCGCGAACGGCCGCGACTGGGGTAAGTGGAGCGCGCCGATCAAGATCAACCGGCCGCCGTCTGCCGTGAACCTCATGCCGTGGGTCGCCGGTGGCCGCGACGGGATCATCGACGTGGTCTGGTACGGCACCGACAAGACGCTCGCGCAGCTCGGTTCGAAGGGCCCGTCCGCGAAGGCCAACCAGCAGTGGTGGACGTGGTTCGCGCAGGTCGACAAGGCCGCCTCGAGCAGGCCGCACATCGTGCAGTCGGTCGCGAGCCAGCACCCGATGCACTACAACGACATCTGCATGATGGGCACCGGCTGCATCACCGCGACCGGCAACCGCAACATCGCCGACTTCTTCGAGGTCGTCATCGACAACCAGGGCCGCGCGCGCATCGTCTACACCGACACCTCGAACGGCCTGGCGTCGGTGCTCGGCAACGTCGAGGCGGCCGACCACCCGGGTGCCGCGGTGGTGACGGTCGCGACGCAGATGACCGGTCTCAACGCGTGGACCGGCAAGCCGTTGAAGGCGACCGAGTCGCAGGCGCCGGTCGCGCAGATCACCGACCCCGCGGGCGACGCGCGTTACCCGGTGCTCGGCGGCACGTCCGTCGCTGGTGCCGACATCGAGAAGATCTCGATGGCCCGCAACAGCAAGGAACTGAAGATCACGGTGACGACGGCGCACGGGACGCTGGCCGACGCGGCGAAGGCCGCGGCGGCGCCGTATGGCCGGCTGGTCGTGCGCTGGCAGATGGGCAACACGCTGTACCACGCGGGTGTCGACATGGACGCCAGCGGCGCGGGCCAGCCGTCGTTCTACGCCGGCAAGACCGCGAGCACCGACTCGTGCTCGGTGTCGGCGTGTGACCCGCACACGCTCGACTACATCGCCCCGCCGCTGCAGGGCGCGGTCGCGGCGACCGGCACGATGCAGGCCGGCCAGAACACGATCTACACGATCCACGTGCCGCTGTCGGCGATCGGCAACCCGTCGTCGAAGAGCCTGCTCGAAGAGGTCGAGGGCTACGTCTTCGCCGCGCCCGGCCCGGGCAGCACGCCGGACACCAAGGCGCAGAGCGACGGCGACGAGGTTCCGCTCGAGCTCGAAGGCACGAAGTCGTTCAACTTCGAGGCGGCCGCGGCCAAGCACGGCACGTTCGCGGGCGTCGTACTGCCCGAGGTGCTGCTGCTCCCGCTGGTCGGCCTGGCGGCGCTCGCGCGCCGTCGCCGCCGCACCGCCTAGTCGCGCCGTACCGTCAATCGCGCGCTGGTTCGCCTAGAAGCGAACCAGCGCGCGATTGCGTTCAGCTCTCAGGCTTGGCGTCGATGCCGGCTTCCTTGCGCTGCTGAGTTGTGATCGGCGTCGGCGCGCCGGTGAGCGGGTCGCCGCCGCTGCTCGCCTTCGGGAACGCCATCACCTCGCGGATCGCATCGGTCCCCGCCAGCGTCGCCGCCAGCCGGTCCAGCCCGAACGCGATCCCACCGTGCGGCGGCGGCCCGAACTTGAACGCCTCCAACAGGAATCCGAACTTGCTCTCGGCCTCGTCTCGCGACAAGCCGATGACGTCGAAGACCCGCTGCTGCATCTCCCCGCGGTGAATACGGATCGACCCGCCACCCAGCTCCATCCCGTTGCCGACGACGTCGTACGCCCGCGCCAGCGCATGCTCGGGGTCGGTGTGGAACGTCTCCGCCCAGTCCTGCGTCGGCGCCGTGAACGGGTGGTGCACAGCGGTCCACCGCGCGGTCTCGCCGACCGCCGGGTTGTCCGCCGACACGGGCTCGAACATCGGCGCGTCGACCACCCAGAGGAACCGCCACTCCCCCTCGCGGATCAGCCCCCGCTGCTTGCCGACCGCGTTGCGCAGCGCGCCGAGCAGCTCCAGCGTCGTCCGGCGCGGTCCGGCCGCGAACAGCACAGCGTCGCCCGGCTCCGCACCGGCCGCTTTCGGCAGTGCTTCGAGCCGCTCCGGCTCCAGCTTCGTGATCGAGCCGCGCAGCTCGCTGCCGTCCTCCGGGACGAGCAGCCAGGCGATGCCCTTCGCGCCGCGCGACCGCGCCCACTCCTGCCAGCCGTCGAGCTCCTTGCGGGTGTACGACGCCCCGCCGGGCACGACGACCGCGCCGACGTGCTCGGCCTGGAACACCCGGAACTCGGTGCCGGCCATGTGCTCGGTCAGGTCGACGAGCTCCAGGTCGAAACGCAGGTCCGGCTTGTCGGTGCCGTAGCGGCGCATCGACTCCGCGTAGGTCAGCCGCGGGAACGGCGTCGGCAGCTCGACGCCGAGAATCTCGCGCCACAACGCGGCGATCAGCTCTTCGCTGAGCGCGTAGACGTCTTCCTCGTCGAGAAACGACATCTCGATGTCGAGCTGGGTGAACTCCGGCGTCCGGTCGGCGCGCGAGTCCTCGTCGCGGAAGCAGCGCGCGATCTGGTAGTACCGCTCCAGGCCGGCGACCATCAGCAGCTGCTTGAACAGCTGCGGCGACTGCGGCAGCGCGTACCAATGTCCCGGCTGCAGCCGCACCGGCACCAGGAAGTCGCGCGCGCCTTCCGGCGTCGACCGGGTGAGGTACGGCGTCTCGATGTCGAGGAACCCGTGCTGCTCCATGACCCGGCGAATAACCGACACGATCCGGGCCCGGGTGCGCATCGCCTGTGCTGGACCGGTACGGCGCAGGTCGAGGTAGCGGTAGCGCCAGCGGGTCGTCTCGTCGACACCGGACTCGATCGCGTCCGAGCCGTGGATCGGGAACGGCGGCGTCTCCGACTCGCTCAGCGTCACGACATCGCGAGCGATGACCTCGATGTCGCCGGTCGGCAGCTCCGGGTTCTCGTTGCCGGCCTTGCGCATCGCGACGGTCCCGGTGACCTGCACGCACCACTCGCTGCGCAGCGCCCGCGCCGCGTCGAGGTCGCGCAGCACGACCTGGACGACGCCGCTGCCGTCGCGCAGGTCGACGAACGTGACGCCGCCGTGGTCGCGGCGGGTCGCCACCCAACCGGTGAGCACCACGTCGGTGCCCTCGTGGTCGCGGCGCAGCGTGCCCGCGCCGTGGGTCCGGATCACGTCAACCTCTTCTCGATGTGCTCGACGACGCTGTCGAGGGCGACCGGCTCCTGCTCACCGGTCCGTAAGTCCTTTACCTGCGCGACCCCGGCGTCGAGGTCACGCTCGCCGGCCACGATGGCCAGCGTCGCACCGGAGCGATCCGCGGCCTTCATGGCGCCCTTCAAGCCGCGATCGCCATAGGCGATGTCAGCGGAGATCCCGTTGTCCCGCAACGTATTTACGACGAGGAGCAGCCGGTCTTTCGCGGCGGCGCCGAGCGGTACGGCGAACACCGTGCACGTCGCCGGCGTCGCCACGTCAAGCCCTTCGGCGCGCAACGCGAGCACGGTCCGGTCGACACCGAGGGCCCAGCCGACGCCGGGGAACGGCGGACCACCGATGGATTCGGAGAGCCCGTCGTAGCGGCCACCGCCGCCGACCGCGCTCTGCGCACCGAGCCCGCCGTGCTGCCATTCGAACGTCGTACGGGTGTAGTAGTCGAGGCCGCGGACGAGGCGCGGCGCCTCCTGCCAGGTGACGCCGAGCGCGGACAGGTGCCGGCGGACCGCGTCGTAGTGCGCGCGGCAGTCGTCGCACAACGAGTCGGCGACGATCGGCGCGTCCGCGACCTGCGCCGCGACCTCCGGCCGCTTGTCGTCGAGGACTCGCAGCGGGTTGATCTCGACCCGGCGCAGCGTCTCGGCGTCGAGGTCGAGAGCGCGCAGGAAGGCTTGCAAACGCTCGCGATAGACCGGCCGGCAGGTTGCGTCACCGAGCGAGTTGAGCAGCAGTACGACGTCACGCAGGCCGAGGTCGGCGTAGGCGCGAGAGCCGAGCGCGACGATCTCCGCGTCGAGGGCGGGATCGTCGACGCCGAGCGCCTCGGCACCGACCTGGCTGAAGTGCCGGTAACGCCCGGCCTGCGGCCGCTCGTAGCGGAAGAACGACCCTGAGTACCACAGCTTCACCGGCAGCTGCCCGGCGTACAGGCGGTGCTGTACGGCGGCGCGGACGACCCCGGCGGTGCCCTCCGGGCGCAGCGTCACGTGGTCGTCGCCGCGGGTGACGAAGGAGTACATCTCCTTGGTCACGACGTCGGTGGACTCGCCGACGCCGCGCTCGAACAGCGCGGTCTCCTCGAACACCGGCGTCTCGACGTAGCCGTAACCGGCGAGCCGCAAGGGGCGCGCCATCGCCTCGCGGACCGCGAGGTAGACCTCGGAGTCCGGCGGCAGCAGATCGAAGGTGCCCTTGGGCGCGGTGAAGCTCATCTCACATTCCGCGGACCGGCGGCGTGGCACCGACGAGGTCGAGCAGGAACGGGTTGGTCGCGCGCTCCCGCCCGATCGTGGTGTCGGGACCGTGCCCAGGCCGGACGACGGTCTCGTCGGGCAGCGCCAGCGGCACCCGGCGCAAAGACGACTGCATGTCGTCCCACGAGCCGCCGGGCAGGTCGGTGCGGCCGATCGAGCCGGCGAACAGGAGATCGCCGGAGAACAGCTCGCCGCCGGTGCCGAACACGGTCGACCCGGGGGTGTGCCCGGGAGTGGCGTCGATGCGGATCGCCAGGCCGGCCAGCTCGATCACCTCTCCGTCGACCAGCTCGCGGACGTCGTCCGGCTCGGCCCACTCGAGCCGGCCGAGGATCGGGGTGCCGGAGGGCTGGCCGATCGACGGCGCCGGATCGCTCAGCATGCCCCGGTCGGCCGGGTGGATGAGCGCCGGCACGTCGCGAGCGCCGCAGACCGGGACGACCGACCAGGTGTGGTCGATGTGGCCATGGCTCAGCAGCACCGCGACCGGCCGGAGGCGGTGCTCGGCGAGCACGTCGTCGAGCGGGCCCTCGGCGCCGTGGCCGGGGTCGATGACGATGCACTCCTCGCCAGCCGCGGGTGCCACCACCCAGCAGTTCGTCTGCCACGGGCCGGCAGGGAATCCGACGACGAGCAACGAATGTCCTCCCCTTGCGACGGTGTGGTTGCCGAGCCTACCGACGTGCCGCGCGGCTCAGGTCGCTCTCAGCCGGAGCCTCCTAGACTGTCCGGCGTCGTACCGCGTCGGCCGCGCCTGGCCGTTCCGCTCTGACCTGGAGGACCCGTGGCCCGCAGCCGACAGCGCGAGCGTGAGCTCGCCCGCCGCCGCTACGAGCGCCGCCGGCTGCGCGAGCAGCAGGCCCGAGCCCGGCGCCGGCACCGCAACACGGTGATCGGCGCGACCGCCGGCACCCTCGCCGTGATCGTCGGCCTGGTGTTCCTGGTCATCTGGCTCACCGGCGGCGACGACACGTCGAAGCTCAAGGCGACCTCGACGCCTTCGCCGTCCACTCCCGCGGGGAGCTGCGCGCCGATCACGCCGAACCCGCCGGCCAAGGACCAGCCCACGGTCCCGCCGGTGACGACGAAACCCGCGACGCTTCAGGTCAAGGACGTCAAGGTCGGCACCGGCGCTGCGGCGAAGAAGGGCTCCAGCCTGTCGGTCACCTACATCGGCATCTCCTGCAGCACCGGCAAGGTGTTCGACGCGTCGTACGAGCACGGCGGCACGCCGTTCACCGTGTCGCCGCTCGGCAGCGCCGGGGTCATCGCCGGGTGGAACCAGGGCCTGATCGGCGTCAAGGCGGGCGGGATCCGCGAGCTGATCATCCCGCCGGCGCTCGGCTACGGGCCGCAGGGCAGCGGCTCGATCGCGCCCAACGAAACCCTCATCTTCCTCGTCACGGTGAAGTCGGTGAAGTGATGAATCGATCGCGTCTTCTGCTCGTGACGGCCGCGCTGGGCCTGCTCGCCGCCGGCTGCGGCGGCGGCTCCTCGGGGGGCAAGGTCACGACGACCGGCGGCTGCGCCGACGCCGTGCCCACGCCGTCCGGCACCCCGCAGCACTACTCCAGCGAGCCGCCGCTCTGCATCGATCCGGCGACCTACACCGCGACGATCGTGACCAACCAGGGGACGATCGTCGCGGCGCTCGACGGCAAGAACGCGCCGCACACCGTCAACTCGTTCGCGTTCCTCGCCGAGCACCACTACTTCGACAAGTCGCCGTGCCACCGGCTGACGACGACGGGCATCTACGTGCTGCAGTGCGGCGACCCGAGCGGTCAGGGCACCGGCGGCCCCGGATACACCATCCCGGACGAGAACCTCACCGGCGCGACGTACCCGGCGGGCACGCTGGCGATGGCCAACACCGGCCAGCCGCACACCGGCGGCAGCCAGTTCTTCTTCTGCTACGCCGACACGCCGCTGCCGCCGCAGTACACGCCGTTCGGCAAGGTGACGACTGGCCTCGAGGTACTGCAGGCGATCGCGAAGAACGGCGAGGACGACGCGAACGGCCCCGGCGACGGCCACCCGAAGAAGCCCGTCGTGATCCAAAGCTTCACCGTCGCCAAGGCGTAGCTACACGCCCGAGGTGATCCGGTAGGCGTCGTACACGCCTTCGACGTTGCGGACCAGCCGGAGCAGATGGCCGAGGTGCTTGGTGTCGCCCATCTCGAACGTGAACCGGGAGAAGGCGACGCGGTCCCGCGACGTCGTCACCGACGCGGACAGGATGTTCACGTGCGCGTCGGACAGCACCCGCGTGACGTCCGAGAGCAGCCGGGTGCGGTCGAGCGCCTCGACCTGGATCGCGACCAGGAACACCGAGCCAGCGGTCGGCGCCCACTCGACCTCGATCAGCCGATCGGGTTGCGTCGCGAGGTGGTCGACGTTGACGCAGTCGCCGCGGTGGACGGACACGCCGTTGCCGCGGGTGACGAACCCGACGATCTCGTCGCCCGGGACCGGGGTGCAGCAGCGTGCCAGCTTGACCCACACGTCGCGGGCGCCCTTGACGACGACGCCGGGATCACCGGCCGGCCGCGGCCGCGCCTGCGTCCGGGTGGGGACGGCGGTCTCGGCGATGTCCTCGACGGCGCCTTCCGGACCGCCCAGTGCCTGCACCAAGCGCTGTACGACGGTCTGCGCGGACAGGTGGCCTTCGCCGACGGCGGCATAGAGCGCCGCGACGTCCGGGTACCGCAGGTCCTTCGCAAGCGAGACCAGCGCGTCGCCGCCCATCAGCCGCTGCAACGGCAAGCCCTGCTTGCGCATCATCCGGCTGATCGCGTCCTTGCCTTCTTCGATCGCGTCTTCGCGCCGCTCGCGTGCGAACCACTGCCGCAGCTTGTTGCGCGCCCGCGGTGACTTGACGAACGACATCCAGTCGCGGCTCGGGCCGTAGGTCTCGGCCTTCGACGTGACGATCTCGACGACGTCGCCGTTCTCCAACGTCGACTCGAGCGGCACCAGCCGGCCGTTGACCCGCGCACCGACGCAGCGATGGCCGACTTCGGTGTGCACGGAGTAGGCGAAGTCGACCGGCGTCGCGCCGGCCGGCAACGCCGTGACATCGCCCTTCGGCGTGAAGACGAACACCTCTTGCGCGTGCAGGTCGAAGCGCAGCGAGTCGAGGAACTCCCCCGGGTCCTGCGTCTCGCGCTGCCAGTCGACGAGCTGGCGCAGCCAGGTCATGTCCTGCTGGCCGCCGTACTGCTCCTTGTACTTCCAGTGCGCGGCGATGCCGTACTCGGAGCGTTTGTGCATCTGGTGGGTACGGATCTGCACTTCGACGGTCTTGCCGTCCGGCCCGATGACCGTCGTGTGCAACGACTGGTACATGTTGAACTTGGGCATCGCGATGTAGTCCTTGAACCGGCCCGGCACCGGCGACCACATCGTGTGAATCACGCCGAGTGCGGCGTAGCAGTCGCGCTCGGTCTCGACCAGCACCCGCAGCCCGACGAGGTCGTAGATGTCGGCGAAGTCGCGGCCGCGCACGATCATCTTCTGGTAGATCGAGTAGTAGTGCTTCGGCCGGCCGGTCACCGCCGCCTTGATCTTCGCGGTCCGCAACTCGCCCTGCACCTGCTCGGTGACGCGGGAGAGGAACGTGTCGCGCGCCGGCGCTCGCTCCGCGACCAACCGCACGATCTCGTCGTAGCGCTTCGGGTAGAGCGCGGCGAACGAGCAATCTTCGAGTTCCCACTTGATCGTGTTCATGCCGAGCCGGTGCGCCAGCGGCGCGTAGATCTCCAACGTCTGCTTCGCGGTGCGCTGTTGCTTCTCCAACGGCATGTGCTTCAACGTCCGGACGTTGTGCAGCCGGTCGGCGAGCTTGAGGATCAGCACCTTGGCGTCGCGGGCCATCGCGACGACCATCTTGCGGATCGTCTCGGCCTCGGCGGACTCGCCGTACTTGACCTTGTCGAGCTTCGTCACGCCGTCGACGAGCATCGCGACCTCGTCGCCGAACTCGCGGCGGATGTCGGCGACCGACATCGTCGTGTCCTCGACGGTGTCGTGCAGCAGCGCGGCGCAGATCGTCGCCTCTTCCATGCCGAGCTCGGCGACGATCACCGCGACCGCGAGCGGGTGGGTGATGTAGGGGTCGCCGCTGCGCCGGAACTGCCCGCGATGGCAGCGCTCGGCGACCTCGTAGGCCCGCTGCACGATCCGGGTGTCGGCCTTGGGATGGATTGCCCGGAGGGTCTTGAACAGCGGCTCCAACTCGGGCGCCGGCGTCGACTTCGGGCCGCCACCGAGGCGGCCGAGCCGGGATCGGACCCGGTTGGTGCCCGGTTCGTCGGGCGGCACCGGCAGGGGCGCGGGTTCGGGCGCGGCTACAGGCGGGGACGCGGGCGCGGCAGGACGAGGTTCCTCGACCGCTACCGGTGCCGGGTCCTCCGTCACAAAATCGAGTTTAGGCCCGCACCAGCGCGTGCACGTCGAGGTCGGCAAGACGGGCCCGACCGTCGAGGAAGAGCAGCTCGAGCAGCACGCTGACCCCGACGACCTCGCCGCCCGCCCGGGTGATGAGGTTCGCGGCGGCCCGCGCCGTACCTCCGGTGGCGAGTACGTCGTCGACGATCAGCACCCGGTCGCCGGGCGCGAACGCGTCCGCCTGCACCTCGAGCACCGCCTCGCCGTACTCGAGCGCGTACGCCGCGGACAGCGTGGGGCCGGGCAGCTTGCCGACCTTGCGCAGCGGTACGACGCCGGCACCGAAGTGGTAGGCGACCGGCGCGGCGAGCAGGAATCCGCGGGCTTCGATGCCGGCGACCTTGTCGATCGTGCCGCGGCCGTGATGGGCGACGATCGCGTCGACGGCTCCGGCGAACGCGACGTGGTCGGCGAGCAGCGGGTTGATGTCCTTGAACGCGATGCCGGGCCGCGGGTAGTCCGGCACCTCCCGGACCCGTTCGGCCAGCAGCGCGGCGAGGTCCAGGCTCACCGGCGCTTCTTCGGCCGCCCTCCGCGCCCACCGGGACGGCCACCGCGGTTCCGCCGCTGCTGGGCGGCGCCCGGCCGCGCGCCCGGACGCGGGCCCGGGCCGGGCGCGGTGCGCGGTCGCTCGACCGGTTCCGGCGCGGCGTCGTCGTCGAGCACCGCCGTCACCGTCGGCGTGGCCGCCGCCTGGGTGCCGCCCGTCGACGGCTTGGCCGGCACGGCCGCGGCCGCAGGCTCGCGCACCCTGCGGGCCTCGACCCGCCGGGCGAGCTGCTGGTAGACCGGCTCGCGTTCCTTCAGGTCGGTCACGATCGGTGTCGCGATGAAGATCGACGAGTAGGCGCCGGACGCGAGACCGATCATCAGCGCGAGGGCGAGGTCCTTGAGCGAACCCGCGCCGAGCAGGCCGGCGCCGATGACCAACAGGCCGACGACCGGCAGCAGCGCGATGATCGACGTGTTGATCGACCGGACCAGCGTCTGGTTGACCGCGAGGTTCGCGGCGTCGGTGAACGTCATCCGGCTGCCGCCGGCGAGGCCAGCGGTGTTCTCGCGCACCTTGTCGAACACGACGACGGTGTCGTAGAGCGAGTAACCGAGGATCGTCAGCAGCGCGATGACCGTGGACGGGCTGACTTCGAACCCGACGAGCGAATAGATCCCGGCCGTGATCAGCAGGTCGTGCAGCAGCGCGATGATCGCCGCCAGCGCCATCTTCCACTCGAACCGGAACGAGAGGTAGATGATGACGGCGATCAGGAAGAACACCAGGCCGTAGATCGCCTTCTTGGTGATCTGCGATCCCCAGGTCGAGCCGACCGACTGGCTGTTGACGTCGGACTCCTGCAGGCCGAACTTCGTCGCGATCGAGGTAACCACCTTCGCGACGACGTCGTTGCCGGCGGTCTGTGGCAGCGTCTTCGTCTCGATCCGGAACCGCTGGTCGGATCCGCTACCGGTGACCGTGACGACCTCAGGCGTGACGCCGGCCGCCGTGATCGCGGCGCGCGCGTCGGAGATCGAGTGCCCGGCCTTCGGGAACTGGAAGACGACGCCACCCTTGAAGTCGATCGACGGGTGCAGCCCGCGGACCAGGATCGAGACGATCGAGAGCAGCATGACCGCTCCCGAGATCGCGTACCAGAGGTTGCGGCGGGCGACGAAGTTGTAGGACAGCTCGCCCCGGTAGAGCCGAGTCGCGAACGACTCGCGGTGGCCTTCGCGTGCCATCTCAGGCCTCCCTCGGCTCGAGGATGGCACCGGACCGGGCCCGGCCGACGCCGGTCCAGGCCGCGCCGGCGTCGAACGCGCGACGCCGTGCCATCACCGACAGCAACGGCTTCGTGAAGCAGAAGACGATGAACAGATCGGACAGCGTCGACATGCCCAGGGTGAACGCGAAGCCGCGGACGTCGCCGATCGAGACGAGATACAGCACGATCGCGGCAAGCAGCGACACGGCGTCGGCGGAGATGATCGTCCGGCGGGCGCGCGGCCAGGCCCGTTCGACGGCGCTGCGCATCCGTTTGCCCTCGCGGACTTCGTCGCGGATGCGTTCGAAGTAGACGACGAACGAGTCGGCGGTGATGCCGACCGCGACGATGAAGCCGGCGATGCCCGGCAGCGACAGCGTGTAACCGAGCGACGAGTGTCCGAGCAGCGTCGTCACGGCGTACAGCAACGCCCCGGACAGCGCGAGGCTGGCGACAGTGACGAAGCCGAGGGCGCGGTAGTAGAGCAACGAATACAGGACGACGAGCCCGAGCCCGATGACGCCGGCGATGAGGCCGCCGCGCAGCTGCGCCGAACCGAGCGTCGCCGACACCGTGGTGCTGTCGAGCTTGTCGAGCTTGAGCGGCAGCGCGCCGTACTTCAGCACGTTGGCCAGCGAGTTCGCCTCGTCCTGGCTGAACCGGCCGGTGATCCGCGTGTCGCCGGCGATGCCGTCGTTCTGCGTGACCGGAGCGGACTCCACCTCGCCGTCGAGGACGACCGCGATCATGTTGCAGCCCTTCGGCGGCTGGCATCGATCGTTGGCGCCCGAGGGGTCCGCCTCGTAGGACTTCTTGGTCAGGTTGAACCAGTCGTCCGAGCCCTTGCCCTTCCAGTGCAACTGCACGAACCATTCGTTGGTCTGCGGGTCGATCGTCGCGTCGGCACCGCCGATCTCGGTGCCCTCGACGCCGGCCTTGTCGAGCAGGTACTTCGTCGACTTGTCCTTGCTGCAGGCGACGATGTAGTGCTTCGGGTCGTCGTTGCCCTTGGTCGGGCTCGCGCCGGCGTTCGGATCGTTGCAGTTATACGACGCCCACGCCTGAGCAGCAGCCGCGAGATCGGCCGAGTCGGTGTTGGGCACCGGCGTCACGCTGTCCACGCTGGCGGTCGGCGACGGAGACGCCGCGGCCGAAGCCGTCGCGCTCGGGCTCGGGCTCGGCGTCGCGCTCGCAGCGAGCAAGGCCGACGGAACCCGGTCGTGCGACGTCGTCTTCGTCGCGGTCGGCTTAGCGGTCGGCTTGACCGATGCCGTTGGGCTCGCGGACGGCGCGGGAGTCGGAGTCAGCGGGCCGTTCGGGGTGAACGCGAGGACCTGACGGAAGCGCAGCAGCGCGGTCTGATCCAGCCGCTCCAACTGCCGGCCGTTTGCACCCGGCGCGGACACGATGATCGTGTTGTTGCCCTGCGTGTTGATGCTCGCGCCGCCGACACCGGCGCCGTCCACGCGGTTGCGGATGATGTTCACGGCCTGGTCGAGCGCACCCGCGGTGAGCTTCTGCCCGTGCAGCGGCGTCGCCTGCAGGATGACCTGGGTGCCGCCCTGCAGGTCGAGACCCAGCTTCGGGGTCGTCGACGGGCCTAAGAAGACGCCGAGGTAGAGCGCGACCAGCAGGCCCGCGACGAGCGCGAGCATGCGCCCTGGTCGAGGCGCCCTCGAAGGTGGTGGTGCCACTGGTGTCGCTTCCTTCCAGGTTCAGCCGGTGCCGTTACGGCGTTTCCGCGCTTGTGGTGTCGTCGCCGGGCGAGTCGGGCTCCTCCGGGCCCGGCGGTTCGACGACCCGCACGATGGCCTGCCGGAGGAACTTGCTGTGCACGCCCGGAGCGATCTCGAGAGTCACGGTCTCGTCGTCCATGTCGACCACGTGCGCGATGAGGCCGGCGGTGGTCACGACCTCGGCGCCGACGTCGATCGCCTTGCGCTGTTCGAGCATCCGGCGCTGCTTGCTGCGCTGCGACCGGCTGAACATGACAACGACCAGGACCACCAGCCCGAGCAGGACCAGCGTCCCGTAAGGACTGCCGCTGCTCTTGCCGCCGCTGCTGGCGGCGAGCACGGTGGACGTGAGGCTGTGGGCGAGCACCGGCCGAGTCTACGGGCCATCCACCTCAAACAGGACGGCGTCGGCGGCCGAGGGTGTCGGCGGTCGCAGCCCGAGGTGCTGCCACGCGGCGGCGGTGGCGACCCGGCCGCGGGGGGTGCGGGCCAGCAGGCCGGCGCGGACCAGGAACGGTTCGGCAACGGTCTCGACGGTCTCCGGTTCCTCGGCGACCGCGACCGCCAGGGTGGTCAGTCCGACCGGACCGCCACCGAAACGCCGGAGCAGCGCGTCGAGCACCGCCATGTCGAGCCGGTCGAGGCCGAGCTCGTCGACGTCGTACACGGCGAGCGCCGCCCGGGCGACCTCGCGCGTGACGATGCCGTCCGCGCGCACCTCGGCGTAGTCGCGGACTCGGCGCAGCAGCCGGTTGGCGATCCGCGGCGTCCCGCGGGCCCGGCGCGAAATCTCCTGCGCGCCGTCGGGCCGCAGCGGCACCCCGAGCAGCGCGGCGCTGCGGACGAGCACGCGTTCGAGCTCGTCGGGCGAGTAGAAGTCGAGGTGGCCGACGAAGCCGAAGCGATCCCGCAGCGGACCCGGCAGCAACCCGGCGCGGGTGGTCGCGCCGACCAGCGTGAACGGCGCGACGTCGAGCGGGATCGCGGTCGCGCCCGGGCCCTTGCCGATGACGACGTCGACCCGGAAGTCCTCCATCGCGACGTAGAGCATCTCCTCGGCCGGCCGGGCCATCCGGTGGATCTCGTCGAGGAACAGCACCTCGCCCTCGCTGAGGGTCGACAGCAGCGCGGCGAGGTCGCCGGCCCGCTCGATCGCGGGGCCGCTGGTGATCCGCAGCGGCGCGCCGAGCTCGCTGGCGATGATCATCGCGAGGGTCGTCTTGCCGAGCCCGGGCGAACCCGACAGCAGCACGTGGTCCGGCGGCCGCTGGCGCGCCTTGGCCGCGTCGAGCACGAGGCTCAACTGCTCGCGCACCCGTTCCTGGCCGACGAACTCGTCGAGCACCTTCGGGCGCAGCGCGGCCTCGACGACGGACTCGTCGTCGGTCATGTTCGCGGACAGCACCGGCTCATTCGTCATGCGCGGCTCAGCATCCGCAGGCTGGTCTTGAGCAGTACGGCAACGTCAGGCTCGTCGCCGACGGCGAGCGCGGCTTCGGCCTCCGGGCCGACGGCGGCGAGCGCTTCGTCGACCTCGCGGGCCGACCAGCCGAGGCCGGTGAGGGCCTGGCGGAGCTGGTCGCGCCAGGCGTACGTCGGCTGGCCGGGCAGCCGGACGATCGCGTCGGCGCTGCCGCCGGCCAGCTTGTCCTTGAGCTCGAGCACGAGTCGCTGGGCCCCCTTCTTGCCGATGCCCGGCACCAGCGTGAGCGCGCCGATGTCGTCGGTCGCGACCGCGACCCGGACCGCCTCCGGCGCGTGCACGGCGAGCACCGCCTGGGCGAGCTTCGGGCCGACACCGCTGACCGACTGCAGGATGTCGAAGACCGCCCGCTCGTCGTCGGTCGCGAACCCGAAGAGGGTGAGCGAGTCCTCGCGGACGACGAGGCTGGTCGCGAGCCGGGTGTCGATGCCCGGCCGCAACGTCGCGAGAGTGGACGGGGTGCATTGCACGGCGAGCCCGACGCCCCCGACCTCGACGACCGCGACCTCGCCGGAAACCGCCGCGACCCGGCCGCTGACGCTGGCGATCATCGCGCCGCCGCCGCGGCTCGGTCTCGCGCCGCCATGGCGGCGCCGCGCCAGACCGCGCAGATGCCGAGCGCGAGCGCGTCCGCGGTGTCGGCGGGGGTCGGCGGCGCGGCCAGGCCAAGCAGCCGGGTGACCATCGCGCCGACCTGCGCCTTGTCGGCCCGCCCGTTGCCAGTCACCGCGGCCTTGACCTCGCTGGGGGTGTGCAGCGCGACCGGCACCCCGACCCGGGCGGCGGCAGCGAGCGCGATGGCGGCGGCCTGCGCCGTACCCATCACGGTGCGGACGTTGTGCTGGCTGAAGACCCGCTCGACCGCGACCAGCTCCGGCTCGAACTTCGCGATCCACGCGGTGATCTGGCCGTCGAGGTCGAGCAACCTGGTCGCGATGTCAGCCTCGGCCGGGGTGCGGGC
>Ga0207690_10000655_pt1 | contig 22145 bp, 8 predicted proteins | sample KBSC23metaG_FD_184315 | JGI IMG/M metagenome (GOLD analysis project Ga0207690, IMG submission 184315) | Corn rhizosphere microbial communities from Kellogg Biological Station, Michigan, USA - KBS C2-3 metaG (SPAdes) (version 2) | ecosystem: Host-associated > Plants > Roots > Rhizosphere > Soil ...
GGCGCACGATCGGTCCCTGCGCAGCCGGGGGAGGGAGCGAAGCGGTGCTGACCGCTATCATTCACGGTTTACCGCATGAACCAGGAACACCCCGATGCCCCCACTCCCCTGCTTCAAGGCCTACGACATTCGCGGCCGCGTGCCCGACGAGCTCGATGAAACTCTCGCCCGCAAGATCGGCCTGGGCATGGCCGGCCTGCTCGGCCCGGGACCGGTGGTGGTGGGACGTGACGTACGCCTGAGCAGCCCCGCACTGCAGGCGGCGTTGACCGAAGGCTTCCAGGCGGCCGGGCGCGAGGTGATCGACATCGGCATGGGCGGCACCGAGGAAGTCTATTTCCAGACCGACCATCTCGGCGCAGCCGGCGGCGTGATGGTCACGGCCAGCCACAACCCGATGGACTACAACGGCATGAAGCTGGTGCGCGAGGGCTCCCGGCCGATCAGCGGCGACAGCGGACTGTTCGCGATCCGCGATTTCGCCGCCAGCCACAACGCGCCGATCCCGACCGCCAGCGCAACGCCCCGCCGGATGACGGACAAGTCCGCCTACGTCGCGCACCTGCTTGGCTACATCGATCGCGACCGGCTGCAGCCGCTGAAGATCGTGGTCAACGCCGGCAACGGCGGCGCCGGTCTCGTGGTCGACCAGCTCGCCCCGCACCTGCCGTTCCGGTTCATCCGCATCCAGCACGAACCTGACGGCCATTTCCCCAACGGCATCCCCAACCCGCTGCTGCCCGAATGCCGCGCGGCCACCGCCGACGCGGTGCGCACGCACGGCGCCGACTTCGGCGTGGCCTGGGACGGCGACTTCGACCGCTGTTTCTTCTTCGACGCCGACGGCCGCTTCATCGAGGGCTATTACCTGGTCGGCCTGCTGGCCAGGGCGCTGCTGGCGCGGCACCCGGGCGGCAAGATCATCCACGACCCGCGGCTCACCTGGAACACCATCGAGATGGTGCGCGAAGCCGGCGGCATCCCGGTATTGAGCAAGACCGGCCACGCCTTCATCAAGGAACGCATGCGCGCCGAGAATGCCATCTACGGCGGCGAGATGAGCGCCCACCATTACTTCCGCGACTTCGCCTACTGCGACTCCGGCATGATCCCGTGGTTGCTGATCGCCGACCTGATCTCCGCCAGCGGACTGTCGCTGGCCGAAATGGTGGAAGACCGCATGCGCGCCTTCCCGTGCAGCGGCGAGATCAACTTCAAGGTCGCCGACGCCGGCGCCGCCACCGAACGCGTGCTGGCGCACTACACCCACCTCGCCCCCGCACTCGACCATACCGACGGCATCAGCGCCGACTTCGGCCACTGGCGCTTCAACCTGCGCAGCTCCAACACCGAACCGCTGCTGCGGCTCAACGTGGAATCGCGCGGCGACAACGCACTGATGCGGGAACGCACGGCCGAGATCGCGGCGCTGATCGAGGGCTGACGCCGTTGCTTCCGCCTTTATGCTCCACCTGCCCGCGAGAAGGCAGGTGGAGGGGCGCTTTCGATCCTGGCTCTCATGATTCCCATGCCGAGGCATACCATGCGCCTGGTGATGCCCCGCTGATTCTGTACAGGGCCTTGAACCGGTCTGAAGCCGGGAGCCCGAGGCGAACGAGCCTTACCATCGCACGCGGATGCCCACATTGGCAGCGCGCTCGCGGAAGTCGCTTCCGTGCAGGCTGCGACTGGCGGAGAGGACGCCGAACAGGCTCACCCGCGGGTTGAGCTTGGCTTCCACGCCGGCATCGATGCGCGCCGTCGTGCCCAGGTCCTGATTCGGCAGTGCCAGCACGTTCCCGTCGGCACCGGGCTCGGCGATCTGCAAGCCGTCCCGGCTCTGACCGAAGGTGTGCTGGACCGCCAGCGTCACCCAGGGCTTGATCGTGGCGCCACGGTCGGTGGTGAACGTCTTCTCCATGCGCAGGCCGGCGCGGGCGGCATTGACCCAGTTGTTCGTGAACGTCAGCTCACGGTTATTGGCGTCGACCTTGTCGTTCCACTCGACCTGGCTGGCGGTCAGCTTCAGCTGCGGCTCGAGGGTCCAGCCGTTGTCCAGCGTATAGCGCTTGCCGGTTTTCGCGCTCACCGTCACGCCGTTTCCGGTGAGCGATTCGCTGAAGCCATCCACCGTCCGCACGCGGGCGTGCGGGTTCTGGCCGCTCACGACCACGTCGACATAGGCGCCGTTGGTCCAGTGCAGGCTGCCGTACCAGCCGCCGACCGGCGTATCCAGCCGGATGCCGGCCGCGCCGGTACCGGGCAGGCCCGTCGAGTTGACGCCCGTGGTCCAGTAGTTGCCGTGCAGATAGCCCAGGTAGAGGCCGAGCCGCACCATCTGCCCATCGCTTTCGGCGGCGTAATCCGCACCGACATACAGCCCCACGTCGCTCCCGGATGCCGCAAAGCCCGGATTGGCGCCCAGGTCGGTACTGCTGCCGGAGGCTGCCACCCAGACGCCGTGACAGTCGTCGACCAGGCTGGTCCCGGCATTCCCGGCCTGCACTTCCGGCTTGTGTCCGCATGCCGGCTGCTCGGTGCCGCGGATGCCCGTCAGACGCTGATGCACGATGTCGTCTTCCTGCCCTGCCATCAGCGTCGCCAACGTCGGCAGGACGGCGTAGGCGGGGATTTCCGGCAGCAGGCCGGCCTGGGCATTCAGGTACCAGTTGTGGTCCGCTTCTTGCCCGAAGGTCCAGGGGAACAGGCTGCCGTTCAGGCGCACCGCGCCATCGACGGTGCTCGCCGGCACGAAACCGCCATTCGTGCCGAGGTCGTCGTTCGGGCTGGAGATCACCAGGATCGATGCCTTTCCGGCCCCGATGGCATCGCTGCCGTCGCTGCCGTCGCTGCCGAAGTCCACACGGGTGATGCCGCGCACATCGCCACCGATATCCAGGCCGCCCGTGCTCAGGGTGCCCGGCGAGACCGTCAGCTGCAGCGTGCCATCGTTGCCCGTGTAGTTGCCGTCGATCGCCAGGCGGTTGAGGCCAACGTCGATCAGGCCAGCGTTCTCGACATCGCCGCGGATCGCGGCGCCGGTGTTGGCGAGCAGCTGCGAGGTCGCGTCGATCGCCAGCACGCCGCCGCCCAGGTCGAACGAGTTGCCCAGGGTCAGCGCGCTGCCGTCCAGCAACTCGACGCGCTCCCAGCTTGTCAGCGTGGGCAGGCTCTGGCCGTCCAGGGTCAGCCCGCTGAAACCGAGCCGGTCGGTTCCGGCACCGCCATCCAGCGCGGTGACCCCGCTCACGTCCCCGCCGATGAAGTCGACGCTGTCGTTGCCGGCGCCGAAAGCGAGCGCGCCGATCACGGTACCCCGGGAAACGAAGACGTCATCGGTCGCCGTGCCGGTGTAGCTACCGGCGACCTGCAGGGTCGCGCCGGCGGCGACCGCTGTGTTCCTGGCCGCGATGCTGCCGGCCGTCGCCACATTCAACGTGCCGGCATCGACGTTCACCGTGGTGAAGTCGGAGCTCGCCGGGCCGTTGACGTTCAACACACCCGCCCCGGTCTTGCTCAGCGTTTCGAACTGCTGCACGGCGCCCAGGTCAGCGTGCGTGGCGATGTCGGCATTGAACGTGTCGTTGCCCGCCCCGGCCACCACGGTACCGACGATGTGGGTGTTGTCGTGGATCGTCAGCCTGTCGTCGCCGTCGCCGAGCAGGACACTGCCGCTGCCGGTGTCGAGCGTGCCGGCGACATCCAGCACGTCGTCGCCCGCGCCCAGGTCGCCGGTGGCCCGCAAGGTACCGCCCTCGCTGACCGTCACCGTGTTGGCGCCGGCACTGCCGCTGAGCGCGACACTCGTGCCGCCGGCAGCCTGCAGCGTGCCGTCGACCTGGAGCACGGTGGCGTCGGCCATCGCCACCGTCGGCGTTTCCAGCTGCCCCGCAACATTCAGGGTGCCACCGTTGAGCGTGGTGCCGCCCGCGAAGCTCTGCGTGCCGGTCAGGGTCGCCGTACCGGCATTGTCCTTTTGCAGATACTCGAAGTTGATCGTGCGGCTCGCGTCGAAGCTCAGTGCATCGGCGCTGTCCAGCACCACCGTGTCGCCGCTGCCGTGGCCGCCGCCGCTGATCGTGGCGTCCAGCACCGCGCCATCCTGCAAGGTCAGCACGTCGTCGCCGCCGCACAGGTCGATCGTGCCCGAACCGGACACCGTGCCGGCCACCGTCATCGTGTCGGCGCTGTCGCCGCAGCCGTAGCTGCCGTCGACGTGCAGGGTCGCGCCGGCGGCCACCACGGTGTTGAGCGGACTGCCGGCGATCGCCACCACGCTGCCTGCGGGGCCGACGTTCAGGGTGCCGCCGAGCACTTGCACTTCCTGCAGATCGGTGGCACCCGGACCGGTGATGTTGAGCACGCCGGTCCCGGTCTTGGTCACACCCTCGAAGTTCACCAGCGCGCCCAGGTTGGCGGTCTGGTTAATGTCGTACGTGCGCGTGTCCAGCCCGGCGCCGCCATCGACGGTGCCGTTCACCACCGTGCCGTCGTGCACGACGAAGTTGTCGTCGCCGTCGCCCAGTGCAAACGTGCCGCCCACGGTATCGAGCGTGCCCGTCACGTCCAGCACGTCCTCGCCTGCGCCCAGGTCGCCGCTGGCCAGGGCCGTGCCGTTGACCGTCACCGTGTTGGCGCCGGCGCTGCCGGCGATCACCGCCGCCGTGCCGCTGCCCGCATCCAGCGTGCCGTCGACGGTCAGGTTGGTGTCGTCGCCCATCGCCACCGTCGGCGTGGACAGCGCGCCGTCGACGACCAGTTCGCCGCCGCCCAGCGTGGTGCCGCCGCTGTAGCTCTGGGTCCCGGTCAGCGTCGCCGTGCCGGTGTTGGTCTTGCTCAGGAACTCGAAGTTGATCACCGCACCGGCGCCGAAGGTTAGCGCCGCGGCGTTGTTGAGCACCACGGTATCGCCGGCGCCGTGTGCGCCGCCGTCCAGCGTGCCGGTGAAGCCGCTCAGGTCGGCGCCGTCGTTGAGCGTCAGGGTGTCGTCGCCATCGCCGAAGGCGATCGGGCCGCTGCCGCTGATCGCGCCGGCCACCGTCATCGTGTCATCGCCGGCCGAGCCGGCATAGCTGCCGTCCACGTTCAGCGTGGCACCCGCGGCCACGGTCGTACTGACCACCCCGCTGATGCTGCCGGCCGCGCCGATGTCCAGGGTACCGCCGTCGACGTTCACCGTGCTGAAGTCCGACGGTGCCGGGCCGGCCACGAGCAAGCTGCCGGTGTTGGCCTTGGTCAAGGTCTCGAAGTTCGTCGCACCGCCCAGGGTCGCGCTGCCGGCGATGTCCGCCACCAGGGTGTCGTTCCCTGCCCCGCCGCTGATCGGCGTCGCCAGGCCGGACAGATCCGCGCCATCCCGCAGGGTCAGCGTATCGTCGCCGTCGAGCATGTCGATGGTGCCCAGTCCGCTGACATTGCCCGCCACGATGAAACTATCCGCGCCGGGGGTGAACTGTACTGCACCGTCCACGACCAGGTTGGCGCCGCTGGCCACGGTTGCCAACTGCACGCCACTCAGACTTCCGGCCGCGCCGATGTTCAGCGTGCCCCCGTCGACGTTCACCGTGGTGAAGGCCGATGCCGCGGGGCCGGCAATGTTCAGGGTGCCGACGTTGGTCTTGGTCAGCGTCTCGAAGTCGACGGCGCCGCCGAGGACGGCGCTGCCGGCCAGGTCGGCCACCAGGGTATCGGTCCCCGCGCCGCCACTGACCGGCGTGGCCAGACCGGAAAGGTCGGCACCGTCCTGAAGGGTGAAGGTGTCGTTGCCGTCGCCGAGGTCGAGCGTGCCGCTGCCGGTCACGGTGCCGGCCACGGTCAGGCTGTCGTCGCCACCGGTGAAGCCGAAGCCGCCGGCCAGGTTGAGCGTGGCGCCGCTCGCCACCGTGGCTTCCTGCACGCCGCCGATGCCGCCGGCCGGACCGACGTTCAAGGTGCCGTCGAGCACATTCACCTCGGCGAAGCCCGACTGCCCGGGCCCGTTGACGTTGAGCACGCCCACCCCGGTCTTGGTCAGGACCTCGAAGTTCGTCAGCGCGCCCAGGTCGGCGCTGGTGTCGATGTCCGGATTGAAGGTATCCAGGCCCGCACCGCCGTCCACCGTGCCCAGCACCACGGTGCCGTCATGGATGGTGAACGTGTCGCTGCCATCGCCGAGGGAGAAAGTGTTGCCGCCCGTAACCAGGGTACCGGCCACGTCCAGCACGTCGTCGCCCGCGCCCAGGTCGCCACTGGCGACCAGCAGGCCGCCCGGCTGCACGTTGACGGTGTTGACGCCGGCGCTGCCGGTGATCACGGCATCGGCCCCACCGCTGGCTTCCAGCAGGCCGCCGACGTTGAGCACGGTGTCGTCGCCCATGGCCACGGTCGGCGTATCCAGCGTGCCGGCCACGGTCAGGGTGCCGCCGTTCAACGCGGTACCGCCGATGAAGCCCTGCGCTCCAGTCAAGGTCGCTTCGCCGCTGTTGTCCTTCTGCAGCACTTCGAAATTGGCGACCTGGCCTGCATCCAGCGTCAGCGCGCCGGCGTTGTTCAGCACCACCGTGTCGCCCGTGCCCGCATCGCCGTCGATCGGGTTGGCCAGGCCGGACAGATCGGCGCCGTCGTTCAGCGTCAGCGTGTCGTCGCCGCCGCACAGGTTGATGGTGCCGCTGCCGGAGACGGTGCCGGACACGGTCATCGTGTCGTCACTGGCGCCGCAGCCGAATGCGCCGTCCACGTTCAAGGTCGCGCCGCTGGCCACGGTGGTGGACAGCGCGCTGCCCGCAGCGGCCACGATGCTGGCGCCCGCATGCACGTCCAGCGTCCCCCCGAGTACCTGCACTTCCTGCAGGTCGGTCGCGCCCGGACCGGTGACGTTGAGCACGCCGGCCCCGGTCTTGGTCACGCCCTCGAAGTTCACCAGCACGCCCAGATCGGCGCTGGTGCTGATGTCGTAGGTGCGCGTGTCCAGGCCGGCACCGCCGTCGATCGTGCCGTTCACCACGGTGCCATCGTGCACGACGAAATTGTCGTCGCCGTCGCCCAGCGAGAAGACGCCACCGCCGGTATCGAGCGTGCCGGCTACGTCCAGGGTATCGACGCCGGCACCCAGGTCGCCGGTCGCCAGCAAGCTGCCGCCCGCAGCCACCGAGACGGTGTTGCTGCCTGCGCTGCCATTGATCTGTGCCGCAGTACCCGTGCCCGCGTTGAGGACGCCGGCGACATTGAGGGTGGTGTCGTCCGCCATGTCGACGGTGAGGGTCTGCAGCGTGCCGGCCACGTCCAGCGTGCCGCCGTTGATCGTGGTACCGCCCGTGAAGCTTTGCGTGCCGGTCAGCGTCGCCGTACCCGTGTTGTTCTTCTGCAGCAGCTCGAAGTTCGTCGTGCGACTGGCGTCGAAGCTGAGCGCACCGGCATTGTCGAGTACCAGGGTGTCGCCGGTACCGGTGCCGCCGCTGATGGTGTTGGCCAGCACCGCACCGTCCTGCAGGGTCAAGGTATCGTCGCCGCCGCACAGATCGATGGTGCCGCTGCCCGACACGGTGCCGGCCACGGCCATCGTGTCGTCGCCGGCGCTGCAGCCGTAGCTGCCGTCCACGTTCAGCGTGGCGCCGGCGGCGACGGTGGTGGTCAACGGGATGCCCGGGCTACCCACCACGCTGCCGCCGGCGGTCACGTTCAACGTGCCTGTCTGCACGCTCACTGTGTTGAAGTCCGAACTCAACGGGCCATTGATGTTCAGCACGCCGATGCCGGTCTTGCTCAAGGTCTCGAAACCCTGCACCGCGCCCAGGTCGGCCACGGTGTCGATATGGGTGTCGAAGGTGTCGTTGCCGGCGCCGGCCGACACCGTACCGACGATGTTGGTGCCCTCGTGGATGGTCAGCGTGTCGTCGCCGTCGCCGAGCGCGAGGATCTGACCGTCGGTGTCCAGTGTGCCGGCCACGTCCAGCACATCGTTGCCGGTGCCCAGGTCGCCGTAGGCCAGCAAGTTGCCGGCAGCACCCACTGTCACCGTGTTGGCACCGGCGCTGCCGGTGATCACGGCCCCGGTGCCGCCGCTACCCTGCAGCGAGCCATCGACAGTCAGCGTCGTGCCGTCGGTCATCGCCACGGTCGGCGTGGTCAGGCTGCCGGCGATATCCAGGGTACCGCCGGTGATCGACGTCCCCGCCGTGAAGCTCTGGCTGCCGATCATCCGCGCGATGTCGGTGTTTTGCTTGATCAGGCTCTCGAAGCCAATCGTCTGACTACCGTCGAAGACCAGGCCCGAGGCGCTGTCCAGCACCAAGCGATCGTTGCTGCCGGTGCCGGCGTCGACGCCGGCACCGGTGATGAGGGCACCGCTCTGCAAGGTCAGGGTATCGTCGCCGGCCCCCAGGGCCAGCGTGTTGGCGCCGGTGTCCAGTTCCCCCGCCAGGGTGACGGTGTCGGCACCGTCGCCCAGGTCGCCGTTCGCGGCCAGCGTGGCGCCCACGGCCACGTTGATCGTATTGGTGCCGGCGCTGCCGGTGATGATCGCGGGGCCCGCCAGACCGTCATCGAGGGTGCCATCCACATTGAGCGTGGTGTCGTCGGCCATGGTGAGGCTGGACGTCGCCAGCGTGCCGGCCACGTCCAGGATGCCGCCGTCGATGTGGGTGGCCACGCCGAAATCGTGGTCGCCGGTCAACGTCAACGTGCCCGTGTTCTGTTTGGTAAGAATGTCGAAGGTGTCGACGGCACCGCCGTCCAGGGTGTAGCCCAGCGCGGTATCGACCACCAACGTGTCGGTGCCGCCGCCACCGGAAGCGTTCACACCCCCGCCCAGCATCTGCGAGCCATCGTGGAGCATCAGGGTGTCGTCGCCGTTGCCCAGGCCCAGCGTGCCGGCGCCTGTGTTCAACGTACCGCTCAGGTCGACGACGTCGCTGCCGTCGCCCAGATCGCCGCTGGCCAGCAGCGTGCCACCCGTGCCCACGGTGACGGTCTGGTCGCCGGCATCGCCGGTCAGGGCCGTCTGCGTCGGTCCGGCCGCCTGTACCGTGCCGTTCACGGTCAGCGCCGAGGTGCCGGTCATGTCGACCGTGGGCGTTTCCAGTTCGCCATCCACCTGCAAGGTGCCGTTGCTGATCATGGTGGCGCCGATCTGGTTGGTCGCCGAGGTCAGCACGCTGGTGCCGCTGCCGACCTGCGCCAGCGTGCCCGGGCCGCTCAGGGTGCCGCTGAAAGTGAAGGTGTCGCTGCGGTTGAGCGACAGCGTGGAGGTGGGCGAATCCACGATCACGTTGCCGACGCCGGCGTTGCCGGTGGTGCCGCCGTTGCCGATCATCAGGTTGCCGTCATTGATGACGGTATTGCCCGAGTAGGTGTTGTCGCCGGTCAGGATCCAGGTGCCGCTGTCGTTCTTGGCGAGCGTGGTCTTGCCGGTGCCGTTGTCGCCGATGGTGCCGCCCATCGTGTTGGCGCCGGTGTTGGTGCCGCCCAAGGCGATGGTACGGGTGGCATTGGTGCCGAGCAGCGCCACCGCGCCGGTATTGGTGAACTGCAGCGCGCCGGTACCGGAAGACTCGATGAAGGTGACCCCGGTGTCCAGGGTGAACTGGCGGTCGGTGCTGTCGCCTGCGCCGGTGTAGCGCAAGGTGGAGCCGTTGCCGATCACCAGGTTCGCCGCCGCGTTGGTGGACGCGCCGATGCTGCTGGCCTGGCCGCCATTCGCCATCTGGTCGACGCTCAACACGCCGCCGTTGATGCGCGTGACGCCGGTGTAGGTGCTGTTGGCATTGGCCAGGCGCCAGGTGCCGGTGCCGGTCTTGGTCAGCGAGGTGATGCCCGCGCCGTTGTTGTCCAGCTGTGCGGCAAGCAGGTTGTAGCCGGTATTGGTGCCGGTCAGGGTGAGCGTGCGGGCGGTGTTCGCGCCAGCCAGCGTCACCGGGGCGCTGCTGGTGAATTCGACGATGCCGGTGCCGGAAGCGTCCAGCGTGCCGCCGCCGGTGCCCAGGGTGAACTGCCGGTCGGTGCTGCTGCCCGCACCGACGTAGCGCAGCGTGCCATTGATCGACAGATTGGCCGGCGCGGCGCTGGAAGCGCCGATCGAACTGTTCACGCCGCCGTCGTTCAAGCAGCTCACCTGAAGCACGCCGGCATTGATGGTGGTGGCGCCGCTGTAGCTGTTGTCGCAGCCGGTGAGCGCCTGCATCCCGCCCCCGTTCTTGACCAGGTTGCCGGTGCCGCTGATGGCGCCCGCGAAGGTCTGGCTGGCACCGTCGAGAATGGTCAGGGTGGCGCTGCCCAAGGCGATATTGCCGCCGTTGGTGCCGCCGCCGATGAGCGAGGTCACCACCGTGTTGAACCCATTGAGATCCAGCAGAACGCCTGCCGTATTGTTCAGCGTCATGTGGCCCGACGGGCCGAACGCGTTGACGGAACCGGCCTGCAGCACGCCGCCGGTCACCTGGGTGTTGCCGGTATAGGTGTTGCTGCCCGACAGCACCAGCGTGCCGGCACCGCCTTTGACCAGCCCGCCGCCGCCGATGGCCGCGCCGCCGAACGTCAGCGTGGTCGCGGCATTGGTCACGCTGAGGGTGTTGTTGCCCGAGTTCAACTGGAAGCCGCGGTCGATCGCGATGGTGTTTCCGGTGTAGTTGAGCGCGCCGCTGTCGAAGAACAAGTTGGCGGACGCACTGCCTGACGCGCCGATGCCGCTGGCCTGGCCGCCATCAGCCAGGCAATCGGTACTGATGGTAGAGGCCCACAGATAGGTCCGACCGGTGTAGGTGTTGTTGCAGCCGTTGAAGGTCTGGTTGCCGCCGCTCGTCCGCGTCACGCCGCCGGTCCCGCTGATGACACCGGAGTAGTTGCCGTTGCCGCCGGCGATGGTCAGCGTGGCCGAGCCCAGCGTGACATTGCCGCCAGTGGCGCCACCGCCGTTGAGCGCGCCGATGGTGTTGTTGAAGTTGTTCAGATCCAGCGTGGCGCCGGCGATGTTGGCCAGCGTCACCGTACCGGTGCCGCCGAACGCCTGGGTGGAACCGGCACGCAGGATGCCGGCGTTGATCGTGTTGCCGCCGGTGTAGGTATTGGTGCCGGAAAGCACCAGCGTGCCGGCGCCGTTCTTGGTCAGCGTACGGTTGCCTCCCGTCTGCTGCACGACGGTGCCGCTGACGGTCAAGGTGGTGGCCGCGTCGCTCACGTCGACGGTACCGTTGTTCGCCCCCAGGGTGAAGCCGCGGTCGGTGCTGGTGGTGGCGCCGGTGTACTGCAGGCCGCCGCCGTTGAGAACCAGGTTGGCCGATGCCGCGGAAGACGCGCCGATACCGCTGAGCTGGCCGCCGTTCGCCAGCTTGTCCACCGACAGCAGGCCGCCGGTGACGGTAGTGATGCCGGTGTAATCGTTGGTGTCGTTGGCGAGGGTCAGCGTGCCGGCGCCGCTCTTCGTGAACGTGGCGCCGTCCGGGCTGGTCACCAGGCCGGTGAAGGTGAGATTGGCCGTGGCATCGGTGACCGCCACGCCGCTGCCCAGGATGGCGCCGGACTTGGCGAAGGTGAAGCCGCGATCGCTCGTCGTGGTGGCGCCGGTGTAGCTCAGCGTGGCGCCTTCCAGCGACAGGTTGGACGAATCGGCGGCGGACGCACCGATGCTGCTGGCCACGCCGCCGTTGCCGATGTTGTTCACAGACAACGTGCCCTGCACCACCTGGGTGGCGCCGGTATAGCTGTTGGCCGCGTTGGTGAGCGTGACCAGGCCGGCACCGGCCTTGACGAAACCCATCGGGGTTCCGTTGTCGACGATCTGCGAGGCGATGGTGAAATTGCCGGTGCTGTTCTGTTGCACGCCCAGGTCGCCGCCGTTGGCGCCGGTCAGCATGCCGCCGGTGATCACCTGGTTGGTGTTGAGCACCGAGGGCGCCACGATGATGGTGCCGTCCACGCCCAGGGTCTCGCCTGGACTCACGGTCACCGTGGTGGACTTGGCCACCGTGTAGCGCAGGCCGGCCAGTTGCTTGGTGCCGGTCACTGTGCCGAAGAAGCCGGTGGAATCGGTGATGTATTCGTTGTCCAGCCAGTTGGCGGCGTTGTCCTTGTTGGTGTAATCGGCAGCGGTGAATGCGGTGATGTTGCCGCCCACCACCTTGGCGTAGTCGGTGCCGTTGACCGTGGCCCAGCCGCCCAGCGCGGTGTTGGTGGTGGTGATGTTGCCGCTGGCCGGCAGGTTGAAGTTCATCAACCCGCCGGTGCGGGTGATCGCGCCCAGGTTGACGGTCAGGCTGCCGCCGCTGCCGGACGTGGCGCCGATGGTGTTGTTGCTGCCGGTGATGTTGAGGCCGTTGAAGGTCTGCGTGTTGCTCTCGCCCGCCGCGCCGAACACGGTGAGCACGCCGCCGCCCATGTTGAGCGTGGAGGTGCCGGCGATGATGTTGCTGGCCGGTCCGCCCGCGGGGCGGAAGTCCAGCGCCAGCGTGCCGCCGCCGAGGGTGGTGGCGCCGGTGTAGGTGCTGGCGCCGGTCAGCGTCTGCGTGCTGGCGCCCAGTTTGGTCAGGCCGCCGCTGCCGGTGATGCTGCCGGCATAGGTCGCCGTGGTGCCCGCCGCCCCCTGCAAGGTGAGGTTGGCGGTGCCCAGGTCCACGGTGCCACCCGTGCCGGTGAGCGTGCTGAACGTCTTGTCGAAGTCGTTGAGGTCCAGCGTGCCGCCATTGACCTGTGCAGTGGTGGAGCCATCGAAGGCATCGGCAGTGCCGGCGCGCAGCACGCCGCTGTCGACAACGGTGCTGCCGGTATAGGTGTTGGTGCCGGTCAATGTCCAGGTGGCACTGCCCGCGCTGCGCAGATTGCCCGCGCCGGAGACGACACCGGAAATGACGTTGTCGGCGCCGGTGAAGCTGCCGCCGAGGGTCGCCGTGTTGGTGATGCCGACCGTGCCGCTCAGAGACAGGGCGCCGGTGCCGTTGCTGTTGAGCGAGCCGTTGTTGACGGTCCAGATCTTGCTGGTCGACTCGCCCGCGCCGACATAGGAGAGATTGCCGCCATTGATGTAGACCGAACCGGTACCCAGGGATCCCGCGACGCCGGCATCGGCAATCAGCGACGCCTCGACCGTGCCGGCGCCATTGATATTCGCCTGGCCTGTGAAGGTGTTGGCAGTACCCAGCCGGATCGTATTTCCAGCGCTGGCGTTGAACCCGACGGGACGGGTGTCGTTGGCGCTGATCACGCCCAGCAGTTCCATGTCGGCCGATTGGGCGACGAAGCCGAAGGGATGCCCCCCCGCGCCGCCACCGGCAATGTTGCCGGTCAGTCGCAGCGTGCCGCTGCCGGTGTTGTACAGGTAGGCGGAGCCGGCGTAGCTACCCGGATTTATCTGCCAGTTGCGGTTCGAGCTGTTGCCGGTACCGGTGTAGTAAACCCGGTTCGGACCGAGCGACTGGCCGCCGCTCGGCCCGATCACGATGGTGCCGTTGGCCACGGTGGTGGGTGCGCCGAGCGCACTCGCCATGCCCAGATCGGCGATCGAACTGAAGGAATTGGAACTGCCGCCCCATCCCGTCTGGGTCGTGAATCGGGTTTGCCCCTGATAGTCGTTCGCGTTGTTGGTCAACGCCACGCCATCGGCGACACTCACTCCGCCGGCTCCCGTGTAGCGCACCCCGCCAACTCCGGCGCCGCCGATACTGGCAATACCGCCCGTGAGATTGACAATGCGGCTTGTCGAAAGCGCACCCGTCGACGAGAACGCGCGCCCGCTGGCCAGGTAGACCTGGTTGGCGGCATTGCCCAACGCTGCATCGCCGATCGCGCCGATGCTGAGGTTGCCGCCGGTGACGTTGATATTCCCGGTGAAGCTGTTGGCCGCGTTCAAGCCCAGTGCGCCACCGCTGATGGTGAGATCGCCACCGAAGCTGTTGCTTCCGTTGAGCGTCAGCGTGCCGGCGCCGGCCTTGGTCAATCCGCTGGTGCTGGTGATCGGGGAGTCGATGGTGGTGGTGCCCGTGGTCACCGAAAGGGTCGGCGTGGTGCCGCCGAGCGTCAGGCTGCCGCCGGTGAGCGAATAGCCGTTGGTCTGGAACGTGAGGTTGTGGGCCGTGATCGCCCCGCCCAGGGTCACCGTTCCTGCGGTGCCGCCGAAGAAAGCGTCGTCCAGCGCGGCGTTGTTCCAGGCGCTGTAGGGACCGCTGACCCCGTCGTTGTTGGGGCTCCAGAACGCGCTGGTGGTATTCCATGTGCCCGTACCACCGGAGCCGAGGCTGGTGCCATTGACGTCCCAGTAGCGGTCGGCGGCGCGCGCCGGCGCGTACAGCGCCATCAGCGCGGCGAGGATGCCCAGCCGCAGTGGCCACGCCTGCGTCAGCGCCGAAGGTTCGATCGCCCGGAAGCCGGCTGCATCCTCGGAAGCCGCCCGATGGTCGACGTCGCGGCCACTCTTGCCGCGGCGCGTGGCCAGCTCGGACGCGACCACCCAGGTGTGCAGCGCCCTGGACCAGATGACACGGAAAATGCGGTTCATGCGTCTATCCTTCCCCTTTGGCCCCGGCAGATAGCTAGATCAACCCGAGCGGTCCTTGACATGGAGGCCGGCATACGCCGCAGCGCGATCGAGTACCGCGACGAGCGCCTTGTGGGCATCCCAGAATGTTCGTGCAAGCGAATCCCTGTCGGCGGCGTCATGCGCAGCGCGCTCGACGGTGGCCAGGGCATCCGCCGCCCCTTCCTCTCCGATGAAACGACAACCCCACACCGCGCGGTGGGCCAGTTGCCGTACCTGCGCCCATCGGCCAGCGACGGCGGCGTGCTCCATTTGCCGCAGGTCGTTGTTGACCACGTGGTGGAAGACGCACAACACGAGGCTGACCCTGCAGACGTCGTCGCCGAGCAGCGCGGCCAATGCCGGATACACGGAGCGCCCCTCGTCGATCGCAGATTCCATCGTCCGTTCCTCAACGCGGAAGAAAACCGTCCGTGGCCTTCAGGCGAGCGGGAGGGCCTGGATAAAGGTTAGATGCGGTTCCCGCGATGAGCTACGGGGAAAAGTCTTAGGGTTGGAGTGAGCGCAGTTCGATGCCTTGCCCTCGGGTGGCAAAGCGACCAAATTGTCGGCATGCAATACGAGCGACAACCGGCTGACTGAGGCTTCAGTGCGCCTCATCTAGGTGACTTATACGACCGGCACGCCATGGATGTTCGCTCGCACGTTCAGCCAGAACGCATCGTTCTCGAAGCGCCGGAAGATATCCGGCGGCAACACCGTCGTGCGTTCGGGTGCAATCACTTTCCTGCCAACCGCATGCAAGCCCGGCATGCCCGTGCGCTCATCGAATTCGCCGGCATCGAAATGCACGTTGTCGAAATCGTGCTGGAACGGCGGTTCTCCGATGAAATCGTAGACCGCCGCCATGGCCATGGCGGGATCGCGCACCAGCGTTTCGTACTGCAGCAGCATAAGATGACGCGCATGCCCGCCGTAGAACGCGTCCTTCAGTGCGTTGTAGGAGTAGCCCATGATGCCCTCGCCAAAGGCGACCCCTTCGGCCCGGTTGTAGACCGTGCTCCCGGTTTGGAAATTGAACATGAAGGACGGGCGCAAGGCGTTGTTCTGGACCGCCCTCTCCAAGCTGTCGACGATCCATGACACGTGGCGCACGCAGGCAATGATCTTGAAGTCCGGAAAGAGCTCACTCAGTACCGACAGCTTCGAGCACCATTTGCGGCTCGTGTCGAAGATGACGTCGGTCGCGAAATCCGCGCCGTAGTAGCTCGCGAAAAGGCCGTGCAGCACGCGCCGGCGCTGCTCATCGTTGATGAAGGCAGCAAGCTCGTTTCGATCGCTCATCTCGCCCAGCATGGCATCGATCATGCCTGCAAGTGGGCTGCTCATATGTGCGTGAAACCGGGGATTTTGTCGCAACAAAGCCGCCAGCAGGGTGGATCCGGACCTGGGCAAGCCTGAAATGAAATGAACCGGCTGCATTACTCCTCCTTTCTGGCCTGTGCGGAATGTTTCAATGTAGTCGGTAATCGTGAGCAGGTGTGCATGCGCAGCCAGCTTTTGGTTCAACCAAGAAATCAGACGTCGCTCATGAACCCCCATCACCCATGCCCCATGGACATGCAAGCCTTGGTACATCGGCAATCGACTGATCAGTCGAGCAGGTAGTCCAATCCATGGCGGCTCAGAAAAACGCCGATTTCGGCCTTGGACCGCAAGCCGAGTTTCCTCAGGGCGTTGTACTTGTGCGTAGTGACGGTCTTGTAGCTGCGCTCGCTGTCAATGGCGAGCGCCTGCATGTTCTCGCCCCTGCCGAGTGCCAGCAGGACTTCCCGCTCGGAAGCCGTGAGATGGTTCCAGGGATGATTCCTGGCCGCGTCAAGGTCGATTGAAGGATCGATGAAGGTGTGGCCATCCAGCACCGCCCGTATGGCATCGATGGCGAGCTGCGGTCCACTGCCTTTCGACACGTAGGCCACCGCTCCCAGGTCGATTGCCGTCAACGCCAGACATGGGCTGACGTGACCTGTGTAGACGATGATCTTCAACGACGGCCTCGCGGTCCTGACTGCCTCGAGCAACGAGATGCCCCTCGGTCGCTCGGGCATCTCCATATCCAGGGTCAGATAGTCGTAGTCGTAGTGTGTGTCGTTGACGCGGCGCAAAAGACCATGGCCGTCGCTCACCGTGTCGATCCGCGAAATGCGATCCGGAAGCGCCGTCGCCAGCATTTCCGTGAGCGCCACGAGAATGATGGGATGATCATCAGCAATCAGGAACTTCATCCTTTCTCCTGAGCATGCATGGCCGAGCCTGCCTTGAACGTGTCCACCTTCACCAGCTCGCGGTCAAGCGTCTCGCCTCCGACGATGCCGAACGTCCGCGGTGCCGCACCCATCCCGGTTGGGAGTGTATCCATGGACGAACAGCTTCCCCATGCATCGCGAACTGGCTTGCCAGACAAAACCAAGACCCGAATAGCTTGCGATATTGCCGTTCCGCGATGTTGCCTTTCGAGGAGCGCTCCACGCTTCGGCGAACCAGGCCCTGCCATGGCAAAGGCAAAGGCAAAGTTCAGCGAAGACTTGCTTCGCTGCGTCAGTCTTGATTCCGTTGGCGCTTGCTGGTCATCATTTCTCCGCTCGTCATAAATCCATGGAAGCCTGGGGACTAGACACGTCATGGGTGTTGTCCATTGCCGAGGTAGGCCCTTACCCGTTCCAGCAGTTGATGGAGACCGTTGCACGCCGCCGACACGGCACGATCGAACTCTTCTTCGCTGTCCAGGCCGCTGTCGAACGCGCGACGCTCGACAGATTCCAGGGCGAGCACGGCGGCTTCGTCTCCAAGCTGGCGGCAGCCCGACTTGAGCTTGTGCGCAAGATGGCGGACACGCTGCCGGTCGCCGCCGGCGTGCGCGGCCACCAGCTGCTCACAATCGCGGCGGGTCGACTGCTCGAAGACATCGAGAACCCGACGGATCCTCGCCTCATCGCCTCCGAGAAGCTCCTCCAATTCGGGAAATCGCACAGACTCGCTGGCGACACGCCGCTGCGCCAACGGGTGCGAGCTGTAAACCGGACCACCGGCCGGCGCCTGCGGCAGGAATTCCCCCAGAAGCTGCTTGAGCTCCTGAAGCCGCAGCGGCTTGGCCAGGCAGGCGCTCATCCCCAATGCCAGGCACCGCTCGTTCTCGCCCTGCAATGCGTTGGCGGTGATGGCGACGATCGGCAGCGCCCGCGTGTCGCTTCCTCGCTCACGTTCGCGAATCCGCCGGGTAAGCTGATAGCCGTCCAGACGCGGCATATGGCAATCGGTCAGCAGCAAGCCGTAGCGCGTGCCGGTCTGCAACATCGCCCAGGCGCGTTCCCCGTCCTCGGCCGCATCGCAGGCATAGCCGAGCCGGGTCAACTGATAAGTGATCACTTCGCGGTTCGTCGGGTTGTCTTCGGCAAGCAGGATCAGCCGCCCGGCCGCCTCCTCCCGTTTCCGCGAGGTCGGCTCCGCCGGTTCGTCGAGATGTTCGACCGCGATCGCCGGCGCCAGCGGGCTGACTCGTCCCAATGCCACGGCAATGCCATGGATGAGGTTGATCCGGGTTATCGGATTTCCGCTGATCAGAGTCGCGTCCGGGATCAGGTACGCCTGTACCGGCTCGTTGGAACGCACGACCACGAACGGCAGATGGGAAAGGCCGGGAGTCTCCGCGAAGCGGCGACGCAAACCGGCGCGCTCGGAGACCGACTGATCCCTGTCGAGCAACACGACGTTGACCGCGCCTTGGGCGACGGCGTGCCGCGCCCGCGTACACAATGCGTCGGCCGTATCAAAAAACTCGACGGCGGCGTCAAACTGCCGCAGGTGCTCGGCGATGATTTGCCGCCGCAGCGGATGCGCCACGATCGCCAACACCCGCACATCGGCAAGCGGATAGCCCCAGTCGCGTTCGCCGACGGCAACCGGCTCGAACGGGATCACGACGCTGAAGCAACTGCCGTGCTGCGGCCGGCTCTCGCATTCGACCCGCCCCCCCATCAGCTCGGTGAGATGCTTGACGATGCTCAGGCCCAGACCGGTGCCGCCAAAGCGGCGCGTCGTCGCGGCATCGGCTTGCTGGAATGCCTGAAAAAGATTGCGAATGGTATCCTGGCCCATGCCGATGCCACTGTCGGCGACGGCAAAGCGTATGCATGCACGGCGGTCCGAAGGATCGCCCGGTTCCAGGGACACCATTACCGTCACGCCGCCCCGTTCAGTGAACTTGATGGCATTGCTGACCAGGTTGGTCAGGATCTGGCGCAGGCGAACGCGGTCGCCGACCAGCCGTCGCGGCACGTCAGGCGCCACGTACACGTCGAGATCGATGCCGCGCTGCGTCGCGTGGGTGCCGAGCGCTTCACCGACGCCATCGACGAGACGTCGCGGTGACAGCGGCAGGTAGTCGAGTTCCAGCTTGCCGGCTTCGATCTTGGAGAAATCGAGGATGTCGTTGAGGATGGTCAGCAGCACGAATGCCGAGTCCTTGCATGTCTTGAGCATCTGCTGCTGCTCAGGACTCATCGGGGTATCGGCGAGCAGCTCGATCATCCCCACCACGCCGTTCATCGGCGTGCGGATCTCGTGGCTCATCATGGCGAGGAAACGCGCCTTGGCTTCGCTGGCCATCTGCGCCTCGCACGCCTTCTGACGCAGATCGGCCTTGAGATTTTCCTCGTCGGTGGCGTCGCGGACTATGCCCGTCATGACAAACCGGGGTTTGCCGGTACCGGGATCGGCCCACGATACGGGTGCGGCGTACACCGAGACCCAGCGCGCCTCGCCGTCGGGTCGGACGATACGGTACTTGTCGCTGTACTCGTGCCCGCCGTCGGCGGTTTTCGCGAGATTGGCGATCACCCTGTCGCGGTCATCCGGATGCAGCGCTTCGAAATAGTGGCGCCTGGTGATTTTCTCTTCGGCGGTCCGACCGAAGATGCGACGGACATTGGCATCCCATTCGACCGGCTCGTCGAGCCCACGCTCCTCGGGCCGGCTCTGTTCGATGTCATGGGACTCGCTGTGCCAGATGCCGAACCGGCCACTGCGCAACGCCAGTTCGAGATCGGTGCGCGACTGTGCCAGTGCGGTCATGGCGCGTTCGGCGCGCTGCGTGGCTTCGGCCAGATCCAGCTCCTGTCGTTTGCGCTGGGTGATGTCGCGATTGACCCCGATCAGGTACGTCGGCTTGCCAGGGGCGCAGTAGCGCATGGCCGACCCTTCGACCCAACGCCAGCCACCACCCTCGGCCGGAGTCCGGAATTCGTAATCGACCGGCACGCCCTCCCTCAGCGCACGCCGCACGGCCACCTTCAGTGGCTCGAAGTCGTCCGGATGGATATATGCAGCCAGCGCCAATGCCTTGTGGGGACCGTCGCCAATGCCGAACAGCTGTCGTTCGGACGCGTCGAGGTCGATGTCGTCGCTTTCCGAATTCCATGCCCACGTCCCCATTTGAGCGGCGCGCAGCGCGATATCCAGGCGCGCGCTGCTCTCTTCAAGCCGCTGGCGCAGCCGCCTCGCCTCGATGACATCCAGGGCCATGCCGACAATGCCAATGGCACTGCCGCGCGCGTCGTACAGCAGCACGCTCAAAAGCAGGAGCCCGGGCAATGCCCATGCCAAAGTCGTCCAGTGCACCGCCCCGGCCTGCGCGTAGCTGGCCGCATAAGCTGCGCCCACCACCAGCAGCAGCGTGATGGTGAACCGGATCAGCCCGGACCCGCGACGGGTGCGCGTCCAGCGATGAGGAGCGGCCCTGTTCTTCTCCTTCCCCAAGACGATCTCCTGCACGGCAGCGCTTCCAGATAGATCACGCTATTCCAATTGTCAACTTCCTGGCACTTGACCAGAGTCGGCCGTGCTCCGCCGAACAAGCACGAGCGTCGTGACCGGCAGCGACCTCTCCGGCCCGAGTGCACTGGCCGTCGATGACGAGCCGATGACGACGGAGCCGATTTCGATGCTTCTGCGCGACTGCGGGCGGCACGGCTCAACACCGCGGAGCACGGAGAAGCCATCCTGGAAAGGCTCGCGTTGCGGGGAGTGCACCTGCTTGCCTGCGGCCTCACGTCCAAGTCGGGGCTCACGGCTTCAACTCGCTGTATGCAACCGGCAAAGGCCCATTAGACTGTCGGCCACCCGGGGGAATCCAGACAGGCTCATGCAGATACCTACGTTGCCATCCACGAAAATCGCGGTTGTCGGGCTCGGCTACGTGGGACTTCCGCTGGCGGTGGAATTCGGCAGGCAGTTCGATACCACCGGCTTCGACATCAGCAGCGAGCGCGTCGACGAGTTGCGCGCGGGGCGCGACCACACGCAAGAAACCCCGCCGGAGGAACTGGCTGCCGCCAGCCAGCTGCGCTTCACCACCGACATCGGCGACCTTGCCGGGTGCAACGTCTTCATCGTCACCGTGCCCACCCCGGTCGACGAGGCGAACCGGCCGGACATGCGCCCGCTGGAAAGCGCCAGCGCCAGCATCGGCAGCGTGCTCAAGCGCGGCGACGTGGCGATCTACGAATCCACCGTCTACCCCGGCACCACCGAGGAGATCTGCGTGCCGGTGTTGGAGCGGGTCTCGGGGCTGCGCTTCAACCACGATTTCAGCTGCGGCTACAGCCCGGAGCGGATCAACCCCGGCGACAAGCAGCACCGGCTGCCCACGATCACCAAGATCACCTCCGGCTCCACGCCCGAAACCGCCGACTTCGTCGACGCGCTGTACCGCCGCATCATCACCGCGGGCACGCACAAGGCGTCCAGCATCAAGGTGGCCGAGGCGGCCAAGGTGATCGAGAACACCCAGCGCGACGTCAACATCGCGCTGGTCAACGAGCTGGCGATGATCTTCAACACCATGGGCATCGATACCCAGGACGTGCTGGACGCCGCCGCCACCAAGTGGAACTTCCTGCCGTTCAAGCCGGGCCTGGTCGGCGGCCACTGCATCGGCGTGGATCCGTACTACCTCACGCACAAGGCCACCGTGCTCGGCTACCACCCCGAGCTGATCCTCGCCGCGCGCCGCATCAACAGCCGCATGGGGCTGTACGTGGCGCACCAGGTGATCCGCCTGATGGCGAACAAGCGCATCCACGTGGTCGGCTCGCGCATCCTGGTGCTGGGCCTGGCCTTCAAGGAAAACTGCCCCGACCTGCGCAACACCCGCGTGGTGGAAATCGTCCGCGAACTCGAAGCCACGCACGCGCAGGTGGACGTGTACGACCCCTGGGCCGATCCGCTCGAGAGCCGCCAGAAACTCGGCGTCACCCTGGTCGATGCGCCCGCCGAACACGCCTACGACGCCATCGTGCTGGCCGTGGCGCACAGGGATTTCCTCGGCCGCGGCGACGCAGACATCCGCCGCTACGGCCGCGAGAACTGCGCCGTGTTCGACATCAAGAGCCTGCTGCCCGTGGCCGCTGTTGACGGGCGACTGTAGGAACAACCCGCTGCATCTGGCACGGTCGGCGTGAATGGGGAGGCGTGCTTGCTGCCGTCCACTCGCATCATGCTTCCTGCGCCAGCTTTACCTCGCCTGCTTCCACCTGCACCGCCACCGCGCGCAGATGTTCGCCGCGGCACGGGCCGGCGATGCACAGGCCGTCGTCCCGGTTGAAGGTGGCGCCGTGCACGGCGCAGATCAGGGTGTCGTTCTTCAGCAGGA
>Ga0207690_10000656_pt1 | contig 22129 bp, 20 predicted proteins | sample KBSC23metaG_FD_184315 | JGI IMG/M metagenome (GOLD analysis project Ga0207690, IMG submission 184315) | Corn rhizosphere microbial communities from Kellogg Biological Station, Michigan, USA - KBS C2-3 metaG (SPAdes) (version 2) | ecosystem: Host-associated > Plants > Roots > Rhizosphere > Soil ...
GGCAGGACCAGCGGTGACGGGAAAGAACGGCCGGGCAGGTTCATGCCCCGCAGTATAGCCGCCATCCCCAATCGTTCGGATGGATCACAACCTGCAACGACGTGGCATCGAAGCGATCCCCTCAAACATGGGTTTTTTCGACGAACACGGTTCGCGCATGCCGTTTTTCAAATGTGACATTGACGGCGCGGCCGATCGCCCGCGTTCGATGCACGGTGCCCGCTGGGACCACGATGCTTTGCCACTCGGCCAGCGTCACGCGGGTGCCGTCCTGGAAATCGATCTGAAGCTCGCCCGCCACCACGAGAAAAAGCTCGTCGGAATCAGGATGCTCATGCCAGCGATACTCTCCCTCGAACACCGCAAGCCGCATGCAGTGCTCGTTGATGTCGAACACGACCCAGTTCCTGTAGGGATCGGCGACGGCGGCTTGTTCCGAACGAATGTCGATGACGGCCAGGGCCTGGTGGCGGGCACGCTCGGATGCGTACTCGGCGGCCGTTGGAAATCCGGATTTCATGTCAGGCTCCTTGCAGGAGAACCATCGCGATTCGACGTTTCCATCAGCTCCGGCAATCGACGCAGGGCTTTGCGGAGACGTGCACCACCGCCGCACGGGGCATGCGATTCGCTCGTGCCCGTGTCTGGCCGAACAGCATGCCGCCGAGGATCAGGATGCCGCCGAAAGCCATGCTGACCGTCAGCGGTTCGCCGAGCGCCAGCCACGCCCACAACACGCCGAAGAGCGGAACCAGATACGTCACCGTGGTCGCGCGTGGCGCACCGACCCGCTGGATCAGGCGGAAGTAAACCGCGTACGCCGCGCCGGTGCAGACCGCGCCCAGTGCGAGCAGGCTCAACCACGCCTGCGCGGGAACGTGCGCCGAGGGCCACTGCCACGCCGCGAACGGTGCCAGCAACACCGCGCCCCACGCCAGCGTCGCCGCCGCCACCGCGGCAGCCGGCAGGCCTGCAAAGTAACGCTTGACCAGGTTCGCGGAAACGCCGTACAGAAGTGCAGCCATGGTGCCGGCTGCCACCGCGGGGCCAATGCCCGCACCGTCCACATCGCCGCTGGCCAGCACTACCACACCGACCAATCCGATCGCGAGTCCCGTCAGGCGCCGCGCGCCGATGTGTTCCCGGAACAGCACGAATGCCGCGAGCGCCGCGAACGGCACCGACATGCTGTTGACGATCGCGCTGACGCCTGCCGGGGCGCGTTCCGCGCTCCATGCGAACAGCAGAAACGGCAGCAGGGTATTGACCAGGCCGATCGCCATGATCTTGAGCCAGCCCGCGGCGGCCAGTTGCCCGCGCGCGCGCCACAGGAATGGCGCCAGCACCAATGCGCCGAGGGCAAGGCGCACGTCCACCAGCGGGACCGGTCCGAATTTTGGCGCGGCGATCCTGAGGAACAGGAACGAACCGCCCCAGATCGCCGCGAGAAACACCAGCTCGGCGGGCGTGCGCCAGTCGAAGTCGCGTGGCATGACGACGCGCACGCGCCGTCGGCCGCGCGGGGTGCGTGCCGGCGGTGCCTCGTCGCGCGCCAGCGCCCGCAGCGTCGCGGGGTCGGTCAGGTATCCACCCGCGAACAGCATGCCACCCGATAATCTTGCCAATTCCCTCAACATGTCGCACCTCCGGCCGTGTTGCGCGAATGCCCTGTCACACGCAAAATTAGGCCGCTTTCCCATAATGCGGAAGCGACGATTTCTCAAACTAGCCTTGAGGAAAATCGAACATGAGTCGGGCACCCCTGAATTCGCTGCAGACCTTCGTCGCGGCTGCACGCGCGCAGAACCTCACCCGTGCTGCCGAGCGCCTGCACCTCACGGTAAGCGCCTTGAGCCATCAGATCCGGTTACTGGAAGAACGCGTTGCCTGCACATTGTTCGTGCGCGGCCCGCGCGGCTTGAAGCTCACCGCCGAGGGCCAGCGACTGCTCGACAACGTGGCGCCGCATTTGGAGGCGATCGAGGATGCCTTGAAGCCGCTGTGCGGGCGCAACAACAACACCCTGTCGCTATCGGCGATGCCGTCGATGACGTCGAGCTGGCTGTTGCCGCGCTTGCCGCGGTTCGTCACGCGACATCCGGAGGTCGAGTTGAACCTCGAGTCGTCGATCGAACTGGTGGATTTCGCGGATGGCCGCTTCGACGCGGCATTGCGCTACGGGGCAGGAGAATGGCCGGGCCTCGTGGTCGAGTCGTTGCTGGAAGAATGGTTGACGCCGGTTGCGAGTCCATCGCTGCTGGCGGGACGCAAGCGGCCGCGGCTGGAAGACCTCGGCGAACTGCCGCTGTTGTGTCCCGAGGACCCGTGGCAGGAATGGTTCGCGCTGCACGGCGGCAAACCGCCGCGGCGTTACGCAGCTTCCTTCAGCGATTCCGAATCACGCCAGCGGGCCGCGGTGGAGGGCATCGGCGTCGCGCTCGGGCGAACGACCATGGTGCGCCCGCTGATCGAAACCGGCCAGTTGGTGGCGCTGTTTCCCGAGCTCATGAAAGCCCGGCGGTGGCACTATCTCGTCTATCCCGAACGTTCGCGCAAATGTTCCGGGTTCATGGCGTTTCGCGCGTGGCTGCTGGACGAAGCCGCGGAGTTTCGTGCGGCGCCGCCGATCGGATTCGCCGGCACGCGTGCGCGTTCTCGCCCATCGCGCGCGCCGCGTCGCCGCGCAAAGGTTTCATGAGCACTCACGACGTTCGTCATCGGCCGCAAGGATCGCGCCCCATCAGGTGATCGTAGGTGGAAACGTTGGCATCGCGCAGATGCCCGTCCCGCACCGCCGCACCCGGGGAGCCCATGCGCCGGCACGCCTCGGCGCGTGGAATCTTGGTGCCGTGCACGCGCACGCGGCTCCACGCGTTATGCCGTACGCGCGTGTTTTGGCGCGACTGTTTCTCCGCGTACGCAGTGCGTACGACGCCGTCGCCGGCAATCGACGAAGGGCAACGGGTGTGCCTGTAGAACACCTCGCCGTCGGCGGCACGGCACTCCCATGACATTTCAGGTTTGACGCGCGATCGGCGTGACGAAGCACGTCTTTTGCGCATGCTGTTGGCAGAGTGCCGGTCGTGCGCCGCATCCGTCCGGCGCTCCGCCGCGGCAACCTCGGCGGCACTGCCGACGGTCGGCAGCGGAAGCACGTCGATTTTTCGCTGGTGCGCGTGCATGGCGCATGGAACGTCCTGGAACGCGAGATGGCCGCGCGCGTCCACACAACGATAAATCGAAGCCGCGTGTGCGCTGGCCATGCACGTCCACAACAGCGCCGCGCAAGCCGCACGCGCGAGCCAGGGACGACTCCACGGTTTCGAAGGAACGTGACCTCGCAGGCCGATGGGGAGTTTCATGGCAGTTTCCGTCGCTTCCGGTACCGCCATGCTCGGAGGCTGGCACATGCATCGCCAGCGGACATCGCCGCGGGAATGTGTAGGGGAATGCCGATGGCCGGGCCCGGCGAACGCAATTTGCGGGGGAACCGGGGGCGGCGTATAAAAATCCGGTGAGAACTTGCAAAGGAGCCCACCGTGATGGTCAGGCAGAATTGCATCGAGCAAGGAGCTGCGTCATGACTTCATGCAAGGAGTTTCTCACCGCGGTCATCTCCGGGGCCGTGGCCGTCGTGTTCTCGCTGCCTTCCCTGGCGCAATCCAACGCCCCATCGGAGATCGTGGCTGCGCCGGACTACGGTTCGGGCGCGGCAGCTGGCGCCATGTCGAACGGCAATTTCAACACACCCGAGTCGGATGGCCGGCCCGGCGTGAAGTTTTTCACGCTTGGCGTGCAGGCATTCCGCAAGGGTGAGTATCGGCACGCGATCGACATGTACAAGGTCGCGGCTTCCTGGGCGTACAAGCCGGCCGAATACAACCTTGCGGTAATGTACTTCAAGGGCCAGGGTGTTCCCGTGGATCGTCCGCTCGGCGCCGCCTGGATGGTGTTGGCTGCCGAGCGCGGCGACTCACGTTATGTCCAGGCGCGTGACATGATGGTGACGCTGCTCAGCAAGTCCGAATTCATGCAAGCGGATGAGCATTGGGGAGCGTTGAAGAAAACCTACGGTGACGCAGTGGCGCTGCGACGCGCCAAGGCGCAGTGGGCGTGGGTGAAAACCCACCAGACCGGCACGCGAGTGGGCGGCGCGACGGGCGAGCTTTCGGTTGGCGTGCTCGATGGAGGACATACTCCGGTTTCGCTCAACACAGCCGGCAAACCCATCAAGATCGCCACCACCGGTGCGGCGATACTGCAGGGTGGTTCGATCGACGGTTCGGTCGCCTACCGGCAGTTCCAGCAAAGCGACAATCCCTACGACCCGGTTTTCCTCGAGAATCGCAGTGGCACGGTGAGCGTGGAGCCGCTGACGCCGCTGAAACCCGACGCAAGCAAACAGCCCGCAAAATCGGGCGAGGATAAAATTCCGTCGCCCGCGCATCCACGCAGCGCATGATTCTGGGTGCAAAACCAAGCCGGCGCGATTATCGCGTCGGCTTTTGAACGGAATAGTGGTTTGATCGGTCGATAAAATCGCGATCAATCCTGCTTCACCGCCACCACGCTTCCGTCATTCGGATCGACCAGCACGTCCACCTTCTTGCCTTCCGGATTCTTCGCGTCGGCGCTCCACAGGCCGTCGTCGAAATCCACGTCATCGACGTCCTGATAGCCCTGCGCCGTCAGCTTGGCCTTGATCTCGTTCTTGTTGAGCCGCGACGGTGCGTCGGCTTCGTACACCTTGCCGGTGGTCGGGCCGACCTTGATGCGCACCCATTTGTCGTTACCGCCGCGTGCCTTGGCCTGCCACACGCCATCCTCGAACTTGAGACCCTTCACTTCCTGGTAGCCGGCGTTGGCAATGTCCGCCTTGATCGCCGATTCGCTGAGTGCGCCCGTCGGAGAGCCGACACGGGTGGTCGTCGTGGTCGTGGTGGTCTGCATTGGCGCGTCCTGTGCGAAAGCGACGCCACTGGCCAGCAGCAGGGTTGCAGAGAGTGCCGCAGCGAGCGTGTGCTTGTGCATGTCGATACCTCCGTCGGGACAGTGGCAACCAGCTTGGGCAAGCGTCGATCAACAACGTGTGAATTCATCCGACGCAGATCAGTGGCCATTCATCTGCATTACGCCTGCTAATCTTCATCGCCTGTTCACTTTCTTTCACCGATGCGCGTCACCTTTCATCATCCCGTTGCGTTCTGGTTCGGTTGCCTGATCGTCGCCGCGGGCGTGTGCCTGCACTTGCCGATGTACGTGATGGCCGCGCCCATGCATTTTCATCTCGCCGGGATGGCGATGGATCCGGGAATGCTGCTCGGGATGGCTTTGATTCCCGCCGGCGTGCTGCTGGCGGCGTGGGGCTTGATGCCGCGCCTCGCGCAGGTGCGCATGACCACGCGCGGTGGCGATCGATTGCAGTGGCACGTCGCCGACGGCGTCCCGCTGAACGTCGAGCACTGGAAGCTGGTGACGGTGCTGGTGTTGGCGTTGACGATCGACGTGATGAAGCCAGCTTCGATCGCGTTCGTGATGCCGGGCATGGCGCATGAGTACGGCATCGGCATGTCGCGCGCGGGTTACCTGGCGCTGTCGGCGCTGATCGGCACTGCGGTGGGTTCGGTGGCGTGGGGCCGGCTGGCGGACGTGTTCGGGAGGCGCGCGGCGATCCTGTTGTCGGCGCTGCTGTTCATGGGCACCGCGATCTGCGGCACGATGCCTTCGTTCGAATGGAACCTCGTGATGTGTTTCATGATGGGCGCGGCGGCGGGTGGCATGTTGCCGATCGCGTTCACGCTGATGGCGGAAACCGTGCCCGTGCGCCATCGCGGCTGGCTGCTGGTGGCGCTGGGTGGCGCCGGCACGTCGGCGGGCTATCTGGCCGCTTCGGGCGCCGCCGCGTTGCTGGAGCCGTCCTTCAGTTGGCGCGCGTTGTGGTTGTTGAACCTGCCGACCGGCGCGCTGATCGTGGTGCTCAACCGCTTCATTCCCGAATCACCGCGCTTTCTCGCCAACGCGGGACTGGAGGCGCAGGCGCGTGCGGTGCTGGCGCGTTTCGCGGGCTCGTCGGACGCGCTGGTGAAAGACACCGCGGCGGTCGAGGCGTCCGTTCTGGAAGTCCACCAGCCGCGCGCCGGGTTGCGCCAGATGCTGCGCGGCCGCCATGCCACCATCACGCTGGCCTTGATGGCCTGCGGGCTCGCATGGGGGTTGGTGAATTTCGGGTTCGTGCTGTGGCTGCCCGCCAACCTGCACAAGCTCGGGCTGGATGCACGCGCGGCCGGCACGCTGATGGCGCAGTCGGCACTGTTGGCCATTCCCGGCATCGCGCTGGTGGTGTGGCTGTATCAGCGCTGGAGCAGCTTCAAGACACTGGTGTTGTTCGTGGCGCTGACGGTGTTGGCGCTGCTCGCGTTCGCCGCCATCGAAGTGGCCGGCCTGCGCGCGCAATCGTTCACCATCGCCGCGACCGTCTTGTTGCTGATCGCGATCAGCGGCGTGATCGCGACCATGATTCCGTACGCGGCGGAAATCTATCCGGTGCATCTGCGCGGCACCGGCTCCGGGCTGATCGCCGCGGGCTCCAAGACTGGCGGCATCCTCGGCGCCTTGCTGGGTGTCGCGGGCGTGTTCGACAGTTTCCTCGTTTCGGCCGTGGTGATCGCGGTGCCGATGACGGCCGCCGGCGTGATGCTGTGGCGAGGCGGGGTGGAGACGCGCGGGCGCGAACTGGAAGCGATCCAGAAGATCATGTGCGATCGTCCCTGATGCAGGTCGCGTGGTTTCCCTTCGAAAAAAATCAATGCACGCTGGGTGTCGCCGCAGGTCCCGTGGATCGCCGCGCCAGCGCCAATCCCTTCAACACGTGCAGCGCTTCGGACAACGCATAATCCTTGATCGCGAGTTCGCCGGTGTCGGGCGGAGCCGCGGCGATCTTGCTGCCGCGAAGGTGGTTCGGCAGGTCGCTTTCGTGTTCGTCGTCGTCCAGCGAAGGATTGCGATCGGCTTGCACCGTGATCTTGCCCAGCACGATGTCGGGCGTGATGCCGGCGACCTGGATCGAGGTGCCGTCGGGCGTGTAGTAGCGCGCCGTCGTCAGTTTCACCGCGTCGCCGTCGCCGACCGGCAGGATCGTCTGCACCGAGCCCTTGCCGAAGGTGCGCCGGCCCATCACCAGCGCGCGATGGTGATCCTTCAGCGCGCCGGTGACGATCTCCGCCGCCGAAGCGGTGCCGTTGTCCACCAGCACCACCATGGGCGCGCCATCCAGCAGGTCGCCCGGCGTCGCGGTGAACTTGAGGTCGGATTGCGGCAGCCGGCCGCGCGTGCTGACGATCATTCCGGAATCGAGGAAATCATCGGCGACGCCCACCGCGCTGGTCACCAGTCCGCCCGGATTGGACCGCAAATCCAGCACGGCGCCGCGCAAGGGGCCATGCTGTTTCTGCAGCTTGCCGAGCGCGTCGGTCAGTTCGTTCGCGGTGTCTTCCTGGAATTCGCTGATCCGGATGTAGGCGTAGCCGGGTTCCAGCATCCGCGTGGTGACGCTGGCGACGCGGATGCGTTCGCGCACCAGCGGTATCGTCACCGGCTTGTCGCCGTCGGGATGCAGGATCGTCAGCGTGATTTTCGAACCGATCGGTCCGCGCAGCCGCTTCATCGCCGCGTCGATCGCATCGGGTTGCACCACCACGCCATCGATCGCCTCGATCACGTCGCCCGCCAGCACGCCCGCGCGCTTGGCGGGGCCGCCGTCCAGCGGCGCGATGATCACGAGCTGATGATTCACCTGCGCGACTTCGATGCCGAGTCCGGCATAGGCACCCGAGGTGTCTTCGTTGAGATCCTTCAGCGCGTGCTTGTCGAGGAACTCGCTGTGCGGATCGAGGCCCGAAAGCATTCCGCTGATCGCGGACTGCATCAATTGGTTGTCGTTGATCGGATCGACGTACGCTTGCTTGATCATCTCGAACGCGCGGGTGAAGGTCTGGATTTCTTCGAGGCTCGGCACATCGCCGGCTGCTTTCGCGATCGAGGAAGCCTCGGCGGGCGTGGCGACGCTGGCCGCGGGTGCCGGCGCGGGATGTGGCTGTGCGGGCGGCGGCGCGGCGAAAGCCAGGCCCGTGCAGACGACCAGCAGGCTACCCAAGCAGATTTGCGAAGTTCGAATCATTGCGACACCGTGTGAGTCGATACGAAGACCGCGCGCGGACGCGGCGGTTCATTGTAGGCGCTTCGCCTTGCACCGACATTGGCGCCCGCGGCTACTTGGCGAACCAGCCGTGCGGATCGACCGACTTGCCGTCGCGGCGCAGGCCGAACCATGCGCCGCCCTGTTCGGGGTCGCGTCCCACCGTCGCGATGGGTTGGCCGGGTCTCACCCAGTCGCCGACTTCCACCAGCGCGGCCTCGTTGCCGCCGTACAGGCTCATCCAGCCATCGCCCTGGTCGACGATCACCAACATGCCGTAGCCGCGCATGAAATTCGCCCACGCCACCCGTCCATAAGCGACCGCGTGCACCTCGGTGCCGGGTTTGGCCGCAATCACGATGCCTTGCGCGAGCGTGCCGGTACCGTTGTGCGGTGTGCCCGCGACTGGCCGGTCGAGTTTGCCGCGCAATTGCGCGAATGGCGTGTTCTTGCCGAGCTGGGCGGGAATGTCCGCGAACACGTTCTGCAATTGCTTCAGCAATTTGTCCAGCGCTTCGGCATCGTGCTGCAGGGCCGCGATCCTGTCCTTCTGCTCTGCGAGCTGCGCATCCGCTTCGGCCAGCAGTTTCTGCTGCGTGGCGCGCGATTGTTCGAGTTGTGCGGATTGCATGTTGCGCTGCTCGCGCTGCTGTTTCAGCGCGTCGGTTTCCGCTTGGATCGAGGCCTTGACCTGGTCGAGTTGCGCGACCTGGCCCAGCAGCGCGCGGATGCGCGCGACGCGGTCGTGCTGGAAATAGCGCGAATACGCGAGCGCGCGATCGATCTTCGCGATATCGTCGTCGCCAAGCAGCAGCGACAGGTCGCTGCCCCGATCCAGCGTGTAGGCTGCGCGCAACAAATCCGCCAGCGCGGCGCGCTGGCCGGAAAGCTTGTCTTCGAGTTGCGCGCGCTGCTGTTCGAGGTCGGCCAACGACGCGGACCTGGCGGCGATCGCCGCATCGGTGTCACGCACTGCGTTGGCAATCTGGTTGAGTTGCCCGGCCTGTTCGGCCAGCTTGGCATCGATGACGTCGCGCTTGCTGGCGGTGGCTTTTTGCGCTTCGGCGATCCTGGCGATTTCGGCGCGCACGTCGGCGAGTTTGGCCTTGGCGGCGGCTTCGCGTCCGCTCTGCGTTCCATTCGCTGAGGACGCCGAGGGCGGGGCGGCGCGGGTCGCACCGGCGAGTGCGACGAGCGTGCACAACGCCGCGGCCGGCAAGTGTCGTCTCCATCTTGAGATCAGTGTTTGCATGCGCCGCGATTATCGCCGCGAACGCGTCTCGCTTGTTTGCCTGGGGAGAGCGTTGAAGTTTGCTCGTCATCCCGGAATCGCGAAGCGATATCCGGGACCCAGCGACTTCAAGCATCAATGGTTACAGAAGAACACCGGGTTCCTTCACTCCCCCTAACGCGGCCACACTTGGCCGCTCTCGCGTCGCAGGAAGACAATGATTGTCCGGGTTCCCTAGCGCTCGACCCAGACCGCCAGCACGTCGATCGCCCGATCCAGCGTGCGCGACGCCTTTTCCATGTTGTCCGTGTCATTCGCGCGGCCCGCCGCTTCCGCCTCGGCCGCGGCCTGCTGCACGTCGCGCGCGCCCAACAGCGCGGCGGCGCCCTTGATGCGGTGCGCCTGGCGGGTGGCCTCGGCCAGATCGGCGGCGGCGTACGCGGCCCGCAGGCCGGTCAGGTCCTTGCGGATCGCGGCCAGGAAATCGTGGAGCAAGTTGCGCGCGAGGGTGGCATCGTGGCCGGCGATTTCGTTCAGTACGGCACGGTCGACCGGCGCCGAGGGCGCGGACAGCACTTCATCGTCGGACATCGCAAGAGTTTCCGCCGGCATGTCAGCGGTTGAGCCATTGGCGCCGGCAGCAAATTCGACATGCGGCAGCCAGCGCCGCAGTTGCGCGGACACCTGCGCGATGCGCAGGGGTTTGCCGAGGAACGCGTCCATGCCCATCGCGATGCAATGCTCGGCTTCGCCCTTGCTGACGTTCGCGGTGACCGCGATGATGGGCGTGCGCTCGCGCTGGTCCGCGCGCTCGGCCTTGCGGATCGCGGCGGTCAACTGATAGCCGTCCATCTTCGGCATGTGGATGTCGGTGAGTACCAGTGCGTAGTCGCCGGTGTGCCAGCGGCGCAGGCCCTCCTCGCCATCGGCCGCGGTTTCGCAGGCGAAGCCTGCGCGTGCCAACTGGCGCGTCAGCACTTCGCGATTGGTGGCGTGATCGTCCACCACCAGCACCAGGCTGCGCTCGCGTCGCGCGGCGTCCACGCCGGGCAGTGGCCGCGTCGGGAATTCTTCTTCAGGCACCACGCGACGTTCGGGCTCCACGCGTGCGGGGTCGCCCTCGGCAAGCGGCAGGACCAGGCTGAAGGTGCTGCCGACGCCGGGTTTGCTGGCCAGTTCGATCGTGCCGTCCATCAGATCCGCAAGCTGCCGGCAAATCGCGAGTCCCAACCCGGTGCCGCCGAAGGTGCGCGCGGTGCCGCTTTCGGCCTGCGAAAACGGCTGGAACAGCAGCGCGCGCTGTGCGTCGCTGATGCCGATGCCCGAGTCGCGCACGCGCAACGCGATGCTCTCGCGGCCGTCCTCAAGCTTGCCTACGCACTCGATGCGCACGGTGATGCCGCCGGTACGGGTGAACTTCAACGCATTGGACAGCAAATTGGAAAGGATCTGGCGCAGCCGCAGCGGATCGGCGACGTAGGCGGGCGCCAGATCGTCGTCGATCGCAAGTTCCAGCGTCAGACCCTTGCTGGATGCGATGCCCAGATAATTGCCGATCGCGTGCTCGACGAGTTGGCGCAGATCGACGTCGCGCGGCGCCAATTCCATCCGGCCGGCTTCGATCTTGGAGAAGTCGAGAATGTCGCCGATGATCTGCAGCAGGCTCTGCGCCGAGCTTTGCACGATCGCGACGCTGCGTCGCTGCTCGGCGTCGAGCCGCGTGTGTTCCAGCAGTTCCAGCATCCCGGTGATGCCGATCATCGGCGTGCGGATCTCGTGGCTCATCGCGGCAAGGAACGCGCTCTTGGCCCGGCTGGCCTCGTGTGCGCGCGCTTCGCTCATCCGCAACGCCGCGTCCTTCTGCTTCACTTCCTCGCGCATTTCGATGAAGCCGTCGACGACCTGACGGGTTTCGCCGCGTACCGGCACGCCCGCTGGCACCTCGTAGTCGCCGCCGCGCATGCCGCGGGTCATGCGCACCAGTTGTTCGATGCCGCCGTAGACGTTGCGCAGCACCGCCCGGCCCGCGAACAGCACGATCAGCAACGCCGCCAACGACAATGCAATGCGCCACGCATTCAGGCGCAGCGCGTGCACGCGGTCGTCGTGCAATTGATCCTGCGCATCGAGGATCTTCAGGTCGGCCATCAGGCCGAGATCGCTCAGCACCGGGTCGAGCGCGGGAAACAGGCGCGAGTCGGCAAAGTGGCCGAGCCCGTCCATGCTGTGCGCGGCGAGCTGCTCGCGCAGTGCCGCGATGGCGCTCTCGGCAGGCGCGCGTTCTTGCCGGATCGCGACCAGCAATTCGTGCTGGCGCGGCGGCATGCTTTCGGCTTCGAGGGCCTCGAATGCCTGCCCGATGCGTTTTTGCGCTTCATCGACCGCGGTAAGCCCTTGGTCGAAGGTCATCAGCCCGTTGCGCACCTTGAAGGTGACGCCGATGATGTCGATGCCGTAGGAATCGGTCAGCGCCTTCACCTGCGTCTGGCCGCCCAGCGCGTTGTCGTAGAGGCGATTCAGGGTGGCCTCGTGATTGCGCTGGTAGATGGCATCCAGGGCCAGCACGCAGCCGGCGGCGACCAGCATCACGCCGAACAGCAGCAGGAGTTGGCGACGCACCGTCCAGAACTTGGCCTTCCAGAACTTGGCCCTCCACAACCGGCGCCTCATGGCTGTCGGCGTCGCCACTTCTCGATCGCGGCGCCGAGCTGGTCGCCGGGTACCGCCATCCCGATCAATTCGCCCTGCGCGCGGCTGCAACCGAGTTCGGCCAGCATCTGCCATTCGTCGACGCTGCGCACGCCTTCGGCCACCGTGACCAGCTTGAGCTTGCGGCCGAGATCGAGGCTGGCCTCGACCACCGCGCGATTGCGCGCATCGGCGGCGCCGTTGATGAAGCCGCGGTCGATCTTGAGTTCGGTCACCGGCAGTTGCGCCAGTTGCGACAGCGACGACCAGCCGGTGCCGAAATCATCGACCGACAGCCCGAATCCCTTCAGCCGCAGGCGCGCCAGCACGTTCAACACCTGCGCGGCTTCGTGCATCATCGCCGACTCGGTGATCTCCAGCGTGACGTCGTGCGGGTCCACGCCGGCGGCTTGCACGATCGCCTGATAGCGATCGGCCGCGGCGGTGTCGGCAAGGTTGTGCATCGACACGTTGACGGAGGCGGTGAGCTTCATGCCGGCCTCGCGCCAGCGGCGCAGCCAGCGGCACGTCTGCGCCAGGATGCGCTCGGTGAGCGCATCGATCAGGCCGGAGCGTTCCAGTTCCGGAATGAAGCGGACCGGTGGCACCGGACGTCCGTTCAATGACCAGCGCGCCAACGCCTCCACGCCGGTGACGAAGCCGCTGCCGATCGCGACCTGCGGCATGAACCACGCTTCAAAGGCATCGCTCGCCAGCGCCTCGGCCAAAAGGCCTTCGTCGATGTCGGGGGCCGGGTCTTCGTCGGCCAGCAGGTCGGCGGTGAAATAGAGGTCGATCACTTCCGACAGCTTGGCTTGCGTCAGCGGTTTTTCGACCGTGCCCAGCACGCGCATGCCCGACGCACGCGCCATCAGTCGCACCGTGTTGAGCAGCGCGGGATCGAGCGCGGTCAGCACCACCACCGCGCTGGCCAGGCGTTCGCGCGCGACGTGGCCGATGAACTCGATGCCGTCCATGTGCGGCAGATCCAGATCCACCAGCACCACGTCGGCTGGACGTTCCTGCCGCCCAAGCTCGGCGAGCGCGCTGCGGCCGTCCGGCGCGTCCAGCACTGAGCCGACGCCCATCTGCTGCAACAGGCGTATCGCCACCTGACGCTGGAAGTCATGATCCTCGACCACCAACACCGATACTTGTGCAAGCTTCGTCCTCATGCCGGCCCCTTGTCCCTGATCGGCAGTTGCACCCGGAGTCTAACACCCGGCCTGCGGCATAGCGGGCAGCGGCGCACGGTTTGGCGCATCGTCCGGCAGCTTTGCTGCGCTAGGCTGTGAACATGTGTGTCGTCGCCTTGGTCTGGAATACCCATCCGCGCTGGCGCCTGCTGCTGATCGGCAACCGCGATGAAGCCCATGCGCGGCCTTCCGCGCCGCTCGCGCATTGGGTGGATGCGCCGGAGATTCTGGCGGGCCGCGATCTGGAAGCGGGTGGCACGTGGATGGGCGTGCGCGCATCCGGACGCGCGGCAGTCGTCACCAACGTCCGCGATCCGCGTGCTGCGCACGATCGCGCCTCGCGTGGCTTGCTGGTTTCGGATTTCCTGCGCGGTGGCGACTCGGCGGCGCAGCATTCCGAAGCACTCCGAGTCGATGCCGCGCGCTATCGCCCGTTCAACCTGCTGCTGTTCGATCGGGAATCGGCGTGTTTCGTGTCCAACCACCCGCAGGTGCGCGCACGCGAACTCGCGCCCGGCCTGCACGGCTTGTCGAACGGCGACATGGACGCCGGATGGCCCAAGGTGCGGCGGGCGACCACCGCGTTGCAATCGTGGCTCGATGCGGGCGACGAGGAGTTCGAGCCGCTGTTCGCCGCGCTCGCCGACGAAACCCCTGCGCCGGATGCCGAATTGCCGGACACCGGCATCGGTCTCGAACTCGAACGGCGGGTGTCGCCGCCGTTCGTGCGCGGCGCGGTCTACGGCACGCGCGCGACCACGTTGATCGCGCTGGACCGCGACGGCGGCGGTTGCATCATCGAGCGGCGTTTCGGGCCGGAAGGCGTGCCGCAGGGACAGACCGCGCTGCACTTTTGAGGAACCTCTGATTTTGCTCGTCATTCCGGAATCGCGAAGCGATATCCGGAACCCAGTGCCTTTTTGTTTCAACAGCCTGCGTCAAAGTCACTGGGTTCCCGCTTTCGCGGGAATGACGACGATGTGGGTTGATCAGACGTTCCTTGAGCGGGAGGCAACGGCTTTTCTCCCTCTCCCTAAGCAGATCCACCGCTCGGGGAAGTAGCGGCCGCGGGCCGAGTGCGCAGCTGGGCGAGCGCAGGATTGCGCACCTGATCTTCGCGTGTCATTGCAAGGAAGTAGCCGACTCCGGTGCCGCGCCCGACATCGTGCTTGCCGGGGTCGCGCCCGGTGCGTGGAATACCGGCGCCTTGCCCAGCAGCAGCGCGCGGATGTTGCGCAATTTGTTCTTCAGCACGCGCTCGTGTTCGGGGCCGATCCGGATCATCAACTTCTGTCCGACCGAGAGGGTTTCCCAGGTCGGATCGGCAAACGCGTAATGGCCGTCGGGCTTGGCGACCAGCGCCACCGGCGGGCGCGCATTCGGTGCCGCCAGCATGTCGTTGATGGCCGCGATCAACCGATCGTTGAAATAACCCTGCGGATAGCCGAGCTGGCGATACGCATCCTGGAACAGCGGATACCAGTGCACGTACCACGTCACCAGCGTGCGCGCGTCCACGGCTTCCACGATCTTCATGTACGGCTCGTAGCGCGCGTAGTCTTTTGCATCCAGCACGGGATGATCGCCGGAGTTGTCGACCGTGAACACGCCCTTGGGCGTTCGCATCGGCAGGATGCTGGCGCCGATGCTGCGGCGGGGCAGGGCATCCACGGTCGCGACGATGTGCGGGACCAGCCCACGTGCGAGCAGAAGCTCCGACAAACCTTCCGCGCCCGGGATGGATGCCAGCGCCTTGGCGACCACGTCGTCGCTCGCGTCCAGCGGTGGCAGCGGCGCGGTGGTGGCGGGCGCGGGCTGGGTCTGCGCTTCGCTGATGGGATGCTCGGGCGGTGGAGGCGGCGCGGTGCTGGCCGCGGCGGGCCCGGAAGGTTCAGGGCCGTGGCGTGTGAAATCCACGCCGGGCATGCGCGTGAAATACCACCACGCGGCCACTGCCACGATCACGATCACCACGATCGCGCCCATGATCTTGCCGGTTGCCGATTTGTGCCGAGTCACATCGCCCCCGAAGCCTGGAACTATCTGGGTTGGATACGCGCGGGGCTGAATGGTTCCGTCAAATGAAGGGGTTCACGCCGATCAGTCGCTGATGCAGCAGGAATGCGAAGATCGCCCACGCCGCCACACCCGCCACTACGGCCAGCGCGTCGCCCGCGAGCGTGCCCACAGGGTACACGGTGCCGGCGACGTGATCACGTCGGCGCGACGCCGCAAAATCCGTCACGGCCCACACCAGGAACGCGCCGAACAACACCACGTCGTGCACGAAACCGGTCGCCAGCAGATGTCCGAGCGCCCACACCTTCACGCCGGCCAGCATCGGATGGCCGATCTTCGCTTTCAGGTGATTGCGCGGCACGTAGGCCGCTGCCACCAACACGAACGCAAGCAGCGTGAGCAGCGCATTCAAATGTTTCAGCCACATGGGCGGCACGTACAGCAGGTGTGGTTGCGCGCGCGCCATCCCGAAACCGATCACGATCAGCGCAAGCCCGACGATCGCCACCACCGAATACAGGCCCTTCCACGGCAGGAAACCAATCCGCGCGATCGCACGTTTGCGCCAGCCGGGCGCCAGCATGTGTACCGAATGCGCCCCGAGGAACAACACGAGGCCGAGGATCAGGATGGGCATGGACGATTTCCCGGGTCGATCGAACGCGCATCGTATCCAAATCGCGGCGATCGTGCGCAGCCAAAAATCCGGCGCGTTCCTCCGGCGAATCGGGTCTGTCGAATTTCGCCGGCGTCGTTCGTCGCGATCAGGAACACGCCAAGACACCATGCCCATACCAGCAATTTCCGCGCCACAGACACGAGGATTCGAAACATGCCCAGCGCCAATGCAACAACGAACATCGCGGTTTGCCTGTGGTTCGACGGCCAGGCCGAAGAAGCCGCCAACTTCTACGCCCGCACCTTCCCCGATTCGCACGTGGACGCCGTGCACCGCGCGCCGGGCGACTATCCGTCCGGCGAGGAGGGTGACGTGCTGACGGTTGAATTCACGGTCCTCGGCATGCCGTTCCTCGGCTTGAACGGCGGCCCGCAGTTCAAGTTCGACGAAGCGGTTTCGTTCCAGGTCTACACGGCCGACCAGGCGGAGACCGATCGCCTGTGGAACGCGATCGTCGGCAACGGCGGCGCGGAAAGCGAGTGTGGCTGGTGCAAGGACAAATACGGCCTGTCGTGGCAGATCACACCGCGCGCCTTGATGGAAGCAGTTTCCGATCCCGACCGCGCCGCCGCCAAACGCGCCTTCGACGCGATGATGACGATGAAGAAGATCGACATCGCCGCGATCGAGGCCTCGCGCAGGAACAAGTAGGGCGGGAGCAGCCGCGCAGCGGCGCATCCCGCCGCGATCGAACATGCGAATGGCGGGATGCGCTGCGCTCCTCCCGCCCTACAAGGTCCTACGAGGTACGCGGCGCGGCGGCTCCGCGCCCTCTGGCATGGTAACCCGTGCATGCCCGCCAAAAGAAACGCCCCGCTTTCGCAAGCGGGGCGTTTGGACCACCTTGAGAAAAACTCGGCCGAATTTTTTGCAAGGTCGGTCGTGCCCGGAATTACCGCTTCGATGAAGCACTCACCGGTCGCCGAGGAAATCCTTCTTGCCGATCTCGGTGCCGGCCACGCGCAGGATGTCGTAGGCGGTGGTGCAGTGGAAGAACATGTTGGGCAGCACGTATTCGGTGAGATAGGCGAGGCCGACGAATTCCACGTCGCCGTGGCGGGTCTTCATCACCACCTTGCGCGCCTCGCTGCCGTCGATCTGTTCTGGCTTGAAGGATTTCACGTACCCGATGGCGCGCGCGATGCGGTCTTGCGCCTGCGCGACGGTGGTTTCGTTGTCCGGAAACGATTGCGGCTCCACGCCCGCCAGTCGCGCGGCGCCGCGCGCGGCGGTGTCGCAGGCGATCTGGATCTGCTTGATCAGCGGCAGCATGTCGAAGATCAAGCGCTGCTGCAGCAGGTTGTCGGGTTCGACGCCCTTCGCCTTCGCGTGCGCTTCGCCCTTCTTCAGCACGTCGGAAAGATTGGTCAGGGCACGCACGAATACGGGAACGGAAGCCTGGTACATCGAGATGGTCATGGTTGAACTCCGAGTTGAAAGTTAGTGGCATGTACGAAGCGGTTCGACAATGTTCTGTTCGAAGCGGCTGTTGTGAAAAGTCAGGGCAGGATGCCCGTTCTGGTGTTGCTGAAGCGAAGAGATCGCAGTCGTACCGACTTTTCGTTGCGCAGCGATCAGGGACGATCGCACAAATCAGCCCGGTCCTCGCAGGATTCGCGCCGGCAACGTCAAAATCGCGCGCAACAGATCGAACACGCCGTCGACCGCGATGCCGAGCAGGCGGAACGGCAACGCGATCAGCCACACCAGCGGCCACAGCACCAGCGCGAGCAGTGCCAGCGGCCAGCAGAAAATCAGCAGCAGCAACCACAACAGGAAAGTCATCACTGCGGCATCCTCAAAGGTGCGTGCATGAGACGCTCACATGGGGCCGTGGCGGATCAAGCTCAAGTCGTTTTCGGTTCCGCAGGCGGAACATGCTGCGGCATGTCGCGGGTCGCGCGCACCGTCAGGGCCAATGCCGCCAGCGCCAGCACCCCCGCCAGCACGTAGGCGACGCCGGGCAGGTGCGGCGTCGGCGCATGATTGCTGATGAACAGCGCGAACAGGTTGGCGAACAGCGCGGGACCGAAGATGCCGGCGAGGCTTTGCAGGCTGCTAAGGGCGCCCTGCAACCGGCCTTGCTCGGCCGGGTCGACCTGGTGCGTGATCAGCGATTGCGCGGGCGGCCCCGCCAAGCCGCCGAGGCACAGGAACGGAATGCCCGACAGGAAGATCCACGCTTCCGGCGCGAAGCCGAACACGAAATAGCCGGTCGCCACGAACACGAGCCCCGCAAGGATCATCCGGCGTTCGCCCAGCTTCGGCATCAGCCGCCGCACCAGCAGTGCCTGCACCACGCCAGTGAACACACCGACCAGCGCCAGCGTGTAGCCGACCGTCTGCGGGCCCCAGCCGTAGCGGAAGTCGGTGTACAGCACGTAGGTGGAGTTGATCGAGAACTGCGCCAGTGCGAGCAGAAAAAATACCGCCGCCAGCGCCAGCACCTGCGGATAGCGCTTCAGCAGCAGCACCGAACCGAGCGGATTGGCGTGGCGCCAGTCGAATTTCGGCGCGCGGCGTTCCTTCGGCAGCGATTCCGGCAGCACGAAGAAGCCATAGCAAAAGTTGACGAGACACAGCACCGCGGCCGCCCAGAATGGCAGGCGAATCCACAGATGTCCGAGGAAGCCGCCCAGCGCCGGCCCGACGATGAAACCGATCGCGAAGGCGCCGCCCAACATCCCGAACGCGGCCGCGCGTTTTTCGCGCGGGGTGATGTCGGCGATGTAGGCATTCGCGGTGGAAAAACTCGCCGCGCACACGCCCGACACCGCTCGCCCGACGAACAGCAACCAAAGGAACGGCGCCAGCGCCATCACGATGAAATCGACGCCGAGTCCGAAGCTCGAAATCAGGATCACCGTGCGTCGCCCGAAGCGATCCGACAAAGCGCCCTGGATCGGCGAGCACACGAACTGCATCAGCATGAACAGTGTGCTGAAGCCGCTCGACCATACCGCCGCCTTGGCGATGCTGCCGCCGATCAACTCGACGATCAGGTGCGGCAGCACCGGAATGATGATCCCGAATGCCAGCATGTCGATCGTCACCGTGACGAAAATGAAAATCACGGCCGCGCGGCGGCGCGGATGTTCGAGATGCTGGGGTTCGGTCATGCGGCGTGATGCACGCGGGCGGGCAGCAGACAAGTTTAACGCGATGCGGTTCCGGGCACGGGGTCCAGAATGAGCAGCGCGTATTCGCCGGCTTGCAACGGCGCCGACCCCCTGTGGTCCTTCCGGACGCGCAACGCGATCCGGAATCGGTTTCGGCCAAGCAGTACCAACGGGAGTGTGTACCGATTGACTCGCGCCGTCCATGGCGCTCGCGCTGCGCGTCGCCTCCGGCGTTCGCGTTTGCCGTCCCGCAAACGCAGTCGGGTTCTGTCCGCAAACGGCGCGGACAGCCCCGGAATGACGAGCAAGAGGCCCTAGTGGCCGCCGTCGATGTCGATGAAGTTCAGGAACTCGGCGCGGGTGCGCGCGTCTTCGCGGAACAGGCCCAGCATCTGGCTGGTGATCATCGATACGCCGCGCTTGTGTACGCCGCGCGTGGTCATGCACTGGTGGGTCGCGTCGATCACCACCCCGACACCGCGTGGCTGCAACACTTCGCTGATGCAGGTCGCGATTTGCGCGGTGAGTTTTTCCTGCACCTGAAAGCGGTGGGCGAAGGCGTCCACCACGCGCGCGATCTTGGAGATGCCGACGACTTTTCCATCCGGCAGGTAGCCGACGTGCGCGCGTCCGATGATTGGCGCCAGATGGTGTTCGCAGAACGACTCGAACTGGATGCCGCGCAACACGATCATTTCATCGTAGCCCGCGACTTCCTCGAACGTGCGCGCGAGGTATTCCTGCGGATCTTCGTGATAGCCCGAGAACCATTCCTCGTAGGCACTGACGACGCGCTTGGGCGTGTCGAGCAGGCCTTCGCGGGTCGGTTCGTCGCCGGCCCAGCGCAGCAGCGTGCGCACTGCGTCCATGGCCTGCTCGCGCGTGACTTCCGGGGTGGTCGGCCGGGCGGCGGCGCATTGCGAGGGTTTGCGGGGTTCGGTCATCGATCTGCCTCGTCGGATATCGAACGCCGCAGTGTAGCGTCATCGGCGCGACGCATCAGGGTCCGCTGTGTCAAGGTTGGTCCGGGTCGGTCTTCGCCGGTTCCGGCGAATCGTCGTCATCGAAGTCCTGCAGCGCCGCATCCTGGAGCAGCGATTGCACTTCCGCCGCCGGCAGCGATTCGACGTCGCGCAGCGCGCGGCCGATCGTGCGGGTCTTGCGGCCGGCCTCGCCGATGCTCTTGCTGACGGTGTTCAACTGCTTTTCGGCTTTTTCCAGGATCCCGCCGAACTTGCCGAATTCGGTCTTGACCTCGCCGAGCAGTCGCCACACTTCGCTGCTGCGCTGTTCGATCGCGAGCGTCCGGAATCCCATCTGCAGTGCATTGAGGATCGCGGTCAGCGTGGTCGGCCCCGCCACCGTCACCCGGTGCTCGCGCTGCAGCACTTCGAACAATCCGGGGCGCCGGATCACCTCGGCGTACAGGCCTTCGGCCGGCAGGAACAGGATCGCGAAATCCGTGGTGTGCGGCGGCGCGACGTACTTGCTGCGGATCATTTTCGCCTCGTCGCGCACACGCCGCTCCAGCGCCTGCGCGGCGGCGGCGGCGGCTTCCGCATCGGCGCGCTCCTGCGCGTCCAGCAGCCGCTGGTAATCCTCGATCGGAAACTTGCAGTCGATGGGCAGCCAGACCGGCGCACCGTCGTCTTGCCCGGGCAGGCGGATCGCATATTCCACGCGCTCGCCGGAGTGCGGGACCACGGCGACATTGGAGGCGTACTGGTCGGCGGTCAGGATTTGTTCCAGTAGCGCACCCAGTTGCACTTCGCCGAAGGTGCCGCGGGTCTTGACGTTGGAGAGTACACGTTTCAGGTCGCCGACGCCGATCGCCAGCGTCTGCATTTCGCCCAAGCCTCGCTGTACGGCTTCCAGTTGTTTGGCGATCACGCCGAACGATTGGCCGAGCCGCGTTTCCAGCGTCTTCTGCAATTTCTCGTCCACCACTTCGCGCATCTTGTCGAGCTGCGTGGCGTTGTCGGTTTGCAGCGACTTCAGTTGCGCGTCGAGCGTACCGCGCACTTCAGTGAGACGTTTTTCGTTGTCGGCGGTGAGGGCTTTCAGCGACGCCTGCAATTGCTCACTGAAACGCTGCAGTGACGCCTGACTCTCCGCGCGCGCGGTGCGGGCATCCTCGATCAACTGGTTGCGCAAGGCTTCGCCGCCACGGTCGGTGCGCTCGATCAGTTGCGCCAACCGCGTCGAGAATTCCTCGATGCGCTGGCGCTGTTGCGTGCTGACGGTGTCCAGTTGCGTTTGCACGTGGCCACGGAACTGTTCGAACGACTGCGCGAGTTCCGCGCGCCCGGCGCGCTGCTCGTCGCGCAGCACGCGTTCGACGCGTTCGCTGTCGCCGCGCAAGGCATCGAGTTTTTCGCGCAGACCAGTGTCGCCGCGCGGGCGAAACAACAAGAACGCCAGCATTCCGATCGCGACGATTACGAGTGCGACAAGCACGTAGAGCAGGGTCGATTCCATGGGGCGATTGTAGGAGCGGGGGATACCGCCGAAGTTAGGCTCGCGGCGTCGCAGGATGCGAGATAGCGCTACTTTCGAAGCGCAAAGGCGCCGCCCGGCACCACCGCCATCGTGAGCCGCGCGATGCAGGTCAATTCGCCGGTTTCGTTCTCGATCCGGATTTCCCAGACCTGGGTGCTGCGGCCGACGTGGATGGGGCGCGCGGTGCCGGTGACGATGCCTTCGCGTGCCGCGCGCAGGTGGTTCGCGTTGATGTCGAGGCCGACCGTGGCCCGGCCTTCCTCGCAGCACAACATGGCGGCGGTCGAGCCGAGTGTTTCGGCCAGCGCGACCGAGGCACCGCCGTGGAGGATGCCGTAGGGTTGCCGGGTGCGGTCGTCCACCGGCATCGTGCCGGTGAGGAAATCATCGCCGATTTCGGTGATGCGGATGCCGAGCGCCTGCATCAGGGTGCGCGCGCTCCAGGCGTTCACGGTGTCGAGATCGGCGTGTTGTTTCCAGATCGCCATGGCTACCGCGCGGGCG
>Ga0207690_10000658_pt1 | contig 22107 bp, 23 predicted proteins | sample KBSC23metaG_FD_184315 | JGI IMG/M metagenome (GOLD analysis project Ga0207690, IMG submission 184315) | Corn rhizosphere microbial communities from Kellogg Biological Station, Michigan, USA - KBS C2-3 metaG (SPAdes) (version 2) | ecosystem: Host-associated > Plants > Roots > Rhizosphere > Soil ...
CCAAGGTGCCCGACGAGCAGGTGCTGGGCGACCTGGATGCCACGGTGGCCTGGGCCAAGGCCAACGGTGGAGACACCGCCCGCCTCGGGGTGACCGGCTTTTGCTGGGGTGGTCGGATCGCATGGCTGTACGCCGCGCACAACCCCGGCGTGAAGGCCGCAGTCGCGTGGTACGGGCGGCTCGTGGGCAATGACACCCCCCTCACGCCGAAACACCCCGTCGACGTGGCGGGCAAGGTGTCCGGCCCGGTGCTCGGGCTGTATGGCGGAGCCGACAGCGGCATTCCGCTTGACACGATTGATAAGATGAGAGCCGCCCTGGCTTCGGGCAACGCGGCGGCGAAGAAATCGGAGATCGTCGTGTACCCCGACGCGCCCCATGCGTTCCATTCAGACTACCGGCCCAGCTACCGCAAGGAAGCCGCGCAGGATGGCTGGAAACGTGCGGTGGCCTGGTTCAAGGCCAACGGGGTGGCCTGACCACGCTTCTGCTTCTTCGGAGAAGCCGCGCATTGCGCGGTTTTTTTTCGTGTGTGTGTGACAACGAGTCGATTCGAATGACCCTCCTGTACATCGTGGCGGCCACCTTTGCCGGTGGGTTGCTGTCCGTCGTGATTGCCGCGAGCCTGACCGTGACCGTGCTCTCGAAGGTGGTGCACCACCTCGTCAGCCTGTCCACCGGCGTGCTGCTGGGCACGGCGTTGCTGCATGTGTTGCCGGAGGCATTCGAAAGCCGGGTGGCCCCCTCCACGCTCTTCCTCACCTTGCTGGCCGGGTTGCTGTTCTTCTTCTTGCTGGAGAAGGCCGAGCTGTACCGCCACGGGCACCACCATGAGAGCGACCACCACCACCATCACCACGGGTTCGACCGGCAGCAGGCCGGCCGGGGCGGCTGGAGTGTGCTGGTGGGCGACAGCATCCACAACTTCTGCGACGGCATCATCATCGCCGCCGCGTTCCTGACCGACACCCAGCTGGGCGTGGTCACCTCCGCCGCGATCATTGCGCACGAAATCCCTCAGGAGGTGGGCGATTACATCGTGCTGCTCAACGCCGGCCTGACCCGAAAGAAAGCGCTTTTGTACAACGCCGCCTCCGGCCTCGCGGCCGTGGTCGGTGGCGTGCTCGGCTACTTCGTGGTGGGGCCCTGGGAGCAGCTTTTTCCGTACCTGCTCGTCGTCGCGTCGAGCAGCTTCATCTACGTGGCGGTGGCTGACCTCATTCCCCAATTGCAGCATCGCCTGCCGCTGCGGGAAACCCTCGCGCAGATCGCATGGCTCGCTGTCGGCCTGGGCATCACCGTCATGATCGTGGGGTCGCTCCACGGTCACTGAGCGGCGGAACGGCCGTAATGAAGGCGGTGCCGCCAAGGCGGCTCCGCGTGGCCGGCCCAGGTGATGGGCCGGCGCGCAGCCTGTGCCTAGGCGGCGTCCTTGACGTAGTGGAAACCGCCCATGGCCGACCCGCCGATGGCCATGCCGATCATCGCGGCCAGCGTGAAGGGGGCCTTGCCGGTGGCCATGGTCAGCACGACGCCTGTCACCAAAAGAGTGACGAGCATCAGCACGAAGATCAGGCCCATGCGCTTGCCGCTGAAGACCCTTTTCAAAGAATTCTTGCAGTGCTTGCAGACGATGCCGCCGTTGCTTTTGACGGGGCGCAAAGCGTTGCCGCAATGAGGACAAGCCGCAACCAGTTTGAGTTTGGTAGCCAGGGACATGGATGTACGCGAGATGAAGGGAAGAGATGGATCGAGCACCGTCCGTCCCATGCCCAGTCACTTGAAGGCAGAGTTCAGCGCGAGCGGCCCCGCGTGTTGCCACAGACGATGGCACCAGGGCACAGTCTGAAGTTCTCTTGGGCGTCTGCTCGGCGCGCCGATGGACGGTCATGCACTTTACGAGCAGCCGTGGCGATTTCAGGCCAGTAGTCCCCCCGCTTTGCGGGGGGCCGGCCAGTGACCAAAGTCCTGTGTTGCGGGTCAGCGGACCACCAGCACGGGCACTTTGCTGTGTGTCAGCACCTTTTGTGTTTCACTGCCGAGCAGCAGCGCGGTGACGCCGCGGCGGCCATGCGAGGCCATCACGATCAGGTCACACGCCTTTTGGTGTGCATGCTCGATGATCGCCTCCCAAGGGTGAAGCGCCTCCACCGTTTGCGTTTCGCACACCACCCCCTGGGCCTCCGCTAGGTTCGCCACCGCCTGAACCCGGCTCGAGGCGATGCGTTCCTGGGCGTCGAAGAACTCCTGGGGCGGCGTGGGCTGCATCTCCGAGATGGCGCTGTACGGGAAGGGCTCCTTCACGCTCAAGGCATAGACCCGTGCGCCGAGCGAGGCCGCCAATGACAACGCGGTGGCGACGGACTTCTGCGTGATGTCCGAACCGTCCGTGGGGATGAGGATGCGTTGGAACATGATGAACCTCCTGTGGGAGCGCGCACACGTCCAGAGGGTAGACCGCGCGCCCGGGCGCGGTCAATGTCGCTTGTCCTACACCGTTGCGCTGCGTTCCACCGGGCGCGCCGGATCGGACGACCATTCGCTCCAGGAACCTGGATACAGCGTGGCGGTGCCAAGGCCCGCCAATTCCAGCGCAAGCAGGTCATGGCAGGCAGTGACGCCGGACCCGCATTGCACCACGACCTCCCTGGCGCCCGAAATCAGCGCCTCGTACTCGGCGCGCAATTCACCGGCCGGCTTGAACGTGCCGTCGGGCTGCAGGTTGTCCTTGAAGAAGCGGTTGCGGGCGCCGGGAATGTGACCGGCGACGCGGTCCAGCGGCTCCACGTCACCCCGGTAGCGCTCAGGCGCGCGGGCGTCGAGCACACGCAACCCAGGCAACCGGGACAGCAGCGTGGCGGCGTCCATGGTGGGCATGGCGGGCCGGGCTGCGGGGAAAGGCGAGGCGGGCGAGGGCACGGGCACGTCGGTGGTGAGCTGACCGCCGCCTCGCACCCAGGCGTCCAGGCCGCCGTCGAGCACGGCGACCTGCGCGTGCCCCATCCAGCGCAGCACCCACCAGGCGCGCGCGGCGAACATGCCCGCCTGGCGGTCGTACACCACCACCTCCCGCGTTGGCGTGATGCCCAAGGAGGCCATCCATTCGGCGTACGCCTCGCGTGTGCGCAGGGGGTGCCGCCCGTTGTGGCCTGTCTTCGGGCCGGAGAGGTCCCGGTCGAGGTGGACGTAGATGGCACCGGGCAGATGCCCAGCACCGTACGCCTGCTCGCCAAGGGCCGGATCGGCGAGATCGAAGCTGCAATCGAGCAGCAAGGGGGCGGGGGAGGTGGCGCGCAGTTCGGCGGCTGAGATGAGGGGGGTCTTCATCGCGGTCAGGACTCCGTCACGGTCAGGGTGGTGGTTTCTGCCTGGGGTGCGACCTTCGTGCGCAGCCTGGTGGCGGCGACGCCGGCCCCGACGATCAGCACCATGCCGGCCAAGGCCATCATCGTGACCGGATCGTCGAACAGCAGCACACCATAACCGAAAGCAAAGGCGATCCCGAGGTACTGCAGGCTTGCGTTCACGAGAGTGCGCCCCGTCGCGTACGCCCTGGTCATCAGCAACTGGGCGCTCGTGGCGAGCAGCCCCACGGCCGCGAGCAGTGCCGCACCTTTCCAGCTGTGGGCGTGGAAACCACCGGTCAGCAGCGTGATCAAGGCGCCTGCGACCATGCCGCCAAGCGAAAAGTAGAACACCGTGCGGTATTCGGGCTCCCCCAGCCTGCCGAGCGCGGTGACCTGCAGATAGGCGGTGGCCGCGATCATGCCCGAGATGAGGCCGACGACGCCATGCCACAGCTGGTCGTGGTCCATCGTGGGGCGCAGGACAAGCGTCACGCCCGCAAAGCCGAGCAGCACGGTGGCCACCACCTTGCCGTCGACCCGTGTGGTTCCCAGGGCCACCGCGCCGCCGATCAGGAACAGCGCCATCCACACCGAGGACATGTAGTTCAGCGTCATCGCCGTGGCCAGCGGCAGGTTGCCGATGGCGTAGAACCACATGCACAGCGCCGTCACGCCGGTCAGCGACCTCCAGAAATGCATCCCGAGCACCGGGGTGGCCAGCGTGCCGCCGCGCGCCCGGCTGACCACGAACAGCATCACCGCGCCGATCAATCCGCGGTAGAAAACGATTTCACCGGTGCCGTATTCGCTCGAAGCGAGCTTGACGCACACACCCATCGAGGCGAACAAAAAGGTCGCCAGGACCATCAAGGCAGAAGCGGGCATCAGTTCGGTCAGGTCCGGAATTTCATCTTGCGGCGATACCACTCATGGAAATGCTGCATGCCATCTTCCATGGGCGATTGATAAGGTCCCACTTCGTTGTCTCCGCGCTCATGCAGTGCACGGCGGCCGGCGTCCATGCGCAGCGCGATTTCGTCGTCCTCGACGCAGGTCTCCAGGTAGGCGGCCTGCTGAGCTTCCACGAATTCACGCTCGAACGCGTGGATTTCCTCAGGGTAGAAGAACTCGACCACGTTGATGGTTTTCTGCGGGCCCTTCGGATACAGCGTGGAAACCACCAGCACATGCGGATACCACTCGATCATGATCGTGGGGTAGTACGTGAGCCAGATGGCCCCGTGTTCCGGGGGCACGCCGTTCCGGAACGCCAGCACGGCGTCATGCCACTTGCGGTACACATCCGAGCCAGCTTTGACGAGGGCATTGTTGGCCCCCACGGTCTGCACCGAATGGTGCTTGCCGAATTCCCACCGCAGATCGTTGCACGTGACGAACTGGCTCAGGCCCGGATGGAACGGGCCCACGTGGTAGTCCTCGAGGTACACCTCGATGAAGGTCTTCCAGTTGTAGTCGCATTCGTGCACATGCACCCGGTCGAGCACGTAGCCGTCGAAATCCAGGTCGGCACGGGGGCCGAGGCCGCGCAGCTCGGTGGCGATGTCGCGGCCGTTGTCCTCGAAAATGAGGCCGTTCCAGTTGCGCGTCTTGTAAGTGTTGAGGTGCAGGCACGGGTCTTCGGCGAAGTGGGGGGCGCCCACGAGCTCGCCCCTCAGGTCGTACGTCCAGCGGTGCAGCGGGCACACGATGTTCTTGCCCGTGTTGCCGCGCCCGCGCAGCATCACCGCCTGGCGATGGCGGCACACATTGGAGAGCAGCTGGATGCCCTGGGGGGTGCGCACCAGCACGCGCCCTTCGTTTTCCTGGGGCAAGGCGTAGTGGTCGCCGACCTCGGGCACCGCCAGTTCATGCCCGATGTACCTGGGGCCGTGCTGGAAGATGAGTTCCAATTCGCGGCGATGCAGGTCGTCGTCGAAATAGGCTGCTACGGGGAGTTGTGAGCAGCTGTTCTGCTCGAGAGCTTCGAGGGTGAGGCTCAGGTCGGACATGATCCCGAGGATCTCCTATAACCGATGTTCACGGCCACCCCCGGGGGGTGACCGCAGGAGTGGGATGTCTCGCTGCGCACGGCGCGTTTTTTCCAGCGAGGCAGGGATTGTACCCGGTACTCGGCATCAGGCGCGGAGAGGCCATTCGCGGAAGATCACCATCCTTGGACACTTGTCCTGACGCGCAGGCTGTCCGGGGCGGCGAGGGGTGACTACAATCCCGCATTTACTTCGCACGATGGCCCACGTCCCCCCCGCCCCGACCGCTGCCCAGCTGCCCGACAGCTATGAAGAAGCCCTGGCCGAGCTCGAGCGCCTGGTGGCGGCGATGGAGGGCGGGCAGCTTCCGCTCGATGCGCTGCTCGGCAGCTACCGGCGTGGGGCTGAACTGTTGAATTTCTGCCGTTCCAGACTGGAAGCGGTGGAGACCCAGGTCCGGTTGCTTGAAGATGGCCAGTTGAAACCCTGGGGTGAGTCATGAGCCAGTTTCCCGAAGCTGCGGCGCAGCCGCAGCAGGTCTCGTTCCGCGCGTGGCAGCAGGCCGAACTCGACACCGTTGAATCGGCGTTGTCCGCCTGGGTGCCGTGCAGCGCACCCGCCGGTCTCGGCCAGGCTATGCGTTATGGCGTGCTCGACGGCGGCAAGCGCCTTCGCCCCCTCTTGGTGCTGGCCGCCGCGCAAGCCGTCGGCGGTCATCGCGACGCTGCGCTGCGTGCGGCCTGCGCCGTGGAGCTGATCCACGCCTATTCGCTGATCCATGACGACATGCCGTGCATGGATGATGACGTGCTGCGCCGGGGCAAGCCCACCGTGCACGTGCAGTTCGGCGAAGCGCAGGCCATGCTGGCCGGGGACGCGATGCAGGCACTGGCGTTCGAGGTGCTGACACCCGACGCGGGCGTGCCGCCGGCGCTGCAGGCCAAGCTGTGTTCGCTGCTGGCCCGCTCCGCGGGCCATGCCGGGATGGCGGGGGGCCAGGCCATCGACCTGGCAAGCGTCGGCTTGCCACTCAACGAACATGCGCTCCGTGACATGCACCATCGCAAGACCGGTGCGTTGCTGCAGGCCAGCGTGCTCATGGGTGCGGCGTGCGGCGATGTCGATGCCGCCGCCTGGCAGGCCCTGTCCGACTACGGGGATGCGGTGGGGCTCGCCTTCCAGGTGGTCGACGACATCCTCGACGTCACCCAGGCCTCCGAGAAGCTCGGCAAGACGGCGGGCAAGGACATGGACAACAACAAGCCCACCTACGTGAGCATTCTCGGCCTCCCGGCCGCCCGGGCGCATGCGGAGGAGCTGCGTCAGAAGGCGCACGAGGCACTGGCCCGCAGCGGCCTGGCGAACATCGAGCGGCTGTGCGTGCTGGCCGACAAGGTCGTGGAAAGAGATTCCTGATGAACCCAACCCTTCTGCATACGATCGACGCGCCCGCGAACCTGCGGGGCCTGTCGCGGCTCGAACTCAAGCAGCTCGCCGCCGAGCTGCGCGAATTCCTGCTGCAAAGCGTTTCGCAGACCGGCGGACATCTGTCTTCCAACCTGGGCACGGTCGAGCTGACGATCGCGTTGCATCATGTGTTCAACACCCCGCACGATCGCATCGTGTGGGACGTGGGCCACCAGACCTATCCCCACAAGATCCTCACGGGCCGGCGTGACCGCATGGCCTCGCTGCGGCAGCTGGGCGGCCTCTCGGGCTTTCCGCGCCGCGATGAGAGCGAATACGACACCTTCGGCACCGCGCATTCGTCCACCTCCATCTCGGCGGCGCTCGGCATGGCCGTGGCTGCCAAGCTCAAGGGCGAGGACCGCCGGTCCATCGCGGTGATCGGCGACGGCGCGATGACCGCCGGCATGGCCTTCGAGGCCTTGAACAACGCCGGCGTGTCGGGTGCCAACGTGCTCGTGGTGCTCAACGACAACGACATGTCGATCTCGCCCCCGGTCGGTGCGCTCAACCGCTATTTCGCGCGCCTGATGAGCGGCAAGTTCTACGCCACCGCCCGCGACACGGCCAAGAACGTGCTGAAAAACGCGCCATCGCTGTTCGAGCTCGCGCGTCGCCTGGAGGAGCATGCGAAGGGCATGGTCGTGCCGTGCACGATCTTCGAGGAATTCGGTTTCACCTACTTCGGCCCCATCGACGGCCACGACCTCGACTCCCTCGTGCCCACGCTCGAGAACCTGCGCGACATGAAGGGCCCGCTGTTCCTGCACGTCGTCACGAAAAAGGGTTATGGCTACAAGCTGGCTGAGGCCGACCCGGTGGCATACCACGGCCCGGGCAAGTTCAACCCGGCCGAGGGTCTGAAAAAACCGAGCACCGTGCCGAAGACCACCTTCACCCAGGTGTTCGGCCAGTGGCTGTGCGACATGGCCGAGGCCGACGAACGCCTGGTGGGCATCACGCCCGCGATGCGCGAAGGCTCCGGCATGGTCGAGTTCGAGCAGCGCTTCCCGAAGCGGTACCACGACGTCGGCATTGCCGAGCAGCATGCCGTCACCTTCGCAGCCGGTCTGGCCTGCGAAGGGCTCAAGCCCGTGGTGGCCATCTACTCCACGTTCCTGCAGCGCGCATACGACCAGCTGGTGCATGACGTGGCCATTCAGAACCTGCCGGTGGTGTTCGCCCTCGATCGCGCTGGCCTGGTGGGCGCGGACGGCGCCACCCATGCCGGCAACTACGACATCGCCTTCCTGCGCTGCATTCCGAACGTCAGCGTGCTGACACCGGCCGACGAAAAGGAATGCCGTCAGCTGTTGAGCACGGCGTTTGCGCAGAACCATCCGGTGGCGGTGCGCTACCCGCGCGGCAGCGGGGTGGGCGTGGCGCCGGGCACCGACCTCGACATCCTGCCCTGGGGCAAGGGCGAGGTGCGGCGCCGGGGAGACCGCATCGCGATCCTCGCGTTCGGCACGCTGCTGTACCCGGCGCTCGAGGCGGCCGACAAGCTCGGTGCCACCGTGGCGAACATGCGCTACGCCAAGCCGCTCGACGCGGCACTCGTGGCCGAGCTGGCACGCACGCACGAGGCCATCGTCACCGTGGAAGACGGCTGTGTCATGGGCGGCGCCGGCAGTGCGGTTCTCGAGGCACTGCAGGCCGCCGGCCTGAACGTGCCCGTCCTGGTGCTCGGCTTGCCCGACCAGTTCATCGAACATGGCGACCCGGTCAAGCTGATGAGCCTCAACGGGCTCGACGCCACCGGCATCGAGGCGTCCATCATCAAGCGCTTCGGCGCGCGGCCCGCGCTTCTGCGTCCCGCCGCCAACCATTGATCTTGTGCGCGGAACATTCCGCGTCCCGCCCGGTCTGAACGGGCCCTCAAGTCATCGTCCCGCATGAACTGGCCCTACGAACTTCAGATCGGCTGGCGCTATACACGCGCGGGCCGCGCCGGCCGGCGCAATGGTTTCATCTCCTTCATCTCGGGTGTGTCGATGCTGGGCATCGGCCTCGGGGTGGCGGCGCTCATCATCGTGCTCTCGGTGATGAACGGTTTCCAGAAGGAAGTGCGCGACCGCATGCTGGCCGCCATCGCGCACATCGAGGTGATGGACGTCTACGGCGCGGCGCTGCCCGACTGGCGGGCCACGGCCGCGAAGGCGCGCGAGAACCCGCAGGTGGTGGGTGCCGCGCCGTTCATCGCGATGCAGGCCCTGGTGGCCCGCGGCGACGACATGCGCGGTGCCGTCGTGCGCGGCATTTCACCGCAGGACGAAGCCACGGTCACCGAGGTGGCCGCCCAGCTGAAAGACACCACGCTGACCAAGCTCACCCCCGGCAGCTGGGGCATCGTCCTGGGCGTGCAGCTGGCCCGTGCCCTCGGCGTGCAAGAGGGCGACCATGTCACCATCGTGGCCCCCGGCGGCCAGGTGACACCGGCGGGCGTCGTGCCGCGCCTCAAGCAGATGACCGTGGTGGGCACCTTCGACTCGGGCCACTATGAATACGACAGCACGCTCGCGCTCATCCACCTGGACGATGCCGCGAAGCTGTTCCGCCTGGAAGGGCCGAGCGGTGTGCAGCTCCGGCTCACCGACCTTCACCAGGCGCGCGATGTGGCGGCCCAGCTGAGCCAGCGCCTGGGCCCCAACCTGGCCGTGCGCGACTGGACCCGCACCAACCAGAACTGGTTTTCCGCCGTGCAACTCGAGAAGCGGCTGATGTTCATCATCCTGACGCTGATCGTCGCCGTGGCGGCGTTCAACCTCGTCTCCACGCTCGTGATGACGGTGACCGACAAGCGGGCCGACATTGCCATCCTGCGCACGCTGGGTGCGACGCCGCGCTCCATCATGGGCATCTTCATGGTGCAGGGGGCCTTGTCTGGCGTGATCGGCACGTTGGCCGGCGTGTTGCTCGGCCTGCTGGTGTCGTTCAACATCGGCACCATCGTGCCATTCATCGAGCACGTGCTGAACACCAGCTTCCTGCCGGGCAGCATTTATTTGATCAGCCGCATGCCGAGCGATCCGCAATGGAACGACATCCTGCCCATCACCGTGATTTCGCTGGTGCTGGCCTTCCTGGCCACGCTGTACCCCAGCTGGCGGGCAAGCCGCGTGCAACCGGCAGAGGCCCTGCGCTATGAGTGAGCCTGTCATCGAAGCCGTGGGGCTGCACAAACGGTTCGTCGAAGGCGGGCTGGACGTGCCGGTGTTGCAGGGCGTGGATCTTCGCGTCGGCCGCGGCGAGGCGCTGGCCATCGTGGGCGCGTCCGGCTCCGGCAAGAGCACGCTGCTGCACCTGCTGGGTGGGTTGGAGGCGCCGAGCAAGGGCACGGTGCGCCTGGCGGGTCGCGAATTCTCGAAGATGAGCGCGGCGGAGCAGGGCGCCTGGCGCAACCGTCACCTCGGCTTTGTCTACCAGTTCCATCACCTGCTGCCGGAGTTCAGTGCCCTGGACAACGTGGCGATGCCGCTGCGCGTTCGCCGCATGCCCGTGGCCGAGGCGCGTGCACAAGCCGCGAAGGTACTCGCGCAAGTGGGGCTCGCCAGCCGGTTGGAACACCGCCCGGCACAACTCTCCGGCGGCGAACGCCAGCGCGTGGCCATCGCCCGTGCACTGGCCGGCGAGCCGGCGTGCGTGCTGGCCGATGAACCCACCGGCAACCTCGACCGCAAGACGGCCGACACGGTGTTCGGTTTGATGATGGACCTCGCTCGCGAACACGGCACGGCGTTCGTGATGGTCACGCACGATGAAACACTCGCTGCGAGGTGCCATCGAGTGCACCACTTGACATCCGGGCATTTGGCATAGGGCCCAGCCCCGGGACTTGATGGCTGCCACCTCTGATTTGGTGGTCAATACCCTATGCTGCCAGTCTCGCAGCACCTGGTAGCTCATCGCCTCGCCCGAGTATTCACGGAGCTTGCGGCGCTTGCCGCGCTGAAGCCCGGTCGGCGCTCGAGGCGGGCAAGCGACAAGGCCAGGTGACGCCGCGGTCAGTCAGTACGACCGCCCGCCCTTGAACTGCGCGGTGGTGGTTCTCACCCGCTGCGCGGATTTGTCGATGGCTGCGAAGGCGCGCGCCGCATGCGCATGAGTGATCGCCAGCCCCAGCGCGTCGGCCGCGTCCTTGCCCGGCAGGCCGGGCAGCTGCAGCAGGCGCATCACCATGTGCTGTACCTGCTCCTTTCGTGCATGACCGTGGCCCACGATGGCCTTCTTCATCTGCAGCGCGGTGTATTCGGACACGTCGAGCCCGCCTGACACCAAGCCGGCGACGGCCGCGCCGCGCGCCTGGCCGAGCAGCAGCGTGCTTTGCGGGTTGACGTTGACGAACACGATCTCAAGCGACGCGCAGGTGGGCTGGTATCGCGTGATGATCTCGCGGACACCGTCGAAGATGACCTTCAGCCGTGCGGGCAGATGGCCCGCGTCGATGGCATCTGTCTTGATCGTGCCGCTCGCGACGTAATGAAGATTCGATCCGTCGACGTCGATCACGCCGAAGCCGGTGGTGCGCAGCGCCGGATCGATGCCGAGGACCCTCATGCAGGGCTCATGTGCGACATGTCACGAGGGTCCACGGTGCAGGGATCAATGGCGGAAATGGCGGACGCCGGTGAGCACCATCACGATGCCGCGTTCGTTCGCCGCCGCGATCACTTCATCGTCGCGCACGCTGCCGCCCGGCTGGATCACCGCGGTGGCACCGGCATCGACCACGACATCGAGGCCGTCGCGGAACGGGAAGAAGGCATCACTGGCCACGGCCGAACCCTGGAGCGTCAGACCGGCGTTCTCGGCCTTGATGCTCGCGATGCGGGCCGAATCGATGCGGCTCATCTGGCCGGCACCCACGCCGAGCGTCATGCCGCCGCCGCAAAACACGATGGCGTTGCTCTTGACGTACTTGGCCACCTTCCATGCGAACAGCAGGTCGGTCAGCTCGGCAGGCGTAGGTTGCTTCGCGGTCACCACCTTGAGCTCGGCCATGTCGAGTTCGCGGTTGTCGGCCGTCTGGATCAGCAGGCCCGAGCCCACGCGCTTGATGTCTTGCAGGTTACGGCCCTGCTCCCAGGCGGTGGCGCCGCCCTTCGGCAATGCGATCTGCAGCACGCGGGTGTTGGGTTTGGCAGCGAACACGGCGATGGCCTCGGCCGAGAAGCTCGGTGCGATCAACACTTCGACGAACTGCTTGGCCACGAGTGCCGCAGCGGCAGCGTCCACTTCGGTGTTGAAGGCGATGATGCCGCCGAAGGCCGAGGTCGAATCGGTCTTGAACGCCTTGCCATATGCTTCTGCGGCATTCGCCCCGATGGCCACGCCGCATGGATTGGCGTGCTTGACGATCACGCAGGCCGGGGTGTCGAAGCTCTTGACGCATTCCCATGCGGCATCCGCATCGGCGATGTTGTTGAACGAGAGCTCCTTGCCTTGCAACTGCTTCGCGGTGACGAGGGAACCCGGAGCCGGGTTCAGGTCACGGTAGAACGCGGCGCTTTGATGCGGGTTCTCGCCGTAGCGCAGGTCCTGCAACTTGACGAAGCGGCCGTTCGATTGCGCGGGGAATTCGCTGCGGCTGACCTGGCCTTCGCCGTCGAACTGAAGCGACGACAGGTAATCGCTGATCGCGGCATCGTAGTTCGAGATGCGGTTGAATGCGGCCACCGACAGCGCGAATTTCGTGGCGGTGCTGACGACCTTCGAGGCTTTCAGCTCGGCGAGCACGCCGGCATATTGCGAGGCGTCGGTCAGCACCGCGACATCCTTCCAGTTCTTCGCCGCCGAACGCACCATGGCGGGGCCGCCGATGTCGATGTTCTCGATGGCGTCTTCGAGCGTGCAACCCGGCTTGGCCACCGTGGCTTCGAACGGGTACAGGTTCACCACCAGCAGGTCGATCGTGGCGATGCCGTGTTTCGCGAGCGCGGCCATGTGATCCGGGACATCACGGCGCGCGAGCAGGCCGCCGTGGATGGTGGGGTGGAGCGTCTTGACGCGACCATCCAGCATTTCGGGGAAGCCGGTGTGGTCGGCCACTTCGACCACGGGCAGGCCCGCATCGGCCAGCAGCTTGGCGGTGCCGCCCGTCGAGAGCAGTTTGATGCCGAGGGCGTGCAGTTCGCGGGCGAAATCGAGGACGCCGGTCTTGTCGGATACGGAGAGGAGGGCTTGCATGTCGGGCTTTCAAACAAAATTGTCATCCCGGCGAAAGCCGGGACCCACTGCCCATCACCGCACTGCGCCCAGTGGGTCCCGGCTTGCGCCGGGATGACGGCAGGGAGGGGATGACGGCAGGAGAGGGGATGACGTGAGGCGGAGGAGGGATGACACACGGGGCCTTCGCCCCGTTGCATCACTTGATCATCTTGTGGTCGAGGAGCTTGCGGCGAAGCGTGTTGCGGTTGATGCCGAGCCACTCCGCCGCCTTGCTCTGGTTGCCGGCGGCGTGTTTCATCACGACGTCGAGCAGCGGGCGTTCGGTGACCTTGAGCATCATGTCGTACATGGCCGCCGGCTCCACGCCGCGCAAGTCCTTGAAATACCCCTCGAGGCTGTCGCGGATGCATTCTTCGATGTGCTTCTTGCTCATCGTTCCCCTCGCAGCATCATCTTGTGGTTCATGTGGTGGTTTCTTCTTCAGTGGAGTCGTCTTGGCGCACGGCCACGGTGGCGGGCAGGCGCTGGTGCTGGCCGGCCAGTTCATCGAACCAGTCGGTCACGGCCCTGATCTGCGTGTCGCAGGTTTCGAGCGTGTTCATGAATTGGCGGAACGCATCGCCGCCCGGCAGCGAACGCACGGCCCAGCCGATGTGCTTGCGGGCAGTGCGCACGCCGGCATATTCGCCATACAGGCCGTAGTGATCGAGCAGGTGTTCGAGCAGCCAGGCCTTGGCTTCGGCAGTCCGTGGCGGCGGCAGGTGTTCGCCGGTTTCCAGGAAGTGGCCGATCTCGCGGAAGATCCATGGGCGCCCTTGCGCGGCGCGGCCGATCATCAGGGCGTCGGCGTTCGTGCGGGCCAGCACGTCGCGTGCCTTTTCGGGCGAATCGATGTCGCCATTGGCCACGACGGGAATGCGAAGCGCGGCTTTGACGGCCGCGATGGTGTCGTATTCGGCGACACCCGTGTAGCCCTGCTCGCGCGTGCGGCCATGCACGGTGACCATGGCCACCCCCGCCTGCTCCGCAGCGCGCGCAATCGTGACGGCGTTGCGCTCGGTGTTGCACCAGCCGGTGCGCATCTTCAGCGTGACCGGTACGCCGCGCGGCGCACAGGCGGCGACCACCGCTTCAATGATCTGCAGCGCGAGTGGTTCATCCTGCATCAGCGCCGAGCCGGCCCATTTGGTGCAGACCTTCTTGGCGGGGCAGCCCATGTTGATGTCGATGATCTGGGCGCCGTTGTCGATGTTGTAGGCGGCAGCCTCGGCCATCATGCCCGGCTCGGTGCCGGCAATCTGCACCGAAATGGGCGCGACTTCACCGTCGTGGTTCGCGCGGCGCGAGGTCTTGAGGCTCTTCCACAGCTCGCGGCGCGACGTGACCATCTCGCTCACGGCATACCCCGCCCCGAGCCGCTTGCACAGCTGGCGGAACGGACGGTCCGTGACCCCGGCCATCGGGGCGGCGAACAGCCGGTTCGGCAGGGAAATGGAGCCGATGTTCATGGCGCGCGAAGGGGAGGGGGACAACGAGGGTCTGCCAAAAAAAGAGGCAGAGTATAGCTGTTGACGGCGGTGCTTCGTTCGACTTTTTCGCTGCGCATAATGCAGCCGATGGATGCCTGGATCGAAACGGTGAAGGCGGTGCTGGCCTCGCCCGAATACGGTCTGGGCGGCTTGTTCGCGGCGTCCTTCCTGTCGGCGACGCTGCTTCCGCTCGGGTCCGAGGCCGTGCTGTACGGGCTGCTGGCGGTCAATCCATCGCTGCTGTGGCCCGCGTTGCTGACGGCCACGGTGGGCAACACGCTCGGCGGGGCGGTGACTTGGTGGATGGGACGCGGCGCCGAGCAGATGTACGAGCAGATGACCACGCCGTCGTCTCTCCATGGCCGGGGCCGACGCTGGCTCGCCCGGTTCGGTCCGCGCGCCTGTCTCCTGTCCTGGCTGCCTGTCGTGGGTGACCCGTTGTGCGCGGTGGCCGGGTGGATGAAGTTGCCGTTCTGGCCATGCCTCTTCTACATGGCCGTCGGCAAGTGGGCCCGGTACATGACGATCACCACGGTGTTTCTGATGCGGTGAGCCGCGTTATGCGGCGCTGTCGGAAAACGGCAGTGAAACCTTTGGCAGAAACACATTCGATGCCGCAGTTTCTTCGCACGTGTGGCACGATGGCAGCTTCCCAGCTCGCCTTCTCCGACACCCGTGCTGATGCGAACCGCCATCGATGAAGAAAACCGGCCCACGGCAGGCAAGTGGTCCCGCGCGCGCCAATGGGTTGGGCGGCTGCTCGGTCGTGCTGTGCCGGCGCCTGCGCCACAGCGTCGTTCGGGCCGGGCGTCCACCTTGGACAAGGCCGAACTGGCGGCGGTGCGTCGCGACCTCGCTGGCGTGCTCGATCAGCACCCCCGCGCGCGCGAGGTCATGAAGTACGTGCGCGCCCTGGAGCGCGGTCTTGAAAAAAAAGGCCGCTTCGCGCTCGACGACCTCCCCGTGGAGGTGATCCGCCGCGCGCTCGAACAACTCGACCCACTCGTCTCCGACTGGTCGCCCGAGGGGCTAAGCACGCTTCGGTCCAAGGCCGCGGTGGCCATCGCCGACCGTGAGCGCACAGAAGCCGAACGCGCCGAGGCACGCCGTGCCCTGAACGAATCCCACGTGGAGGTCGAGGAAGCCAGTGTCACCACGTTCATGCAGGCCAACGAGGAGTGGGAGCGCTCTTTCACGGGCGGTGGCGAGCAGGCTGTTGCATGCCCCGAAAGCGCCGACGCCGAGAAGCGCAGCCCCTGACGCGGCTCACGCCGCGCGCTTGCGCTGGCTCGGCTTGGCCGCCGACACGGCGGCCCGCGCAGCGGATCGTTTCGCTGCCGGCCGCAGGGGCTTGACCGATTTTTGCAGTCGGGCCACCTGCGTCGTCAGGGCATCGATGCGGGCTTGCAGCGCCTTGACCTCCTTCGCGTTGGGCACCCCGAGGCGCGAGAGGGCACGGGCCGTGCGGTCCTCGAAGATCGATTCCAGCTTGTCCCACTGCTGGCTTGCCTTGGCCGACATGTCACTCATGCGGGCGCCGACGTCGCTGAGTTTCTCCTCGGCCGCTGCCTGCGACTTGCGCTGGATGGCCGCGCCTTCGTTCACCAGGTTCTCGAAAACCTTGGTGCCCTCGGCCTGCGCCTTGGCGAAAGCGCCCAGGCCGGCCAGCCAGATCTGCTGCGCGGATTCGCGCACCGTGTTGACGAAATCGGAGTTGTCCGTCTTCTTCACCATGATCGAACTCCTGACAGGGTTGACAACCCACTATACGAGCCCGGGCGTTGCGTTTTTAGAGGCGCGTGCCTAGTGGATTGGTGCTGCGCCCCTACAATTTGCCGCATTCACTTTCCCGGAAATCCCTCCATGAGCCATGAGCCCCCCGGCGGCAAGCCTGCCGCGCACGTCGACGGCACCCACGACCTCTCGCACATCGCGCCGCGCGACAAGGCCGAGATCCTGGCCCAGGCCCTGCCCTACATCCGCAAGTTCCATGGCAAGACGATCGTGATCAAGTACGGCGGCAACGCCATGACCGATCCGGCACTGCAGCAGGATTTCGCCGAGGATGTCGTGTTGCTCAAGCTGGTCGGGATGAATCCGGTCGTGGTGCACGGCGGCGGGCCGCAGATCGAAGAGGCGCTCGCCAAGATCGGCAAGAAGGGCACCTTCATCCAGGGCATGCGTGTCACCGATGAGGAGACGATGGAAGTCGTCGAATGGGTGCTCGCCGGTCAGGTTCAGCAAGACATCGTGGGCCTCATCAACGTAGCCGGCGGCAAGGCCGTGGGCCTGACCGGCCGTGACGGCGGCCTGATCCGCGCAAGCAAGCTGCGCATGGTCGACCACAAGGACCCCTCCATCGTGCACGACGTGGGCCAGGTCGGCGAGATCGAATCGATCGACCCGTCGGTGGTCAAGGCCCTGCAGGATGACCAGTTCATCCCGGTGATCTCGCCGCTCGGATTCGGCGCGAACAACGAGAACTACAACATCAATGCCGACGTCGTGGCGGGCAAGCTGGCTGAGGTGCTCAAGGCCGAGAAGCTCGTGATGCTCACCAACATTCCAGGCGTGCTCAACAAGGCCGGCGAACTGCTGACCAACCTGTCGGCCCGCGAGATCGACGACCTCTTCGCCGATGGCACCATCAGCGGCGGCATGCTGCCAAAGATTGCCTCGGCGCTGGATGCGGCCAAGAATGGCGTGAACGCCGTTCACATCATCGACGGCCGGGTGCCGCATTCCATGCTGCTGGAAATCCTGTCCGAGGAAGCGTACGGCACGATGATCCGGAGCCATTGACGGCCGGCGCCGCCACCCGGCAGCCCCGCGGCGCCGAGCTTCATCAGCACGTCGCCGGGCCGCCTCAGCGCAGCAGATCCAGGTCCACCGCACCGGCCATTGCCGCATACCCGTCGTCGTTCGGGTGCAGATGGTCGCCGCTGTCGAATGCCGGGCGCAGGGTGGTCGGGTCGGACGGGTCGCGCAAGGCCTGGTCGAAGTCGGCGATGCCGTGCAGTGTTGCATTGTTTCGGATCCAGGCGTTGATGGCCTGGCGCTTGGCCTCCCCGTCCGGGGTGAAGTAGCGCGCCTTGCCGAACGGGGGCAGGGTGCCGAAGATCACCGCGACGCCCCGCGTGCGGGCCTTCGTGGAAGCCGTGCTCATGGCGGCGATGAGTTGTTCAGCGCTCACGTCCTGCGACGGCCTGTCCATGGCATAGCCGATGTCGTTGATGCCCATCAGGATCAGCGCATGGGTGATGCCGGACACCTCCAGCACATCCCGCACGAACCGCGATTCGCCGCTCGGTCCCACCATGTCGTGGAGCCACCGGTTGCCCGAAAGCCCTGCGTTGACCACGGCAGCGTGGCGGCCTGCGGCCTTGAGCCGGTTGTCGAGCAAGTCGGGGTAGCGTCGGGACTGGTCCGGGGTCGATCCGAAGCCGTCGGTGATCGAGTCACCGAAGGCGACCACCACCTTGGGGGCCGCGTGGCTCACCACGTCGACGCCTGCCAGCCAGTAGTAGGAAGGCAGGAATTCGGGATAAGCCAAGGTGGCTGCAGAGGTCAGGGCGCCCGGGGCCAGAAACGCCGTCTGCCGCGCCTGGATGTGCTGGGTGACGAACGGCGTGGGACCCCACGTCGACAAGCTCACCGCGACCAAGGCATGGGCCGGCACAGCAAGCGGCACGAGGTCGGACCACACTTCCGCGCCTGCGGGCAAGGCAAAGCGCGTCTGGCCGTTCAACGTGACGGGGCGTTGCGTCGAAATGTCCACACTGGAGGCGGCCGTGGACAGCGCCACGTGCACGGCATCGAACACCACCGGGGCCTTGCCGAAGCGGTTCGACAGTTTGATCCGCATCCCTTCGCCTGCGGTGGACACCCTCAGCACCTGTCGGAGCGTCTGCGCCTCCATCGACCGGACGGCCATGGTGTGAGGCAGACCGGGCTCCAGGGCGTCCTGTTGCGATGCCGTCCAGGCAGCCACGAACGAGGTAGGCGGTCCAGAGGCGCATCCCGCCGACATCAGGCTGGATGCCAGCGCGGCGAATACCCAGCGGCGGCGCAACACGCCGCGCATGAACACACGCAAGAAGTGCATCACGGTCTCCTGCCGATTCGCGTGTTTGTAGCGTTCCTCCCGCACTGCAACAATGCGGAAACCCCTCACACCGCCCCCCACGAATGACCCGACCTCGCCCCGTGTGGCTGTTCGACCTCGACAACACCCTGCACGACGCTTCCTTCGCCGCCTTCGGCCCGACCAACGAGGCGATGAATGAGTACATCGTCCGCCATGTGAAGCTGACACCCGTCGAGGCGTCGGCCCTGCGGCAGCACTATTGGGAACGCTACGGCGCCACGCTGCTGGGCCTGGTGCGCCATCATGGCATCCAGGCGGCCCACTTCCTCGAAGAAACCCACCGCCTGCCGGGTCTGGAAGGGCGCTTGCGCACCAGCGCCCATGACCGGGCCGCCCTGCGCCGCCTGCCCGGGCGAAAGTACATCCTGACCAACGCCCCACGTGCCTATGCCATGCGCGTGCTGACCACGCTGCGCCTGGCCGGATGCTTCGACGGCATCCTGTGCATCGAGGACATGCGCATGTTCGGCCATCCGCGCCCGAAACCTGACGCGCGAATGCTCCGTGCCACCGCTGCACGCCTGAAAACCCCCCCCAGCCGCTGCGTGCTCGTGGAGGACACGCTGCAACATCAACGTTCGGCCCGCGGCATCGGCATGCGCACCGTCTGGATGCAGCGCTACCTCAAGCGTGCGCAATCCAGCACGCAAGTCGGTGTACACCCTTGCCCGAGGCCCCCCTATGTGTGTGCAAGAATCCGGACATTGAGGATGCTTCACAGGTTCTGACAATCCCTAGGAAATGGCCCTGAGACTGCGATGACCGATACCACGCCTACCCCAGAAGATTCGGTTGTCGCACCTTCATTGGAGGCAGAGCCCGCGCCCCGCAAGCGGCCCAAACCGGGTGAGCGCCGGGTCCAGATCCTGCAGACCCTCGCTGCCATGCTCGAGCAACCCGGCGCCGAGCGCATCACCACCGCTGCGCTGGCCAGTCGGCTCGAGGTCTCCGAAGCGGCCCTGTACCGTCACTTCGCGAGCAAGGCCCAGATGTTCGAAGGCCTGATCGAATTCATCGAGCAAAGCATCTTCACGCTCGTCAACCAGATCACCGAACGCGAGTCGTCGGGCGTCGCACAAGCCCGGCAGATCCTGACCGTCATCCTGCAGTTCAGCGAGAAGAACCCGGGCATGACCCGTGTGATGGCGGGCGACGCCCTGGTGTTCGAGAACGAGCGGCTTGCGATCCGCATGAACCAGTTCTTCGACCGCATTGAATCGCAACTGCGCCAATGCCTGCGAGGCGTGGCCGATGCGGCCGGTTCCGGCACCCCCACGGTCGACGCCAATGCCCAGGCCTCCGTGCTCACCGCCTTCGTCGTGGGGCGCCTGCAACGCTACGCCCGCTCGGGCTTCAAGCGAAGCCCTGCCGAGCATCTGGATGTCTCGTTGGAGCTGTTGAGCCCCCCAGTCGGCTAGCGCCTCCTGCCCCCAAGGGGCGACCCCGGGTCGGCCGGCAAAGCCGGCCTCGCGGGTGGCTTGATCTGCGGCTTCGCATTCGCTCGCCTTCCTGTCGCACGCGGTTCGGGGCATTGCTCGCTTTGCTCGCTCGCCTCTCGCTCCTTGTAGCTCCGGCGGCAGTCGTGGCCATTCGGGACAGTGGGTACCGGCGTTCGCCGGTATGACACATGGGGGTGCGCAAACGCATGCGAGGGGCCGCAAATATCTGTCACCCCGGCGAACGCCGGGGCCCACCGGGTCCAGTGAGCGAGCGGGCACGATGCAAAGCGAGCTGAAGCGGGCCAGCACGGCCGTGTCTCGTACGGTCACGGTGGAGCTGGAGACAGTGGTCGTGCGGGGGATTGGTAGCCGAAGCGCCTCATATGGTCGCCTTCGTCAATCAAGACTTTACGGCGGTGGATTGTGAATCGATCGGGTGATGCGGCTCGGGCGTTGCAAGCGACGATGAATCAGACTCATATCCGCGGATTGGTTACCAGCATTTCATCGATTCGTCGCGGGCCTGCCTCGCTCTGAGACCGTGGATCATCCTTTTCAGATGCCTGTTCAGGCGCTTCGAGGGTTGCCCAATCTGTTGTGCCCGTGCCGCATCACCAAATCGATCCCAATCATGACTTTGCTCCTTGTGCTTTAGTTGCCCGGTGCCTGGCTGGCGGGTGCAACTGCTGCCACGGCCCACACGAAGCCGGCCAGCTCGCGCGCTACGGCGACGCAGACCTTGTTGCGATGCAACCCGCGCCCACTGAGCACAGCGAAGCGCTTGCATAGCCGCAGTTGCCCCTTCCACGCGATCGTGCGGACCTGCTCGCTCAAGGCCCGCTGGCGTTGCTGGGCATCAGACCCGATTCGCGCCTTGAAGCGGTAGTTCCATGCCGCTTCAATCAGCAGCCTTCTGGCGTGAGAGTTACCAGTCTTGGTGATGCTGCCGCGCGAGACTCTGTCGCCACTGGAGTGTTCGCAGGGCACCAGTCCGATGTAGCCCATGAGCTGGCGCGGATGCGCGAAGCGGCTGAAGTCACCGATCTCGGCTACGAGCCCAATGGCGCTGATAAGAGCAATCCCACGCAGTGCTTGCAGCGCCGCGACCACCGGCTCGAAGCGCCAGCCCCGGACGGCGTCGCGCAGAGCCTGATCGAGCCGCTGCACGCGCTCGTCGGCCGATTGGACGGCCTGCCAGTACTCGGTGAACGCCGTCTGTGCTGCACTGTGGCCAAAGTTCAACGTGCCGAGCCAGCGGTAGAAGGTCTTTGTCCACGATGACTTGCCGGAGAAGCGCTGGTCGTGACGAAGCAGGAAGCCCTTGAGCTGCTGGCGCATCCGGGTGCGGCTGTTGACCGCGTCCTCACGGGCACGCGCAAGGTCGCGTATCGCCTCGTCTTCGGGCTCCGGGATCCATATCGCATGCAGTTGCCCTGCGCGTGAACACTCGGCCAGTTGCACGCAGTCGCGCCGGTCAGTTTTGATTCGGTCTCCTGGACGCCGTGGCATCTTCGATGGGGCGATCACTTCGCACTCATAGTCCTTGTCTGCCAGTGCGCGCTGCAGCCCGTAGCCGGTGGGGCCAGCTTCGTAGACCACGTGCACCCGTGCTGGCCCGCCCAGCTTGGTCAGTTGCTTGAGCAGCTTGGGTACGTTGTGGGCAATCGTGCCGACGACACGGCCTGGCAGTCGCCCGGGCTCGGCCACACCGATGGCGATGCTGTCCTTGTGGACATCCAGACCTACGTGGATCTTGATAATCTCTTCCATGGCCGGTCTCCTTCAGTTGCTGATGGCGGTGTCCTCAGCATGTAGCTCGGCACGCTTGCGTGCAACCTACGCATCAGGAGTCCGGCCACCCGCTGTTGGCTGTTGGAATTACAGCGACCATGATGTCTGAGCAAAATGCGTGGAAGCTGGTGTTCAAAGCGCTTCTTTGGATTACCTTTCTGGCGCGACAGAAAGGTAATTCGGCTGCCGGCCCGAGACCCGGCGCGGCCTCGCCAGAGAACAAGCCCCGCG
>Ga0207690_10000667_pt1 | contig 21969 bp, 16 predicted proteins | sample KBSC23metaG_FD_184315 | JGI IMG/M metagenome (GOLD analysis project Ga0207690, IMG submission 184315) | Corn rhizosphere microbial communities from Kellogg Biological Station, Michigan, USA - KBS C2-3 metaG (SPAdes) (version 2) | ecosystem: Host-associated > Plants > Roots > Rhizosphere > Soil ...
CGCGAAGAGCTGATCAACATGTACGACGAAGCGGTGAACCTGCGCCTCGACTACTGCCAGTCCCGCGCCGGGCAGGGCGACTACGACTGCCACTTCACCCACGACTACCCGGCGAGCATGCACAAGAAGGGCGCGGGGCACGCCGAGTTCCTCGCCGGCCCGGCCCGCAACCCGGGCTGGTACATGACGCTGTTCATCACCTGCGGCTAGCGAGTAGCCCGGTCCGGACCGCGTCACTGGCCAGAACGAGCCAAGAATCTTTTCCTCGTGCCCGGACGTATCCGGACAAGAGTGCAGGGCGAGCGAAAGAAGTTCGCCGAGACGCCTTCTCAGGCTCGTGAATTCGCCGTACGGTGCCGCTCGTTGTAACTAACGCCTTCCTGCTGTCGTGATCATGCGCGGGTGAAGGCTGTAGGCATCCGGGGGGTTCCTCATGGCTCGATCGAACCGGCATTGGCGTATCGCGTCACTCTCCGTGCTTAGTCTGGCGCTTTCCGTAATGTCGGTCCCGACCGCGCTCGCCGCGGCGAGCCCGCACACGATGCCGGCGACGCCGCCCGCGCCGGTCGTGCCGGGCGATCTCGCGTCGACGCTGGTCGGCGACGAGACGCTGCAGACGGTCGCCGCCGATTCCGGGCTCACCGAGGACCGCACCCGCTGGACCCGCTACGAGCGGGTGTTCGTCGGCGACGACGCAACCTCGTCCGAGGTGTCGAGCATGGCGCCGCTGAACTACCAGGACGCGAGTGGACAGTGGCAGCCGATCAACGACTCGTTGCTGCCCGATACGAACACGGGGTTCGCCTGGCAGAACGGCGCGGATTCGTACCACGTCGAGCTGCCGAGTTCGCTCGCCGACGGTCCGGTGCGCATCACCAGGACGGACGGCCAATGGTTGTCGTTCCAGCTTTTCGGCGCCGGCACGACCACCGGCACCGCCACCGACAACACGGTGACCTACCCGGACGCGTTGCCCGGCGCCTCGGTGACGTACGCCGCGACGCCGAAGGGGCTGCGCGAGTCGATTACGTTGGCCGGCGCGACCTCGACCGCGTTCTTCGCGTACACGGTCTCCACGAGCGCCGGGTTGACGCCGGCGACCAACGCCGATCACTCGATAACGGTCGGCGACACCGACGATCACGAGGTATTCCACCTGCCGGCCGCGTGGGCGGTCGACGCCGCGGGCGACGTGTCCGGATTCTCGACCGCGGTCGACGTGACGCTCGCGACGCCGATCGGGACAACCTGGGGGCTCACGCAATCGGTCGATCCGAACTGGCTCGCCGACTCGGCGCGAACGTGGCCGGTGACGGTGGACCCGACGGTCACCGGGACGTACCCGGACGTCAACGACCCGGCCGAAGACTGCCTGCTGATGTCAGGCGCGCCCTCGACGAACCTCTGTGCGAACACGATCGGCGCGGTCGGTTATCACTCGGATGCGAGCGACACGAACAAGATCCGCCGCGAGGTGCTCGAGTTCCCGTTGACCGCTCCGCCATCGACGGCGCACGTCCTCATCGGTGACGTCGAGATCTACGAAGGCGCGACGGCGTACGGCACCTCGCTGAGCACCTCGGTGTTCCAGAACAACCAGACCTGGTCGATGGCCTGCGCGACGTGGACGATCGCGAACTGCACGACGAACTGGAGCACCGCGGGCGGCACGATCACCGGCTCGGCGCAGGCGACGCTGACCATCGGCGGATCGCCCAACACGTGGCGGCATTTCGGCATCACCCCGCTCACCGCGGCGTGGGTCGCCGGCACGAAGGCCAACTGGGGCGTCATCATGCGTGGCACCAGCGAGGCGTCATCCGGGACGGTCGTCCAGTTCAATTCCAGCAACGCCACGAGTCACAACCCGGTCATCTACGCGCAATGGAACGACAAACCTGGCACGCCGGGGATCGTGTCGCCCGCGAACGGAGCGACGAACGTCTACCTGAAGCCGACGCTTTCGGGCACGGTGTCGGACCCGGACGGCGGCCCGCTCAACACACACTTCTTCTACCGCCAGCACGGCACCACCGGCACGCCCACGGAGATCGACGGCACGTCGACGTCCGGCAGCACCGCGACCGCGTCCATCACGACGGCGCTGACCCCCGGCACGAGCTACGACTGGTGGATGACCACCGACGACGGCGACCTCACTTCCGCCCAGAGCGCCACGGCGACGTTCACGGTCGCGAGCCCGCCGCCGACGCCGTCGGTGACCAGCGCGCGGCAGTGCTGGCCGGCAGGGACGTTCTCGTTCAGCTGGTCAGAGGGCACCGACCCGACCGGGATCGTGGGCTACGACTACTCGCCGCCCGACCAGACCCTGCACGTCACCGACCCGAACGTGCCGCCGACCACGACGCCGGTCATGACGACGGGCACCACGAGTCCGGTCTATTCGACGTCCAATTTCGCCGACGGGACGTGGTACTTCCATGTCCGCGCGCTCAACAACGCCGGCGCTTGGGGCTCCACGAGCGATCCGGCGTACGGGGTCCAGCTCGACCGGGTCATCCCGAATCAGCCGACCAACCTGCAATCGTCCACGCACCCGAATTCGTTGCCCCGCAACAACTCGACGGCCACCGTCACATGGACAGCCGCCACTGACAACACGGGTGGGTGTGGCGTCACCGGCTACAAGTACGCGTTCGACAGCAGCCCGACGGACATCAACCCGAGCGCGGACACGCAGATCGGTGTGTCGCCGACCTCGGCCACAGCGACCGGCCTCTCGGACGGCACGTGGTACTTCCACGTCCGCGCGATCGACGCGGCCGGCAACGTCGGCAACTATTCGACCTACGGGCCGATGACGATCGTCACGCACGTGCCGTCGATCACCAAGGTGCTCGACTCGGTCGCGACCAACGGCGTGTTCAGCCGCGGCGACAGCCTGCAATACACGGTGACGGTCACGAACCCCAACACGAACCTCCCGCTGACTGTGTCCGGTGTGTCGGACACGTTCGACACCGGCCAGGCGTGGGGTGACGTTCAGGTCTCGTCGAGCATGAGCCCGACTCCGCAACATTGCCTGCTGCTCAGCACCTGTCAGATCAGCTCGGACGGCAAGACGCTGAGCTACACGCCCAGCTTCGTGCTGCCGGCGGTCGCAGCGGGTCAGCCTCCCTCGTGGCTCAAGCTGACGTACACCAACGTCGCGACGGGAATCGAGCGCGGCTGCGTGATCAGCCGCAACACGGCGACGGCGACCGACGTTGCCGGTTCGGCGACGACACCGTCGGTCCCGGTCACGATCTGCAGCAACGGTCTCGGGCTCGAGCCGTGGTGGCGCTACGTCACGAAGGACGTCGGCGTGAACTCCACCGCGGCGGTCAACGTCGCCGACGGGAACCTCGTCGTGACGTCGACCGACTCCACCCCCATCCAGGGGCATGGTCAGCTCGGGTTCGTGCTGCGCCGTACCTACAACAGCGAAGACACCACCATCGACACGTTGCCCGGCAGCTTTGGCCGCGGCTGGGAGTTCAACCTCGGCGCGACGGATGACTTGGCTGCCGGCGGAGTCACCGGCACCGCGATCTCGCTGCCGTCGGGTCAGGCGATGGCCGACATGGTGACCAACCCGCTCGGCGTCACCCTCGTCGACCGCGACGGCACCCGCCATGTCTTCAACCCGCAGCTTCTGTCGACGCAGATCAATGCGACCGCTCCGAGCGCGGCGTTGTCGACGCTGACCCCACGCGCGCTCGGCCTGCCGACGCCACTTGCCGGGCAGCTGCCGTACACGAACCTCTGCATCGACACCGTTTACAGCCCGCCCGCCGGCGTCCACCTGTCGCTGTGGCGGTACGTGGCCATCCGCTCCACCGCGGCCGCGACGAGCAGTACGGCCTGTGCCAGCCGGGACACGAGCACGTCGCCCGTCGTCATCGGCTTCGTCGCGATGCGCCCCGACCGGCTCCGTACGGAGTACCAGATCCCGCTCAACCCGAGCCTCGAGCCGAGCCTGCCGGTGGGGCAGCTGGTGCAGATGTCGGACGGCGCTGGCAACCACCTCGACTACATCTGGAACGAGCTCAACCAGCTCAGCAGGGTCAGCGAGCTGGGCAGCGGCCGCCAGACGACGATCAGCTACCTCGACAGCAACGGGAACACACCGACGACGGTCCTCGGCATCGCGAAGGCAGTCGTCACCGACCCCGCCGGCCGGCAGACGACGTACCAGTTCACCACGACCAACGGAATCCGGTATCTCACGCGAGTCACCAACGAGACCGACGGGTCGACGGTCAACTACGCCTACCAAGGTCAGGGCACCACGAACTGCACCGCAAGCGATGGCCAGCTATGCACGATCACCGACGAGCGCGGAAACATAACCCGGTTCAGCTACAACGGGAACGCCGCCGGCGACCCGGCGATCGGACCGGCGCGGGTCACCACGATCACCGACCGACGTCTGTTCCCGACAACGCTTGCGTACTCCGACGCGAGTGGACAATCGGGCAGCTCGGTCACGGTGACCGAAGCCGCGAACGGCAACGGCGCCGACCAGGCCAACACCAACCGCCAGCAGGTCTACGGTCCGATCGACTCCGACGGACGCGTGTGGAAGATCCTCGAGGGCGCGTCCGGCGTGACAGCCGCGAACGCGCTGCACACGACGATCGCGACGTGGGACGGCGGGAACCCGAACGGAGTTGCGAACGTCTTCTGCCGGTCGAACGCCGCCGACACGCATCAGGACAACAACCTTTGCGAGCTCCGGCGGCTCGGTTCTGCCAACACCTCGACGAGCGGTCTGGCGACGGCGGACGAAGACACGGCGAACATCTACGACGATGCAGGGATGCTGCAGCGGACGAGCCGGGCGGCGACGGGATCGTCGCCGGCCACGCTCGTGACGACGTACCAGTACAACCGCCAATACGTCACCGCCGACGGCACCGACACGCCCGAAACCGAAGCCGTCGGAGCTGGCGGCACCGTGACGGCGGCGGCGACTCCGCCGGGCCAGACTCTCTACACCCTCGCCGACCGCACTGCCATGGTGCCGCCACGCGGCAACGAGCCGTCGGCGACGTTCACGCAATTCATGGTCACCTACACAATCGACGACGTACCGGCCGTCGCGCCCAACACCACCACGGTCACCAACGCCGGCGGCGTCAGCACCAGTACGCCGTGTCAGACCGCGACCGCGACGGGAACAGCGACCAGCAACACCGGTCTGCTCTGCGCGACAAGCCAGCCGTATACCGGTGGGACAGCGACGACGAAATACGCTTACGACAGCCATGGTCAGCGCACCACCATGACGAGCCCGAACGGCAACGACACGACGTACGCCTACTACGCCGACGGGTCCACGGACCTCTCCGGGACCACTCCCGCCGGCGGCTGGTTGCGCACGGTGACCGACGCGGCCGGGAACTTCGTCGCCTACGGCTATGACGCCGCCGGACACGTCGTGCGCACCTGGGATCGCAACGCCACTGCCGGCCAGCAGGCGAGCGCCTATCCGGGCACGCTCAGCATCCCGCCGCCGGGGGCGATGCATCAAACGCTCTACGGCACCAGCCCTTCCGCGAGCGTGCAAGGTGCGATGAGCGCGCCGTGGCGGTTCGTCAGCCAGACCCAGAACGCCACCGGCGACGCTATCGACTACACGCGTGATGCCGCCGGCAACGCGACGAGTATCGAGGACATCCAAAACGGTTTCACGCGTAACAGCTACGACGCGGCGAACAACCTGACCCAGTCGACCAGCCCGGCGAACGCGGGTTTGTCGCCCGCTGCGCCGACGAACTACGGCTTCGACGCGTTCGGCGAACGCATCACCACGACCAGCCCGGTCCAGAGCCAGACGAACGCCACCGGCTCGTCCGGCCACGGGGTCTCCGCCCGCTTTACCTACGACGCGGTGGGCCGCCTCGTCCAGACCGATCGGGTGCGCGATCTGAGCGCGCCCGCGACGGTCCCGACCGGTTGCTACGTCGCCGGCACCGGAAGCGACCCGCTGTTGCCGGTCGGTGCGCTCGTCTGCCGGACCACGCAGACGTTCGACAGCGTCGACAACGTCACGACGAGCGTCGACGGGGCCGGCAACACGACGAAGTACGGGTACGACGCCGCCCACCGGCGCACCGACACCTTCAGCCCGGCGACGAATGTCGGCGGCAGCTCGAGCCACGCGCAGGCGATCTACGACGCGGACGGGAACGTCACCGTGAGCTGCCAGCCGCGGCAGTTCACCGAGGGCAGTGGTAGTTGCGGCTCCGGCGCGGCTGGATATCTCAGCCAGACCACCTACGACGTCGCCGACCGGCGCACCTCGGCGACGAGCTATCGCACCAGCTCTGGCAGCGCGGTGACGACGGTGTTCGTCTACGACGCCGACGGCAATGTCACGACAACCTCCGATCCTCGCGGCACGATGACGTCGAACCACTTCGACGTCGTGGACCGGCTCGTCCAAACCGACCGGCCGCGCTCGTCGACCGTGACCCTCAGCACGTACTTCCTCTACGACCCGTCTGGCGACCGCGTCGCGACGATCGCGCCAGGCGCGGCCACCGACAACACCGGCAGCGCGACGAGGGTGAGCGCGGCGACGTTCGACGCCGATCACCGCGTGGTGGACACCGTTACCGGTCTGCAGGTCGCGCTGGTGATGGTACCGACTCCGGTCAGTCCCGGTATCGCGGCACAGAACATCGCGTCCATCAATTCGGCGATGACGACAGCGATCGCGACCGGCACGACGAACACGAGGTATCGCCAGATCTACGACGTCGACGGCAACGTGATCGCTCGTTACGAACCCAGGGCGTTCGTGCCCTACACCACCCCCAGCGGCGCCAGCGTCACGGATCCCGTGGCGACGCCGAACCCGGCATACATGATGCGGACTCAGTACGACGCCGACAACCGGCCGGTCAGCCAATGGACGCCACGGTCCAACACCGGCAGCGGGATCCCGGCGTTCACCAACCCGGCTACCGGGACTCCGGAAGCAAGTCAATGCACCAGTAGCGGGCCATCGAGTTCGCCGACGTACGCCAGCGACGTGAATGCGTGCGTCACCACCGTGACGTACGACGTGAACGGCAACGTCGTGACCGCCGTGCTGCCCACGGCGACGAGCACCACGCCAAACCGGCAGATCATCTACAGCTACAGCGCAGACGACCTGCTGGAGTCGGTGTCCGGCCCCGACCCCGCCGCCACGACCGCCAACAGCGGCCGTCTCACCGTCGCGACGTACAAGCTCGACGGGGCCGGGCGAGTCGTCGCCGCGACGGACGCGCTCGGTCTGACGACCTCAACGACGTACAGCCCGTCCGGCGCGGTCGTTCAAACCGATGCGCCGTCGGCGAGCGGTACCGGCATGATCCACCGGACGCGATACCAGTACGACGCAAACGGCGAGCGTACGGTCACCGATGCTCTCCGGACGCCGACTGGCACCACAATTACCAGCACGTCGGCAACCGAATCCGACACAACTCGTACGTCGTACACCCCTGACGGGCTGGTCGACAACGTAGTTGCTGCGGGGTCCAGTGCGACCGACACCGAGATGACGAGGTACATCTACGACCCCGTCGGCAACGTTGAGTCCGTCTCCAGTCCATCGGCAACCGCACAGGATGCGACAAACCCGAGCGGGCTTGCGACGACGAACACCTACACGCTTGACAACCTGCCGCTGACGACGCTGACACCGATCAAGGCCGACGGCAGCCAGTTCCGCCGAGTCAGCTATGGCTACGACAACGCCGGCCGGAAGACCACGGTGACCAGTGCCGTCGTGGGTCCGGCGGTCAACGGCATCAACCCGGTCATCACACCAGGGCTGCCGCAACTGTTCGGGTACGGCGCGAACGACCGGCAGACCAGCCAGACCGGGCGGGCGGACAGCAGCGTGGAGTCGATCAGCACGAGCTACGACCCGGCCGGCAACCCGCTCTGCGTGATCGATGCGCCGGCCGCTGCGGCTGGGAGCTGCAGTAGCCCGGCGCCGGGCTCGACGACGACCAGCAACACGTACTACCTCGACGGGTTGCTGCGAACGGTCTCCGAGACGGTCGCCGGCGCGGCCCGCACAACCAGCTACGCGTACGACGGTTCCGGACATCTCACGGCTCGGCGGCAGGACGGGTTGATCCAATCGCAGACGACGACGTACACCTACAACGACGCGGGTCTGGCGATCCGGATGCTGGCACCGATCGAGAACGGCACCACGGCGACGACGTGGGCCTACAACAGCGACGGGCAACCGACGCGCAAGACGAGCCCGAACGGCGACGTCACGAGTTGGGTCTACGACACGGCGGGCGACGGCACGTTGACCCGGATCGGACTGTCAAGCAACAGCACGAATGCGACCAACGGCACGTACGACCTCGCGTCGTACAGCTACACCTATGACGAGAACTACCGGGAGCTGACCGACACCCACACCGGAACGAGTGCGGGTGGCACGACGAGCCTGCCGTCGGCGACGTACCGGTACGGGTACCTGCCAAACGGGCGTCTCGGGTCGTTCACGAATGGCACCGCGTCGGCGCAGAACATCAGCTGGGACCACGATGGCAACCGGCTCACCTACGGTGCCGTGCAGGCGACGTACAACCCCGACAACACGATCGCGACGACGAAGGCGACCGCAACAAGCCTGACGCACACGTCGACGTACGACGCGTACGGCCGGCTGACCAACGACGCGTGCAGCACGTACTCGTACGACGGGTTCGACCGGACGGCGAGGGTCTCGGTCACGACGCCGAATACCGACCCGACGTGCCGGCAAGGCGTGACGACGGTGCCGTCGGGCGTGACGTATTCCTACGACGGCCTGGACCGCCAGGTCGGCATCGCTCAGACGTCCGGGACGGCGCCGACGACGACGTCGACCTCGACGAGCCTGTACTACGACGGGACGAGCAACGTCGATGCGAGCGAGGTTCGGACCGGGAACACCATCGCGTCCACGACGCTCGACTACGCGCTGACCGCTGGTGGCCTGGCCGACGGCGTGCTCAAGGACGGCGGTGGCGGCGCGCAGTATCTGGTCGGTGACCGGACGGACAACGTCGTCAACGTCACGTCCAGCGCGGGCGGAGCGACGAGCACGGCATGTGCGGTGCGCTACGACCCCTTCGGGACGACGGTTGGCGACAACACCAACGCGGCGCAGTCGTCGACGTGTGTGTCGGGTACGACGTTCAGCAGCGTGCTGTACCACTCCGCGCGGCAGGATTCGGCTACGGGCGCGTACCAGTTCGGCAGCCGGACGTACCAGCCGGACAAAGACGCGTTCACGACACCGGACACCTACCGGAACGCGCCGTCGACAGCGAACCTGGGTGTCCAGGCCGACCCGCTGACCGCCAACACGTATGGCTATGTCAACGGCGACCCCGTCAACCTCGTGGACCCGTCGGGTCACCGAGCCTGCGTTGGCGAGGATGTTGAAGAGGGCTGCAGCGAAGCCGGCGCGCACATTCAACAAATGGTCGCCGCGATCGTCCGCGGAATCGTCCATCGGGTCGGGCAGCAATACGTGCAAGTCAGCCCGCACGTCTTCATGTCGGTCGAGAACAAGCATGCGTTCGACTTCTCGATCGGATACGCGAGTTACAGCGCTTCGATCGACTACGACCCCTCCTTCGGGTCCGGTGCGGCTGCATGGGCCCGGGAAGCAGAGGCGTGGGCGGGGTTCTGCAACACGAGCGGTCGCACGCTCTGCGGAAAGGGTTTGTCCCTCGATTGGACTAAGAGGCGCAACGATGCGTGGGCGGCTGTGCACCCACTGAAGCCGGGAACGCCGAACGCAGCGCTCGCGATGTTCAGCCTGAGCTGTTCGATGGACAGGTTCTGTGCAGCCGCGGCGTTCGGGGAGAAAGGACCCTCCTCACTCGACAAGGCGATGGACAGCAGAGCCGAGTCGGGGGCGAAACTCAGCATCGACGAGGACGCCGTCGAAGCGGGAGAAGCCGCCGTGGCCTTCGGGCCTGGAACAGACAAAGCGTGGAGTGTGCTCGACCGGGTGCTCGCCAAGGGTTCACCTTTCCCGGGTTTCAAGGGTGGTTCGATATTCAAGAATCGGGAGGGACGCCTACCTCACTTGGACGAAGATGGAGTGCCGATCACATACCGCGAATGGGACGTCAATCCGTATACGAAAGGCGTCAATCGTGGCGAGGAACGGCTCGTGACCGGCAGCGACGGCTCGGCCTATTACACTGGCGACCATTACGACACCTTCCTGCAATTCTGGGGGCCTGGCGGATGATGAACCCGCTGCCGCTGCTTACAACCTCTCGTGAGCTTCGGTATTTCGCGGTGACCGCCGAGCCGAATGCGGTCGCGGAGGCGATCAGAGGATGGTCAGACGCGGGCCTGGTCACCCGCATTGTGCGAGGGCACAAGATGCGCACTTGGAATGGCGTGTTCGACGAGTTCGCAGCCGCGCTGCAATTCCCGTGGTACTTCGGCGAGAACGTTGATGCTCTCAAAGACTGCATCACGGATCTAGACTGGTTGCCCCCCCAGGCTGGCTACGTGATCACGATCAACAACGCCGGAGACGTACTCGTCGATGCCGAGCCCGGCGCGCTCGATCGGCTCGTCGGTTTACTCGACGACTCCTGCGAGGAATGGGCCGAGCCTGTCGAACAGGGCGAGTGGTGGGACCGGCCAGGAGTCCCATTCCATGTTGTGCTGCACGTAACCGGTGATTCAACGGCGGCACTCAAGCGCTGGACTGCCGCAGGCGGAGACGTTGTGCCGTTTCCGACCTGACTGCGTGGAACCCGGCCCGGTTTCCTGAACCACGAGTTGGTAGCCAATTCCACTACCAATCGTGGCACGTTCCAGACATCGCGCGCGAGCCTGTGATTCTCTGATGCGATGACGGAGGACGAATTCGTCACGTGGGTGAGCCTGCACGCACCCAGTCTTCGTTCACTGCTCGACGCGCTAGAGGAGGACTGGGGCGAAGCCCCGCCCCAAACGGAGGTCGCGCTGTTCGTAATCATTCCAGGTTTCATCGACGCCCTCCGCCGACGCGATGCTGTCGCGACCAGCGAGATCGCAGAGCTGCTGGAGAAGATGTGCACCCATGCAGATGAGGACCTGCCGACGAACATCGTCCTGACGATCGCACCGCACCTGGCCGGCAAGCTCGCACCACATGAACTCACGGAGACGCTCGGCAGATGTATGGCGCTTGAAGTCGCTCCCTACCTGAGCACGCACGACAACCGCCCGCCGAGCACACAGCGCTTTCCGCGCGGCTAGAGCCTCGTGTCTGGGCCTATGTATTGGGAGATGTCGATGCTTTCGAGGCGAACTGTCTAGGGTCAGCAACGTTCATTCGCGGCGCCGTGCCGGTGGAGAACCCATGGGCACCGTAGCCATCGTTGACCAGCCCGCGCGGAGGTTCCAACTCTGGGCTTATGCAGCGGGTATGGGTCGGCTGCTGCTCCGCAGTCCGAAGGGCGAAGGCAGCGTGACACGCGTCGATGTCCTCTTCCAGAACGTCAAAGCCCTCCAGCTAGCAACGTCTCTACCCGGGCTGACTGTGACCGAGCCCGATGCCCAACAACACCAACGGATCGCGTACGCGACGGGGCTGCTTCCGGACGAGGGGACCCGGTTCTTCGTCCTCACGGGCGCTTCTTACGAGGGCTATGTAGTCGCCGGAGTGTGCGTCCAAGCTGAGGACGACGGTGATTACTTCGAGCCCAGCGAACTCTGGCCGGCGGGTGCCGGCTGACATGCCCGAGCAGCCTTGCGTCATCACACATATTGCCGGCAACCACGTCATCCAGCTCGAGATTCGAGACGCTGCGCACAAGCCGCAGTGGATAGATGTCGCAGCAACGATCGACTATGCGCGGACATGGACGTTCACTGAGCCCGGGTGGAGGAGGCTCGCCCTCGGCGTGGCACGCGACCACCCGTACTTGTGGTCTGCGCGTCGCCTCATCGTTCTTCCGACAACGGCGGCGGAAGAACCCGCGCAGGTCGATGTCGATGAGGACATCTTGTTGGTTTTCGCTGAGGACAACGGTTGGCTGATTGTCTGCGAAACCTCGGTTCGGCTCTTCGAGGGACTGACCGAGGTTTCGAGACTGGAATTGGGGGACGTCGTCGTTCACGCGCGCCGCGAACATGACACCCTTCGCGTGCTTGACGCATCGGCTCGATTGGTCGATGTCATCATTGCGAACGACAAGCTTGTGTCGACCCCGGCCACGTGACGTTCGGAAGAATCCGCGTCACCCGCTCAGTGACGACACTGTGCGCCAAGGAGGCGTCATCCGATTCATCGGCGTCCGAACCGGTCGTGCCGCCTCGTTCGACGGATACGCCGGATTCTCGTTCCTGTCGACCGCTCCGTGATCCGCCACGAGGAGGAAGCCAGAGAGATCGCGGTCAGCTATCTCGCTGAGATCGTCGAGCCTTCTGCCGACGAGGACGTCATCGTGACGTGGATTCGCGAATACCCCACCTGCTGGGTTGTCGGTTACAACACCAGGACATATGTCGAGACTCGCACTGTCAGCCATAGCCTGGCCGGAGGGCCGATCATCATCAACCGGGCGACCGGCGCACTTCGTGTCGGGCTGTCCTCCAAACCAGTGGAACAGCAATTAGATCCATGATCGGGTTGGTCACCTGCCGCCAGGTGGTGCGGAACTCCAAATTCGTCCACGGCGCGTTTTGCGGGTGATCGACCATGCAAGCGCCGGTTGCGTTCACGACGGCGGTGGCTGACGTGACCGAGGAGCCTGGCTCGCCATCGCGAATCGGGTTCTCACCGGCGAACTGCGCGGTGAACGTCACGTCCACTGCGAGGACACTGCGGCGCGGAGACGACCGCTGCGTCACCCCTCGCGCAACAGCGCCGCGAACTCGGCGGCGTTGGTCTGGGCGTAGTCGCGATAGCAGTTGTTGAACAGCACGTGGGTCTCCGCCGTCGACTCCGCCAGCCCGCGGACCGACTCCGCCCACGGCGCCAGCTCCGACTCCGAGTAGTGGTAGCCGAACCGCTCGTAGATGTCCCGGCTGTTCCACTTGTCGCTGTGCCCGTGGAACCGGACCACGGCCAGATCGGCGGTCGTGGCGGCGACCAGCGGTGGCACGGACGAGGGGTGGCCCTGCGGCATGTCTACCACCACGTATGGGAGCCCGTACGACCGCAGGAAGTCCAGCGTCTCCCCCGCCGCCTCCTCGTCCTTGAACCACGTCGCGGACCGGAACTCGACGCAGATCCGGTACGGCGCCGCCCGTTCCTTGCACTCCAGGAGATAGTCCTTGCTTGCCCGCCGGATGGTGAACCATTGTGGAAACTGGAACAGCACCGCCCCCAGCCGGCCCGCGTCCGCCAGCGGCGCCAGCGCCGACAGGAAGCGTTCCCAGACCTCGTCGACGATCTTCGGATCGAGGTCTTTCGCGTAGACGTTGGCCTTGGACGTCTCCGGCCGCAGGTCCTTGTAGAGCGCCGAGACCTTCGTCGGATGCTGCGTCAGCAGCGAAAAGGCCTTGACATTGAACCGAAACCCGGGCGGTGTCCGCTCCACCCACAGCGAGCTGTTCCGCTCGTTCGGCGGCGTGTAGTACGTCGAGTCGACCTCCACCACCGGGAATCGCTCGGCGTAATAGCGCAGCCGGTCGGCCGCACCGGTCGCCTCCGGCGGGTACCAACCGGATTCGAGCAGGGTCTTGTCGGTCCACGACGCCGTACCGACCAAGACCTGCCCCACGGGGCCATCAAATCAGCCGCCAGATCGGTTCGACGGAAATAGACCCGTACGTCGGTTCTCGCGGCTCGATACCCGCGCTAGTCTGGGCTAGCTGTCGCAAGCAGCAGCACAGCTCCGGCCGGTTCGGTTGTGCTGTCCTCGACATGCAAATTTGCGCACGAAGCTGGTACGGGAAGGGCAGGATTTGAGCAGGCCAACTCCATCGGCTGCGCGGTCCAGCAAGTCTGAGTCGGTGTCGAAGGACACCGCGGCAGCGGGCAAAGACGGCACGAAACCGGCGCGAACTCGCGCTGCCGTCTCCGTTGTCTCTGATGTGGACCCGGCAACGCAGCCCGTCGACGGAACGACCACGCCCGCCCGGAAGCGGTCCAAGGCCGCGGCCGAGCCCCCGGCTGCCGGCGCGCCCGGCGGGCCGGCCGCCGACGGTGCCGAACCCGCCATCGACGGCGAGGTCGAGCCGGACGCCGCCGAGCTGGTCGAGGAGGAGGACGAGGAAGAGATCGTCGTCAGCGACGACGACTCCGCCGGCCCCTCGACCGACCTGGTCCGCGCCTACCTCAAGGAGATCGGCCGGGTCGCCCTGCTCAACGCCGAGCAGGAGGTCGAGCTGGCCAAGCGCATCGAGGCGGGCCTGTTCGCCGCCGAGAAGATCCGCCAGGCCGATGCCGGCGAGATCAAGATGACCAAGACCGTCCGCAAGGACCTCGACTGGCTGTCCGCCGATGGCCTGCGGGCGAAGGACCACCTGCTCGAAGCCAACCTGCGGCTCGTCGTCTCGGTGGCCAAGCGCTACACCGGCCGCGGCATGGCCTTCCTCGACCTCATCCAGGAAGGCAACCTCGGTCTCATCCGGGCGGTCGAGAAGTTCGACTACACCAAGGGTTACAAGTTCTCGACGTACGCCACCTGGTGGATCCGGCAGGCGATCACCCGCGCGATGGCCGACCAGGCGCGGACGATCCGCATCCCGGTGCACATGGTCGAGCAGATCAACAAGCTCACCCGCGTGCAGCGGCAGATGCTCCAGGACCTCGGCCGCGAACCCACCGCCGACGAACTCGCCACCGAGCTCGACATGACCCCGGACAAGGTCGTCGAGATCCAGGGCTACGCGCGCGAGCCAGTCTCGCTGGAGCAGAACGTCGGCGACGAGGGCGACAGCCAGCTCGGCGACTTCATCGAGGACGCCGACGCGCCGATCGCCGCCGAGGTCGTCAGCTTCGGCCTGCTCCAACGCGAGCTCGACAGCGTGCTCAAGACGCTGCCCGAACGCGAAGCCGCCGTCGTCGCGATGCGGTTCGGCCTCACCGACGGCCAGCCGCGCACGCTCGACGAGATCGGCAAAGAGTTCGGCCTCACCCGCGAACGCATCAGGCAGATCGAAGCCAAGACATTGTCGAAACTTCGACACCCGAGTCGCTCGCAGAAGCTCCGCGACTACCTCGAATAAGCGAGCGGCCTGCCGCGAGAGGCGCGTTAGGAGCGTCGAAGGAGCGCAGCGACTGACGCGACGAGCGCCGTCGCGGTAGGCCCGAGCGCTTACACCAGGAGCTTGATCGCCACAGCAGTTCCGACGAGCACGATGGCTGTGCGCAGCACGTTCGCTGGGATGCGGCGGCCGAGCACGGCGCCTAATTGCCCTCCGACGACGGAACTCACGCCAAGCAGTACGACGATCCACCAGTCGACGTGGGCCCAGATGACGAAGACGACTCCGGCGACTGCGTTGACCAATGCGGAGATCAGGTTCTTGGCGGCGTTGAGTCGTTGCAGGTCGTCGTCCAGGGTGGCGCCGAAGAGGGCCAGCATGATGACGCCCTGCGCGGCCCCGAAGTAGCCGCCGTACACCGCGGTCGCGAACAACCCGCCATGCAGCGCCGGGCCCGGATGCTTGGCGACGACGCCGCGGCGAGCCCGCCGGCGCGCGAGCCGCGGCTGGACGAGCACCAGCCCGACCGCAGCGAAGATGAGCCACGGCACGACGTCGCGGAACGCACCCGGTACGGCGAGCAGCAGCGCGGCGCCCGCGACACCGCCCGCCAGCGCGGCCGGCAACAAGGCCAGCACCCGGCGGCGCTGGCCGGCCAGCTCCTGCCGGTAGCCGTAGGCGCCGGAGAGCGACCCGGGCACGCCGAGACCGATCGAGTTGGACACGTTCGCGACGACGGCCGGATAGCCGAGCGCGAGCAGCACCGGAAACGTGAGCAACGACGCCGCACCGACGATCGTGTTGACCGCGCCGCCGACCAGCCCGACGCCGAGGATGGCCAGCGCGTGCGCAACGGTCACGACGACGGACACTAGTGTGCGGCCCGTGCCTGATGCGTTCTTCACCCCACTCGGCGGCGACCGGTACTCGTCGACCGAGCACACCAGCGGCCCGTGGGACCCGGCGTACCAGCACGGCGGCCCACCGGCCGCGCTGCTCGCCCGGGCGATCGAGAACCAGCCGGCCCCGTGGGGCTCCGTCGTACTGCGGATGAGCGTCGACATCCTCGGGCCGGTGCCGGTCGCCGAGGTCGAGGTGACCAGCCGGGTGTTGCGGCCCGGGCGCAGCGTCGAGCTGGTCGAGGCGGAGCTCAGCGCCGGCGGGCGGGTCGCCGTACGCGCGCAGGCGTGGCGGTCCCGCGCGGCCGAGCTCGAGCTGCCGCCGCTGCCCGCCGCGCACGACGACCCGACGGTCGACCCGGTGCCGCCGCTGCCGGACAAGGCGACGGAGTTGCCGGCCGGCTGGACCGGCGGCTACCTGCACGCGCTCGAGTGGCGGCTCGCGGCCGGCGCGTGGGGCGAGCGCGGCCCGGCCACGATCTGGGGCCGGATGCTCTATCCGCTGGTGCCCGACGAGGAGCCGACCGGCCTGCAGCGCACGATGGTCGTCGCCGACTCCGGCAACGGCGTGTCCAACGTGCTGCCGCTCGGCAGCTGGCTGTTCATCAACCCCGACCTGACGGTGCACTTCGCCGCCGAGCCGGCCGGCGAGTGGATCTGCATCGACGCCCGCACCCGGGTGCAGCCCCGCGGGTTCGGTCTGGCGAGCTCGCGGCTGTTCGACCAAACGAAGCTGGTCGCGCGCGGCGCGCAGTCGCTGTACGTCGCGCCCGTCTGACCCGGCCGCAGCAGGCCGCTGCGCCATCCGGGCGATTCACCCACATGCACCTGCGTGCCGAGACGCTAAAGGTGAGTTTGACCGCCGATGTCCAGCGCACGATCCGCACCCGCGAGCTGATCGAGGACCTGCTCGCCGACCCGCGCCAGCTGGGCCCCGACTACCAGCCGATCCGTCGCATCGACGACCGCGGGATCGTCGGCTACAAGGCCACCGGCCGCGGCCGCGCCGGCACCGAGCTCGCGGACACGCTCGCCCTACTGGAGCAGGCGCAGACCCTCGGCCTCGTCGAGCGGCTGGACTGGGCGTTCCGCGCGCTGGCGTTCGAGGACTTCGCCGGCCGGACCGACATCGAGCTGCACCTCACGCCCGAGCCGGAGACCTACGGCACGCTGTGCCCGCCGCGGCTCGCCGCCGCGTTCGGCCGGGCGAAGCGCGAGCTGACCGTCGCCGCCGAGATGCACGCGGCGACGTTCCGGGACCCGGCGCTGGTACGCCGCGGGGTCGCGGAGCTGCGCGAATGGGGCTGGCTGCTCGTCACCGCGGACGTCGCCGACGACGCGGCCGCGCTCGACCAGCTGTCGACGCTGCGGCCGGACGTCGTACAGGTCGACCTGTCGCTGCCCGGGCGTACGACGGACCCCACGCACTCCGGCGTACGGCGGTTGCTCGCGATCGCGGCCGAGTCGGGTGCCCGGCTGATGGCGCTCGGGGTCGACTCGATGGGCGCGGTCACCACCGCGCGGGCGCTCGGCTGCGTGGTCGGCCGGGGCAGCGCGCTGGGCGCGCCGGGGCCGCTGCCGACGCTCTGAGCCGCCCGCGGTGTGGCTAGAAGCGGAGAAATGGGGCACGCTGTCGGTGTGATTCGCCGCAGCAAGGTCGCCAAGACCGACGACGTCAAGATCACGTTTTCGCTCCCCGCCAACGAGCCCCCGGGCACGGTGTCGGTGGTCGGCGACTTCAACGACTGGACGCCGGGCACGACCGTGCTGGCGAAGCGGGCCAACGGGACGCGGTCCGCGGCCGTGACGCTGCCGGCCGGCAGCAAGTACCGGTTCCGCTACCTCGGCGAGAACGGCCACTGGTTCGACGACGACGAGGCCGAGCGCGACGGCGACGCGGGCCTCATCATCACGTAGCCGCGGCTTTGGCCTTCGCCTCGGCTTTCATCTGCTTCTTGAACGCGCGCACCTTGTCGAGCGACTTCTGGTCACGGATGTCCGCGACCGACTTGTAGCTGCCGTCGGCGCCGAACTCCCCCGCGGCTTCGCGCCACCCCTTCGGCCGGACGCCGTACTGCTTGCCGAGCAGCGCGACGAAGATCTTCGCCTTCTGCGCGCCGAAACCGGGCAGCGCCTGGATGCGCTTGAGCAGGTCCTTGCCGTCGGTCGCCTCGGCCCAGACCCGCGTCGGGTCACCGCCGTACTCGTCGACGATCATCCGGCACATGTCCTGCACCCGGCCGGCCATCGAGCCGGGGAACCGGTGCAGCGCGGGCGGGGTGGCGAACAGTTTCGCAAGCTCGTCGGGATCGCGGTTGGCGAGGTCGGTGGCGTCGAGGTCGCGACCGAGCCGGCGGCTCAGCGTCAGCGGGCCGGTGAACGCCCACTCCAGCGGGATCTGCTGGTCGAGCACCATGCCGATGAGCAACGCGAGCGGGCTGTCGGTCAGCAGCTTGTCGGCGTCAGGATTCTGGGCGAGGCACATCGTCTTCGTAGGCACCCTTGCAACCTAGATCGTGCACCCCGACTACCGCCACAACTGTGGAAGGCACCATAAGGTCGCTACAAGCGCGGCGCGGGCTCCAGCTCGAATCGCGCGCACACAACTTGACGTCATGACGATCCTCTTTCGCTGGGCGGATAAACCGCGTACGAGCGCAGCGCCCAGACTAGACTTTCGCGCCGGACTTCGAGATCGCCGAAGCGGCCCACGCCGGCCAGCCGGCGGCTGCGGCCGTTGTGCAGCACCCAGTTCCACAGCCGATCCTCCGCCCTGGGATTAGATGCGGTCGACGTCTGTGGTCACCAGGCTTGGCAGCAGATCATGCATTTCGTCGGCAGGGACATAGGTCAAGGTCACTGTGCGCTCGCGTATGCACCCCGGAGCGCGTCCACGCCCCATCCACCGCCGACACGGGCGTGGACGCCGATGTCCGTGATTGATGACATGAGCGCTCGCGCATCGTCAGCAGACATGCGATGTTCCGTCACCCAGCTCACGATGACCGCCACCAATCGAAGCGACAAACGAGATCGCTGCTAGCGGCATCCCCGGTCCGCCTCTAGCGCTGCCTGCTTGGACCCGTTCACGGCGGTCATTGCGATGGAGCCTCGAGCAGCACCTTCTCCATGACCTGCAGCGAGACTTCTGGCTCACCGGGTAATACTTCAGCGCGGATTGTCTGAAGTAGCGCAAGGAGCGCATTCCGTGCGTCGACGTCGCCCAAGTTCATTGACGTCTGATCGAAGCGCGCCAGCGCGTCCGCGATCGCCGGTGAGCCGAACGTCAAGAGTTGGGCGTGGGCAGCCGCGATCCGCGACCCAGAGGCTGACCTGACCTCGGCATCGGTCGTTCGAACATTCCTCGCGATTGCCTCCACATAAGACCCAAGCACGCGCGCAATGAGCTCCTGACGACGCTCGAGGCGGGCATCACGTGACCGAAGGGAGCGTTCGAGTAAGAGGCCGCCGACGAGGACTATGCCGGAAATCGTTCCGGCCATGCCGGCTCCGATAATGGCGCCGGTCACTTCGGGAGTCATCGTCCAAGCATGCCGCCATTCACACTCGATCGTGAGTTGGCGACTCTTGCGGGTTATCCGAATGGAGACTAGAGGCGGAACGGTCGCTTAGAACCTCTCGAAGTCTGGCTCCCAATCGCCAGCTTCTCGCGGATCTGTGTCCGGCTCCAACTCGATCTGCTGTGGGAACTCGTCGAATAGCCGGAGTTCGTCACCCTCCAATTCGAGCTCACACGTTCCACACTCGAAGCGGAAAGGCCAGGCCGTTAAATCAACCCGGGGGTAACCGAATCCCTCGTCGTCGTAGTCCCACTCGAGCGGCCCACGTTCTTCGCCGCACAGCAGCCAGGCATTCTGCTTGCACACGGGACACGTCTGTGGCTCCTCATGGTCCGTATAACTTCGCTGCCTGCCATTCAGCGCTGCAAGGACAGCCTTACGCCCTGCATCGTCGAGCCCACCCAGCAGACCAACCAGTCTTAGTCGGGCGGCCGCGAGTTTGGCCGCCACGACTCGGCGCAATTCATCCGCCGCCTGGTTGAGCATCTCGGTCGCTACAGTTGCAAGTTCGTGGCCCCAGAAGGGCTCGCGCTCGAGGTCAAGAGCGGGCAAGAGGGCCTCGACGACTGCGACCATGGTGACCACGGCTGCGCGCAACTGTGTTCGACTCACGAGTCCCATGTGCAACGCCGCGTTGCGCACTTGAAGGACCTCGCCATCCGCCTGCGAGTTATAGGGCAGTCCCGGAAGCAGGTGCTTGACCGTTGTCAGCGCAGCGTCAGCAGAGAGTGTCCGGACCTGGGTGACCGGAGTGGACGTTAGGTGCGCCTTGTTAGTCAGAATCAGTATTGAGTTGCGATCGACCCGCTCAGCCAACAAGGCCGGCTCAATTCTCGCTAGGTATGACTTCGCTAGCAGCTCGACGGCGCAGCCGATGCTTGCCGCGGCATCCAGCTGATCGAGCCGAATGTCCGACGTGAATTTGCCTAGGGCGCGGCGCGCGTGGTCGCGCGCGCTGTAGGCCAAGTAGTGCGTCAGCTGGTCGTACGCGACAGCGCCTAGGCCGACGGGCCAGAACGTCCCATCCCTTCGCGGATGAGGATGATACGTGACTCCATCTGTGCGGTCTTCGATCGTCATTCGACCATTTTCCTGGGAGGTACGCCGACCATCGAGTCGGTAGCGAGAATCAAGGTGTATCGAACGCGAGCAATGTCATGTCTTATAGCCACGGCAACAGCCCATGAAATGACTGGCAGCTCTCATCCATGCTCGAGATCCGCCTTCGCTGCGGCTGAGAATTCATCGAGATGACCGGCGAGATCTCGCAGGATGGGTTCGATCTCGCCTAGCTTGAGAGACGGTGAGGTTAGTGCGCCTCGGGCTCTGGCGACGCTGCTGTTCAGACTGAATGCCGCATCAACGATACGCTTCGGACCCATCAGCACGACTTGCGCTTGGTCACGGAACATAATGCGCGTCTGCGCGGCGAGTTGCGCGTTGGCTCTCCGCAACGCCGCCTCGTCTATCGGTCGCTGACGCACAGCAGTCTGGGCCGCAACAGCGGTGGTCTCTATCAGCGAAATGTATTCCGCGATGTCTCCATAGTATGTCGCGTAGGCAGTCCGCCGCGCGGCCAACGCGTCCCGATCGGTAGCAGCATTATTGTCTTGCCGAGCAACGAGATACGAGGATCCCCCGCCAATCAACGCTCCGAGCAGAGCCGCAGAAGCGCCGATCATCGCAACCCAGCGCTGCGCGGGTCGGTCTTGTTGGGAGACGGTGACCTTGTGTTGGTTTGGCATGTCGCTTACTAGCATGTAGTGACGCCGGGCGCACTCTCGAAACACGCCCTCGGACTCCCTCAGCCGCAAGCTGGACAGGAGGACGGCTACCGTCTCACAGCTTCGTGTACCACCGCCGCACCGGACCGGCCGGAAGAGACCGGCGCTCAGCTTTGTGCCGCCAACACGCTCGGCGACTCGAGCGAAGCACCGACGAATGATCCTCGGTCACGACTCAACGGCAGCCCGACCGACGGTTGCGAGCATCTCGGCACGGGTCGGGCCGGAGCGCGGACGCGGCGTCCTGACCGCCTCCTCGAACGCTGCCTCGATCCGTTGCCGGAGCGCGAGGTCGTCGTCCAGCACGCGAGTGCTGTCGAGCAGTCCGATCCGTCGAAGGAAGACGCGCGCGAGAGCAGCGTCGGTCGTGGCCGCGACACCGCCCGCGACGATCGTGAACAGCGCATAGTCGCCGTCATGATGCGCGAAGTCGACGTCGCCGCCGAGCCACATGCGCAGCCGCTGTTCGTCGAGCGCGGTCGCGTAGTCATAGCGCTCCCGCAGCGCGGGCGCGGTATGACA